>Ga0315535_1002763_pt1 | contig 11007 bp, 12 predicted proteins | sample SalMarSW160220MG_2_FD_203092 | JGI IMG/M metagenome (GOLD analysis project Ga0315535, IMG submission 203092) | Salt marsh sediment microbial communities from the Plum Island Ecosystem LTER, Massachusetts, United States - Salt Marsh Sediment SW1602-20 ...
CAGGTGTCTGGTGTCAGGTGTCAGAAGGACGAACGTAAGAGCTGACACCTGAACACTGACACCTGAAACCTGGATTGCTTGAGCTAAATCACCAACAATCTTGATTTACACCCTAAAGAATGGAGCTTTGAATATGACAAAAACCGAACTCATCCCGGCCTCTAATTTTATCCGGAATATTGTCGCCCGGGACTTGAAAGACAACAAAAACAACGGCCGGGTTGTCACCCGCTTTCCCCCGGAGCCTAACGGATATCTACATATCGGACATGCCAAATCCATTTGTCTTAACTTCGGTATTGCCGCAGAGAATGAGGGGGGTATTTGCAATTTGCGATTCGATGATACCAATCCCGGCAAAGAGGATATTGAATATGTTGAATCCATAATACAAGACGTCCGATGGCTTGGATTCGATTGGGATGATCGTTTGTTCTATGCCTCCGACTACTTTGAGCAACTTTATCAATATGCCGTTCAGTTGATCACAATCGGCAAAGCTTATGTGTGCAGCTTGAGCGCTGATGAGATCAGGGAGAGCCGCGGCACCCTGACAACACCGGGAGAGGAAAGTCCCTATCGAATCCGTTCGGTGAGAGAAAACCTGGACCTGTTCGAGCGCATGCGGGCTGGAGAATTTGCGGACGGTTCCCACGTCCTCCGGGCCAAGATTGATATGGCATCGCCAAATGTATTGATGCGTGATCCCACGCTTTATCGTATTCGACGGATACCCCATCACAAAACGGGTCACAAGTGGTGCATTTATCCGATGTACGACTTTGCCCATTGCCTTTCAGATTCCATCGAAGGAATTACCCATTCTCTTTGCACCCTTGAATTTGAAATCAACCGCCAACTGTACGACTGGATACTGGACGAACTTAACGTCGACTACCACCCCCAGCAGATCGAGTTCGCCCGCCTTAACCTCAGCTATACGATATTAAGTAAGCGCAAACTTGTGGAACTGGTAGATGGAAAACATGTCTCAGGATGGGACGATCCTCGAATGCCGACCATTAGCGGTCTGAGGAGACGCGGTTATACACCGGACTCGATCCGCAATTTTTGTGAACGGATCGGAGTGGCCCGGCGGGACAGTATTGTTGATATGGCTTTGCTCGAATACAGCATCAGAGAAGATTTGAATAAACGGGCACAGCGCGTAATGGGTGTGTTGCGTCCGCTCAAAGTGGTCATCGATAACTTTCCCGAAAACAAAGTTGAAGAATTGGATGCCTTGAACAACCCTGGAGATCTGGCTATGGGCACACGTAAGATTCCTTTTTCGCGAGTAATTTACATCGAACAGGACGATTTTTTAGAGGATCCGCCGAAAAAGTTTTTCCGTTTGGCGCCCGGGCGTGAGGTTCGACTTCGATATGCGTATTATATAAAATGTGTGAGGGTTGTTAAGGATGAAAAAACCGGCCGAGTGGTGGAACTGCATTGCACCTATGATCCGGATACCCGCGGCGGATCATCCCCGGATGGACGGAAGGTCAAAGCGACCTTACATTGGGTGTCTGCGGCCCACGCGATCAAAGCCCAAACGCGGCTTTACGATCATCTGTTTATAAAAGAAAATCCGGATGAAGAAAAGGATGTTGATTTTAAAACATATTTAAATCCGAATTCTTTGGAAAGACTCCCTTTCTTTGTGGAACCCAGTCTTGACGGTGCGGCGCCGGGCAGCAGGTACCAGTTTGAAAGACTCGGGTATTTCTGCATCGATTCCAAGGATTCTTCCGACCAAGCCCTGGTATTCAACCGAACGGTAACGTTACGGGATACATGGGCCAGAATACAGAAAGCACAGCAGAAAAAGTAAAGAAAGAGGTATAACCATGCCAATCTACGAATTTTATTGCAGGGACTGTAATACTCTTTTTAATTTCTTTTCCAAAACCATTAATACGACCAAAACGCCCAAATGCCCGAAATGTAAAACAACGACACTTACCAGACAGATTTCCGTGGTGGCATTTACCGGACGAGCAAAGGAAAACAGCGATATGGATGATTTGCCATTTGACAGCAGCAAAATGGAACAGGCCATGCAGATGTTGGCGGGTGAAGCTGATAAAATGAACGAGGACGATCCCAAGCAGGCTGCCAATCTTATGCGCAAACTTTCTGATATGACAGGCCTTAAACTTGGTGACGGCATGGATGAGGCATTGAGGAGAATGGAAAAAGGTGAGGATCCTGAACAGGTGGAGGCTGAATTGGGTGATATTCTTGAAGAGGAAAACCCGTTTTCTTTGCAGGCGAAAAAGGCAAAAAACATTAAAACAAGACACAAAGAACCGTTACGAGATGAAACGCTTTATGATTTATGACCGTTCCCTGAAAAATTGTACTTGGAGGCAGAACCATGGAAAAGGAGGTGCTTGAGCGCATAACAATTGCACAGGGAGATATCACCCGCTTTGCACTTGATGCGATTGTTAATGCTGCTAACTCGTCGCTTTTGGGAGGAGGCGGTGTGGATGGAGCAATCCACAGAGCAGCGGGTCCGGGGCTCTTAAATGAATGCCGTAACATCGGGAGGTGTCCTACCGGGAAAGTCAGAATAACGAGAGGCTATAATCTTCCTGCCAAATATGTAATACATACCGTAGGGCCTATTTACAGTGGAAGGGCTCAAGACCGAAAACTTCTTTCCTCTTGCTACTTGAACAGTCTAGAACTTGCCGTAAAAAAGGATATCGCTTCTATCGCCTTCCCGGCTATAAGCTGTGGCGTATATGGGTATCCTATGACCGAGGCCTGTAAAATCGCAGTTGATACTACCTGCGATTTTTTAAAGGGTAACAGCACCATAAAAAAGGTCGTCTTTATTCTCTTTTCTAAAAAGAATCATGCTGTTTACCAAAAATACTTAAAAAGTGTAGAAAAATAATATGTGACGGATTCGAAAAAAACAGAATTCATCTTGTTTTAGGTTTTAAATTTTTAGCCTTTCAATGAATTAAGGTAAATATAATCATTTAACTTCCCAGAACTTTTTGAGATATTACTTGGTGTTATGTATTGGATTCGTTACATCTCAACAAATTGTGGATTCGGGTCAATAGGATCATTTCATACACCAGAACTTATTGTGAAGTTTTTTGGGGTATGATTTTTTTTAATGTCTTACATTGACAAATCCATATGCCGGAACTATTGTATTTTAACATTCAAAACATTTTGAATGGGACGTATATTATTTAAAATAAGGAGAATATTATGATTGAAGTTACAAAATTAGCTACAGAACAGATTGCCGAGTATTTCAAAGGCAAAGAGGTTTCGCCGATACGGGTATTTTTAAATGCGGGAGGATGAGGCGGTCCATCACTCGCCATGGCTCTGGATGAGTCTAAAGATACGGATCAAGTTTTTGAAATTGACGGTTTTAAATATATTGTCGATAAAGAGTTTATGGAAAAAGCAAAACCCATTAAGATAGATTTTTCCGGAATGGGTTTTAAACTGGATTGTGGTATCGATTTCGGATCAGGATGTTCAGGCTGCGGATCAAAAACAGATTCCTGCTGTTAATCATACAAACTCTTTTTTACCCAAGGGCAACACCGTTGCGGTGTTGCCCTTTTTTTGATGGAAAGAGATGGTCTTGATGGCCTCATAAAAAGTCTGACACAAAATTTCAATGAAATCAATAAATTGAGCTAATCGGTTGGGAATTCAAAGCTATCACCCTCAGATAGATCGGATTCAGGAGTATCACTTCCGTCAGAGTAAAGATCCAACAATGTCTGAATTTCAGATGTTTCTTCAGGGGTTTTTTCGCGAAAACTTATTTTGATGATTTCAATACGATGTCGAGCCAATTTTTCATCCCCAAATTTTAAGTAATTTAAAATGACTTGTTGCGTGTGGTCATCATCTTTAAGTGGGTCGGGAAGATGATCAATCAAGCGGTGAAAAGCCCGTTGTAAATCGTCCGGAATTTTCGTTTGGTTCGTCATGGCATCTCCTGAATACGGGTTTTAAATATAACAATCTATGACAATAAATCATGAATGATAAATGTAAAGTTTTTTTATCAGAAATTTTTAAAAATTAACAAGTGTCCATCCAAAAATGGTAGATTTTGGTTTCCGGCAAGGCCCGAGCGAGTTTTCAACCGCAGGCATAGCGCGCTATTTCAAGGATTGAAAACGAGTGAGAACGCCGCCGGGGGCCGAAAGATGCCGTTTATGGATGGACACCAACAAGGGGGTTTAATACATCGACCTGCTTAAAATCCGGATCACTTACAGGATTGTTTTGCGCCTTGCTTAGGAATGCTCAAACGATACACAAGTGGAGAACGCCAGCTGCTTAAGCTATACCGGTTGAAAAATTGATGTAACTTTGATAAAAATAATATAAATTATATCTCCAAAAATCACAAAAAGGTGAGATATTATGACCGCAAAAGAATTGAAACCGGAAAAAATACTTAAATTATCGGGAAGTTATTGGGAGACCTGTACGCTCCATGCAGGTGTTAAACTATATGTTTTTACGATTATCGGCAAGGATCGTCTTAAGGGGGAAGATGTGGCCGACAAACTTAAGGGTGACAAAAGAGGCGTTAAAATGCTTCTCAATGCCCTTTGTGCCATGGACCTTCTGGTGAAAAAAGAAGATATTTATTCCAATACACCGTTGAGTTTAACTTTTCTTTCCAAGGACTCTTCCCGATATATGGGGCACATCATCCTGCACCATCACAATTTGATAGAGTCCTGGAGCCGGCTGGATATGGCGGTTCGATCCGGCCGTTCGGTAAGGCACAGAGCAACTCATACGGACGAAGAAGAACGAGAAAATTTTCTTATGGGGATGTTTAATTTGGCGATGAATCTTGCCCCGGTGCTGGTGCCGAAAGTCGATCTTTCCGGTAGACGGCATTTACTGGATCTGGGGGGCGGCCCCGGAACTTATGCCATTCGTTTTTGTATGAACAATCTCCGGCTCAAAGCAACGGTTTATGACTTGCCCACCACCCGCCCCTTTGCTGAAAAAACCATTGCAAAATTTAATTTGCAGGGCCGGATCGATTTTAAGGGCGTGGATTATCTCAGAGAAGACATTGAAGGAATCTATGACGTGGTATGGCTGTCTCAAATTCTTCACGGAGAAGGACCCGAGAACTGTCGCAAGATTATCGCCAAGGCCGTTTCTGTCCTGGAAACCGGGGGTATGATTCTGATCCACGATTTTATTTTAAACGACAGCATGGACGGCCCGCTTTTCCCGGCCCTGTTTTCCTTGAATATGCTTTTGGGAACACCGTCAGGACAATCCTATTCTGAAAAACAGATCCGAGACATGCTTTCTGATGCCGGGGTCAGGGAAATCCGGCGCATTTTCTTTGAGTCACCCAATGATTCTGGAATAATAACCGGTATTGTTTGATGAGGATTAGATTATGAATTATCATCCCATTACCCGTAGACAATCCATAAAAAAGCTTTTTAAAATATCCGGAGGCCTTGCCCTGACCGGCGTAATAACATGGCCATTTCAAAAAACGATTTCAGCCTGGGCCGGATCAACCCATAAGAAATTTATTATTGAAGGCATCGGCCAGAATCCTGGATATTCTGTTAGGACGTTAGCCAGAAAGGTTTTTGAGGCGGCCGGGGGAATACAGAAATTTGTTTCAAAGCAGGATGTCGTGGTGATCAAACCGAATATCTCCTGGGCAAGGCCCCCGGACCTGGCGGCAACTACCAATCCGGAAGTTCTGGAAGCGGTTGTTGAGCTTTGCCAGGAGGCCGGAGCCAAAAAAGTCAGAATCGCCGATCATACCATCCATGACGCCAGACGCTGTTTTGCCATCACGGGTGCTGGGATGGTGGCGAAAAAAACCGGAGCGGATCTGGTTTATCCACGATCTTCATTGATGCGGAACATGAAGTTACGGGGACACCGTCTGGATGTCTGGCCCGTTTTTTTGCCGCTGGTTGAGGCCGACAAAGTCATCAATCTGCCGGTTGCCAAGGTCCATAGCCTCAGCGGTCTGACGCTTGGCATGAAAAACTGGATTGGTGCCGTGGGCGGCAGGAGAAGTGCCCTGCATCAGGATATCCATCTGACCATTGTGGATCTGGCCCAATTTTTCAACCCCACGATCACTCTCATAGATGCCACACGGATCATGGTTGCGAACGGTCCCTCAGGCGGAAGCCGTTCGGATGTGGCGGTCTCAAATCGCCTTATATTGAGTGATGATCCTGTTGCCGCAGATGCCAAAGCCGCAGGTCTTTTTAATCTTCAGCCTCAGGACATCGGTTTCATTACCCTCGGGGAAAAATGGGGACTTGGCACAACTGAATTTCAAAAACTCTGTGAGCACAAGGTGATCATTTGAAAGCAACCCATCTGGTCTGGATACGACGCGTTAGCCAGGCCTTTTTTTTAATCCTTTTCATTTTTCTCCTCATTGAAAGCCGTCTGCCCCAGGACATTTATCTGGATTATTCCATAGCGCTGAACGGTGAACAGGAGATCCAGCTGGACTATCCGGTCACATATTTTTTTCAGATTGATCCGCTCATATGGATCACATCTTTCATATCAGGGCACCAATGGATCAAAGGCTTTGGGTGGGCTTTTGGGATTGTTGTCCTGACGTTTTTATTTGGCAGGATTTTCTGCGGCTTTATCTGTCCATTGGGCACTCTTCACCACATGGTGAGTTACATCAGACCGGCCCTGAAAAAACAGGATATGATCCATGCGAACCAAAAACACGCCAGTCAGAGATTTAAATATTTTTTGCTTATCCTATTTCTTATGGCTGCGGTGCTGGGTCTTAATCTCACCGGACTGTTAGACCCCATAGCTTTTTTGTTCCGTTCTCTGGCCCTTGCTGTTTTCCCGGGGATCGGGACCGGTATCAAAGAATTATTGGATCTGGCTGCGCAAAGCAATATAAAACTCTTAAATTATATAAGCTACAGCGGGGAGGTCCTGGTATCACCGGTTTTCGGGTATGGATATAAGGCTTTTAAATCTGCGTGGTTCATGGGCGTTCTTTTTCTATTTATTTTGTTTCTCAACCGTATCCGTCCGCGTTTCTGGTGCCGGACCTTATGTCCTCTGGGTGCTCTTTTGGGCCTTTTGGGACGGTTCAGTATCCTGAGGCTGGAAAAAGACCTTGAGAAATGCACGAATTGCAGCTTGTGTCTTCAATTCTGCCAAGGGGCAGCTTCTCCGATCCCGGGCCAGGAATGGGACGCCTCGGAATGTATGTTTTGCTTTAACTGTTTTAACGCCTGCCCTGAAGATGCCATTGCTTTTAAATTGGGATGGCCTCAGGAGGTTAGCAAAACACCCGATATGGGTCGCCGGGCGGTTCTGGGCGGTTTGTTGGCCGGCCTATCTTTTCCTTTTTTAGGACGGTTGGACGGCAGGGTGCACACGGTTTCTGATGCCCGTCTGATCAGACCTCCGGGCTCATTGCCCGAAAAGGATTTTTTAAAACTCTGCCAGCGATGCGGGCTCTGCATGAAGGTTTGTCCGACAAACGCAATCAACCCTGCACTCACAGAAGCGGGAATGGCCGGGTTCTGGACACCGAATCTCATTATGATCCAGGGCTATTGTGAATATACCTGCACACTTTGCGGCGGGGTTTGTCCTACGGGGGCTATCCGCAAATTATCAGGCAAAGAGAAAATCGAAAGTCCCATCAGGATAGGGTCGGCCCATATAGACCGGGGCCGGTGCCTCCCGTGGTCGGGAAACGGGCCCTGCATCGTCTGTGAAGAACACTGCCCAACGTCTCCCAAAGCCATACGCTTTAAAGAAGGGCAGTCTTCCTGGTTACCGGCCGGGAAAGCGGTCAATGTAAAACTGCCTTATGTGGATCTGGAAAGCTGTGTTGGGTGTGGTATCTGTGAATACAAGTGCCCGGTAAAAGGAAACCCCGCCATCCGGGTGATATCTGCCGGAGAATCCAGGTCTGTGGCAAATCAGATTTTACTAAAATTATAACGGATTGTTAATGCTCAGCTTTGTTTTTGCCCTGCGCAATTTTTTCTTTGTTTTTTGATAAATTTATAAGTGACTTTTTACGAAGACACTCGTTTTTTAATTGTTGAAAATAAAATTCCATTTCTTTAAAAATAAGTTTATATCAACATGGGAGCGGATAGCACTTTTATGCAAAACGATCAAGCTAACTTAGCATAACCACCGACAACATCCTGAATTATTAGAAAGGAGGATATTATGGATAAACCCATTGATAGATTTTGGAAAACAAGACTGAGCGATCTTAAGAAGGTTTTGGATTCAAACAACTTCCAAACCTTTGTGGCGCAAAATACCGATGAAGCCAAAAAGATTGTTCTGGAAAAAATTATACCCGATATTGCGCCCAGGAGTGTTTCATGGGGAGGATCGCTAACATTCACTGCCACAGGACTATATGATGCGTTGAAGAAAAGGAGTGAGTTAAACGTGCTGGACACTTTTGAAAAAAAACTGTCTCCCGAAAAAAGTCTGGAGCGTCGCCGACAGTCACTGCTGGTCGATCTTTTTATTACCGGAAGTAATGCGGTGACCGAGACCGGTCAGCTTGTTAACCTTGATATGATAGGCAACCGTATTGGAGGGATCACTTTCGGCCCCAAACATGTTATTATCCTTGCAGGTCGCAATAAAATTGTCCCTGACCTGGATGCGGCCATGTTCCGTATTAAAAACTATGCCGCTCCGGTCAACACCATGCGTCTGGACAAAAAAACACCCTGCGCCAAAACCTCCTATTGCGAAGAATGTAAAAGTCCTGACCGTATTTGCAATACTTGGACGATTACCGAAAAATCATTTCCCAAAGGCAGGATAAAGGTTGTTTTGATTAATGATGACCTGGGATTTTAAACCGAATTCGGATTAAAATAGTCATCCATTTTGTTTGCGGTGAATTGGCGTTACATATTATCGAAGGATTTATGCCTTAACATACACGCCAATCCCGGCAGTCCTGATTTTTCCCTGCTTCTTTAACATCTTAACATTATCGTATATTTTTCTTCTGTTGAACCCCGTCTTTTTCATAAGTGTCGCCACATCAGTGCCCTTTTTGAATCTTTTAATGATGCCAAAAAGAGTATCCGCCGCTGTTAATTTGGCGGTTTGTTTGACAACAACCTTTTTTACGGGCTTTGCTTTGGCCGTGGTTTTTTTTGCTGATTTTGGTTTCTCAAGTTTGCCGACCTGGACAATGATATTGTCAACCTTCTTTGATAATGCCGTTAGATTCCTGTTCACAGCTTGCAGGTTCTTTATTAGATTCTTCATTTCCGGGTTCCTCCTTTCCTTTATACGTTTCATGATCTATCTACCCTTTCAACGCTTTCCCATATGTAAAAAAGGGACCTTTATTGACTTGATTTGAAGCCTCCGAAATTTGAGTTAATTCAATTAAATACATAATTAATAAAGAAGTGTCAAGAATTCTGTAGTGTTGGAGGATTATGGGATGCACTGTATCGCTGGTAGTCAATGATTAAATCAATTGATTTTGAAGAATAAATACGCAATAGTTTTATAACTAAAACAAATGTCATTATAAATGGACCGACAATATGAAAACAAATCATAAGATTATAATTGGAAACAGTATGGGCTATGAAATAGACCCTGCTCTGGAAAATGTTATTGATCGTATTAAAAAGGTTATCGTTGATTCGTCAAAGCGGTTAATTCGGAAAAGACTTGCCAAACATATGGAGTTTGTCGTTCATCGGTTAAAAACCAAGGGTGGGTTCAAATATGAAAATAAGCATTACGGCTCTCCTGTAATAACCGCACAAGAAAAAGAATTGATATTAAATGACCCGCTGGATATTACGCAACCGGAGAGGGGGAAGTTCGAAGTCGAGTACTCAGACAAGCCCCAGTCGGAATATTGTAAAAATTGGACTGACGAGCTTAAAGAGAACAAACTTGATGTTATCAGCCAAAAATTGCGCCATGCTGTAACTGTTAAAAATTCGGCCCAGATGGAGCTTTTTTAGAAATCAAACTCAGTGGGCATACCTGCACATTCCGGCAAATTCTGTATGAAGACCTGACCGGATAAGTGGATATTACAATTTAAAATTTGGTCGGGGCGAGAGGATTTGAACCTCCGACCCCTTGAACCCCATTCAAGTGCGCTTCCAGACTGCGCCACGCCCCGACAATAATTTGCATAACTAACACCTCAAATATGCCGTGTCAAGATATGATATACCATGATGACTGTGAAAAAGTCGTTTCCTTTTTTATTCAAACGATATTGAGTGGTTATTAAACCTCATGTGATAATAATTTCAAATTTTTATTGACGATTTCGTAAAAAGGACGTTTTATTTAATCCGAATTTAGAGTTTAGTTAACACGTAAATTCGGCGTTATCCATTATTTTAAAACTTAATTAAAAAACCACACTACCCCATGCAAATTAAAGAGAAAAAATCTATTAAGCCTTGCTGCCTGATGCCGGGCGATACGCTTGGCATTGTTGCGCCTGCCGGTCCGTTTGACCCGAAAAAATTCATGAAAGGAAAGACGGTTTTAGAGTCAATGGGGTTTCGAACGGTTTTTGATGAGGGTATTTTCCAAAAACATGGATTTTTTGCCGGAAGCGATGTACAGCGGGCGGATCAGGTGAATCGTCTGTTCGCCGATCCGGCCGTCCAAGCGGTTGTTTGTGCCCGGGGCGGGTATGGCAGCATGAGGATCCTTCGGTTTCTTGATTTTAAACTTATTCAAAATAATCCCAAGATCTTTGTGGGATTCAGCGATATTTCGGTGCTGCTGTTCGTATTACATACTCGCTGCAGCCTGGTCACCTTTCACGGGCCTGTGGTAACCACCCTGGCAAATACCGCCGAACAGACCATCGCGGCAATGCTTAGGGTGATGACCTCCAACAAAAAACTTGAGCTGAAACCCGAAAAAGGCATTGTCATCAATCCGGGTGTGTGTTCAGGGGTTGTGGTCGGT
>Ga0315535_1002764_pt1 | contig 11006 bp, 11 predicted proteins | sample SalMarSW160220MG_2_FD_203092 | JGI IMG/M metagenome (GOLD analysis project Ga0315535, IMG submission 203092) | Salt marsh sediment microbial communities from the Plum Island Ecosystem LTER, Massachusetts, United States - Salt Marsh Sediment SW1602-20 ...
ATGATCTCCCGCCAAGTATGCTCCAAGTGCGGTCGATCCGACAGGATGTTAGGTTGGGAATTGATCCATTCGCGGTCGTTCCGTACGGCAGATCGAAAGGCAAACGCTTCGATCCGGCGAGACCTAAGTTTGGCCATTTATCCAGAGTTGTCTGAGCGCTTTCAACTTCAGCCGAACTACGCCTTCGGCTGCTCATCGGAAGAGACTCTTTGAACCGCTTCGCGCAAAGTTGATAGAAACTCTTCGAGCGGGACCCCGTGAACACGAGCGGCCGTTTGAACGGTAATGGCTTTCGTAAGCATTCTTCGAAAGGAGTACCTCGCAACCCGCTTGATCCCGAAAAGCTCCATTACATCGGCAATGTCGCCGTATTCGCGAAGAATGTCGGAAACCCTCGTATCTTTTGTGATCTCCATACCGGATTTTGGCTCCATGCAATGAGTCCTGGCTGGCCAGAAGGAAGGAGTTCTTGAGTGAGCAAGGACCTACGATACTGTGGAAAGAATCCTCCCGACCGCAGCCTCGCCTCCAAAGCACCCGACCAGTCTACAGGATAGGTAGCATGGAAGTTATCGCGCAGAAATCGCGGCCTCGCCGTCGACCGTCGCAGAACACGCTCGGCGCAGCCAAACGCGATCAACCTCCGCCTACTTCGCCGCTGCTTCCACCACCCTGAGCATACAATCATTGCGCCAACTTCGCCGATTGTCGGCCGCGAAGAACTCTGGGCACGGTGTGATCCGGCGAGTTGATGCAGGGCCTGTCCCCTTTGCAGGCGATTATTCGACAAGGAGCTCCCTCCTGGCCAGCCCTGTATGGTGCTTTCCAATTTCAAGCAGCAGCCGCTCCCGCATGCCCGGGTACCAGACGTCCTCATTCTGGAAGACCCATCTGGACTCCACGTTTTCCTCCGATTGGCCGATTTCGGCATCTTCCACCACGAAGAAGTGCCAGATGCTCAGTTCAGCGTATCCCCGGAAGAAATCAACGGCCAGATCTTCATCTGACGGCTGCTCAGGGTTGATCAGTTTGATGTTCTCCTCTTCAAGCTCCCGTACTTCCCGCCCCTCCGATGAAGAGTCCCAACGATCGACCCATCCGACCTGCGGATGATTATCGCCCGGGCGCTTATTCTCTTGAATGGAAGATCGACGACCTTGTTTTGGCCGAGGATTTCCTCCCCAGCCACGTTCCAAATCTCTGTGTACTCACTCCTCATATGAGACAAGTCAGCACCTCCTTGGCATGACGACGCAGAAGTTGCATCGGCAGTACAGTAACAGGAAGCGAGGTTGAATGTGGGAACCAGCGCATTGCCCGCTTCCTGAATGAGGGAATGCATGAGCATAAGTCTACGGCAGTGGATCTTGCCCCGATTTTTCTCCGAGTGTTCCGGCAACACCTTGATCCCATCGATACATCTCTACAGACCCGGGTCAAAGTTGACACGATCAGTCCCACATACTTTCATGAATCCATCGGAATCTCCCATTCCCCAGCGGACCCATACCGAGCATTTCATTTCAATCACATCGTGGGGGGCATCTACAGGTTTTGTAGAGGTTGGAGTGGCCACATCTGACTGACTTCTGCGTCAACGCATGGATAGTATCGACGGAGGCGCTAGATCCCAGATCATCTCAATCAGTTTGTGAACAGTCTGTTTGGCTAGGATTGAGCCTTCCTGGTGGCCAGGCGCAAAGTCCCATATCCCAATGCGCCTGCGAGCACGGTGCCGACGAGAATCCCCAGCCGGTCGGACAGAAAGTACTCCGTCGCGCCGCGTTCAAAGGCAAGTGAGGCGATGAAGAGGCTCATTGTGAAGCCGATTCCACAAAGCATGCCGACGCCGATCAGCTGCGCCCAATCGGCGCCTTCGGGCAAGTCGGCAAGTCCTGAACGGATGGCAACCCAGGAAAGAATCGTGACCCCCACCGGCTTCCCAATCACCATGCCGACCATGATCCCGAGCGGCACCGACTGAAACAGTGCATTGACATTGAGATTCCCCAGGGACAAGCCGGCATTGGCAAAGGCAAAGACCGGGACGATTCCAAAGACCACCCAGGGATGGAGCGCGTGCTCGACCAAATGCAGTGGAGAAGGAGATTGATTGTCGCCGGCCTTGAGCGGAATGGCAAAGGCCGCAGCCACGCCGGCGAGCGTCGCATGCACACCTGACTTCAGCACAAACACCCACAGCAGCACCCCGGCAATCAGGTACGGGGCGGGACGCGAGACCCCGGCACGATTCATCACCACCATCGCGAGCAGCGTGACGGCCGCAAGCCCGAGAGCCATGAATGATAGGTCACCGGAATAGAACACAGCAATGATGGCGATTGCAGCCAGGTCATCGATAATCGCCAGCGCAAGCAGGAAGACTTTCAACGACTCCGGCACCCTCTTTCCAAGCAAGGCGAGCACGCCAAGCGCAAAAGCAATGTCTGTGGCAGCAGGGATTGCCCAGCCGCTTAAGGCGGATGGATCCTGACGGTTAAACCAGACGTAGATTGCAGACGGAACAACCATCCCGCCAATGGCTGCCGCAAAGGGCAGAGCGGCCTTTGAGCGATCCGAGAGTTCCCCTTCAAGGATCTCTCGCTTAACTTCCAGGCCGATCAGCAAGAAGAAGACGGCCATGAGGCCATCGTTCACCCAAAGGAGGAGGGGTTTGTCGATGGCGATCGTCCCGATGCTGATCGAAGCCTGGGTCTTTAGCAGCCCGGCGTAAAGTGCACTCAAAGGTGAATTGGCGAGTACCATCGCCAGGATTGCGGCCGCGAACAGCACCAGCCCGCTAGCGGACTCAAGTCTGAGGAACTCTTGAATGGACTTCGAGATTCGCATCTCTCACCTCTCCCCTGTCTACGGGTGACCAATCTCACCGATGAGCTGGCGTGTCACCATGCCCGGGGCCTCGCGCCCCCTCCTTTTCGCAGCCGAAGGGGGATCAGTCGGGGTCAATCCGCGACATGCCCCCAACCCTCCTGAGCAAACAAGAATCAAACAGATTTCTGCCCAACATTGCTTTCAAGGTGCCACTAGCCACATCCAACTACCGGCCCGGCGGTTGCTCCCAGAGATCGAAGATCACCCCAAAGGGATCCCGGAGATAGCAATCTTGACCCTTGCCTCGCCATCGGATGACTTCACATCCGTGTGCCAACAGTTCCGCACGCGCAGAGTCTAGATCCTTCACAAACAGCTCCATCACCAAACCACTAATCTCGTCATCCTCAATGACAAACAGATTGAGCGGCTTTGCATCATGATCACCAAGGGCTGGATCATTGGAGCGATTCGCGAACCCGAGAACGCTCGAACAGAAGTCCACTGCATCGGAGAACCGCATGGTCCTCACAGCAACATTGGGGCTCATACGGAATTTCATCGGCCACCTCGTATTCTTCCTGCGTAAGGCTGGCTAGCGCCGTGGAGGATCGGGAATCACCCTGGGCACAACCGTAGGAGATCGGCCGCGCCTGGTCACCGACCTGCCCTCAGCATGCAGCAATGGCGCCAAACGCGTCCAAGATCGCTAACGGACCTCAGTGCTAGTGCTATTCTGCCTCGCGAGATGCTGGCTTACGCCTTTTGAAGAACAAGAAGGCCATCCGCCTTTTTGACCTTCATGACGAATTGGAATTTGTCAATGTCTAGAAAGAGATCTGCGTCATCCGACGGGAATGTGGCTGGTTGCTCACCGCTGAAAAGCATCGCCGATTTTGTGGCACTGACTCTTTCGACGATCTGATCTGGATCCATAGGTTCGTTTATCAATAGGCCATGGATGTAGTCCCCACATGCAACGTCCTCTTCCCCCCATCCGTCTCCAAGACTCCCCGTCTCAACAAGGGTGATTGATTCGGGGGAGTCTTCAAGAAGCCTCATCGCTGTTGCTCGAGCGTTGCATAGGCCTGTTACGTAAATGTCCCGTGCAGCGGCTGAAGCTGCTGCGCCTTGTGTGCCTGCACTTGTACGATGGATCAGAACTCTTCCAGACAAATCCTTTCCGACCAGCGCACTCGGCGAGTTACCAAGATCGAAACCTGCAATTGGGGAGCCCTTCGACTCTCCCATCAGTAGCGCCCTCGGGTACACAGACTTCAACGCCAAGGCTTCGTCTACCTCAGATACGAGAATGATCTCTTTGGCATTGGCGTCAAACGCGAAGGCTGTTGTGGTGAATGCCCGAATGACATCAATAACCACAACAGTGTCAAGCTCTTTGCCAGCTCTGGTCAAATCGACTCGCTGAATCTGCACCTGATCCATATCGCATCCGAACGCGCTCGGGCTTCGCAAAGGATCCTCAGCGCATCCGAAAGGCAACGGACGGGGTCACCCACCGCCTAAGCTGCAGGCCACCCAGAGTCTTACGCGAAGCACGCTGCAAGCGCGGTCCGACCCAGCGGGATTATGGGCAGCCATGTTCAACATCGAGGGCCGGGCAATGGCAAGCCACGATAGCCGGCATCACACACCGGCGATCGCCTCTCCAACGACCAAGAATGTAAGAAACAGCCCGGCAAGCACTGTGACGGCCAGCGTCGCGAGACTCAACACTGAACGTTCACCTCGGAAGAGCACCGTCACCAGATTCAAAACCGCCGCCACATCCACAAGTATTGTCGCCAGGGCGGGCATGACCCACGAGTCCACTATGGGATACGTCTCCCTGTATGCCATCGTTAGCTGTGGAAACACGAGCCATGACGCCAGTGCAATACCAGTCACGATGATGGTGATCCAGCCGAGGGAAGAATGTGGCCAGAATCCTCGACTCCTTGCTTGCGGGGACAAGCTGCCGGGACCCGGAGTGACTTGTTCGGACATGTTTGCCTCTCGATTCTCTCTTCAAGTCTGATTGAGGCTGCAAATGCGAAGAACGGCAACATAGCGCCCTTCAGCTTCGCGGAGCACCCAAAGCCCAGTCGAAGGTGGCCGGCCGGGGTCAAGCACCGGCCAGCCCCCAGCACACCCTCAGCATACAACAGACCTACCTAACTCGAACAGCATCCTCGCCAAGCACACCGCAGGGCTGGTCCGAGCCCGCGGGGCGTTGGTCCTGTCTCCTATTTGGGATCGCAGACAGGGTCCACATTTCCCCGCGCCCGGTTGCCCTCAGGATTGAAACGCTTCGGCTAGCGCGTACGAGCCGAAGCTCTCTCTAACCCGAGCCACTTTTCCAGCTTTGGCTCTGGTGAACTGGTCTCGACAATGTCAGGGGTACCCGAGCTCGCACAGACGCCGCGATCCATAACTCGACTGCGCTCCAGGGCGAGCCGTCAGGCTCGAAATAGCCGTTGGACCATCAGCCGGTATGGCGCTGGCCTACGGGGTCCTTAGGAATCTAAGAAAGAAGGCTGCGAACACCAAGACAATGCCGATGTTCACCATAAGCCGCTCCCAGAATCGATTCCTGAAGAACGCCAGATCTACACCAACGACGGCTGCGACCAAGAAGAGTGTGTAGAAGACGAACAGTATATTTCTTGTCATTTCAATCACCAGTTAAAGTGTATCAACCGCCGCCTCTCGACCGAGTTCCAGAGATTGGCTCAACATCCCTTTGCGGCTATTCCTGTTCTCTGAAACCAAGTGGAAGTCGCCAAGAAGACGGCCCCGTTCGCCAGGCCGCGCTAGGAAAGAATTCAAGGTGGCGTGTCTGGCGCAATCGAGCTTCACCAAGCAGCCTGAGTGCAGCCGAAGGGGATCGGCCGCGGCTGCTGTCACCTCCCCCCTGGAGCCAATCGGAGCATACAACAATCACGCCAAACTCGGAAAGCATCGTTGGCAAAGCACGCTGCAATGGCAATCTGACTCGGCAAGATGTTGGACAGATCTCATGAACCTTCCAAGAATTCAACTTTCCCCGTTTCCAAGGAATACTCCGCGCCCACAACCATGAGATCATCTTCCTCAATCAGACGACACAAGGTGTGTACTTCCTCTCTCAGGTGGCTGGCTGAGGCCTTGATGTTCGCCCGGATGGCTTGTCGGTACAGCTCGCCCCATCCATTCCCGGAACTTGTGAGCTTCAATCCAGCCAAAGAGGGTTGTATGTAACTCGCAACCGACTGCCAGCCTGGTGTCTGCTCGTCTTCCGAACCGTCGAGCTCATCAAGAGTCGCTCGAACGGCCCCACAACCTGTGTGACCAAGAACGACAATCAGACGAACACCAAGGTCTGACACCGCAAATTCAATACTTCCCACTTGAGAAGGTCCCGCAATATTGCCTGCCACACGCACAACAAACAGATCGCCTACGCCTTGATCGAAGATCAGCTCGACCGGGACCCGCGAGTCGGAACATCCCAAGATCACGGCGAACGGTTTCTGCGCAGTCACAAGCTTGGCACGATCCGCCTGACTCACGGAATCGACGACCCGGGCTTCGCCCGCAACAAAGCGATCGTTCCCTTCCTGAAGCAGCCTCAGTGCTTCCTTGGCTTTGATCACCGTTTCACACCCTCATCTGTCAAACACGCCCGAGCTTCATTCCGAACCCTGACCGCAGGTGAAGGGGATCGAATCGGGCCACTTGCCGCCCTGCCCCGACCCCTCCTGAGCACACAACAATGACGCCGATGTCGCCCCGCATCTGGCCCAAGGCACACGGCAAGCGTCGTTCAACCCATGGAGATGTTAGGCGAAATCTGGATTCACACTAGACCCGGCCAGGCCAGCGCGATCAGTACAACTCGAGCGACTGCGGCTATTGGCGGATAAGGGAGATCGAAGCCCCACCAATACACTGCACCGGGTACAAGAAGCACGATGGAAGCGATTCCACCCAGCTTGTGTCCATGCCATAGAAGCCAGGCGGCACCGGCTTCAACAAGAGCGACGAGCAAGAAGCCCACAAGCAGCGGGATCGTTGTTTGGCGACCGCGACGCTCGAACGCGCCTCCACCATAAGCCGGAAAACCGAGAACCAGCGGGATACCAAGGCCGGCACGCAGGTTGCGAATTGCCATGATGCATGGAATCCCCAATCCAATGGCAGAAATCCACACGAGGACGGCAGCTGCATGGTAATACAGATGAGGATTCATGTCTGGGCCCTGCGTTCAATAGTCCGATGATTCTTGATCAGATCCCCAAATCATCAACTGGCGCCTAACGCCCTCGAGCTTCGGAAAGTACTCAGGGCAAAGGCCTGGGCCCATCGAACGGATATCCGCCGGGGCCATTCACCGCCCTGCTCCCAGTACGTCCTGAGCATACAACAATCACGCCAAAATCGCCCCGCACCGTTCGCCCTTAAGCTCCTAGCAGGGACCTCGGTCCGATCCAGCGAGATGTTGGGCGGCGGTTTTCAAAGCTGCTATCGAACCTCTCAGATACAAAGCAACCCGCAAGCCCACATTTTCAGCTCGCTTTCTAGGGCGATGGCGCTGCTTCGCCGCTTCTTTCGAGCACATCCTGAATTGCCTGGATTACCACCTCGGGCCTTTGAAGCTGAGGATAGTGTCCTATCTCATATGATCTGAACTCACTGTTCTCACTTAGCAGGAGCAGCTCGCGCTGCAACTCGATCGACAGGTCGTCCAGTTTCAGACCTAGATCTCCCAAGGAAGGTGAAGGTCCTGATGTAGCTAGCACAATCAGTGGCCAGTCGCCCAGATACATGTATTGCCCCGCCTCAGCCAGTGTGTTGGAGCTTTCAACTGTCTCATCAAACCACGCCATACTTGACTCAGGCAAGAATGCCTGGACTGGATCATAGATGTCAGGAGGCAGGTTGTACTCATTCCCTTTATATCGACCTGGCGATCCTAGATGAGACAAGAAGAGGATCAAGGGCCTGATGTTTCTGTCTGGAATTTCCGGCACGAGGCCATATTCAGCGAAGCGAGTGAGCATTTCAGGATGACTTGATTCCAGCAACACCATGCCGCTCACGTCGTCAGGGTACATTCCGGCAAATATTCTGACATAGGCACCACCAAATGCATGACCCACCAAGACAAATGGACCTTCTTCGCCTGCAGCATCCAGAACGGTGTGAAGTTCGCGTGCGATGGTCTCCCCATCTCTGGGAAGCGGCCCAGGTTCACTCCACAGGATGCCAGCCCTATCGTAGCTGCATGCGCGGGTCAGTTCCCCGATCTTTTCTTGAACCGGGACCCAGCTCAACGAGCCATATTGATCAAGGTCGGATTCGAAAACCACCGTCGGACTCCCACTACCCACGCAGTTCAAATGGATGTCGTGTGTGCCAATGCTCACCATTCTGCCTGGTGGGGGATACTGAGCCCGATATCTGTTTCGAAGGATGGACTCGCGAATCCAGAGGTAGATGATTAGCCCCAAAAGGAGGATCAGCACCACCAGGAGTATCCGCCCAATCCAACGAATAGTGGAGATTGCCAGTCCTCTTGCCGTCATAAACATCCTCCGGGACTGTCTCTCGGCGGCATCAGCCGCATTACGCCCTCGAGCTTCGCCAAGCACCCCGAGCAGAGCTCCGAGCCCGTCGAAGGCAGATCGGCCGAGCCACGCTCCGCCCTGCCCCCAGTACGTCCTGAGCATACAACAATCACGCCAAAGTTGCCCCGCAAGCTCAAAGCAGGATAAACGGTCCGATCCGTCGAAATGTTAGTCATCCTGAGATGTGGGCTGATCACATAGATATGATTCTTTCAAAATGCTCCCCTTGTGTTGGGCTCGCTCATCTCGTTACGGTCACTTCAAACCCTCTCCTGGGGTGGCGGGCTCGGCACACCTCCCTTGGCTTTCGCAGCGCCTGATCTGACAGAGGGCGCAAGGAATGCTGGGCAACAAGTCACTTGGCGAGCTAGGACCATGATTGCATTGGCCGGCTTCACGGCTGCCTCTTTGTCGGTTGGATACTCTTGCGTAGCCCCCCTAGCGGCCCTACTTCTTCTTCAGCGTTCCGACGTACCGATAGCTCAATTCGAAATAGCCTTTCAACTCATCTGTGTTCGTCAGGAGTTCCTGTGGGACTTCAACATACTCTTTCATAACTGCCCCATACTGAACCACAGGCTCTGTTCCGTACTTCTTAACGAACGCCTCTCGGTCTTCCTTCGAGAGGCGCAGGGCGAGCTTGCCTTCCTTGGTGAGAAAGCTGAACATATTGCCGTTGTGAGAGGTGAATGGCATCGACTTCCCTTTGCGCTTCACCTCCGGGATTGTGGCGACAGCCTTTTCGTATAGTTCCAGATTGGCCGCGTAGTTGTCTTGTTTTTCGGGCATGTCCAGGTTCACCTTTTCACTTCGATGTGGACACAGAAGATAGGCTCGGCATGACGAAACGCAGGATCTGCCCCAGCTGTGGACCGCAACAGTTGCTCTTGAGCTCTACTTCATGCGGGGATGCCTACCACCCTCGAACTTCGCGAAGCACCCGGAGATGAGCCCTGAGCCTGTGGAAGGAACATCGGCCGGGGCCACGCGTCAGCCCGCCCCAAACCATCCTGGGCACACAACAATCACATCAAGATCGACCTGCGTCCCTCGCGAAGTACGCGGCACGTGCGGTCCGATGCAGCAAAGTGTTGGGCGACATGGCTTGGGAACTGGAGAGGACCGCGTCCGGCCCCGGCTTCATCGGCCCAGCCACTCACTCAAGCCAAACTGAAGGAGAAAGAGGACGATCGGGACCACGACCACCGAGAGAAAGCCCGCAAACAGGCCCGGGCGCCAAGGCCAGGTGGGGATCTTCGCCAGGATCTCGCGTTCAGTGGTTAGCCCTTTCAAGACATCGTTGAGTCTGGGGACCTCCTGAAGGTCGTTCTCGTCGATCTGTTGGTGCAGGCGGACAAGTGTAGCCTTCGTGCGCTGATCAAGCTCTGCGAGCTGCCCTCGCTTCTCCAGTACCAGGCGCCGATTGACGAATCGCAAAGGCAGTAAGAAGGCGCCCAACGCCAAAGCGATCTGCAAGATTAGGTAGGATAACTCCGTCATCCCTCCCAGTTCCAACGGCAGCATGAGCAGGCTCAAAGTGAGCAGGACAACCCAGGATATTCCGGTGCGAGAGGTTAGCACCGAGAACGAGTAAGCAGGATCGAGTTGGAACAGATCGAACTGGCTGACCATCTGCACGGTACGGCTAACGAGCCGTAGTTGTCGAACGGTGTGGTAGTAAATCACACTGCCGACGGAGAATGAAGCAAATCCCGCGACGAAGGTGAGCCACGTGGCGAGCGGCCCCAAGCCAAAGACAGCGACGGCAGGGGCAAAGCCTGTGAACCAGGACAAGATATACGCGACTGACCAAAGGATGGCGCTTAGGAGAACGCTCCTGGCTGGCATCGTGGTGAACTCGTATCTCATTCGGCGCTTCGTCTCGGTCGAGACATGGAGCAGCGGGTCGAATTCGGATATCGTCCGCAGCGAAAGCGAGTCCAGATATGTAACGATAGCCAGGGAGCCCCAGAGCCACAAAGGGAACATGAACAGGATGGGGCCGAGGCTGTAGGCAGGAAGCCAACCATCCACCCAGGAGAAAACGTGGAGAACCATGCTCTCAAGCAAGAAGAGCAGGCAGTACGTGAGCCAATATGGCAATGGCTGTCGCCGAACAAAACTTGTGAAGCGGTCAACAAAGCTTGGAGTGTATGACAAGGCTCCGCGGATATCTTGCTGTGCCATCTGGGGGTCTGCGGTGGATTCGATCAAGTGGCGGGTTCTCCTTCCAAAGCACTTGGAGATGCGAAAACGACAGGGGCCGCCCAACGCCTTCGAGCTTCACGAAGCATCCTGAGCGAAGCCGAAAGAGATCGGCTGGGACTACGGTCCACCCTGCCCCCAACCCGTCCTGAGCATACAACATTCACGCCAGATTCGCCCAGCATCCCTCGCTAAGCACACATCAAGTGCGGTCCGATCCAGCGAGATGTTAGGCAGCCCACTGGTACTGTCCGAGGACATGGGTAACACTTTGTTCTACGGACATCGGTTACACTCGCTCCGGCCGATCGACCTGCTTTCGGCTCACGCCCACCTTCGACACAATATCCTGCATTCGCC
>Ga0315535_1002767_pt1 | contig 10996 bp, 8 predicted proteins | sample SalMarSW160220MG_2_FD_203092 | JGI IMG/M metagenome (GOLD analysis project Ga0315535, IMG submission 203092) | Salt marsh sediment microbial communities from the Plum Island Ecosystem LTER, Massachusetts, United States - Salt Marsh Sediment SW1602-20 ...
GATTTTGCCATGACACAGTATTCCTATGGAAAAATGGAAACCTATTACCGTGAAGGGAAGCAACTGCCATATCCTGGAGGGTATAATAAAAAGGGAGGCCTGACCAGTGACCCTCTTGAGATAATGAATTCCTGGCGACCTCTGCCAATGGGCTTCTGGAAGGGAGCTGCTTTTTCCCTTCTGCTGGATATACTTGCTACTGTTCTTTCATCAGGCCTGTCAACTCATCAGATTGAATCATGCTTTTCGGAATATAATGTATCCCAGATCTTTATTGCCATAGCTATCAGTCATTTGCAGGAAATTCCTGCTATTGATAATTCAATCCGGCAAATAATAGATGACCTGAAAAGATCGACACCCGCATTTGAAGGGGCAGAAGTGAGATATCCCGGTGAAAAGACAGGTGAAATACGGGAGACTAATCTGAGGGATGGAATACCTGTTGTGAAAGAGGTATGGGAAAAGATCACCCGGCTGCAATAAGCGAAGAGCTGAGAGCTTAGAACAGAAACTGCGAGGTACATGGCTAAGGGCAATTTATAAGAAAACCCCTCCTGGGAGGCCTGCCCTGACCGTCGCGTCAGGGGGTTTGGGGTGGGTTCTTTAATTTGTTAATACCTACAGTTTTTCTTCGATGACCTCCGTTGGAATATCATTTCTTTCTGCAAAAGCATCCAGTTCGGATACTATTTTTTCATTGGTTTCATAATAGGTGGTCCCGAACCTGATCAACAGCCTTTTTTTCGATTTGAGGAAAAAGACCACGTTCAGAGGGAAGAAATCAATATTTTCAATTTCATCCGCTGAAATTTCAACAGGCGGGAATATTGGCCTGTTCCTGATAACCAGGTTTTTTTTGCCGATCATTATATACTTTGAGGTGTGTCCAAGTCCGGAAAATACCTGGTAAATACCAAAACCGGCCAGAAATAATACAGTCAGCCATACTGTACCCTGAGATTTGACTGCATTGAAATTAAACCATGTCCAGAATACAGCTGTTATCACACATATTATTCCGAATACCACGCGGATAATGTTTATCACCTTATTATTTTCCCTTGTATCGAGGGAAAAATACTTTTCTTCCATAAAAATAATTTGTAGCAAGATATCTGTTTTACTTATAACTACAATAAGTAAGCTGTTAATAATTCTGCTTTGACAAATTTAGAATGGATGAATCAGAATAAAAATGAATTCAGTTTTAAATCTCTCAAACCAGAAATAAATATTGTTGAAAAAAAATATAAATGTTTCGTTATGTTTCAAATATTATTTATTTAAATTTGTTATGAAATAAAGCGAAACATGTTTTCTGAAATGAGTTCAGTAGTACAAAGACGGGCATTTATACTCAGGAAGCTTGAGGAAGAGGAGCAGGTAAATGTTACTGAGCTTAGCAGGAAATTCGGAGTTAGTGAAGTTACAATCAGGAAGGATCTTCGACATCTTGAAAATAAGAATATTCTGATCCGGTCGAGAGGCGGAGCAATGAAACAGAGCCTCATCAATGTGGATCTTTCAATTTACGACCGTCGTAAGAAGAATATGAAGCTTAAGGAAGCTATAGGCAAGGCAGCAGCAGCAATGATCAGTGACGGGGAGACAATTCTTCTTGATACAGGAACAACAATAATGGAACTGGCAAAGCATTTGCCAAAAAAGATTAATCTTACTGTAATAACAAATTCTGTGGATATCACATTCAGGCTTGCAGAGTATCCGAACATAAGAGTACTTATGACAGGTGGGATATTGCGTCGCAATTCACTGGCTGTGGTCGGGGAAATAGCTGCGGAATCACTGCGTAATTATTACTGCGACAAGTATTTCCTGAGTGCGGACGGGGTCGATGTTGAAAAGGGCATGATGACAACGAACCTTGAAGAAGCATCACTGGCACGTATCAACATCAAGAATTCCGGGAAAGTATTTGCCCTGATCGACTCCTCGAAATTTCAGGGTGCGGGGACTACTTTGATTGCACCGCTCACTGAGGTAGATACATTAATAACGGATACTGGCATCCATGGATCGGTTTTAGAGAGCATCAAGGGCCTGGGAGTGGAGGTTGTTGCAGTATGACAGGAAAAGATCTATTCAGGAATCAGATATGAAACGCAATTATTACCTGGTTATGCTTATTTTTGTGATATTCTTTGCGATATCATTCCTTACCAACATCCTTGGTTCAATAAATCCGAATGTCAGTGACAGCTTTGACCTTACCGGGACTATGACCGGGCTATTGCCATTTTCATTTTTTATTGCCTATGCCCTCATGTCAATACCATCAGGCATGTTCGTTCAGAAGTATGATGAAAAAAAGAGCCTTATCCTTGCATGGATACTGGCATTTGCGGGTGCCATGCTATTTTCCCTGGTACCTGTTTTCCCTGTGTTTCTCTTTTCTCTGTTCCTTATTGGATCCGGGATGGCTCTTTTACAGGTTGCGTTATTCCCGTTGCTGAGGGTAACAGGAGGGGAAGAGCATTTTGCGTTTAATAATGTCATAGTGCAACTGGTATTCGGTATTGCTTCATTCTTCAGCCCTTTTGTCTATTCTTACCTTGTAACTCATCTGAGCTCTCAACCTCTGGGTGATCAGATGTTTATAAAGTTAATGGCGTTTCTTACACCGGGCAAATTGCCGTGGGTGTCCATATACTGGATCTTTACATTTATTAGTTTCATAATGGTGGCAATCATCGTTTTTGTACGCTTTCCGAAGGTTGTACGTACAGAAGAGGAGGTTGTCGGTGCCTGGGCAACACATCTTGAGTTGTTCCGGCAGAAAACTGTGATTTTGTTTTTCCTGGGGATTTTTGCATATGTGGGAACTGAACAGGGCATCGCAAACTGGATTTCCGAGTTTCTCAGAACCTATCACGGGTTAAGGCCTGAAGTTGAAGGCGCTGCTTCAGTCGGTCTTTTTTGGGGAATGATGACCGTCGGATGCGTGCTTGGGCTTGTCTTACTTAAGATTATTGACAGCAAGATTGTACTTAGAATTTTCACTTTCAGTGCATTGGTGGTTTTGTCAATAACTCTTTTCGGTAATACCGGGATGGCCCTGTTTGGATTCCCCGCCCTGGGATTTTGTCTTTCGGTGATGTATGCTATTATTTTTTCACTGGCTCTCAACAGTGTATCGAAATACCATGGCTCATTTGCCGGTATATTATGCACAGCCATAGCAGGAGGTGCTGTATTTTCACTTCTGATAGGCAAGTTGAAGGATATGATAGGACTACAGGCAGGAATGATGATTTTATATTTACCGCTAGTATATATATTAAGTCTGAGTTTCTGGGCCAGACCTTTAGTTACAAATGCTACAATTAGAAAAAAAACACTTTAGAAAATTAAAATTCAGAGACTATGAAAACAAATGCAGAAAAAGGGCATAAGAGATCAGGTATTCTTTCAGGAAGAATAGTTCTTATGCTAACCATGGCAGCCGGTATTGTCCTGGCCGTGACCTCATGTAAGACAACAACAAAAGAGGAAGCGACTCCCCAGTGGAAGCAATTATTCAATGGGAAGGACCTGACCGGATGGAAGCATGTCGGTCCCGGTGAACAATATGTTGACAGTGGGCTGATTAAATCCCACGGTGGTATGGGATTACTCTACTGGACGGCGAACAAGTTTGGCAACTGTAAACTTAAAGTAGTTTACAGGATGCGTGATGAAAACAGCAACTCCGGTGTATTTATCCGTATCCCGATAAAACCACGTGAAGAGTGGATGCCTGTTAATTATGGCTTCGAGGTGCAGATAGATAATAAACCTGAACTTTCCGGTGAGGATGAATACCATTACACCGGTACTCTCTATTCACTTACAAAACCACTGGCAAAACCAGGTAAGCCGGGTCCTGAATGGAACACAATGGAAATAACCATGTGCGGACCACGAACCATTGTTTATGTGAATAATGAAAAGGTGACCGATTATACGGAAGGTGATTCTGTTCCTGCACGTAAATTCGATTTCGAACCATTCAGGGGCCCTAGACCTGACTCAGGGTATATCGGACTCCAGAACCACAGTGACCAGGATGTGGTCTTTTTCAAGCAGGTTGAGGAACGACCTCTTTCATCAGCAGAGATTGCAGAATTATGCGGACCTAAGAAATAAATTTTAACATTTTAAAGTCTTTTAAAATGAAGAATAAAAAAGAATCGTACAATCCAAACGATATTTCCAGGAGGAAATTTGTAAAAACTGCTGCAACTGGTGCTGCTGCTCTTACTATCCTGCCAAATTTCACAGTAAGCGGACTGGGACATGTCGCTCCAAGTGATAAACTTCTCATTGCTGCTGTAGGCTGCGGAGGAGAAGCTGCCGATGATATTCGTCATTTTGCAAATGCGCCGAAAAAGAATGCCGAAATTGCTTTCCTGTGCGATGTGGATGACAGACAGGCAGCCCCAAGGATAAAGCAGTTTCCCAGGGCAAAGTTTTATCACGACTGGCGTGAGATGTTCGACAAGGAAAATAAGAATTTTGATGCGGTTACTGTTGCAATCCCTGATCATAACCATGCAATTGTTGGTCTTAGTGCTATGCAGCTGAGAAAGCATCTGTACCTGCAGAAGCCTCTTACTCATGATATTTATGAGGCGAGGATACTCACGCAGGCTTCTGAAAAGTATAAGGTCGTAACCCAGATGGGAGACCAGGGTGCTTCATGCGATGGTATGCGAACCCTGAGAGAATGGATAGAGGCTGGTATAGTGGGTGATATAAGCAAGGTATATTGCTGGACTGACAGGCCAGTATGGCCACAGGGTATTCCATGGCCTAAAGAACATCCGCCTGTACCCAAGGAACTTAACTGGGATCTGTGGCTGGGTACTGCACAGTATACCGATTATATTGATAATCTGGTTCCTTTCAACTGGCGTGGCTGGTGGGAGTTTGGTACCGGTGCACTGGGAGATATGGGATGCCATATAATGGGGCCTCCTTTCAAGCTGCTTAAGCTGGGTTATCCTTACGAGGTGTCGGGTAGTGCAAGTACAGTTTATAACGGGATCTTTGTGGAAGGCATTTATCCTGAGAGCGGACCTGTCAGCAGCTCAATACGTTTCAGGTATAAGCTGGATAACGGGAAAGATCTGGATCTGTACTGGATGGATGGAGGAATTATTCCTGAGCGTCCTAATGACCTTGATTCCGACGCGAATATGAATGAAGTGCTGGCTGATTATCCTCCGGGACTGAATGATTATGAAGGTGGAACTTTGTTCATTGGGTCCAAGGGTAATGTTGGATGTGGCTGGGGTGGCCGTAACCCGCGCCTGCTTCCTCTCTCCAGGAATGAAGAGGTACATGTTCCAAAAAAGTATCCAAGGGTAGAAGGGGGTATGGATGGTCACTGGTGGCAATGGATCGATGCATGTATAGCAGGATATGGTAATGCCGAGGTTGATTCACCCTTCGTAGGATATGCAGGTCCTCTTACCGAAACAGTACTTATGGGGAACCTTCTTCTCAGAAGTTTCAATATAAGGGAGAAGATCAAGAGAAAAGATCCCGTATATGGTGAAATGGAAGGTTATGTATTCCCCGGACGATATATTAACTATAAATGGGATGGTGAGAACATGAAAATCACCAACTTTGAACAGGCAAATCAATTTGTGAAGAGAGAATACAGGAAAGGATGGGGAGAAATCAAACTCTGAAATAGTGATTTAGCATTTCTCAAATAACCTGTATTATCAATGAAGTTGTTTTAAAAGTCATATTTAACCGCAAAGAACGTAAAGAAGGCGCAAAGAACACAGAAGGCAGATCTCTAAAATAGCACAATATGCGATCTCTGCGTAATCCCGATTGTTATTGGGACTTTGCGAACTTTGCGGTTAAGACTTTTATATTTTTCAACCAGTCTCTTAAGTTCTAATTGTGGTGTTATGAAAAAGATAATATATAAAGACTATAATGAGTTGTCAGTAAGTACTGCTGAGATGATCGCTGATATTATTAAAAGAAAGCCTGATGCTCTTTTATGCTTTCCGGCAGGTGAGACATCTGTTGCTACCTTTGAGCAACTGGTAAAGATGAACAGGGAAGGAAAGATCAGTTTTCATAAATCAAGGATAGTAGGACTTGATGAGTGGGCAGGTATCGGAGAGATGAAAAGCGAGAATTGCTACTCTTTCCTTAATAGGCATCTGTTCGATCATATTGATTATGAGCCTGGCAATATCTGCTTTTTTAATGGTGAGTCATCCGACCTGGAAAGTGAATGTGATAAAACTGACCGGTTCATTAAAGAATACGGCCCGATAGATATGATGCTCCTGGGCATGGGAATGAACGGCCACCTGGGATTAAATGAGCCGGGTACATCTTTTAATCTTTATTCACATATTGTGGAACTTGATGAAACAACAAAAGTGGTTGGGAAGAAATATTTCTCAGGCGATGTTGAGCTCAGCAGGGGCATATCACTCGGTATAAAATATGTAATGGAATCCTCATTGGTAATACTTCAGCTTAACGGAAAAAGAAAGGCTGAAGGTGCAAAAAGACTTGTTGAAACAGAGGTTACAGAATCCTTCCCCGCATCAGCACTAAAACAGCATAAAAATTCCTTTCTTCTGATGGACAGGGAAGCCGCTTCATTGCTATAATTACATTATGGTTAAAAGGATTACTGATTCAATTCCGGAAGTATTATCACAGCTCGATAAAGATAAAAACAAAGGGTTTTCAGCTTTTCTTGGATTTGATGCATGTGTCGACAGTATTGTCAGGATCGTCAGGGAAAAAACCGGTGGTGTTTCGCGTACGCATTATTTTGATACAAGTTCGGAATTCGGGGAGTTTCTCATTAATCAGAACAATAAAAGCTGTGGCGTCGAACTCGACACAAAACTCTCCAAGATAGGTGGTAATATGGTTATCACAGGAAATGCCCTCGGCAACCTGGGAATTAAAACTGACTGTGTCGGGACCTTCGGTGTGCCGGAAATTCTGCCTCTTTTTCATTCAATGTCTGACAATTGCAGACTTTATTCTGTTGCAGAATATATAACAGCTACCGCCCTGGAATTTAACAATTCCAAAGTGATCGTTTTTGATCCGGGGCCATATAATAAACTTTCATGGACTGATATCAAAGATGCTATTGGTCTTGAGAAGATAAAAGATATGGTAACGGAGAAGAATCTCGTTTCATTTCTTAACTGGAGCGAAATCGAAAAATCCTCGGAGATATGGCAGGGATTTATTGATGAAGTATTGGCTTCTCAAACACAAGAAGAATACCGGTGTGATTTTTTCACCGACCTGTCCGATTGCTCACGAAAATCGCGTGAAGAGATTAAGGAAATTCCGCTACTGCTGAAAGAATTCAGTAAATACTTCAGGGTAACCCTGAGTCTTAATCAGAATGAGGCAGGAATTGTCGCCAGGGCTCTTGGCATTGCTGAAGGCATACCGGATGAGTTGTTTATGGAAGCCCTCTACAATTCATTTAATGCCGATATAATTGTTTTACACAGGATAAAGGATGCACTGGCTTGTGATGGTGTCTCGCTTGACAAATGTGATACATTCTATTATCCTGAACCTGTTGTTCTTACGGGGGGAGGGGACAACTTCAATGCCGGATTCTGTTTAGGACTTCTCCACGATATGGATCTTTTTCAGTGCCTTCTGATGGCCAATGCTGTTGCAGGAGCATATGTCTCGTCGGGAATAAGTCCTTCAATAGAGGATCTCAGGCGATTTCTTAAGATGAATATTGGAACTGAATGATCCGTCTTTTTAATTGATTTTCAGAATTCAAAGTTGGCTCCTAAGGTAAAAGACCTGGTTCTGGGCCATGTATTCCTCCTGTCAATGCCAGGAACAAGGGGGCTGTTATAAGTGCCAGAGTATAACTCGGTATCGACATACCTCGGATTTGGATCTGATCCTTTATAATGAGTCAGGTAAAAAAGATTATTAGCGGCTGCATATAACCTGATATTCCTGAATGCTGAGTTCTCCGGAAGACTGAATTTGAAGCCAAGGCATATGTTGTCAAGTGCTATAAAGGATGCATTCTCATAATCACGGTTTGTCACAAGTCCCCATGATGTCATTAGTTTGCCCGTTTCAGGATTCCTCATGCCTGCAGCCGTTACAGGCAGATTATAACTCGAAATCAGTATGGGTACCTCATAGAATGCCCTGTATGAATTCAGCATATCATGACCTGATACACTGCGGAAAAAAACAGTTAGATCCCAGTTTTTGTAGTTAAATACATTCTCCAATCCTGTGAGACTTTTAGGAAGTCCGTTCCCGACCACTGTCCAGTCGTTTGTATCAATATATCCATTGCCATCAATATCAGCGATTATCCGGTTTCCGCTCTCATCAATACCCTTGAAAATATAAGCCTGCTGCTGCCCTATGGGCTTTCCTTCTTCCAACCTTATCAATCCCGGAGTGGATCCCGCGGGTGATCCCAGATCACCTATGTAATTGATTCCGTAATTTAATGTAATGCCATCATAGGTCCCGGATAGCGAAACCAGCTCATTTTTAAGGTTCCTGGTGTGGGTCAGCATTATTTTGTAGGAGAAATCTTTCTTATTAATGACTGTTATGTTAAGAGTAATTTCCATTCCGCTGCTTCTGAGTTTTCCTATGTTAATCCATTGGGGTGTCGGATAGAAGTAGTAATAGTAAAAGTTATCAGAGGGTCTCCGTAAATAGTACATAAAAAGAAGGTTGGAACTTATACTGGAATATATATCCATTGAACCGGATAGCCTGTGGCTTAACAATGAAAAATCTATTCCAAAATCAGTACTTCTGGTCTTTTCAGCTCCCAGTTCAGGGTTATAATTGCTGTACTGATCATATTGTGGTTCGAAATTCCCGTTATAAAAATTAACATATACCTGTTTCCACCTTTCGAGCGACAAATAACTTTCTGAAGGCTGGTTTCCTGTTAACCCATTATCAATTCTTAATTTTAGCATATCAAATGCCCGTATCCGGAAGAGTCTTGAAAGGTCGGTTGCAATTCCAATTCCATGAAACAGGTTCCATTTTGCATCAGAACCAAGCCTTGAGGAGCCCTCGTATCGTTCTGTGATACTTCCGAAGAGTACGTCTTTGTAGTTCAGATTGAACTGGCCAAAGAACGCAACCAGCTTATTTGAATTCTTATAGCTTGTCACAGTACCAAGCCCGTTTTTAAAATCAAGTGCTGCTGAGAGGTTATTGAAAGTAAAGTCATCTGTTATGAAATCCCCACCCTGTGCATAAAAACCTTCATTTGTGAATTTCTGGTAATTATAACCCCCGGAAGCATCAAGCTTTATTGAGGGGGAAATATTTCCCTTATAATGCACGGTTGATTCAAAAAATTGATTGGATGAATTATCCTCCTGCCTTGTGGCAAGTCCGTTCCTGTTTATCCCACTCCAGTAATCATTACTGTCAAAATATTTACCGTTGAGATTTCCGCTGCTTTCAATTGCATATTTTGTTTCAAGGTTTATATTGTGTGTCAGTTCAAATGCACCTCCGACAGACAGATCCATGTATCTTACCTTACCTTCGTTCCTGTTCAGTTCAATAATTGAAACGGGATTGTAATAATCGAATAATGCCTGCTGGAAGTATCCGTCATATATTTTAAATTGAGGGTCATCGCTTTTTACCGGGGATGTCGGATTAAATATGGCAGCATATCTGAATGCCTCAGGGAAACCAGGTTTTGAAGTCCTTTCGGTAGCACTCATATTTATGTCAAGGGTAAGCTTGTCCTTAATCGCTTTCTGACTAATATTAATTCTTCCGTTGACCTGCGAATAGCCTGTGTTTATTTCAACTCCCTGCCCGTCACGATAATTTACCGAGGCCCGGTAAGAAGTGTTTTCACTTTTTCCAGACAATGAGAGAGAGTGTGCCTGGGACAATGCCGTCTGCTCGATCTGCTTAAACCAGTCGGTGTTATATCCGAAATCCGTACCCATTCCCATTTCATTCGACAGGGCACGCCATTGAGTGGCATTCATTGCAGGCAGATTCTTTGCTACCTTTTCTATACTTCCATATACGCCGTATTCAACAGCTGTGTGACCGGGGATTCCTTTTTTTGTTGTAATAATAATTACACCGTTTGAACCTCTTATACCGTAGATTGAAGCCGCCGCAGCATCTCTCAGAACAGTAAAGGATTCTATATCATTTGGGTCGACATTATTAAGAGGTGCATCGGGGATGCCGTCCACTACGATCAGAGGCTGAGTATTGCAATTTATTGTCATAAGTCCTCTTAACCGCAAATAGAATGAACCATTGGGATCACCTCCCGGTTTGCTGATATCCAGTCCCGGCACCTTTCCGCGGATCAGTTGAATGGGATCATTGATGTTTCCTTTATTAAAATCAGTGGAATTTATTTTGGAGATCGCAGAGGTATTCTCCCGAAGATTAAGTAAAAGGTATCCGGTGTTGATCAGAGTGTCCGAATCTCCTTTAACTGTTATATCACTCGATTGATTCTGAGAAATACCCGCCTGTGAATATACAGGAAAGGTCAGTGGCAGTAAGATAACTGCAACAATAAAGGTTTTCAGACAGGATCCGGAAGAGCTCAGTAAAGTTCTCATGGTCAGGTGTAGTGCTGTTTCATCAAATTTATAACTTACTGATGACATTTTCATGAGATTTCTGAAAATATTTGTATAACCTCCCCCTGTTCTTTTTTACATTGTCATTTTGCTTTGGCCACTGTCGCGAAGCGTAATGAAGAATCTCCGCATTGATAGTAAGATGGTACCGGTATAAGGTTATAAAGACTATCTCACCGATTGCAAGTCGGTGACAACCGGGGTAGATGGAGTGATTTGTATCAGAATGGGAGAATAATATTATCACGATAATTGTATTATGTATTACTAATTAACCACAGTTAAGTGATTTGGAGATCCTTCGCTAACGCTCAGGATGACAGTGCTATTGG
>Ga0315535_1002770_pt1 | contig 10990 bp, 10 predicted proteins | sample SalMarSW160220MG_2_FD_203092 | JGI IMG/M metagenome (GOLD analysis project Ga0315535, IMG submission 203092) | Salt marsh sediment microbial communities from the Plum Island Ecosystem LTER, Massachusetts, United States - Salt Marsh Sediment SW1602-20 ...
CCGATCCGCAATTATCCTTGCGTTTCGTTGGTCGGGAAAGCCCGGAGACGGCCACCCCGGTCGAGACCCCCTAATTTACTTGAGTGTTTTAAAGTCAAATGGCGCACCAAAATCTGGTGCGCCATTTGACTTTATATTGGTTGGGGGTATTATTCTTTTGCAGGTTGCTCGCTGCTCTTGGACTCGGTTTTTTCTTCTTTTTTCTCGGTGCGCGAGATTTGTCCGGAGGGGGAGCGATGATCGGTTGAGTAGAAGCCGGAGCCTTTAAACACAATACCCACCGGCCCGTAGACTTTGTGCAGACTCTTCTTGCCGCACTCCGGGCAACGTGTCAGGGGTTGGTCATTAAAACTCTGCTGGCGATCAAAGCGTACGCCGCACGAGTCACAGCGGTAGGTATAAACGGGCATTGCGATCTCCTAACTCCTAAAGCGAATAAATTATAGTCCTTATACAGGGCTGTGACAAGAGGTTTGGACTGGCATGTTATAATTCTCTAACAATTCGCCCAGGAGCTTGGAATGGTCAAAATCACCATCGAATACTGCGCAGTTTGACATTACACTGACCGGGCCGTGAGCCTGGCGGGAGATTTGCTCAAAAATTACGAGTACGAGATAGGATCACTGGCTCTGATTCCTTCGGATGGCGGCCGCTTCGAGGTCGAGGTGGATGAAAAGTTGCTTTATTCCAAATTACAGACCAAACGCCACGCTGAACCAGGCGAAGTACTAAAACTGGTAAAAAAGCTGATCGAAAGCTAATTCGCTGCAGGGATCCTGAGGTATATTGAGGTATATTAAAGAGGTCGTATGTCGAAAAAAGGACGTGTCTTTTCCGGCGCCCGCCCGACGGGCCGCCAGCACTTGGGTAATTACCTGGGTGCGATCAAGAATTATGTCGCCTTGCAGGACGAGTACGAATGCGTCTACTGCATCGTTGACATCCATGCCTTGACCACGGTCGACACCACCAGGGACCTGAAACAGAATACCTACGAAATGGCGCTTGACTGGTTGGCTGCTGGTATCCGTCCGGAAGAGAGCATCGTTTTCATCCAATCTCATGTCCCACAGGTGACCGAACTACACATCTTGCTTTCGATGGTCACTCCGCTGGGAAAGCTGACCGACCTGCCGACATTTAAGGAAAAAGTACGTCAGAACCCGAATAATGTCAATTATGGGCTGGTCGGCTATCCCGTATTGATGACCGCTGACATCGCTCTCTACAAGGCGGATTCGGTGCCGGTCGGCATCGATCAGGCTCCCCACATCGAGTTTGCGCGTGAGACAGTCCGCTCGTTCAATTATCGCTACAACACCAAGGTCTTGATCGAGCCGCAGATGAAGGCTACCGAGATTCCAAAGGTATTGGGCATCGATGGCCAGCAGAAGATGAGCAAAAGCCTCGATAATCACATTGAATTGGCAGCCACGCCTGAAGAAACAACCAAGCGTATTATGCAGATGGTGACTGACCCGGCGCGGATCAAACGTACCGATCCGGGCAATCCGGATGTGTGCAATGTTTTCTCGATGCACAAGATTTTCTCGCCGGATGACGAAGTGGCAATGATCAACGTCGAGTGTCGCCGGGCGGGAATTGGTTGCGTGGATTGCAAGAAGCGCTTTGCTGCTAATCTCAACAAACATCTTGAGCCGTTCCGTGCCAGGCGAGCTGAGATCGGGGCCAACCCCGATTCCGTGATGGATGTGCTCAACGATGGAGCTAAACGTGCACGTACCATTGCTGCAAAGACGATGGAAGAAGTGCGGGAAGCAGTGGCCTTGCCGTGATTTCACCGCAGAGACGACACAGAGCGCGGAGAAACGGGCTTGTGAGGTCTCTGCATAATCTGTGGTGATTTGTGCGCGCATTGCTTCAAAGAGTTTCGAAAGGATCGGTCTCGGTCGACGGCCGGACCATTGCCCAAATCGAGCGTGGATTGATCATTCTGCTTGGGATTGGCCACAACGATGGGGAGGCGCAAGCCCAATACCTGGTTGAAAAAATTTCGAATTTACGCATTTTCGAGGACCAGCAAGGGAAAATCAACCTGTCCATTTTAGACGTGGGGGGAGAGGCAATCGTCGTTTCGCAGTTCACACTTTATGCCGATACACACAAGGGACGCCGCCCGTCATTCGTTGAGGCAGCTTTGCCTCAACACGCCGCTCCGTTGGTAGAGCGTTTTGCTGACTTGTTGCGCGAGCAGGGCGTGCCTACGCAAAGCGGAGAATTTGGCGCCCACATGCTGGTCGAGATTCACAACGACGGGCCGGTGACTGTCTGGCTTGAGAAGTAAGATGCTGCTGTACCCGCTGATCGTCTTTTTCTCAGCCCTGTTTCTCTTCCAAGTCGAATTACTGCTTGGCAAGCGCATCACGCCGATCTTTGGTGGGACGCCGGCTGCCTGGCTGACCGCGCTGCTCTTCTTCCAGGTCATGCTGATGGCCGGCTACGCCCTGGCGGCTTGGCTCCAGCGTTTGGATTTGCGCAAGCAGCGTGTGGTCTACTTGTCCTTGCTGGGCATCTCGACTGTCGCCCTATTCCTGAGCGGTCTGTCTTACGGTTCGTCGCTATTTCCCCAAATTATTAAGTTCCGGGGTTTGAACGACCCGCAGGGCCAGATTTTGTGGATGCTGCTGGCTTCGATCGGTTTGCCATTCCTGGTGCTGGCTACCAACAGCCCACTGATGCAGGCTTGGTTTGGTTTGGTCCAACCGGGGCGTTCCCCTTATCCGTTATACGCGCTCTCGAATTTTGGCTCCTTACTAGGGCTGCTGGCCTATCCCTTTGCGGTCGAACCACTGCTTACCCTGCGGATGCAGGCCCTCGTCTGGACGGCTGGATACGTCCTGTTGGTGGCTGCTGCGGGGATCGTGGCCTTCAAGCTAAAGGCAAGACACACGTCGTCCAAGGCTGAGTTTGGAGGAACAGCAAAAATCACAAGGGGAGAAACGGTCAGGTTGGGTGAGCGCATCCTGTGGATCGCCCTTTCGGCGGTTGGATCGATTTTACTCCTGGCAGTCACCAATCACCTGACGACCGAGATTACGGTCGTGCCGTTCCTCTGGGTGCTGCCGCTGGCAGTTTACCTGCTGACCTTCATCCTGGTCTTCGCCAGCGATAAAATCTACGCGCGCTTCCCCTACACCGGGTTGCTGTTCGGGGCTACAGTCCTGTTTGCCTGGGTGTATTATTACGAACCGGTGACGCTCAGCACCTGGGCATACATCCTGGCTTTTGTGCTGGTGCAATTCCTGGCCACGATGGTAGTGCATGGTGAACTGGCGGATCGCAAGCCGGCTCCCGAGCGCCTGACCGACTTCTACCTGATGATTTCGGTGGGCGGGGCGCTCGGCAGTCTGCTGGTTTCGGTGGTCGCACCCTTGGTCTTTCACGATATGTGGGAATTGCCGATCGGACTGCTGCTGGCTTGGCTGTGTCTACTGGCGGTCAACGGCCTGGAGGCTACGCCCGGCGAGCGCGGCTGGGGGCATCGACTGGCCGAACTGGGCATGGTCAGCGGGCTGGCTGTGACCGGGGTGGTGCTGCTGATGGCGGTTTCCGTGCGTTCGCAGGCCACGGCGTATGCGGACCGCAGTTTCTACGGCGTGGTGCGCGTCCGGGAATTGTATGCCGGCGATCCGGCTGAACAGCGCTTCGTCCTGGTTCATGGCGCGACCATGCATGGTTACCAATTTACCGATCCGGCCAGGCGTGAACTGCCGACGGCGTATTACACCGAAAATAGCGGCATTGGGCTGGCAATCCTGAACCACCCGAACCGCGCGCAGGGTCTGCGCATTGGGGATGTAGGCCTGGGCGTAGGCACACTTGCAGCTTTCGGCCGCCAAAATGACATTATTCGCTTCTACGAGATCAATCCCGACGTGATCCAGCTGGCGCAGGGCTTGGGCGGCTATTTCGACTACGTCACGGCCAGCCCGGCCAGGACCATGATCGTGCCCGGCGATGCACGCCTCTCGCTCGAACGAGAACTGGCAGCCGACGGCTCTAACCAATTCGACATCCTGAGCCTGGACGCCTTCAGCGACAGCGCCATGCCAGTGCATTTGATGACCGAAGAAGCCTGGCAGGTCTATCTGGCGCATCTTAAGCCGGACGGCATCCTGGCGATCAACATCAGCACGCATGCGCTGGATTTGCGCCCGGTGGTCAAGGCGCTGGCTGACCACTTCGGCCTGTCGGCGGTGATCGTGCAGGATCAGGGCGACGGCGAGCGCGCCTTCTGGTCGACCTGGATGCTGGTGACGCGCAACCAGGCCTTCCTGCAGCAGCCGCAGGTCGCGGCGCGCATCAAATCGACCCATGATTTGCCGCCTGTGCGCCTGTGGACGGATGATTACAGCAATATTTTGCAGGTCATTGACCTGCGTTGAAGCCTTTCCAAAGGGCGAAATCGATTTGCACCGCCAGCGCGCCAGCTTCAAGCATGGCGCTGGCGTTTTCGTTGTTGTAAACCCCTCCGCTGCCAATGACCGCTAATCCTAATTTGGCCGCGTTGGCGACCGTTTCCAGCGCCTGCGGGAAAAGACTCGGGCCGTAAAGCCGCCCGCTGACCAACGCCGCATCTTTGGTCAAAGCGCCTCTGGGTGCTGCCAGGCTGAGTACTGCAGCACCCGCATCCAATGCACGCGGTCCAAGGCCCAGCACCTGCTCGGACGGCAAGGAGACGATCAGCGGCAGTTCGCCCAGGCACATTTCGACAGATAATAGAATGATATCGTTCGTTAAAAGTGGGGCGAATCCCAGTTCGACCGCCAGCACATTCTCGATCCCCTCCAGCGACCGTACCATGCGGGCTGTCTCTTCGGGGCGGTCAGCCATCAGGTGGACGATGATCGGCAGGTCCGCGTCCGCCCAGCGCCGGGCGTATTTCTTGATGGCTGTTGGCAGGCCTGGATTGGGCAGGCCGGTGTGCAGCAGGATTCCGCCGGGATACTCGACCAGCTCCGGACGAGCAGTGGGCAATCGCGGGCGCAGCGAGAGCGGATTGGTCACGAAAGCCCCCAGGGTTTTCCAATCGAGCGGGGCGTGCCGGTCCGGGAAGAATCCCAGTGTCCCGGCGGCGTTCATCAGTGGAGTGCGGAAAGTCAGGTCTTGTTTGAACATGGTTCGCGTGTCTTGGGATGATTATACAACTTCACGCCATTGCGGGAGAGCGGTGTAGAGGACATTGGCGAATTCATCGCACGGAATTCATGGTCCGAAAGTCGCATGCTTAAATAATGCCCCTCCCTGCACAGCGGGGAGGGGCGAAATTTTATTTACAACGACGTGATGGCTCAGGCCGTTATCGTCAAACCCATGGCCTTCAGCATCTCATCGTTGGATGAGAACTTGAACTCGTCCACGTTGCGCTTGCGGGCTTCCTCAAGTTCGACAGCTTCAAGATGCTTGACGTCTTCCTTGGTGACGACCGGTTTGGGCAGGCTTTTAACACGCCCGTCGATGGCGGTGGTGTCCGCATCTTTGGTTTGCAAAGTTTGCAGGTATTCCCACAGGGCTTTCGAGCCGTTGGTGCCGTCCTTGCGGGCGTAGCCCACCAGGCCGTGGCTGGCCTGGCGCGACCATCCGGCTACGAATATATCTTCGATCGGCTGTTTCGTCTCGGGGTCGTAGGCTTCGAAGGACACTCCCTCGATCGGGAAGCGTGGCGCGGGGTTCTTGACAAATTCGTTCCACTCGATCGGCAGACCGAAGGTATCGTCCACTTTATCGCCGATGGCAAAGACAACCGTCTCGACGTCCAGCATGCGCTTGTTGCCGGTGCCCTTGGGCTTGGTCTCACCGTTGTCTTTGAGTACCAGCAGGTTATCCTCGACCTCGAGCTGGGTCAGCAGGCCCTGATCGTCGCCCAGCATGCGGATGGGGCTGGTCAGGAATTCGAAGCGGAAGCGTGTCTCGGAGACTTTGGGCAAGCCCTTGGGCAACGCGACCAGGATCTCAGCCTTGGCTGCTTCCGGGTCCTGCCCGACCTGTTTCATGATCGGCGATACCCGGGCAATTTCGGCGTCGAGCGCATCCATGTCCAGGTTGGCGATGACATATTCCATTTCCTTCTTGTCGAATTTGACCTCGGCTGGTCCGCGTCGTACGACGGCCACCACCTCGTCCACCTGCTCATCGCGGATGAGGTAGTGAGCGATATCGACCATCACATTTCCTGCACCGACAATGGCGCAGCGCTTGCCGAAGCGGAACGGTTTTTGGCTGAAGGGCGGCAGCTTGTTGTAGAAGTAAACCACATCTTTGGCTTGATAGACACCGGTAAGATCTTCTCCGGGCAGGCCAAGCCACTTGGTCCCCTGTGCCCCTGCGGTGACCAGGATGGCCTGGAATCCCATAGCACGCAGGTCGTCTAGTGAAAAGTCGCCCTCCGTGCCGATCATGACATTGCCGTAGTAGTTGATGTTGGGATTATCCAGCACCTGGCGGAATTGCCGGCGCAGACCCTCTTTCATGGTGTGTTTGCTGGGATAGATGCCATACTCAGCCAGTCCACCGGGTTTGATGTCGCGATTAAAGAGCACGACGCGCGCGCCTTGGTTCGCAAGTTCGCGAGCACCAAACAGGCCGGCTGGGCCGGCCCCGACGACTGCCACGAGATAGGCAGATTGATTTGTCACACTGTCCTCCTTCGATGTAGGCGCTTAGGGCAAAACCAGTTGATTATATGCAAATTCCGGAGATTGGACAAGCGCATACGACTCATCCACCTCCCAAGGCATTTTTGATTATAGTGAAGTTTCGTGTTGGTTGCAAGTGTGAAATATCACAAACGAGCTTTCGAATGTGGATCTTGTTCCCCAGTATCTATGCTAATATTAATCAATTCAGAGTTGTAGAGGAGTTCCTATGACACTATCCGATTCTTCCGGTCCCCAGCCTGATCCCAAAGATTCTTCACCGGCCAGCCGGTTGCGTAACATCCTTTCTTCGGCGGAAGAAGAGCCCACACCCTCCCCGCAAGCGGAGCCAGATCACTCCTTTGGAAAGTTGCCCCGGAGCCAGGCGACATCTGCTCAGCGGTCAAAAAAGGCAGCCTCCCCACCTGCCACGAACAAACCGCGCCGTCGCGAACGGACGAGTTTCCAACTCTCCCGCCTGGGTCCGCCCTTCTGGACCATTACGGGTGTCATGTCGCTGCTGCTCAATGCGGTGTTGATAGCGCTGCTGATCACTTCCTATCGGCAAATGTCCGCTATGAGCACTGAGAAATTATCAGCCATGGGTTCGGGATTTCTTGGCGGACTTTACCACAACTTCGAAAAAATGGATCAGGCCCAAATCCATACCAGCATACCTATTGATCAGAACGTCCCAGTCAAATTTGACTTGCAGCTTCAGCAGCAAACTGAAGTGGTGCTCAGTCAGGATGTGAACATCACCGGTGCGCGGGTCTCGCTCAACACGGGTGGCCTGAATATTCTCAGTGCACCGACCAATATTACCTTGCCAGCCGGGACACGTTTGCCGATTATCCTCAACCTGACTGTGCCGGTCGAAACCACCGTGCCCATCCAATTCAATCAGGATGTCAATATCCCGGTTGCTTCGACCGGGTTGCACGATCCGCTGCTCGGGCTGCAGGACGTGGTCCGCCCATTCTATTGCATGGTTGATTCGGCTGCCGCTTCGATCAACGGGAATTTGCTTTGCCCATAACAACGCGATATAATCTGCGCTTCATTCTTACTGAGACGGAGTTTCATGACCGACAATTTGACCAAGACAACGCTACCAAATGGAATGCTGGTGCTGCTAAAAGAAATCCATACCGCCCCGCTGATTTCCTCCTGGGTCTGGTACCGGGTCGGCTCGCGCGATGAATTGCCCGGTCGCACCGGCATCTCGCATTGGGTCGAGCATATGCAATTTAAAGGTACCCCACTTTTCCCTGCCACCATATTGGATAAAGCCATCTCCCGCGAGGGGGCTGTTTGGAATGCCTTTACCTACCTGGATTGGACGACCTACTTCGAGACCATGCCCGCCGACAAGATCGACCTGGGTCTGCGTCTGGAAGCTGACCGAATGGTCAACAGCACCATCCATCCCGACGAGGTCGCTTCCGAGCGGACGGTGATCATTTCCGAGCGCGAGGGCAATGAAAATGAGCCGCTCTTCATGCTGGGTGAGGCCATCCAGGCAGCAGCCTTCCGGGTCCATTCCTACCATCACGAAGTCATTGGCGACCTGGCAGACCTGCAGTCCATGACCCGCGAAGACCTCTACAGTCACTACCGCACTTACTACGTGCCAAACAACGCTGTCATGGCTGTGGCTGGGGATTTCCAGGCCGAAGCCATGCTGGCCCGCATCCAGGCTTTGTTTGGTGGAATCCCGGCTGGCGAGACCCCTCCAAGGCTGACCCGTCCCGAGCCGGAGCAGCGCGGCGAGATTCGCTTGAACGTGGCCGGGCCGGGGGAAACGACCTACGTCCAGGCCGCTTACCGTTTCCCGGCAGCTTCGGATCCGGATTTTCTGCCACTGAGTGTGCTAGACAGTCTGTTGGCCGGCCCGTCCAACCTGAACATGTTCTCAGGCGGCATCTCCAACAAGACCTCTCGGTTGTACCGGGCGCTGGTCGAAAAGGAATTCGCAGTCAGCGTGCACGGTGGGGCACAAGCCACGATTGACCCTTTCCTGTATGGCATTACCATGACCATCCACCCACAACGAGAGCCGCAGGATGCCTTGTCCGCCCTGGACGATGAGATCGAACGCGTTCGGATTGAGACAGTTTCAGAAGATGAAGTAGCGCGTGCCATCAAACAAGCACGCGCACTGTTCGCCTATGGCTCTGAGAATATCACCAACCAGGCTTTCTGGATGGGCTATGCTGAAATGTTCGCCGATTATGATTGGTTCCAGACCTATCTCGACCGCTTGGCAGCTGTCACGCCGGCCGATGTGCAGCGGGTGGCGCAACAGTATTTGCGACCTGGGAGTCGCGTGGTGGGCACATACCTCCCAGACGGCGTCGGTGAGGAGGCTGCATGATGACTAATCCAGTTCATTCGCTGCCCGGATCGGACGATATTCATCGCGAGCTGCTGCCCAACGGTATTGTTGTTCTGAGTCGCGCCAACTTCAACAGCCCTTCGGTGGTTGTCAGCGGATATTTACAGGCCGGTGCGCTTTTCGACTCGGACCAGAAACTGGGTCTGGCTGATTTCACTTCTTCCGCCCTCATGCGTGGGACCGAGAAGCGGGATTTTCAGCAGATTTATGATGCGCTCGAATCCGTTGGAGCGGGACTGGGATTCAATTCCAGCACGCACACCACGGGATATAGTGGGCGTGCTCTGACTGAAGACTTGCCTCTACTGCTCGACCTGCTGGCAGATACGTTGCGCTACCCGGTTTTCCCAGCGGAGCAGATCGAGCGCCTGCGCGCCCAAATGTTGACCGGCCTGGCAATCCGCGGCCAGGACACATCCGACATGGCTTCGCTGACCTTGGATGGGATCTTGTTCGAAGGCCATCCGTATGCCCGTCCCGATGAGGGCTGGCCCGAAACGGTCAAGGCCATCACCCGAGATGACCTGGTAGATTTTCACCGCCGGATATACGGGCCGAAGGGGATGGTCATTGCTATTGTTGGCGCATTGGAACCTAAAGAGGCTGTGGCGCAGGTGCAACGTTTCCTGGGCGATTGGCAAAATGCGCAGCAGGAAGATCTGCCGGAATTGCCTGCGTTAAAACCTATTTCGAATACTACCCGCCGCCAGCATGTCATACCAGGAAAATCGCAATCCGATATCGACCTGGGGTCAGTTGGACCGAAGCGGAAAGATCCTGAGTACTTGCCCGCTTCGCTGGGTAATAATATTCTCGGTCAGTTTGGCCTGATGGGCCGCATTGGTGACGTAGTGCGGGAACGCTCCGGCCTGGCCTATTATGCCTATTCCAGCCTGTCGGCCGGGATTGGTCCGGGTTCGTGGGAAGTAAGCGCGGGTGTAAATCCGGGTAATGTCGATAAGGCGATTGACCTGATCGTGGAGGAGCTAACGCGCTTCGTCCAGGCTGGTATAACCCAGGAAGAACTGGCTGACAGCCAGGCCAACTTTGTCGGGAGGCTGCCGCTTTCATTGGAATCGAATGGCGGAGTCGCCAATGCATTGGTCAACATTGAACGTTATGAATTGGGATTGGATTATTACCGTCAATATCCGGATCTGGTGAGGGCAGTTAAACCTGATGAAGTCTTACAAACTGCCAAGAAGTTTATCGATCCGCAGTGCTTGGCGATAGCAACAGCAGGACCGGCAAAATGAAGCTTGTTACCGGGGTTGATCTGATAGAAATCGATCGTATCGACCAGGTTTTGGATCAGCACGGACAGCACTATCTCGATCGGGTCTTCACCGCAGAAGAAATAGCCCTAAGTGGCAGGCGCGTTGAGTCGCTGGCAGGACGATTTGCGGCAAAAGAGGCAGTCGCTAAGGCGCTGGGGTGCGGGATTGGGGAAGTAACCTGGAAGGAAATCGAAATCCTCGAAAATGAAGCAGGTGCACCAATTTTACAGTTGTTTGGGGAGGCAGCACTGAAGGCGGAGGCGTTGGGGGTGGAGACCTGGTCGGTCAGCATCAGTCATAGCCAAAGTCATGCCATGGCATTGGCCGTGGCAGTTGGACCTTGAATAATCAATCTGAAGAAATATCGTTAAATTGACCTCCCGCAGTCTGCCAATAAGTAAAAATGGACAATCTGCGGGAGGTTGGCGAAGGAGAAACGGGAAGGGCTATCACGCAAAGCCTGGAGCAGGAGAGTATACCGCAGGCTTTGTTGTGACTAAATTAGTTTTGGTCCTCAATCCCAATCCATAAATGCCCGGGTAATACTGGAGAATACGGGCGGACCTTGATTTTCTTACTCGAATTGTGTTTTAGTTCTGTGTCTTTATTCGAATTCTCGGTCAACATGGAGGGGTGAACCATGACGATATTTGGTA
>Ga0315535_1002771_pt1 | contig 10989 bp, 10 predicted proteins | sample SalMarSW160220MG_2_FD_203092 | JGI IMG/M metagenome (GOLD analysis project Ga0315535, IMG submission 203092) | Salt marsh sediment microbial communities from the Plum Island Ecosystem LTER, Massachusetts, United States - Salt Marsh Sediment SW1602-20 ...
ACTCCTTTGATTGCAGTAAAATAGCGCTCGAGCGCATCCGCAGAGAGCGGCCGAGGAGCGAATAGATGCTGCTCGTAGAGATCGGCGATTCTGGCAAGCTCCCCGGCAAGCTCCGGAACCCGCCTTCCCACCAGATCCGCATACTCCTTAGGAGCGACTGCGGTGGAAAACGGCACGCCGTGTTGCTCGCCCCAGCTCACGAAGCGTTGGAAGGCCCGGCGGAACCGATGATCCTTGCCTCCGAAGACCGCCCGGAACAGAGCGATCGAAGCCCTCCTCCTGGTCCGTTTCTCTGCACGAGTATTATCCGCCACCGAGCCTCTTGTCCCGAGAAGAGCTCGATCGTGCCGCAGACCGATGAGGAGCCCGACAGCTTCTACGAGACCACGAAACGAACGAGTGAGCGAACGGCCCGCTTGCCGCACCATTTCCCACAGTACAGCGAAGAGCTCTCCGCGGCGCAGGCGAAGCCGAAACAACGGAGAGACAAGCAGCCAGAGGAATGCGAGTGCGAGAAGGGCAAGCACCGTCCAACCGAGATAACCAAGGAGTTGGGCCAGAATCTCCGAACCGTGAGCGGAAGGAAGGCCCGCCAATCCGTCGGAAAGCTCTCGTGGCGGCTTCGGCAGGGCGCGCGAGATCGGCGAGGGAGCGAAAGGTCGTTGTGTCGGCGACGGAATTCGCGCGAGGAGGGAGACGATCCACGCGAGGAAGCTCTCGAGCGCAGATCGAGGGATAAACGCCGTGCGCAGGGCGAAGAGCAATGAGGCGGTCCCGGCCGCGGCAAAGATGCTCCCCGAAACTGCGCTCTTGATCCTCACCCCTTTCTTCGTCGGCATGAGCCCCTCGGCAAGGAGTCGTTGATCCTCTCTCATCCGACCCAAGACGACGAGGTCGTAGAGCGCGACTGCCACCGAAAAGCAGATCCCAATTTCCTGAGCGATGTTTAAGCGGTTCATCGCCCATTCCGCAACGACGAGAACTCCGGCCTGCCACACGATGAAGAAAATCGTCCAGCGGCGACATTTCGTCACCGACTCAGCCGCCTCGCCCGCCTCGAATGAGAAATCCCGGGTCGCCGCAGCGACGGCCTCGCTCTCCATTCGGTCCGGAGTTTTCGTTTCTGCGGCCCGAGCGACGGCTTCCACGTAGAACTCCCTGCGTGCCATCGTTCTCCGAAACACCCCGACGAGCGCCCAAACAAGAGAGACGGACGCAACCGCCGTCCAGAGCTCGGCCCCCCTCACCACTTGCCCAAGCGGTTGTCTCAGGAATCCCCAGACGAGCAGCCCGTTCGCGAGAAGAAGAACAACAATTTCACGGATCTCCGAGGCAACGCCGGTCCGCCGCACCCGCATGAGCTGCCGTTCGACGAGATAGACCGCAGCACCTGAGACCGCGAGAAGCAGGCCGAGCAGCACTTCGAAGCTCGAGTCGAGCCCCACGGCACCGCCTATCGGGAGGACTACACCGAAGACGACAAAGAGAACCGGAGTGGAGACCACAACGAGCAGCGAGGGACGCCCGATGAGCTCTATTGTCTCCGTCGATATCCTCTCACCGGTCAACGATTTGTTCTCCTGTGAGTGTAACGGTATGGACCGGTAGAACCCCTGCGAGAGTGGAGGGATTCGTGGTCTCCGTCGATTCGACCTCGAAGAGCTCGACGCGGAGTCGTCCCTTTCGAAGCGCTCGGAGCTGGCCTATCTGCTCATCGTTGGGGGTCGGACCAACGACGAAAAGACGCAGCCCTGCCGGGACCCGCCGGCCGGTTCCTCGGCCTGATCCGTAGACAAGCCGAATGTAGTCCGCGGACCCATTGGCTGCTCGAATCCGAGCGAGAACCTCGAGAAGGGTCTCTGCCTGTTGCCAGCCGCTCCGTTCATCGTAGGCAAGCGGCGATTTCTGGGCTTCGCCGGCAAGCTCCGCCGCCGCGACGAGACCCACCGGTTGAGCGCGCTTGGCGTATTCGAATATGAGCGCGGCTGCAACCTCGACTGCTCGCTCTATCAACTGGTCCCGACGGCGGGTCGGATAGTCGTCTTCGGAGAGATTGAGGACGACCCTCACGGCCACCGACAAGGTCTTCTCGTATTCGGTCGTGTAAAGCCTTCCGCTCTTGGCGGACGCCTTCCAATTTATCCGTTTCGGTTCATCGCCGGTTACGTATTCCCGCAGCGATCTGAATCGGGTAACGTCTTCACAGGCCGGATTCTGCACAGCCACACTGCCACCGGCCGCTCCGAACCTGTCAACGGGTCGGATGGGGTGTAACATGGGAAAGACGATGGCTCTTGCCTGCGAGTCGTCGATCCTCTCCCATTCGAAAAAGCCGAACGGATCGCTTCCGAGAAGCTTGACCGGACCGTAGCGGTACTCTCCCCGCCGCTCACTTCGCAGTATCAGCTGCAGCTCCGTCTCGCCCGCGGGCGCAAGCGTGACCTCATGGTGAGCTCTGTTGCAGTGAAGAGACCGTGGAGATTCCGAGACGATTAGGCGCGCGACGGGAATGGGCAGGAAGTTGCGAAGCAGCAGGCGGTCGCGAATCGGCTGTCGGCGGGTAGAACGAACCTCAGGATCGAGTCGAGTCACCGTGACGCGACGGCGAACGAGAGCGTTCGAGGCGAGAGCGGCCGCAATGAGAAGGAACACGAAGCACGCGATGAAGCGCAATCCTCCGACCGGCGAGGAGAGCGCAAGCAGGAGACTCAAGGCAAGGAGAACATACCTCATCGTGATCCCTCTTGAGAACGCGGCTCGGGTGGATCCGTCACCGATAGATGCGAAAGGACCTCTTCGACCACCGACCGAGCGGTCGTGCCGCCAAGAAGGCTATCGGCGGACAGTTCGACTCTCTTCCAGAGGACCGTCGGAACGAGCCGGCGTACGTCTTCGACCGTTGCGCTACGTCGGCCATCGAGGGCGGCGAGTGCCTTGCACCCTCGAAAAAGCGCCTTTCCGGCTCGAGGCGATGCGCCGAGCAGGAGACGCGGATCGGTCCGGGTCGCCTCGAGGAGATCGAGAATGAAGTCGCTCACGTTCTCGGCCACCTCGACCCCTCGCACCTCTTCTCGAATTGCCCGCAGCTCGGCTACGCTGGTTACCGGTCCGACATCCTCCACCGGGTGAGAAATCCGTCGCTGTGATTCGAGTATTTGTCTTTCGGCGGCCGGGTCGGGATATCCCATCGTGGTACAGAGAAAAAACCTATCCTTCTGTGCGGCCGGCAGCGGAAAAGTTCCATCGAACTCAACCGGGTTTTCGGTCGCCAAGAGGATGAACGGATCTGGAAGGGGGCGACGTTTGCCCTCGACCGAGATGGCGCGCTCCTCCATGGCTTCGAGGAGCGCCGATTGAGTCCTCGGCCCTGCGCGATTGATCTCGTCGACGAGTAGAATATTGGTCTCCACCGGTCCCTCGTGAAACTCGAACTCACCATTTTGCTGGTTGTAGACTGAAACTCCGGTTACATCGGCCGGCATGAGGTCCGGCGTACACTGAAGTCGTTTCATGTCGCACTCGAGTGAGGCCGCAATTGCGCGGGCGAGAATGGTCTTGCCGACACCCGGCACGTCTTCGAGCAGGAGATGACCATCGCAGAGCAGCGCGACGAGGAAGCTCGTAACCACGTCGTCCTTGCCGTAGACCGCTTTGCGAACGTTCTTCTGAATGGTCTCTCCCCATCTTGCAACCGATGTCATCATGCTATTATACCAACTTTGGGTCTCGGGAATCGCCCGTCCGCGCTTGTTTGACACCTCGAGCCGTAGCGCGGTAATGTTGCTCATGGAACAGAATGTGAAGCTCTCAGAAATCCTCGACAAACGCTCGGTAGTGGTCGGCGCACAGGTCGATACGAAAGATCAGGCGGTCGACCTCGTCCTCGACGCCCTGTACGCACATCACAGCTTTGCAGTATCGCGGGAGACACTTCACTCCCTCGTCGCGAAGCGAGAAAAGCTCGGGGGCACTACCTTTCATTCCGGGATCGCCATTCCGCACATTCGACTCGACGACTTCTCGGGCCTCCTCATTGGGGCGTGTATACCGAAGACACCGTTCGTCACGGATTCGGTCGAGGTGAAGATGCTTCTTCTGGTCGTTGCGCCGAAGAACGCTCCCAGCTCCTACGTCAACGTTCTCTCGACGCTGGTCAAGCTGTCGCAGAACGAAGATCTGTTCGGGCGGCTGTGTCGTGCGTCGTCCTCGGAGCAGTTTATCGACATACTCGATGACAGCGATACGGAGGTCAAGAAGGAGCTGACCGTTCGTGATATCATGGAAACCCCGGTCGTCACGATCGGGCCTCATCTCACGCTTCGCGAGCTCACGAACCTCTTCTACGAGGAGGCGGTCTCCTACGCCCCCGTGGTCGACGATCAGGGGCGGTTCATCGGAGAAGTCGATGTCATCGATCTCATCCGGGTGGGAATCCCCGACTATGCACATATGATGGGGAATCTGCGCTTCCTCCACACTTTCGAGCCGTTCGAGGAGCTTCTGAAGAACGAGGACAAGATTCGAGTCGGCGAAGTGATGAGGGAACCTACCTCTACGCTTGCCCCGGACGATTCGGTCGTAGAAGCCGCGCTCGAGCTCGATCAAAAGAAGAGAAGACGGCTGCCGGTCGTACAAGACCGTCGCGTACTGGGCGTAGTCAGCGACATGGACATACTCTCCAAGATTCTCAGGAGTCGCTAGTGCCCTTTCACCTGATCATCGGAGTGGCGATCTTTCTCGTGGTCTACGTGGCCATATCGATCGAGCTCGTCAACAAGACTGTCGCCGCACTTGCGGGAGCAGCTCTCTTCATGATCTTCCACATCGTCGGCGAGGAGCGTGCGTTCACCTTCGTTGACTGGAACGTCGTCTTTCTCCTATTCGGCATGATGGTTATCGTCGGCGTCGCCAAGCAGAGCGGTGTCTTCCAATTCGTTGCCATACGCATGGCCAAGATCGCCCGTGGACAGCCGATTCGCATTATGCTCCTCCTTTCTCTCATTACCGCACTGTTCAGCTCGCTGCTCGACAACGTTACGACAATACTGATCGTGTCGCCGGTCACGATCATGATCGCAGTGGAGCTGGAGATGTCGCCGGTGCCCTTTCTCATCTCCGAAGCCATCGCCTCCAACGTGGGAGGCACCGCAACCCTTGTCGGCGACCCGCCGAACATCATGATCGGCAGCGCGGCTCATTTCACTTTCATCGACTTCCTGATCAATCTTGCTCCGCTCGTTGTGCTGCTTATGGCTCTCGACCTGCTGCTGCTCGCGCTGTTCTTCCGACGTCAGCTTAGCGCGAGCGAAGAGAGGCGCATGTTGATCATGGAGATGGACGAAAAGAAGTCCATCGAAGACCGTTCGCTGTTGATCAAGGCGTTGATCGTGATCGGTCTCGTCATCCTCGGATTCCTCCTTCAGAGCCTGACCGGGCTCGAAGCCGGCGCGGTCGCTCTTGCGGGGGCGGCGTTGTTGATGCTTCTCACCGGAGGCAAGGAGATAGATCGCTACTTCGCCGAGATCGAGTGGGGAAGCATCTTCTTTTTTATCGGGCTGTTCATTCTCGTCGGGGGGCTGGTTCGCCTCGGTGTCATCGATGACATCGGGGCGTTCCTGCTTGGTCTGACGAAGGACAACATGCGGGTGACTTCATCGATTCTGATCTGGGCCTCGGGTTTCATTTCAGCGATCGTCGACAATATTCCCTACGTTGCCACCATGATCCCCCTCGTCGAGCATTTCGGCAAGAGCTTGGGGGAGTCGACGATCCAACCGCTGTGGTGGGCGCTCTCCCTCGGAGCCTGTCTCGGGGGCAATGGAACGCTTATCGGGGCGTCCGCGAACGTGATTGCCGCAGGGATTGCCAAGCGAAGCGGTTTTCATGTTTCATTTATGGAATTCACGAAGTACGGCGCGCTCATCACTGTGATCAACCTGGTCTTTTCGACCCTGTTCATCGACCTGTTCTATTTCTAAATCGGATCGCGCCGACCGGAGTCAAGAAAGTGGATAACCATCGTAGTGAGCGCCATCTGGATTCGACGATCAGAGATCGTCAGATGCAGGTAGAGCACCACATCAATTTCGTCCGAATCGCCCTCATTTCCATCGGGGTCGGTCTCGATATCTTCACCGCGATAACTCAGCGTCTCGTTACGACCGAGTACCTCGTTTTCGACTCGGTGGTCGTCGTTCTGGCGGCCGCCTATATGACGACAGTTCACCTATTCTCGAAGGGGAGGCGATATCACGGCTGGTTGAAGTATCTGACTGTTACCTTCGATACTGCCATCATGGCCGCCTTCTTTGCCGAGATGCAGCAGCCATCGATGGTCGAAAAGGTAAACCCTGAAACCATCATCTCCGCTACTTCAGTATTCGTCATTATCATCGTCATGCTCAACGCAGTTCGACTCAGCCGTCCTGCCGTGGTCTACAGTGGGGTTCTCGGCACCGCTCTCGTCCTCTACATGTCGCTTCTGTTTTCGCGAGATGCCATAGCACGAATCTGGCTGCCGGCGAGCGTCGTCATCGCCGGGGCGATCACCTACTGGATCTCCGGGAATATCCGTCGCATCGCGCGTGACCTCTCGCGTCGCGAGCGGCTGGCCCGTTTTCTGCCGAAGGAGCTCGTGAAGATCGTGGAGGGATCGGATTTGGAGGTGACACTCGGAGGGAAGGCTCAGCGCGTGACCGTGTTGTTCTCCGATATCAGGAACTTCACCCGATTTTCCGAGAATCGTGAGCCGCAAGAGGTCGTGGACATGCTCAACGAGTACTTCACGTTGATGTCCGGGGCGATCCACCGTAACGGAGGGATGATCGACAAGTACATCGGTGACGCGGTGATGGCCGTCTTCGGAGCGCCGCTCTCCAAGGAGGACGACGCGAGTCGCGCAGTCGGCGCCGCCGGCGAGATGATTCGGGAGCTCAAGGCGCTCAACGAGCGATGGCAGCGAGCGGGACGAGAGCCGATCGCGATCGGCATTGCCCTGCATACGGGGGTGGCGGTTGCCGGAAACATCGGAGCGCCCGACCGAATGGACTATACGGTGATCGGCGATACGGTAAACCTTACCGCCCGCCTCGAGGAGCTCAACAAGAAGTACGGCACGCATTTTCTCATGAGTGAGGATACCTATCGAGAGGTCGCCCACAACTTCGAGGCGGATTTCGTCGCCGAGACTGACATCCGGGGGCGAATGCACCCCGTCAAGATATATACACTTCGCGAGGAGAACAGACTGTAGGGCCGTCCGCCGGCAACCTCACGAGCCTATTTGATCGCTCGACTTCTCCGCCTCCGGTCAGACGACCATCTCGAAATCTGCTGCCGCCGCGTTCTTACGCACCTGCTCGGGACTCTTGCACCCCGGGATTACGCAGCTGACGGCCGGATCCTTCAGGCACCAAGCCAACGCCCATGCAGCCATATCGGCTCCGGCAGGAAGCTCCTCGCGCCGAATTCGCTCAACCTCTGCCAGCGCACTCTCTATCTCCTCGCGCTCTTTGCGGGATCGATGATCGTTCTTCGGGAAGGTTGCTCCGCCGGAATACTTGCCGCTCAAGAAACCGCTTGCGAGAGGAACTCGAGCCAGGATGCCGAGATTCTGATCCTTGCAGCTCGGAATGACAATCGATTCGGCGACGCGGTCGAGGCGGTTGTAGATAACCTGGATCGCTTCCGCGCCGATCTCACTCGCCTTGGGGGCTTGGTAGTCCTGGCAGCTTTGACGCAGCGACAATCCGATGTGACCGATCTTACCCGCCGCGACCTGCTTGTCGAGCATCGTCCACAGCTCGTCATTGTCGAAAGCCTCGTTGTCGCCGGAATGGAACTGATACAGGTCGATATGATCGATGCCGAGAGCGGCGAGCGAGTCCTCGAGCTGTTTGCGCACGTCCTCGGCACCATACAAGAAGTCACGATCGAAAAGATCCTTGAAATGGTGGCCGAACTTCGTCGCTACCACCCATCTATCACGGTCGCGCTTGATTGCACTGCCCACCAGGCGCTCAGAAAGATGGTCTCCGTAGCACTCGGCGGTGTCCACGAGATTGATGCCAGTCTCGCGAGCGGCATCCATGATCGCATCGACCTCGTTTTGAGTGAAGTCCATGCCCCACTCTCCACCGAATTGCCATGTCCCGATTCCGACGACCGAAACCTTGAGGCCGGTCTTGCCGAGCTGTCTATGTTTCACGTGATACTCCCCATTTCGAGATTGTCAGGCTGTAATGCTTTTCATTTCTCGCGTGAATTATAGATTAGAGGTGATTTCAATTACAACCCAAATGAGGTTCCGTCATGCCTATTCCCGAAAGTACCCTCTCCCACGGCTCCGGTGGCAGGTACACGGGTTACGCTGCATTTGTCGATCGTAACGTCAAGAAGCTTCCGGTCGTGAGTTGTTGCAGGAAACCTGGGGCGTCGACGTACACATCGAGGATGTCACATGTCGCTACGCCGGAGCAGGCTACCACGCCTTCACCCCCGACCTCTACTCTCAGAAAGGGAAGCGTTCGGCCGTTTTCGAACGTGACCGCTTGGAGGCGGTGAAGGAGTTCCTCAACACCCTGCCGCCGCCCGACCGGCACGACCAGGACAGGATCGTGGCGGCCTCGAAGATTCGACCCGCCGGAACCAGCTCGTCGAGACCTCCCATTTCCTCGGTGCCCAGCGCGAGCCTACCAAGGGCCAACCGGTGGGGGTGTTTCGGTTTCTATGGCGATACCGATACCGGAATCACTCCGAGGATCCTCGAGTTCGTCGGGGCTCGCCTCAGTGAAGATACGCGAATACAGGCCCTGGAGAGCGCGGCGCGGTAGACTCGAGCTTTCGCTTTGATCCCCATCCGCTCGGTTTCGAATCGCGACTTGAGGGGACCTCTTTGTCGACGGACTACCTGGGCGACGGGGGACTCATGCTGCGAGGCGGCCGCGGTTGCGAAGCACGCACACCCATGCGGCCATCGATCCATTCTCGCCAGGAGTAAAAACTGACTCTTCGAGTCGTACGATCTCGAAATGTTGGGAGACTGCCGCCGTCACCTCTCTACGCGACCAGCGCGGCGGGCCACCAAACCCGTTTCCGCCACTCGAGCTTGCGAGCAGGCTGTACCAGAGCCCATGAGGGCCAAGGATGCGGGCGACCCCCTCAACAAACCTCCGTTGGTCGCTCGTAGAAGTATGCAAGTGGAAAACACCGCGATCGATGGCAAGCTCGAAGCTTGCGTCTCCAAGCCTGTGTTTCCGGCCATGGAAGTCGTCCGGGAAACGTCCGTACAACCAATCGCACGTGACTCCTCTGCGGCCGGCGAGCTCTTTTGCCATTTGCAGGGCCGTCGGTGCGATCTCGATACCGGTACATTCGAACCCACGCTCGGCGAGCCAGACGAGACTCTTGCCGGTGCCGCAACCGATATCGACCACGCGACATGCGGAGATTCTTTCTCTTTCGACGATCTCGGGCAGATGTCCGTCATACGGACCGGGATCCCAAGGAACGTGGCCGGATTCGTAGGAACTGTCCCAGTAGTTGACGCCCATCGATCCCTCGATTCAGGAGGCCTTCTTCATCGGCTTCGGCATGGTCCCGAATACGTAGTCCCACAACGGCGAGGTAACGCCGAAGCGCATGTTCGGACAGGTGCCATGGTGCTGCATGTGCTGGTAGCGGCACATGGCCAAATAGCCGGCCTTCTTCTTGCCGTGGTGGAGGTTGTAGTGGAGCATATCGTATACGATGTAGCCGCCGAGGAATCCGGTGAACACGGGATAGAACCACAACGGCGCCCCGAGGGCGACAGAGACGACAAGATAGAAGATACCGTAGAAGAGGATGGCAAGCGGGATGCTCATCGCCGGAGGCATGACGAGCCGGGTGCGGCAGAGGGGCTGCGCGTGATGCACCCCGTGGACCATAAAGAACATTCTTTTGAGCCTCTCGGTCTTGGGATGAAAGTGAAAGATAAAGCGGTGCATCGTATACTCAGCGAAAGTCCACACAAACCAGCCGAGCAGGAGACCGATGATGAGATAGTAGGGGAAGGTCTCCTGCGGTATCTCTACGAGGGCAAGCACGAGAAACAGCACAGCAACTGGCGTCCAGAGTACCAACACGGTAATCGGGCTCACATGAGAAAAAAACTCGAGTATGTCGGACTTGAACAACCGGATCGGTTCGCTGTCTCGTCCCGTTCTTTCATTCATCTCATTACCCTCTCAATACTTAGAATTTTGCTTAAACCGAGTAAAACAGTCAAGTAGCATTCTGCAATCAAACCGCATCTCGGAACCCAGGCGTGGCGAACCTGTGTCTGAGATGAGATTGGGGCAGGGCGTGTCACGATAGCGTTGGAGTCTATGATTCAGGGAACGCTCAGTAGTTGTTGAGAATCAATAATTCTTTGAAGCCTTCGTCCTTGGTGGGCAGCTCGAGCTGGGCGTAGAGATTGGTAATGACTGCCTCCGACAGGCGGTCTTCGCGAGCTCGGTTCCTTTCGAGACACACCTTCAGCGGCAGATCGAGGAATATGACTCCTATGGTCTTGCCAGAGCGCTTTGCCGTCGAAAGATAGGGGGCGCGCGCCTCCACATCTACGTTCGTGTTGTCGACGAGCACCCTATGTCGGTTTTGAAGAAGGTGTTCGAGGATCTTTCTTTCGACGTGGTTTACCAGTACTTCGTCCTGCTCGTTGAAGTATTCTTCCTTCCACTCCTCTCCGAAGTTCGTCATCTCGTAGAGCAGACGCCTGATTTCCTTCCGGTTGATTCGTTTCCTGCCGCCCTCGCTCAGGTAGGTCTTGGCGAAATGTGACTTTCCCGCTCCCTGCAGGCCGCAGATCAGGACAACATCCAATGACTGAAATCGCGTGAGGTCCATGTCTCACTCCTTGAACGTTTCTATGAGCTCCCCCATGAATCGAACGTGTGTGAAGTAGTCCTCGACGCTGATGCTTTCGTTTGGCGCATGAACGTTCGAATC
>Ga0315535_1002772_pt1 | contig 10982 bp, 7 predicted proteins | sample SalMarSW160220MG_2_FD_203092 | JGI IMG/M metagenome (GOLD analysis project Ga0315535, IMG submission 203092) | Salt marsh sediment microbial communities from the Plum Island Ecosystem LTER, Massachusetts, United States - Salt Marsh Sediment SW1602-20 ...
GAGACCACCAATCTTGGAGAAGACAGGTGTCCAACCAGGATCTGTACGCGGTACGACTAAGATTTCTCCTGCTCGTACTAATGGAATTTCTTCTATACTTCCAAGTACTCTCACTATTCCTGTCACTATGCCTTGACTCGAAGGCATTCCTACATATCCTTCTGCTGAGTCGGGTAATGGGTCATCAAATTCTCGATTTCCCTGGAGGAATTTTGGTGGGGTAATATTTTCATACTTTAAGAAATCTTCAAACCGTTCATGTACGAGGTGCTGCACCTCTGCTTTGTCTAACTTTGATTTTCCCCTAATGATTCTTTTGAGTTCGTTCCTGTAGAGGAAGAATACATGTTTTGGTTCAATGAGGTATCCTCTATCCACAAGCCGAGAACCAATCTGAAGGAATGCATTTCTACTACGAGTAATCCAACAGTCTAGATTGAATCTCTGGTTCTCTCTAAAACCAATGTAGGTCCTAGCCATACCACGGATAGTGTCAAAGAGTATCCATTTCAATGGACCATATCGCTGCCCCTTGATTCTCTTCTCGGTAATCTTTTCTGCTTTGGCTCTTTTTCGTGCAAGTAATTCTTCTGTTTCTGTAAGATCCTTTGTGCATTCAGATACCAGCGATTTTAGAATGTCAAAAACATATTCAGGGGATTCTCTCCATCGAGGATAGTACGCTTCACGTGTAAAACCTCGGTCACCAAAATCATCTAAGAAATTCTGGAACTTCGTAAGAAATTCTTGGGCACTAGGGGAGGTATCTGATTCAATAACTCGAATAATAGTCTTCGACGAGTTATCAAGAACAATTCGCAAAATGTTGCTTTCTTGTCTGATGTATTCAGCTAATTCATTAATTCTCCTATTGGTTTCACTCGTTTTGTGTTCTATTCCGGATATTAGAATGGGATAGAAAACCATAGCAGCTTTCTCTCCGAGCCATCGCGTCAAGAGGTAGTTGGTTATGAGATTCATTCCCAATGTATGAACAGGCAAACCGTATCGGACCATCCGGAAGTGTTTCATCATTGTTTTATCCAGATCGTCTGCTAGTTCCATCAACTCCGCTTCTGTTCCAATTTCCTTCAAAGATTCGAACTTCTCATCAAATTCTCTGCATTTAGGAATGAAGGTATTCTCGGTCCATTTGTTGTAGACAGAATTGGTTTTCGTCATACTTCCATCCCCATCAAAAATCATCAATCTAATTTCAGCTAAGATGCGAGTCTTAAGTGCGAAAGGTAACTTCTCCATGGTATCTTTACCGAAAGGTCCTCCACCTGCTGGGAAATAATTTAAGACATCATCTGTTCTGATGAACGGAGGCATCTCATTAACTACTTTAGTTCTGATAACGTCGAGATTGAAGTATGCATGTCCCCTGTAGAGTTTGATAAGTTGCTCCGGTGTATCCTTGTAACCAAGAATTGCATTTGCTTCTACATTCACAATATGTATCAATTGGTCTCCGAGGAGGCTAAAGAACAATGGAGTAACTGGGTCATTCCAGTAGTCATCGGCATAGCCTCTAGTCCAGAAGACATCCTCACTACCGTCTTCGTCTTTTTTCTGATCTACAGTTATTGGTCTAGATTGAAGAATGTGAAAGTTATGTTCTCTATCTACTGCCCACTCAATATCTTGAGGAGATCCAAATTTGTCTTCTATTGATTTTCCAATTCCTGCTAGCTCGAGGATTTCATGGTCCTCAAGTGATGATTGTTGACTTTTTTCCATTGAAACACTAGAATATTGAACTCCATCACTTGTTGCACTTCGGACGATAATCATATCTTTTGTGCCAATTTCTCTAGTCACAAGTCTAAAAGGATCCTGTGGATTATCTAACCAAGCAACTATATACCTATCTGGAACTGCATAACCAGAAACAACTGATTCACCTAAACCGAAATTTGATTCTATCATTATTTCACTTGGTATATTTGATATGGGATTACGTGTGAACATGACACCCGCACATCTTGCATCGACCATTGATTGAACAATAACGGCTATCTGCACTTTGTCATGAGCAATTTCGTTTTCTTCTCTATATGCAACTGCACGACTGGTCCACATTGATCCAAAACAAAGTTTGATGTGCTCTAGTACATGTTCTATTCCCTCAATGTTGAGTGACGTGTCATATTGACCGGCAAAAGAAGCATCTGGCAAGTCTTCCGCAGTTGCTGATGATCTAATTGCAACACGCCCTATCCCAAGATGTTGGTACGCTTTCGTGACTGCTATAATTACTTCCTCGGGCATCTTTGAGTTTTTGATATGCTCTCTCATTATTTCGGTTGCTCTATTCAATTCATTTGCATTCTCATGATTGATATTAGCAAGATGGTCTTTCGCTAGATCTTCCATCTGGTTTGTCGCAATGAATTTTGAGTATGCCTCAGTTGTAACAACAAACCCAGATGGAACGTTGAAACCTGCATTTGCCATGATTGTCAGATTGGATGCTTTGCCTCCAGTCATTGGCTGAGTTGATGAATCAATGTCTTTCAAATTAATAACAAGTGGTAAATCGGTAACAGTAAGGTCCTCCTTCTGCAGGCTCGCTAGTTTGTGATTCGTATCAAACGATGCTAAAGACATTTCGATGCAAATCTGTAAGGTTCTTTAGGGCTTGTGTAGATGAATTCTTGAGGTTGACCTATATGCGAATCATGCCTGACAAAATGAATAAACTGGATGGTAGTGTCTGTTTTATTTGTGGAAGATACTTGTTGAATAATACTGAGAAAGACTTAGCGTATCTTAAAGTTCACTCTGGGTCAACGATGAAAGCAAACCCAAATATGTATCATTTATTTGCCTGCCCTAATTGCAACAAGATGGCACATAAGCGATGTTGGTATGATGTTGGTGAAAGAAAAGTCAAGAAGGGCTGGTTTGGAAAAAGTGAGTATATTCTTACATGCCCTAGTTGCGGAACTGATCTTTCATCAAAAAGAGAAAAGAAGGATGAATGGAATCGCGGTTATGAATTACCAGGACATCCTGATTCTGAAATTCTTGAACTTCATGTGAAAGATGTCATGACCTGGAAAGCCGGTTCAGTGTTTGGTAAGATTGGTCGTGCGATTGACAATTTCTTTCAAGCTGTCGGACTTGGATCTCTTTCTGATCCTGAACGAAATTCAATAGCTCGAGCAGCAGCTAATGTTGGTAAGTCAATTCAGGATGTCGCAGAACGTGTATTCAAGATTAAATTGACACCAGAACAGCGTGCAGAGTTGAAGGTACTCCGATGTCAGAATTGTGATGCACCCCTTCCACTACCTGGTGAATTCGATAATGCAGTCGTTTGTGCTCATTGTGGAACCGCACATCTACTCTGAACTCGCCCGAGATTTATTAATATACACGCATAAGTCAGATTAACAGAACTAGCCAGTTGGAGGACTAGAATTCGAATGCCGATATATCTTGAGTTTAATGTGTCAACATCTCAATTCTTTGAGACCACACGAAATGCTGCTGATGATACTATACTTCTAGCAATTGATAATAGCCAAAAGAAGCTCATCATGACTGTTCCATCAGGAATTGGAATGATAGCTAAACGCTCTGCTGAACGACAAGCACGCGGGATAACTAAGTCCGGATTCCTTTGCAAGGATGGTGGTCGATATGGCCGCGATCATGAGCTCGAAATTTTAGGTGAAGGTGGTAAATTACCAGATCATCTCAGAGAGAGTCCTCGAGAAGTTTACTAGACTGAAGTAGCATTCGCAGAGCCCCTCCGATGGGCTCCTCTCTTTTATTTTTAAATACATTTCAATATTTCAGTCCGCGTTATACTAACAAACACGAAAGCTTATATTCTTCACTATCGTTAAACTCCAGTGTGATTTCAATGTTTCAATGTTGCAATATGAAGTACAGCGAAATACGACACAAAGATGTCATCGATTCCAATGGTGAAAAAGTTGGCAACATCATTGACTGTATTGTCGATGTTTCAGAAAACAAAATTGCTCTGAAGCACTTGGTGTTGGGAGGCGGATTGATTGAAGAGCTATTAGAATCAATCAAAGCTAGACCGGATATTGATCCAGTCTGCAATGTTTCTGACCTTGATAGCATATCAGATAAGGTCTATCTGAAAGTTAGTAGAGATACTCTGAAGAAGACCATCGATCCAGGGGTCATGAGCAAAACAGACCTGAATTTCTCAAAACTCGGTAAGCTTCATGTAGTTGATGCAGACGGACTGAAACTAGGAAATATAATTGACCTCTGGTTTGATCTAAATAGTCGAATGTGGTTAGTACTTGGTGGTGGATTCATTGAAGAATTGCTAGAAAAATTGAGAGCTCAACCTGAAATCGATCTTCTAGTCCCAATGGATTTCATCCACACAATTACCACTGAAACAATTACTCTGAAAACAACCAAGTTTGAGCTAGAATCTACTTGTGAAGATGAATATGCTAAAGTGAAGAAGGAACTTACAACACCGAAATCTTCAGGCGCATCATCAAGTCACCAAATCAGACTTGGCCCTGGTATGAATCTGAGATAAATCTCTATAGGAAATAAAATAGCTACTTCATGAGTAGCTATTTTTTCCTTTTCTTATATCCTCACTTCCAACGTGTGATTCGTTCTGATTTTGGGCGGAAAGTTTCATCTACATCCTTATCAACCTCAGGACGGACTCTTGACATAGCCGCATGAATGGATTGATAGATAGCTACTGTAAAGAATCCCAGTTCATCGAGGTCTCTCGATATCCACTTTGGTTACATACTCCCAGCTGGAAGAAATAATTCTATGAAACGATGAATCCATTGTAATGGATTGCATCTATCGAGGAATATTAACCAATTGAAACACTGCAGAATGGACAAACTACTACCTTCCCTTCTCTTAGGTCGCTCATATTTTCTGGGGTTAGTGATGAACTGCACATTGGGCACAGCCATACTCTCAGGTGTTGTATGTGTTCATCACTTGATTGCGTTTCGATTTTCTTAGGAGTCAGTCTGGTTCTATTGATTGTAGATTTAGGATTCGGGTCGTGTTTCCGCTTCCGAATTAATTCTTCTCTAATTGCTTTCATTCTCTGTAGTCTTTCTCTTTGCACTCCTGTTTCTGCCCAATAAGCTGTACTAATGCAAGTAATTAGTAGAATTAACAAACATGCAACTACGACCCAAAGAGCCTGTTCATATGCTAACGGAATGATTTACATTTTATCAACGGCCAATTGGAACATTGCAGAAGGGACAAACGATAGCTTTTCCATCCTTCAAATCTTCCACATTTTCTAAGGTCAGCGGAGACCCACAAAGGGGACAAAGCCAAGCGCTCAGACGTTCTCGAAGATCATCAATTGCTGGCAGGATCATTGCCTCATCTTCCCCTGAAACCTTTAGAGTACAATTAGCACCTTTTATGTCGGTGGGCCCTGAGATTAGAATTTCCACAGCAATACTCTTTCCAGTATACTTCCCTTTAGCAAATCCGTGAATCTCCGCAAAAACAATCCCTTCTTTAACCTCAAGATTACTGCTTACTTCGTAGAAGTTGGCATCCTCCATTATTCTCAATGCCCTCTCATGCATCTCCTCTGGAGCCCAACTATCAACTTTGACGACCAACTCACCACAATGAAGGTCTTTCAGTTTTAGAACAAACTCATTCGCATCAATCCGCTCTGGAAGTAGGAGATCACACACTGATCTTATAATGAACGGTTTTGTATTCAAAACGTGTGGATTTCCTCTCTCATCGATATACGATACTCCTGCAATGATTTCTCCTCTAACACAATCCTGTGTTGGGAGAAAATCAAAGGATGGACTTCTGAAACCTCCTGGTTCGATTTTTGAGAACACTGTGTCATTGTCTTTATCTGCCAAGCGTAAAGCTTCTTTCGGATAGGATATGAGGAAAACTGTAACATCAGAAATAATGAAAGATGTTTCATTGAGAACCTTTACCTTGAATCGCATCCTGTTCCCAATGAACTCTCCTCCTCTGAGAGCTCTCACAGTTCCCGTTTCTTTTATTCGCTCCCCGCTAATTCTTGCAATCGAATGTGCTACTCCAGGTATGGGTCTTTTTCTCCCAGCAAATTGTGGATTTGAGCTACGACGAGTATATTGCGGATTCAATTTTTGTTGTTCTAATCTTAAAAATGCAGAGCTCCGTTCAATTCTCTCCCACTCTTTTTCTTCAGAAGTAAGCTTTACATCAAATCTTCCTTGAAAATCACTTTTTTGGCTATCAACATCTCCTAATAAATAGCAGAATACTAGAACAACCCCGATTGAAAATACAATACCCCCTATTAACTGCATAATATCAAGAGCCATTCGTCTTAACTCCCTCTACTAATTCCTGCGGTGAGGATAATACATACGAATAATAAAATCAGTGGCAATAAAGGTCCAAAGAACAGCAGGAGAAAATCTATTTGCAATGTAATAATCCTCGTAATCATTCAAAGATACGGGAGCGTGAACCTCCCCACTTCCTATATTTCTCTTCTCGCGAAAGAAGATATAGGTTTTCCTAGAAAAAAAACATCATAGAATAAATACAACCAGCAGAATTCCTATGATTGTTAGAATTGTGCCTATTATGACACTTTTGTTCACATCTTCACGCAGATAAACTACAGAAAGAGGTGCAGTGATTACTGGGGCTGAAGCTATTAGTATCGAGGTCACTGTCGCACCAACAAATTTGATTGCATAACTATACACTATGAGACTTAACCCTATTGAAAAGAGACCTGTGAGCAATGCAATTCCGGAAATTCGTCTGGAAGGCAATTGCCTTCTTCCTCTCAATGAGAACATGAATACTGGAATATACACAATAGATGCAACAAGCACTCTAAAGTAATTAGCCTCTGCAGCTCCTACGGAGGTCATTCCATATTGAAATATAACATCACTTGATGACCAAACGACAATAGTTACAAATGCTAGGAAGAGACCTACATTTCGGTCTCTACTGTTCCATCGCTTATTGTTTTCATCATCTTCTGAAAATTCAGATCTAGCTATCACTGCTACACCAATAACAACTATGATGGCACCAATGACCCTCTGAAGTATTACGGGTTCTTCTAAGAATATAGCCGCCATCAAGTATACAGCTAATGGATAACTCATGACGATAGGAAATGCTCGTCCAATTCCAATCCGTTCTTGACTAAAGAAGTACAAAGTATCTCCAATTACAATTCCAAGAATCATCGATATAGCAAGTGGAAACATGGATTCTACAGGAACTGAAATATTGAGGGTACCAGTAGAAACAACAGCGAAAATGTAGGCTAATGGTAGACTGATCCAAATCCGTGTGACGACAATATCAATCACACTAATTTCATTGTCAATTTTTCTGTAGATTACATTGGTGATGCCAAAGAATACTGTTGCAGCAATAGCACATACTATCCCAATGGCATACTCCTCAAGAGACCCTTGCATGATTGAAATGACGGATAGTCAGGCCATCTAAAGGCTCTATCTCCCTATTATAATTCCAAATTTTGTGGGCTATATCAAATCCACTCAATAGTGTGTGAATCAATGAGGTTCTTTAACCACTTATGCCCAAATTCGTATTCTATAGCAAATGAGCCATCATGATCATCAATGATTTTGTCAGGACTACCAACGATTTCAATTGCTGTTAGCCAACTGAGTTCTTGAATACCTTTGAGTTTGATTTGGTTTAAGATTAAGCCCTTCAGTGATATTTAGTATTAGTAGAGCTCCCAATTCTTTTAAATCTGAAATATCAAATGACTTGTCCTCTATCAGTTCAAGAGTCAATATCTGAACTTCGGGGTAGCTACCACAATGTCCTCCACGACTTCTTTAGTAAGTTTACCAGTATATGTGAATTGTGAGAGCCCTTGATGGATTCTCGCGGAGACTTTCGTTCAGGAGTACTATTGTCACTCATCTGAATCTCATCCAGTATTAATTGATTGTACATAAAATAGGTCTAGCATGTGCGTTAACAAACTGACAAATATATCATTGTTCGTCCAATATTATTATTAGATTTGTGATGATAGTTAGCACATGTGAAGTACTATGACAAAGCATCGCCCTAAAAGGAACACTATTCCTCACTATCAAACTTATCGTCCAAGTAATCTTCATATTGTAGTACGAAAACCAACTTACGATTATCAAACACCATTAAGATCTCATCGTTATTGGCTTGACAATGATCCAATTGGAACTCATTTTATCAATGCATTACAATCAACATTCCCAGATGGTGAGCTGTTTTTTATTCAAGCAGCTGTAGATGGTGCTAGAATTCTTAGACAGCACGGAAGTATCGGTAAACAAATGGAGCAAGATTTGAAGTCGTTTCAACAGCAAGAGGCGCATCATAGTCAACAACATAGACTATGGACCGAAGTACTTATTCAAATGGGCTATGAAAAGATCGCTCTGTACAATAAGGATCTGCACGAAATTGATGCATGGTTCCGCAAGCATATTTCTGCAAAATGGCGCCTTGCAATCACAGCTGCATTTGAACATTACACTGCATCCATCGCCTATCTATTCACATACGTTAATCAAGACTTTCTTATGAGGGCAGCCGCTCCTTTCAATAGTCTTCTTCTTTATCATGCAATTGAGGAGATAGAACACAAAAGCGTGTGCTTTGATCTTTCTCAGATGCTTTCTCGAAGTTACTTACTGCGTATAACTAGCTTTGTCTTTGCTTCACTGGATCTTGCAATCAATATATGCATGCGGATGAGATATTTGCTAAAGAAAGATGGGCTGTGGGGATGGAAATATAGAGTGAAAGTCTGGAAATTTTTCTTAGGAAGAGATGGACTGTTAAAAGGACTATTTCCAAGAATTATCCAATACTTGCGACCCTCCTTTCATCCTTGGATGACCGATGAAAGGAAAAGTATCGAACATATCTTTGGGAATCTACTCATGCAAAATCAGATAGAATCGTTTGAATTTGAATGACCAGAAGATCATAATTCTGCCAATTATATTTTCTAGAGTCATTTGCTTGTCAGTACTCTTTTGCTAATAAATATGGATATTGAATTAAATAAGCTACTAACGATTTCTGACGATGAGATTGCTCCATTATCAATATACTGGGCAAATAGTCAAACCTTTGTAACATTTTAGAAGATGAAGAAGAAAAATCCTACAGAGTAAGAAGGTGTTCATCTTCCAATAGATACAGAGCAGAAGGGGCACTCTATTACTTTTCCATCTCTCAGGTCTTCCACATTCTGTAATGTGAGGGGACTCGAACACATGGGACAGAGCCAAGCGCTCAACCTCTCTTTGAGATCATCAATAGCAGGTAGAATCATTGCTTGGTCTTCACCTGTAACTCTTATCGTACATGAGGCACCTTTCTTATTGGAAGTTCCCGTGATACATATCTGAACACCAACACTCTTTCCCGTGTATTTTCCCTTTGCAAGACCATCGATATTTCCAAATGCTATCCCATCTTTGTAGTCCATATTACTACTAATTTCAAAGAAGTTCGAATCATCAACAATTCTAAGAGCCTTGTCAAACATCTCCTCTGGTGTCCATTCTTCAACCTTGATCACAATCTCTCCATGTTCATGAGACCGTAATTTGATAGCAAAATCCTCTGGTGAAACTTGGTCGGGAATAAGCAGATCGCATACGGCTCTAATAACGAAAGGTTCAGTGCTCAATGTGTGTGCTCTCCCTATCATATCAATATATGATACACCTGCAACTATTTCCCCTCTAACACAATCTTGAGTAGGTAGGAAATCAAAAGTTGGGCTTCTGAAACCTCCTGGTTCAATTTTTGGGAATTGATGATCACGATTGGCTCCTGCTAACCTTAACGCTTGTTTTGGATAGGAGAGTAGATACACAGTAACATCGGTAATTATGTAGGGTGTTTCGTTGATGACCTTAACTTTGAATCTCATTCTGTTTCCTACAAACTCACCACCTCTCTTAGCTAGGACCTTTCTTACGACGAATGGTGGTTCTCTTTCCACTTTCCTTATTGCATGGGAAACTCCAGGAATTGGTCTTTGTGTTTGTCTTGATGTTGATTGTGACCATACCGGAATCTGCTCCTTTTTAGCAAGTACCGGGTATTGCGGGGAAGGAAGTATTTTACTTTCTGACTCAGTACTGGATGTCATATCCATACTGCTGCACCATAGTCCTATTATAATACAGAGTAAAATGAGAAAGATAACTAAAAGAAATATCGATAACGAGCTAGCACCCATTTGCATCATATGACTCCAATCCCACTACCCCTTGCTATTGAACTATGAAATCATAAACGGGGCGGGTTTTAAAATCTTTGATAAATTTTTGACTGTGGGTATTTATTTCCTAAACTGAGGGTTCTTGGCTCGAATTGGAATAGGGACCATCTACAACTACGATTACCCCCACAACTTCTTCACCTACAACTAGCACAACAACATCAACTACCACGTTACCTCATCCGACCACGACATCAAGTACAACGAGCATAACGACAAATGTAGGTGATCAACCAACAGCTATGACCTACACAACGGGAATTGGAGTTATCTTTGAGATAGTGATAATCATTGCGATAATGCGTAAACGAAAATGAGATATTCTCAAATCTTTTATAATATCAGCAATTAACGACCTGTTGATACTAATTAAGTCAAGACCATTTCAGAATTCAATCTGAGTCAAAGATTAGATTCACAGTTTTTACAATGCTTATTCTTGGCACTATTAATTGCTCCACAAGATGAGTATCGGACACTAGCTATTCTCTGTCCTTTTGTTCGAATACGAGACCCCTCATTCCAATCGTCATGAGCCACAACTGTACCTTGTTGTTGAAGAACTCCTGAGTAATCCTTTCGAACTAATTTTCTAGCTATCGCTTTTCCACACGTTGGGCAATTTCTATCAGTATCAGAAATATGTGCTCCACACCAATTA
>Ga0315535_1002775_pt1 | contig 10976 bp, 10 predicted proteins | sample SalMarSW160220MG_2_FD_203092 | JGI IMG/M metagenome (GOLD analysis project Ga0315535, IMG submission 203092) | Salt marsh sediment microbial communities from the Plum Island Ecosystem LTER, Massachusetts, United States - Salt Marsh Sediment SW1602-20 ...
GCCGATTATGCGCAGTCGAAAAACCCGTATGCAAGTATCTTTTTAGTTCAACTTAATTTGGATAGTAGTGATTCGGGGGAAGTCGAAAAGGTCAACAACAACATCGTGAAAAAGATCAATGAACTGGATATACAATATAGTAGTATCTCTATTCAAGCGACTGGAGAAGGTATCGTAACTACTCAGATAAACGATGTCGCGATGCAGGCAATGACACTCATTGGTCCAGCCATTTTTATTATCATCCTCTGTATCTTGTTTCTTGCATTCAGAAAACCGTCCTATGTCCTTCTTCCTATTCTCGTATTTGCTTTTTCATGTGTGTGGCTGTTTGGAACCATGGCTTTGCTTGGCATCTCATTTAACATCATCGCAGTCGCACTCCTTCCCCTAAATATCGGATTAGGTGTCGAATACTCTGTAAACATCCTGTATAACTATCGGATAGAACTAAAAAAAGGTCGAACTCCGGCAAAGGCGATTCGACTGTCGATAAAAGAAGTTGGTATTGCGATCTTTTTAGCTTGGTTCACTACGTTTATCGCGTTTCTTTCATTCCTCAGTGCGACGCTCCCACCAATAAGAGACTTTGGGATCTTCCTGGCTTTAGGTATAACATACACCTTCATTATCACCATGACACTGCTGGTCGCACTTCGTTACATCGTTGATCGGAAAAAGATGGCTCTCTCTGTAAAACCGAGTGCGAATACATTTTCAATGACAAATATTATGGGGCGACTCGCACAATTACTGCTTAGGCATCAGAAAAAAGTATTCCTGCTTACTATTCTTATTTGTTTACTGATGGGGTCAGCGGTCACACAGTTAAAGTCAGGATTTAGTATGAATCAATTCATCCCACAGGACAATCCAGCTATCCAACTCTCTGCTCAAGTGAGTAAAGATTTTCCTTTTTCAAGTCAGGATCAAGAATATATCCTTATCGAGGGAAATGTTGCAACGGTTCAAACATTAGACGGGCTTATGGCCACCCATGAGAAGATGAATGACGATCAATATATTGCTCGAAAACCTGATGGTAGCACAAAGACAGAAAGCATTTATACCATCATCCAACAGGCTGTCGCAAATAACCAATCCCTTGTTTCCTTATTTAATATCGATGAATTTACTAAATTACCTAGGACTGATGCTGATGTACAGCAGTTTTATGATTACCTGTATAATAATGTCGAATACGGGATGCAAGTTGCTGGCGTTCTTCACAAGGATACAGAAGGATATAGCGCAACTATACTTCGTGTCTATGTTGATCTGGGTTCAAACAGCGATGATATGACGCAACAATTTGAACAACTAAATAAAGAATTAAACGATGATATAGCAGACTATGGTGATACAACATCTATTGTCACCGGCAGCCTCCTTATCACCTTATCCATTCTTAAAAACATGACGGAAAGTCAAATCTTTTCTACGGTGATATGTTTCGTTCTTGCGGCAATTATGCTTTCTCTTATTTACCGGAACCCTATCCTTGGATTGATTGCGATGATTCCTGTAACTGTTTCTATTATTTGGGTTCTAGGAAGCATGTACTTTATAGGATACACCTTAAACATTTTAACCATCACCGTCACTTGCATTACAATTGGTGTCGGGATTGACTATGCATGTTATATTACTGAACGATTCCGTTCTGTCGCTGATAAAACAGGGGATGTTACCAAAGCGGTCACTGAAACCATCTCGCGTACAGGCAGTGCTGTTCTAATCGCAGCTCTCTCTTCTATGTTTGGATTTGGGGTTCTTGCGTTTGCCCCAATCCCGCCACAACAACAATTTGGTATTATTACTGCAATTACGCTTATTTACGCGTTTATTACTTCTATTCTGATTCTTCCATTAGTACTTGCCCGATGGGCAAACTGGAGGAAAAAACGAAAAGGATATATTATCCATCCTGGGCCCCCAACGCGGTTAGAGAATATTAGTACGGATCCTGAGTATCCTGGAGAACAGTAAAGTATCTATAGGAATTGACAATACCAGTGAAATAAAATAATTTGGGGGTTAAGTTGTTATGCCACAAAAACGAATGAAAAAAATTCTGGTAACTGGTGCTGTCGGTCAAATCGGTTCAGAATTGACCATGATGCTTAGGAAAAAATTTGGAAATGACAACGTTCTAGCAACTGGACGAAAAACTAAACCAAGTGAAACACTTCTTGACTCTGGTCCCTTTGAGTACATTGATATCTGTAAACGGGAAACGATAGAGAAAGTCGTAAAAGACTATGATATTGACACGATCTATAACATGGCCGCGATATTATCCGCGGTTGGAGAGGAAAAACCAATAGTGTGTTGGGATGTCAATATTAATGGATTAAATAATTGTTTAGAGGTTGCCCGCGAACACAGCATGGTTCGGGTGTTTGTTCCGAGTTCCATTGCAGTGTTTGGCCCAGAAACACCAAGAGATAACACACCTCAAGAGACCATTCTACGACCGAAAACAATGTATGGGGTCACGAAGGTCGCAGGGGAGCTTCTTGGTGATTATTACGTGAAACGATTTAATCTTGATGTGCGAGGAATTCGATATCCCGGTATTATCAGTAGTGAGACTCTGCCAGGTGGTGGCACTACAGATTATGCTGTTGAAATTTTCTATGAAGCAATTAAGCAAAAAAAATACACCTGTTTCTTACGAGCGGATACTGCTCTTCCTATGATGTACATGCCTGATTGTCTGAAAGGGACTCTCGATATGATGGATGCTGATGTTTCCAGATTGAAGCATCACTGTGATTTTAATCTGGCTTCTATGAGTTTCTCTGCCGAGGAGCTTGCTCATGAAATCACAAAGCATATACCTGAGTTCACCTGTGAGTATAAACCTGATTTCCGTCAGGCGATTGCTGATTCTTGGCCTCGCTCCATCGATGATGGCGCTGCACGTAAGGAATGGGGTTGGAAACCAAAATACAACCTTGCGGAAATGACCAAGGATATGTTGCAAAAACTCAGTAAGCGTTACGAAGAAGGAAACCTCCTCGTCTCGTAATTTTAATTTCTTTTTTTCTTTATTTACTCCGTAGAAAGTTTTATGTGCTATACGGTATTCCCATGTCTAATATGAGGTGAACCAACAGTGCCGCAATTAGAGGAAGTTGGGGTGGTTATGAAAGGAAATATTGATTCGATTAGAGGATATTTGGGTGCTGATGCTGATTATCTGCTAAAGCATACATGTACGAAGATTAGGAAAGAATCTTTGCATCTCCCTGGGCCAGATTTTATTGATCAGACTTTTCTTGATACCGACCGATCAACTCAAGTAATTCGTGACTTAAAATCATTATTCAATCATGGTCGGTTAGCAGGGACCGGATATCTTTCGATTTTACCTGTTGATCAGGGCATTGAACATTCTGCTGCAGCGTCATTTGCCCCTAATCCTATGTATTTTGATCCGGAAAACATTGTGAAACTTGCGATTCAGGGAGGGTGTAATGCTGTTGCATCAACTCTTGGTGTTCTCGGTGCTGTTTCACGAAAATATGCGCATAAGATCCCGTTTATCGTAAAGATAAATCATAATGAGTTACTAACGTACCCGAATAAATTTGATCAGATAATGTTTGCAGGTGTCGAGCAGGCATGGGATATGGGTGCTGCAGCTGTTGGCTGTACAATTTATTTTGGTTCTGATGAATCAACTAGGCAAATCCAAGAGGTAAGTCAGGCATTTAAGTACGCCCATGAACTTGGTATGGGAACAATACTCTGGTGTTATTTACGCAATCCTGCGTTTAAAGTAGACGGTAAAGATTACCATACCGCTGCGGACCTCACCGGACAGGCGAATCATCTTGGAGTAACTATTGAGGCAGATATTGTAAAGCAGAAACTCCCTGATATTAATGGAGGGTATCTTGCTTTGAATAAGGGTGGTGTGAAATACGGGAAAATTGATGAAAAAGCCTATAGCGAACTTTGTTCTGATCATCCTATTGATCTAACACGATATCAGATTGCTAACTGTTATATGGGACGTGTTGGGTTGATTAACTCAGGAGGCGCATCGGGGAAAGATGATTTTGGACAAGCGGTTCGAACTGCGGTCATCAATAAACGTGCAGGTGGTACCGGTCTGATATCCGGAAGAAAAGCATTCCAGAAACCCTTTGAAGATGGTGTAAAACTTCTTCATACGATTCAAGATGTCTATCTATGTAAGGATATCACGATCGCATAAAAAGACATTTTTTTTACTTTAATAACGGGTTTCTCTCATTGGTTTTAGAAAAGAAATGTGGTCGATTGTTTCTTAATAAATGAGTACTGCTTTTACACCTCTTGCATCTCGGATTGCTGAAAGTAACGATCCCGGGATTTGTTTTTCCGTAATGATGAATAATCGTGGTTCTTCAGTGAGTTCAAAGTCATCGACGATTGCTTGTCTAATGCTTATGTTGTTGGTTGCGATGATGGTTGCAACATCAGCAAGTATTCCTGGCATGCTTGGGTCTGCGGGGATGATTTCGATGATGCCCCATTTCATGGCTGGTGCGACTTCTTTGAGACGACACGTTGGTGCAAGGTTGGAAAAAATCTTGAGAAGCTTTGGTTCTTTTATGATTACGTCTCTGGTCGCAGTAACAGCGCGACGGTCGACATGGAATGCTCGTGCGATTTTTGAGTCAGCAAGTTCTATAGAGCCGCAGTAGAAATTGTTTTTTTGTATTTTTACTCCGTATTCAAGCATTTTTTGTGCGATTTTTTTTCGTTGAGGGTATGCATTGAAGTAGTGTTCAATTTGATTCCACATGGTATACATTAGTACATTGAGCGTATATAAATACTGTCCTTTTTTTTATTTTTACATCCTATGATGTATAAAAATATACATTGATGTACAAATTTAGAAAAATTTATATACTCGCCAAACAAATAATAACAACTATGAAGCAAACGAAAATCCTCCTTGATGAAAACGATATTCCAAAAAAATGGTACAACATCCAAGCAGATCTCAAAACACCCATGGACCCACCTCTCCATCCACAAACCAAACAACCCATCAGCCCAGATGATCTCAAAGCAATCTTTCCCATGGAACTTATCAAACAAGAAGTTAGCAGAGACCGATATATTTCCATTCCAGCTGAGGTCAGAGATATCTATCGTATCTGGAGACCATCCCCGCTCTACCGTGCACGACGGCTCGAAAAAGCACTAAAAACACCAGCAGAAATCTATTACAAATGGGAAGGTGTCAGCCCAGCAGGAAGCCATAAACCAAACTCTGCGGTCGCACAAGCATACTACAATAAAAAAGCAGGAATCGAACGCCTCGTCACGGAAACCGGAGCTGGACAATGGGGTTCAGCACTTGCGTTTAGCACCCAGCTGTTCGGACTCCAATGTCGCGTCTATATGGTAAAATGCAGTTACGAACAAAAACCATACAGACGAATTCTCATGGAAACCTGGGGTGCTGAAGTCTTTCCTAGTCCAACCACGCTGACCAATGCTGGTAGGGAAATACTCAAAAAAGACCCTCAAACCTCAGGAAGTCTAGGGATCTCCATCAGTGAAGCCGTCGAGGATGCAGCAACCCATGAAAATACAAACTATGCTCTTGGATCTGTACTCAATCATGTGGTGTTACATCAGACTGTGATTGGTTTAGAGCTCAAGAAACAGTTCGAACTTATGGATAAATACCCGGATATCATTTGTGGATGTGTCGGCGGTGGAAGCAATTTTTCTGGGACAAGCTTCCCTTTCGTCTATGACAAAATCATAGGAAAAAAACCAGATTTGAAAATCGTTTCCGTTGAGCCTCTCGCCTGCCCTACCCTTACTGCGGGTGAATACCGATATGACTTCGGCGATTCTGTTGGTCTTACACCTCTTTTAAAAATGTACACCCTTGGTCATGATTTTATTCCCTCAGCCATACACGCAGGAGGATTACGATATCATGGTGATTCACCGTTGCTGTCTAAGATCACCAAAGAAGGATACATGGATGCACTCGCTTACAATCAGCAAGAGGTCTTTGAGGCAGCGATGTTATTTGCAAAAACAGAAGGGTTTATTGTGGCACCGGAATCCGCACATGCGGTACGAGCAGCAATTGATTTTGCAAAGATATGCAAGAAGAAAAATGAAAAGAAAATCATTGTATTTTCCAACAGTGGTCATGGACATTTTGATCTGGCTGCTTACGACGCGTACATGAACCATAAAATTATGAATGGTGTATATAAAAAACCCTTGGTAAAGACAGCCTAATCGTCTCTCTTTTTTTCCTATTTTCTACCTTTAAATATGTTACAACAATAGGTTTATGTACCACCATAGTTCTTAATAAAGGGTATTTGATATCCCCTTTTGACCTTAAGACATTGGTGGGGTAGGGCCTATGAAGGAATTAGACATTACTAAACTACGACACGGAACCGATCTTGTTAAAAAAGGATTTGCCAAGATGCAGAAAGGTGGAGTTATCATGGATGTCACCAATGCTGAACAGGCAAAAATAGCGGAGAAAAGTGGCGCAGTCGCAGTCATGGCTCTAGAAAGAGTCCCTGCGGATATCAGAGCGCATGGTGGTGTCGCACGTATGGCAGACCCTACCATCATAAAAGAGATCATTCACACAGTCAGTATTCCGGTCATGGCAAAAGCAAGGATCGGGCATTTCGTCGAAGCACAAGCCTTGGAGGCACTTGGTGTAGATATGATTGATGAATCAGAAGTCCTCACCCCTGCAGATCCTTTTTATCATATCGATAAACGTTTCTTTACCATTCCATTTGTCTGCGGATGTAGAAACTTAGGTGAAGCGACCAGGCGCATCTGGGAGGGTGCAGCAATGATTCGGACCAAAGGAGAAGCAGGCACTGGAAACATCATCGAGGCAATTCGACATCAACGAATGGTGACCAGTATGATCCAAGCATTAAAAACCATGCAAACCGTTCAGTTACAAAAAATAGCGGATGAATATTGTCAAAGCTATGTGACCTCGTTTAAAACCTTAACAAACCAGAACGTAGCAGAAAAGACTATTGTATTTGGTAATTCAGCATACCGTACTCTTAAGAAGGAGATGTATGAGATTCTAATAGAAACCAAAGAACTACAACGTCTCCCTGTTGTGAATTTTGCTGCGGGAGGGATTGCAACACCGGCGGATGCAGCAATTATGATGCAGCTAGGAAGCGATGGCGTATTTGTGGGATCAGGTATATTCAAATCAAAAAATCCTGAGAAGCGAGCAAAAGCAATCGTTGAAGCTGTTGCCCATTTTGATGAACCCGGGAAGATTGCAGAGGTAAGCAAGAATCTTGGTGATGCGATGCTGGGTATAGAAATAAGTACAATTCCAAAAGAGCAACTTCTCCAGGAACGAGGTTGGTAGCAATAGTCACAATTGGTGTGTTATCTCTTCAAGGAGCGGTTTCTGAGCATCTTACAAGCATGAACCGTGTTTTTAAAGAGGAACGACGAAGAGGGCAGACGGTATTAGTCCGACAACCACGTGATATTGATGCTTGTGATGCGTTGATTATCCCTGGTGGGGAGAGTACGACGATTTCTCGTATTTTGGTCAATTCAGGAATGCATGATGCCATCCATCAACGGATGGAACAGGAAAATCTTGCACTAATGGGAACATGTGCTGGTTGTATCATCCTTGCTAAAGAACTGATTGATACCAACGCTGATGTACGACTTTTGCATGCGATGGATATGCAGGTTGAACGGAACGCATTTGGTAGACAAAAAGAATCCTTCGAAAGATCAATAGCCATTAGAGGATTTACAACACCGTATAATGCCGTGTTTATCCGTGCGCCCATCATTACGAACATATGGGGCACCTGTCAAAAACTTGCAACCGTTGATGAAAAAATAGTCATGGCCAGGCAGGACAACTACCTGGCATTGTCGTTTCATCCTGAGCTTACTGATGATCTCAGGATTCATCAATATTTTTTAGAGATGCTGTAATTACGCTTTCATGATTGCAAGCAGGAAAATACCAAGAGCAATCAACGCTCCAACAACAGCACCGATTACCGCGATGATCCCGTTGATAATCGTCCCTGAAAAGTTTAAGAGATCCATAGGTTCTCCCATGAAACTTAACAGGTTTGCGCCCCAGAGGAAGATTACTCCAACCAAGAGTCCGATTATGACTAAAATTGCTCCAACAGCTCTGCTTTTACCGGACCCAAAATAGGCGGTAAAAATACCTGCGATTACACTTGCTATTGCAAACACCAGCGTCAACATGCTTAGAAAATATTGTACTAATCCTTCCATTTTTTTCACTCCTTAAAATTTCGTTCCCGTTAGCGTTTTTGTGTCTATTACTCCTTCGATAGTCCGTATTTTGTTTACCACAATATCTCCGAGACTTTCGAAGTCATCTGCTTCGATTTTTGCGATGAGATCATATTCTCCAAATAAGGGGTGGAGTTCAATAATCTGTGGCACTTTTGAAAGTTTGTTGTACACTTCATGCTCATGTGCGGGAGCGGCGCTTATTAGGACGAACCCAATTGCCATAAATTTTACCTTCCTCGCTCACCGTTATATTGTCTTTGGATATAAGGCTTACGTTATTTAATTGTTCTATTGTATCTGAAAAATAGGGATTTTACATTTTTCAGTTCCCTCAGTGTTGAAATACAAAAAAACAATATATCGTACGAGGAAGTCTGATAACGAATGCTCTTTGGTTTACCGCTCTTTTTCTTGGTACATTTGAATAAAATTCTTTATACTGCGGTCATAGGTACGTTCTATGGTATCAGGAAAAAAACATGCGGGCAGCTCATCTCTGCTTCTATGGTATCTGAGACATTCACAACATAGACCCTTTCTGCTGCATGGGTAACTACAGTTGCATATCATTTTATTTTGTTTGGCATTACAGTCAACCATAGTTACGACACTCCGGCCAATTTTTTAAATTCGTTTTCATCGATAATCACTAAGCCTAATTTTTTTGCTTTTTCGTATTTTGAGCCAGGATCTGTTCCTACGACAACATAATCGATATCTTTTCCTATCGCAGAGGAAACCATGCCTCCATTTTTTATTACAAGATCTGATGCATCAGGTCGAGACAAGGAGGCAAGACCTCCTGTGAACACAAACTTTTTTCCTAGTAAATGCCCCTCTTTTTTTGTTTGTTTTGTTCGTATCCCGATATCTTTTAACTTGTTTATCAGGTCGATATTTTCATCGGTAGCAAAGTATGTTGCAATAGCCTCTGCTGTTTTTTCACCGAGACCGTTTATCTTTGTCAATTCCTCTGCTGATTTTTTTGCTAGTTCATCAATGGACGAGTATTGTGATGCAAGCAGTTGAGAGGCAAACTTACCGACATGACGGATCCCCAATCCATAGATCAATCGCGCTAAACCCTGTTGTTTACTTTTTTCAATTGACGCAAGCAGATTCATCACTGATTTATCCTTAAAACCTTCCAAGAAGAGTATATAAATCTGCGATGGTATCCACGAGACCTTTTTCGATAAGTTTATCAATGGTTTGTCCACCTAGGTGATCGATATCCATTGCGTCCCGTGATGCAAAATATTCGATGCGCCATTTCAACCGAGCTGGGCATTGTTTGTTTGGGCAACGGACAGCTACCTCATCTTCTGTTCTGGTGACCTCTGATCCGCAGACTGGGCATATTCTAGGGATTGCTTTTACTTTTTCATTTCCTTTTCTTTTTTCGCTAATACTTTTTATGACCTGGGGGATCACATCGCCACTGCGCTCCACTAAAACCATGTCACCAATCCGTATGTCTTTCCGTTTTAATTCATCAAAGTTATGTAACGTCGCTCGAGAAACAGTTACTCCGCCTACCTGAACTGGTTTGAGTATTGCTACCGGGGTCAGCGTACCAGTTCTGCCTACCTGTATCACGATATCGTTAAGTCTGGTGGTCGCTTGTTTTGCTGTAAACTTATATGCAATCGCCCATCGTGGGTGTTTGATTGTCGAACCAAGCTGTCGTTGTTGAGCAAACGAGTCTACCTTTAGAACAACTCCATCGATTTCATAATCCAATGTTTCCCGTTTTCTTTCAAGATCGGTGCAGAAGATGATTGCTTCTTCTATATTTTTTACTTTTTTAATTAAAGGGTTAACACGGAATCCTGCTTTGCGTAATATATCTAAGGATTGATCATGGGTTTTAAACTCCCTGTCAGAATGGGTGATATAATAAAGGAAGGTGTCTAACGGTCGTTCTGCGACAATGCGAGAGTTCAGTTGTCGTAATGAGCCAGCTGCTGCGTTCCGTGGGTTGGCAAACACCTGTTCTCCTTTTTTTTCTTGTTCTTTATTGAATTTTTTAAACGCTGAAATCGGGAAGTACACCTCACCGCGCACTTCTGCGTTTTGAAGTCCTGTCCCTTGTAATCGCAGAGGAATACTTCGGATTGTTTTAAGGTTCGCGGTGACGTCATCACCTTTTATGCCATCACCTCGTGTCGCGCCTCTCATGAAGACTCCATTTTCGAAGATGAGAGCGATACTGACTCCATCAATTTTTGGTTCACAGACATATTCGACGTCACCGATATTTTTTTTGATTCGTCCATCAAACTCTCTAAGTTCATCATACGAATATGCGTTATCCAACGAAAGCATCGCGATTTTATGTTCCACGGTTTTGAATCCTTTAAGTGGCTCACCTCCAATCCGTTGTGTCGGGGAATCAGGCGTAATGAGACCGGGATATTCAGCTTCTAAGGCTTCGAGTTTTTTAAGAAGCATATCATACTCATAGTCAGAAATTATCGGATTGTTTTCGATATAGTATTTATGATTATGATAGTTGATTTCTTCACGAAGTTTTTTGATTTGTTTTTTTGCTTCGTTTTTGTTCATCGTTTCACATATCAAGTATTTGTTCAATATCCTTTAAAGGATAGGTATTAAGGATTTCTTTTTTCTCTAGC
>Ga0315535_1002777_pt1 | contig 10973 bp, 10 predicted proteins | sample SalMarSW160220MG_2_FD_203092 | JGI IMG/M metagenome (GOLD analysis project Ga0315535, IMG submission 203092) | Salt marsh sediment microbial communities from the Plum Island Ecosystem LTER, Massachusetts, United States - Salt Marsh Sediment SW1602-20 ...
TCACCCACTCCCAATCCGGATAGACCAGATCGACCCCCACCATGTGCTCGTCGGGGAACATGAGCCCACAGTCGATCATCGCCAGCTTGCCGTCTTGTTCGAGCACGGCGCAGTTACGACCGATCTCCCCCAACCCGCCGAGGAACGTGACGGAGACGCTCACAGGTTCTGCGCGATTCCCAGCGCACGTTCGATCGCGTCGACCGTGAGGTCGGATGCCGGAATCAGCGGAAGTCGAGGCGAGCCAACTGGTCCCCACAGTCGATTCATCGCCGCCTTGACAGGCATCGGGTTCGGTTCCATGAAGCACGCGTAGGAGATCGGCATCAGTCCGTAGTTGATGCGCATCGCCTCCTCGATATCGCCTTTCGTGAACGCCTCGACCATCCGCTTGATCTGGCGTCCCACGAGATGAGACGTCACGGACACCACGCCACCCGCGCCAACGGTCATCATCGGGAGCGTGTACGAATCCTGCCCCGAATAGATGGCGAAGTCCTCGGGTACTGCAAGCCGTGTTTGGGCCGTATGGTCGATGTCCATGACGGCGTCCTTGACGGCGACGATCTTCGGATGGTGCGCAACTTCGGCCAGGGTTGCGACCTCGATGAGACGGGCGGTGCGTCCCGGCACGTTGTAGAGGAGCACAGGCACGTCTGACGCGTCTGCGATGGCGGTGAAGTGCGCGATGAGACTGCCTTGCGACGGTTTCGAGTAGTAGGGCGTGACCGCCATCACTGCGTCGCATCCAACGTCGACTGCTCGCCTGGTCAGCTCGATGGAGGCCGCCGTGTTGTTCGAGCCGGTCCCGGCAACGACCGTCGCCCTGTTGCCTACCGACTCGACAACCGTTCGGTACAAGGCCACCTTCTCGTCGGCGGCCAACGTCGGCGACTCGCCTGTCGTACCGGTGACGACGAGGCCGTCGGATCCGTTCTCCACGAGGTGCGCCGCCAGATTCCAGGCCTGCTGGTAGTCGACGTTGCCATCACCGTCGAACGGGGTGATCATGGCGGTCAGAACTTGTCCGAATGGCATCATCACGGTACCTCCTTCGCCCTCCAAGCATAGGGGTTCCCGAACCCCGCACGTGTACCGACTATTGGTGGCTCCCACTACCCTGTCACCACATGGAGCACGTGAAGAACGTCGACACGGCCGGGTTCACCTCCGATGTCGTCGAACGCAGCAGAGAGACACCGGTCGTCGTCGATCTCTGGGCCGAGTGGTGCGGGCCGTGCAGAGTGCTGGGACCCACCCTCGAGCGCCTCGCCGAGGAGTATCAGGGCGCATTCGAACTCGCCAAACTCGATGTGGATGCGAACCCCGATCTCGCCCGGCAGTTCCAGGTGCAGGGGATTCCGACCGTCATCGCCTTCAAGGACGGGGCACCGGTAGCCAGGTTCACGGGGGCGCTCCCCGAGTCGCAGATCCGAACATGGCTGAAGGAGTTCGTGCCGTCCGAGGCGGACGAGAAGGCGGCAGCCGCGTCGACGATCGCGGCGTCTGGTGACCCGGCGACGGCCGAGAGACTGTTCCGTGAGGCCCTCACGGTGGACCCGGACAATGAGAAGGCGGCAACAGGACTCGCCGAGGTTCTCATTGCCGCCGGCCGAGCGGACGAGGCACTTGCGGTCCTCAGGCAGCTGCCGCCGACCCAGGCAGTCCAACGTCTCGCCGCTGCAGCCCGCGTCGCACACGTAGACACTTCAGGGATCGAGGACCTGGAACGCAAGCTGGCCGACGACCCCGACAACGGTGCGCTCACCGTGCAGCTCGGAACCGTTCTGTCGGCGGCCGGTCGCACCGAGGAGGGATTGCAGCACCTGCTGCACGCCGTCAGCCTCGGTGGCGACATCCGAGAAGAGGCCCGGGTCGCCATGCTCGATGTCTTCGAGCTGCTCGGTCCGGACGACCCGTTGACCGGCCAGTACCGGCGCAAGCTCGCCAGCGCGTTGTTCTGACGTCTACCCTCCGGCCACCAGCCAACCTGAGGTACCCATGGCCAAGCAGTACGACAGCGCGCCCAACGTCACCATCGACCTCTCGAAGACCTACTCGGCGATCATCCGCACCAACCACGGCGACATCGCGGTCGACCTCTTCGCCGAGGAGGCGCCGCAGACCGTCAACAACTTCGTGTTCCTCGCCTCGGAAGGCTTCTATGACAGCGTGATCTTCCACCGGGTGGTGCCGGGGTTCGTGGTCCAGGGTGGCGACCCGACGGGCAGCGGAAGGGGAGGGCCGGGCTACAGGTTCCGTGACGAGCTCGACCATCCTCGTCCGTACGCACGCGGCACCCTCGCCATGGCCAATGCGGGGCCCAACACGAACGGCTCCCAGTTCTTCATCTGCCTCGAGGATGTCGGTCTCCCCCACGCCTACACGATCTTCGGCAAGGTCACGTCCGGCATGGAGGCGGTCGACTCGATCGCCTCGACCCCGCTGAGGGGCGAGCGGCCGATCGAGGACGCGTTCATGCAGACGGTCGAGATCACGGAAAGCTGAACAGGGTCGCTCCGCGAGCCCTACAGCAGCGCGTCGAGGCCGACGGTCACGCCGGGAAACTCGGCGACCCGTCGTACGGCGAGGAGGACGCCTGGGATGAACGCTGCCCGATCGGTGGTGTCGTGGCGTATCTCCAGCACCTCGCCGTCGTTGCCGAACAGCACCTCCTGATGGGCCAGGAGCCCCGGGAGTCGGACCGAGTGGATGGAGACGCCGTCGACCGAACCGCCCCTCGCACCTGACACGAGTTCGGTCGACTCGACGGTACGGCGCTGCTCCGAGTTCGCGGCGGCGATACGACCCGCCGTCGCGACAGCCGTCCCGGAGGGGGCATCCGCCTTCCTGTCGTGATGCAGCTCGATGATCTCCGCTGCGGCGAAGTGCGGCGCCGCCAGCTCTGCGAAGCGCATCATCAGGACCGCGCCGATCGAGAAGTTCGGGACAATCAGGCAGTTCGGCGGTCCGTCACCCCACATCGATCGCACCTCTTCGATTCGCTCCGTCGTGAATCCGGACGTTCCCACCACGGCATGCACACCGTGCGACCGCCACATCTCCAGGTTGTGGATCACCACGTCGGGGTTCGTGAACTCGACAACGGTTTCGCATCCCGCAATCGCCGCCGGATCGCCGGTCACCGACGTCCCCTCGATCACCTCACCGACCGCACCAGGGTCGAACAGCCCGCCGAGCGACAGATCCTCGGAAGCGACGATCGCTGCAGCGACCGTTCTCCCCATCCGTCCTCCTGCTCCGGAGACACCGACATTCATAGGTACTCCTCCAGATCCCTGATCGGGCCGACTGCGGTGAGCACTCTTGGTCCCTTCAGTACCGCTTCGGCCGCCTCATGCACGTCTCCGACTGTAACCGCGTCGACCTTGTCGATGAGCTCGTCAACAGACAGGTGCTCTTGGCCACCCAGCTCATCGCCTCCGAGACGCATCATGCGACTGTTGGGCTCCTCGAGCGCCAGCGCCATCGATCCCCGTACGCCGCCCCTCACCCTTGCAAGCTCCTCTTCGGTGATCCCCTCGCCGATGAGTGCGCCGATCTCCTGGTCGAGGACCTCGAGCACGGTTGGAACGTTCCGCTGCTTGGTGGCGACGTAGATGCCGTAGGCGCCGGTGTCGTCGAACGCCGCCCGGAAACTGTAGACCGAGTAGGCGAGTCCTCGGTTCTCCCTGATGGCGTGGAAGAGCCTCGACGAGGTCGTTCCGCCAAGGACCGAATCCAGCACACCGAACGCGTACCGGTGCGTGTCCTTTCTCGACGGACCCAGCCCGCCGAGAACGAGGTGCACCTGCTCGGTGTCCCGCCAGGTCGCGCATGTCAACGACCGGGCGCCCGCCGGCCGTAGCGTTCGCCGTTCCGGGCCCCCGTTCCAGTCGCCGAACGTCCCGTCAACCAGTTCGGCGACCTGGTCATGGTCCAGATGCCCGGCGGCTGCGATCACCGCCGAGCCTGCCCGGTAGCGACGTCGCCAGTACTCCTGAAGCACGTCGCCCGTCAGGTCGCCGACGGATTCGTGGGAGCCGAGCACGGGATGCCCGAGAGGATGCCCGTCGAACACGGCGGCGAGGAACCCCTCATGCACCCTTTCCTCGGGATCGTCCTCGCTCATCGTGAGCTCCTCCAGGACCACGTCCCGTTCCGACTCGACATCGGCAGGGCGAAATGCCGGCCTCTGCGCCATCGCAGCGAGCAGCTCGAGCCCCTCGGCGAGGTTCTCGTCGAGTAGACGAACCCAGAAACACGTTGCGTCCTTGGTGGTGAACGCGTTCGCCTCGGCACCTATGGCGTCGAACCGCTGAGCTATCTCGAGTGCGCTCATGGACTCCGTTCCCTTGAACAGCAGATGCTCGAGGAAGTGTGATGCCCCTCGCTCCTGCGGTTGCTCGTCACGGGACCCGGTATCCAGCCAGAGGCCGACTGACAACGAGCGAATCCCCTCCATCGGTTCGGTGATCACCGTGAGCCCATTCGGAAGCACGGTCCGGTCGAAGAACATGGGTGGATGATAGGAGTTCGCCTCGATTGCCTGAGAACGCCCTACAGTGGCTTCCCGTGACCGAAACGATCCCCGTCTGCTACCGACATCCTGACAGGCCGACCCGCTTACGATGCGCATCCTGCGGACGGCCGATATGCCCGCAATGCTCCATCGACACACCCGTGGGCCAGAAGTGCGTGGACTGCGCCAAGTCGACCACCAGGGTGGTGAACGGACGCGCCGCCGTAACGACCATCCCACCGGTGACGGCGGCCCTGCTCGCCATCAACATCGGGCTGTTCATCCTCGGAACCTACCTCTTCCCATCGCTGGTCTCCGCCCTCGATCAGTACAACCCTGCGATTCACGCAGGAGAGTGGTGGCGGCTGGTGACCGGCGCGTTCCTCCACGGGGGACTCCTCCACATCGGATTCAACATGTACGCCCTGTGGCTATTTGGACCGCAGATCGAACGCCAGGTCGGCCCAGTGCCGTTCGGCGCGCTGTACGGTGCATCGCTCCTCTGGGGCGCGGTCGCGTTTCTCATCCTCGTGCCGGCCGGTGCTGCAGTGGGAGCATCCGGAGCGATCTTCGGTCTGTTCGGCGCGTGGATCGCCGCCTCCTATCGGATCCGTCACACACCAGGCGGACGACGCCTCTGGCAACAGCTCATCATCCTGCTCGTCATCAACTTGGCACTGGGATTCGCCGACCGCTCCATCGCATGGCAGGCCCACCTCGGTGGCCTCGTGGCGGGACTGCTCATCGTGCTCGCGTGGCAGAGACTCGGCCGAAGGACAACGCCCGCGGCCAGGACCGCCATCGCGGTTGCAGTGGGTATGGTCGCCGTCGTTGCAGCGGGGGTGGCGCTACTGGTCGGGTGATGTGACAATGAGGGGTTGTGGCAAGAACGCCAACCCCACTCACGCAGCTCCTCCCTGGCGACGAGCAGGCGATCGAAGCGGTCGTCGCCCGCTATCAACAGGTCGCTCCCGCCGTCACCCGGTTCGCGCGATCGCTCGCCGGGAACGACGAGCTGACCGTTCTGCTGGGGCCGGATTCGGCGGCGACCGAAGGGGAGATCGTGATCAATCCGGCGATCTTCCAGGCTGCCTACACCCGGAACGCACCCGTCACCCCTACCGAAGTGGCACTCGCATCGGCGCTGCACGAGGCCGTCCATCTCCTTGCGACGGATCTCGACGAACGCCGACCGATCCCCGCCCACTGGGGAACCGAGACAGGCGACGCGCCGGCCACGATCCTCGACGCGACCGCCGGTCAACCCGATACGGAAGCCCTGTTCTTCGCGCTGGAGGATGCACGACAGGAACACGTCAACTTGGTCAGATATCCGGGTGCCCTGTCCGTGCTGTCCGACCTCTATCGGAGCGCCTTCGGTCCAGCCATGGGGCGGTCCAGTTCACTTGCCCAGTTCGCCCTCGCGTGCTTCCTCCGGGCAGGGAGATACCCGCTTCCCAAGGTTGCGATGCATCCCAAAGCCCTATCCGCGCTCAAGGAAGCACGGCCACTCCTCGCACGGGTCGCCGACGCCGCGGACGCCTGGGAAGTCGCCGACATCGCCTTCGAACTCGCTGCAATCGCGCGACGGCATGAACTCACTTCTCCGGCCGGCATGCCGGCGACCGACGCGGACACCATTCGAGACGCGGTCGACGCAGTACGTCTCCACTCACCGATCGTCGAGGATGCGGACGGCTACGAGGGCACCAAGGCAGCCGCAGACGCGAGGGCCGGCGCGACCGGGCGCAAGGCGCCGGCGCAGCTCGCCGGCGAGGCCTCAACGGACCAACTTCTCCGAGTCAGCCAGGCACCCACCGTGTTCCTCCCCACCGGCCAGAAGGGGAAATTGCTCGTGACCACGTTCCCCGATCGTTTCCGTTCGTTCGCCCCCCGAGGTCGGGCGGCGGTCGAACAGGCGGCGCGACGCTGGTCGGTCGCCCAACAGCACGTCTCCGGCGAGCTCCACCCGTTGTTCGTCGCCAACCAGCGCAGAGGCCTGAGGGCCGGCTTCGATGCAGGCGACCTCTCCCCCTATGCGGCGCTGTTTCTCGGCGCAGGGCTGTACAAACGCATGTATGAACGCCGAGACCTCCCCATGCGGCGGGCGTATGCGGTGAGTCTGCTGATCGACGGGTCGGCGTCGATGCTCCAACGCACCGGATCGTGGGCGATGGCGGCAGCGACGCTGGGTGCCTGGACGCTTGCCCGCCTCTCGGACGAGCTACAAATCGAGTTCGAGATTGCCCTCTTCAACCGGTCGTTCGCCGCCAGGACCGACGACACGGAGCAGTCGTTCGGACGCCGTCGGCAGCGAACCCTCGGCGGCCTCCGACAAACCCGAGGCGGCGACGCCCAGCGGCTCGCCAATACGGTGAACCACTATCTGATCAAGACGTTCGACGAACCGTGGCGACAGGCAGAGGATCTTCTCGCAGGTCTCTTCTGGGCGGCACACGACCCGACCGGGGCGACGACCGAGGCACGGCGCGACCCTTCTCAGGCGCCTCCCGTCTCCCTCTTCGAGAAAGCGGCGAACGTCGACGAGTTCAACCTCGTGCACGCGGCTCGACGCATGGCACAGCGACGCACCAATGTCCGTGTTCTCGTCGTCCTGTCGGACGGAATGACCCGCGGGTCGTCCACCGCGCTGGCAACCGCTGCCCGCGACATCGAGCGAACCGGAACCACCGTGCTTGGCATAGGCATAGGCGACGCTACTGTGCACGAAACCTACGGGCGTTATCAGCTCGCCGAGCAGCCCGAGCAGCTCGCGACGGCCATGGTCGATGGTGTCCGTTCCGCCTTGAGGCGCAGTCTCGCGCTCTGGGGTGTCGAGACCTGGTGGTCGAGAGCAGCAAGAAGCGAAGGAGCCCCCCTGTGAAGACCGTTACGTTCACCGATCCGACTGGCCGAGGCGAGCCGATCGAACTCGAGACGTTCGACTTCCCCGAAGGGATCGACGAGCAGCGGAAAGGCAAGATCCCCGAGCCCGATCCTTACTACGTGGACTTGGGAATGCTGTACCGCTTCGCGGCGGTCGAGCAGGTGCGGCACTCGACCGGCCCCGAATTCGTGCCGTTGCATGTCGCCGTTCGGGGACACATGGGAACCGGCAAGGATCACGACATCGAGCAGTTCGCCGCGCTCTTGCGACTCCCCTACTACCGGATTCCGCTGACCGGCGAGGTGCGAGACGTGACGTTGATCGGATCGACCCAGCTTCATGGTGACGGGAAGGGAGGAACCGAGAGCCGGTGGGAAGACGGCGATATCACCAGGGCGCTCAGGGGTCCTGCGCTCGTCAATCTCTCCGAACTCAATGCCGCAGGCGCCGAGACGCTCTTCGCACTCCACGGCCTCCTCGACCGCTATCGAACGCTCGACCTACCAAACGGAGATGCAGTTCGTCTTCGCGACGATGTCCGTCTGTTCGGAACCATGAACCCCACCGACCTTCGCGACTACGCGGGAACGCAGACCTTGAACAAGGCGTTCGCCGACCGATGGGTCATCTGGGAGAAGGACTTCCCGTCCGCCCACCAGATCGAGGAGATGCTACGCCGGCGGTACCCCACGCTGACCGGCGACTTCGTCGGCGCGATCGCGCTCCTGACCGTCGAGGCGAACGAGTCGTTCGTCGCCCGCGACGCCGGAACTCGCGTCGAGACCCCGATGAGCCTACGAACCGTGCTCGACCGAATCCCAACCGGGCTCGTTGTGTTCGCCGACGACGAGGACCCGCTCCATCGGGCGTGGACGGAGTTCGTCCTGCCACACGTCGACCCTTACGACAGAGATCACTACGACACCGTCTGGAGTGCGGTCGTTCGCAAGGGGCCGGCAGGTCCACCATTCGCCGGCTGACGACTAGCCTCGCCTGATGCGCCCGTACACCACCGGCAACGAGACGCTCGATCTCCTGATCGATGAGCTCGTCAGTTCCGCCGGCGAGGGAACCCAAGAAGACCTGGTCAAGGAGCTGATCGTCTCCGCAGTCAAGCTGTATCGCGATCGCGCCGACCGAGGTGATGTCAAGCTGATCAACGCAGCTGTCAAGGAGCTTCGATACTCCACGCTGATCTTCTCCAAGTACCGGGACATTCCGAAGGTGACGGTGTTCGGATCGGCGAGGGTCGACGAGCAGGACCCCAACTACCACCTTGCGCTCGCGTTTGCGAGGGAGATGGTGAACGAACGTGGCTGGATGGTCGTCACGGGTGCGGGGCCGGGAATCATGCAGGCCGCCAACGAGGGAGCCGGGGCCGACCACTCGTTCGGTGTCAACATCAGACTCCCTTTCGAAGACGCGGCGAACCCGTTCGTCGACGCCGAGCGCACGATCAACTTCAAGTACTTCTTCACCCGCAAGGTGGGCTTCATCAAGGAGTCCCACGCCTTCGCTCTGTTCCCCGGCGGATTCGGAACGATGGACGAGACCTTCGAGCTGCTGACACTCGTCCAGACCGGCAAGAGCGACCTGCACCCCATCGTTCTCCTCGAAGCAGACGACACCGGGTACTGGGAGACTTTCAACGAGTTCGTACGACAAGATCTGCTGGGAAACGGTCTCATCTCGCTCGATGACCTGGCGCTCTACAAGACCACGAGCAACGCGTCGGAAGCTGCAGACGAGATCAGCCACTTCTACGTGAACTACCGGTCGCAGCGCTACGTCGACGGCCGCCTCATGGTTCGCGTGAAGACAGCTCCCACGGATGGACAGCTCGCCGTCCTCAACGATCGCTTCGCCGATATCGTCACCAAGGGCAAGCTCGAGCTGGTGGATCCCACCGCCGCCGAGATCAAGGATGGTGATTCGCTGGACGACGCGCGGGTCGCGCTCTACTTCAACCGCAGGTCCTATGGAAGGCTCCGACAGCTCGTCGACAGTCTCAACGATCTGGTGGAACCTCAACCTGTCGTACATCCTCCGCCGACATTCAACGTGTAGAGCCGCCCATTCGGGCACCCGCACGGCGACTATCCTATGGGGTCGTGCGTGAGATTCTCTCGGACCTCGTAGCTGAGGAGCAGTCCCTCGACCAGCTTCTACAGAAGATCGCGATCCGTGATTGGACGCGGCGGAAGACGGCGCGCGGATGGACGATCCAGGACATCGTCGCCTTCCTCGCATCGTCGGAAGAGTTCGCTCTTTCGGTCATCGAGGAAGGCGAAGTACCCATTCGAGCATCGGATGCGTACGGATCGCTCGACGAATATGCCTCGTCCGGCATCGAACGCGGCCGTTCGATGCGCCCGCAGGACGTCATCGAGTGGTGGCGTGGTGCGCGGGCGGGTGTCGTCGACGCGCTCTCGAGAATGGGCCCTTCCGACCGCCTCCCGTGGTTCGGAGGCGACATCGCCTCCCGATCATTCGCCACTGCTCGCTTGACGGAGACATGGGCATACGGCCTCGACGTCCAGGCAATTGCGAACATCGACGCGGAAGACACGCCACGAATCAGGCACATCGCGAGGTTCGGCTGGCAATCGCTCCCCCATGCGTTCAAGCGCGCCGGCCACGTCTACCTACCGATCAGGCTCGAAGTCATCGGTCCAGGCTACGCGAAGTGGGTCCACGGCCCTGAAGACTCCGACCAGCGTATCAAGGGCGCCGCAGGCGAATGGTGCCGTGTCGCGACGCGGCGAATGGCGGCGAGTGACACATCGTTGCGTGCCGAAGGCGATGTTGCACTGTTGGCCCTCGAGATCGCCAGCACGGCCGTCTGATGCAGAACCATCTCATCGGGATGGTCCACCTCCTGCCGCTCCCGGGCGCACCGCGGTTCCAGGGCTCCATGGACGCACTCCTCCAGCGGGCGCTCGACGACGCGACGGCTCTGGAACGGGCGGGATTCGATGCGGTGATCGTCGAGAACTTCGGCGACGTCCCATTCGTCAAGGATGCGGTGCCGCCAATCACGATCGCGTCCATGACGCTCGCCGTCGGCAGCGTCGTCGATCAGCTATCGATCCCTGTCGGCGTCAATGTGCTTCGCAACGACGCCTCGAGTGCCCTGGCCATCGCAGCGGCCACGGGGGCATCCTTCATCCGCGTCAACGTGCTGAGCGGTGTGATGTACACCGACCAGGGCATCATCGAAGGGAAGGCCGCCGAGGTTGCTCGCTTGCGAGTCGAGGTCGCTCCGCACGTCCAGGTGTTCGCAGATGTCTTTGTCAAGCACGCGGTTCCGCCTGCCGGACTCGAGCCGGCAAGAGCCGCCGAAGACCTCACCTTCCGGGCGGGTGCAGATGCGCTGATCCTGTCGGGATCGGCGACCGGCTCACCGACCGACCTGACACCTGTTGAAGCGCTTCGACGCGCATGCCCCGGCGTGCCACTGCTCGTCGGCTCAGGCGCAACCGCCGATTCCGTCGCCGCCCTTCTCGAGCAGGTCGACGGCGTCATCGTCGGCACCGCCATCGAAGTCGAGGGGCGCACCGCCAA
>Ga0315535_1002778_pt1 | contig 10968 bp, 10 predicted proteins | sample SalMarSW160220MG_2_FD_203092 | JGI IMG/M metagenome (GOLD analysis project Ga0315535, IMG submission 203092) | Salt marsh sediment microbial communities from the Plum Island Ecosystem LTER, Massachusetts, United States - Salt Marsh Sediment SW1602-20 ...
TACTTTTCTTTGAGGTGTTTCTTTAGTTTTTCTTCTTTTATATCTAAGTCGAGTTCTTTTTTGAATTCATCAAGAATTATAGTATAATCCGAGGCATCATCATACTTTTCTAAAACTAATACGATAATTATTTCTCGATTCTCATTATAATAAGAAATTGAGTTCCAATCCTTTTCTTCGATGGTTATATAGCTTTCAACAAAATTGTGAGAGATTTGTATTTGTTGGACAACGTTATCAGGAATTTCAAAATCCTCGGGATACTTTAAATAAATTGTCCCACCTATGATCTCATTCCATTTAATCAGAAATATTCCTAGAGGAATCTACTCTCACCTTAACATTCCTATATACCTTCTTTTAAATTATAAAAATTAGCATTAATAAATTTAATTTAAATTTAGTTAGTTATGTTTAATTCAATAAATTGAAAGTTCCTAAATTCTTGTATTTTTCAAAAAAAAATAAATAGAACGATGAGTAATTTTATGTAGGGAAAAAGCATGACTTTCTACTATGTATATATTTTAGAAACGATTGGAAAAAATAATAAGAAAAGATTTTATACGGGTTATACAAATAATTTGAATCGAAGAATAGAGGAGCATAAAAACGGGAGAGGAGCCAAATTTTGTAATGGGAAGAAAATAGAATTGAAATATTTTGAAACATACCTGGAGAGGAAAGAGGCAATGAGACGGGAATTAGAGATTAAAACTTTTTCAAGAAAAGAAAAATTTGAACTAATTAAAAGTTCAAATGAAATTGAGGATACAGTTGATTGAATATCAATTTTTACTAATATTAGCAGGTTTACCAGCTGCGGGTAAATCGACTTTTGCTAGTTTCATCAAAAAAGCTTTAAAATCAGCAGCACCTAATTTTAAAGTTGAAATAATTGATCCAGATAGTATAAGAAAAGAAATTTCATCTCTACCCTTTAATTATGAATATGAACACCTAGTAAAAACCAATAACATAAATCTAATTAAAGAAGCATTATCACAAGGTTATATTGTGATAAGTGATGATTTAAATTACTATACAAGTATGAGACATGATTTAAAGGAAATTGCTGATGAATATAGCATACCCTTTTTTATAGTATATATTTCAACACCAATTGAAACATGTCTAAAATGGAATAATGAACGAGGAACTCCAATACCCAATGAGATAATTCATAGAATTAATGAGAAATTTGATCCTTTTGATAATTATAACTGGGATAAGCCCCTGATATCCTTTGATTTTAGCGTTAATAAGATTCACGAGGCCCTTCTTTCCATAATTAATCAGATTGAGTTGGAATTGAGAGATTTGAATATGGGAATGATATCAACCCACAAAAAAGTTACAACAAAAGGACCTAAAGAAAAACTAGATACTATTACAAGAAGAATCGTTGGGAAGTTTTTAAATGATCTTAACTCTCAAAATTTAAAATCTAAAGTATTAAATCTTCGAAAGATATATTTAAAAGAAAAAAAAGGAAATATAGATTCTGAAGATGAAATCTCGAGAGACTTTTTAGATTTTCTGAAAAAAAGGATAAACGTTGACGTTGATTGAATGATTATAATATCAAAACATATTAAAATTAAGAGTAAAGAAAATAAGGAAACAATCATTTTATAAATTTGAATTTGTTTCTATCTTTTTAAATAAATAATAACCAAATTCATTATTAAAAAACAAAAATTAATAAGAATTATTATGTCTCCAAAATCAACAAATCAAGAGGATATCAAAGTCAGAATAGAGGAACTTGAAAAAAGTCGGAGCGGACGCTCTTTATGTTATATTGACCCTGATGTAATTGACATGTTAGGTTTAACAACTGGAAATATAATTGAAATTAGTGGAAAAAAAAAAACAACTGGAATTGTCGTTTCAAGTGTTGTTGATAAAGGTAAATCCATCATTAGATTAGATGGACTCCAACGACTTAATGCTGGAGCAACGATTGGGGAATATGTTTCAATCAAATTAGCAAAGGTATATGCTGCTGAAGAAATCATCTTGACTCCTACAAAAGCAAATTTAGATCTGAAAAAACAAGGAGAAGCGATCAAAGCAAAATTAATTGATAAACCCGTTGTAATCGGTGATATCATAGAGGTTTTAGGAGAAGTATATCAAACAAATGATAATGATAATGCTATGAACGAATTTATGAAAATGATGCCCATGCTTCGAAATCAGAAAAAGAAACCTATATTAGGCACATTAAGACTTATTGTCGAAGATAGCACTCCTTCAGATAAAGTAGTAAAAATAACACGTGACACACTAATAAAAGTTAACAAGAGAGTAGCTGTTTTGAATGTTTCTGGTGGTGTTGTTACTTATGATGATATAGGAGGATTAAGTGATGAGATTCAAAGAATTAGAGAAATAGTGGAATTACCACTAAAACATCCAGAATTATTTCATCGTTTAAATATTGATCCCCCAAAAGGTGTTTTGTTTTATGGACCATCAGGAACGGGAAAAACCTTAATGGCTAAAGCTGTATCTCAAGAATCGAATGCTCATTTTATTACCATTAATGGACCAGAGATTATGAGTAAGTTTTATGGTGCGAGTGAAGGAAGACTAAGAAAGATCTTTGAAGAAGCCGAAAATCGTGCCCCATCAATTATTTTTATTGATGAGATTGATTCTATAGCACCTAAAAGAGTTGATACTTCTGGAGAGGTGGAAAGACGCGTAGTTTCACAATTACTTTCATTGATGGATGGACTACAAGGAAGGGGTGAGATCATCTGTATCGGTGCTACTAATAGAATTAATGCTATTGATGAAGCTCTAAGACGCCCCGGTAGATTTGACAGAGAAATCGAATTTGGTGTGCCCAATGCAAAAGAAAGAAAAGAAATTTTACAGATTCATACGAGAGGGATGCCTTTAGAGGATAATGTGAGTTTAGATCATTATGCCGAGATAACGCATGGATTTGCAGGAGCGGATTTGATGGCTGTAAGTAGAGAAGCGGCAATGTTTGCATTGCGACGAATTTTACCCAAGATTAATTTAGATGAGCCCATCCCATCCGATATCATTCAAGAATTAAACATAAGTGATGATGATTTTACGCAAGCTATTAATTTAATTGAACCTTCGGCAATGAGAGAAGTAATGATCGAAATTCCAAATATTAAATGGGATGATGTTGGTGGTTTGGATGAAATTAAACAAGAATTAAAAGAAGCCGTTGAATGGCCTTTACTTCATAAGGAATTATTCGAGAAAGCTGGTATTCGTCCTTTGAATGGAATTCTATTATTTGGTCCTCCAGGTTGTGGAAAAACTCTTTTAGCAAAAGCAATTGCATCTGAAACCAACAGCAATTTTATTACAGTTAAAGGTCCTGAAGTATTTTCTAAATTTGTTGGAGAAAGTGAAAAATTTGTAAGAAATATTTTTAGAAAAGCCCGTCAAGCAGCACCTTCAATAATTTATTTTGATGAACTTGATGCTATTAGTTCAGTTAGAGGAGTTAGTGAAGGTACAGCTCTCAGAGATTCTATTGTGAATCAGATTCTAGTTGAAATGGATGGGATTGAAAATCGAAAGGGTGTTGTTGTAATAGCAAGCACAAATCGTCCAGATATGGTCGATTCAGCATTATTACGACCAGGTCGATTAGACAGATTGCTCTACGTCACAGCTCCTGATCTAAAATCAAGGGAAGAGATATTAAAAGTGCATACAAAGGATATGCCATTAGCAGACAATGTCTCATTGAAACATCTTGCCCAAGTTACAGATGGATATAGTGGTGCCGATTTAGAAAACTTATGTCGTGAAGCAGGAATGGAAGCAATTCGAGAGGCAATGTATGATCTTGATAAAATAGAATATCGACACTTTGAAATTTCTTTAAATAGAATCAAATCAACTTTAACTCAAAGTGTTGTTCAACGATATGAAGAGATGGCAAAAATTATAACCGAATCTCGGAATCTCGATGAAAGTTCTGGTGATTTCTATAAATAAATACTATTTTTAACCTTAATTTTCAGATATTTCTCAATAAGTTATTTATTTTAGTTTCTACATATTATAATATACTATTATCTATTCAATTCAACAAATCGAATAAAAATGAGCGATATCAAAATAGATTGGGAAGGTCATGTTAAAAAATATCAAGTAGCAATGGAAGATTTAAATTTAGATTTTTGTTTGCTAACTCGGGTCAAATCTATAACATATCTTTCAGGTTGCTTTGTACCATGGAAAAGTTATATTTTCTTACCAAGGGAAGAATTAGGAGAGCCAGAGCTATTTACTGTACTTTTAGATGTAGAGCGTGTCAAAGCAGAATCATCTTTAAAAAAAGTAAGTGGTTGGGGACCAATGAAAGGGTTCTACTGGGAAAAAAAGGTTCAAAGTGCAGCAAAAAAAAGCGGAGCTTTTACTCCAAAAGGTAAACCACCAAGAATCGGAGTGGAATTAGGGATAGATATTTGTGTTACTGGACAAATGTTATCTTATACAGAAGCAGAGAATCTGAAGAGTATCTTTCCAGGATGCGAATTAGTTGATTTTAATGATAAGACAGAACGTATTCAATTTATAAAAGAGCCAGAAGAAATTGCTATGTTGAGGGAAGCGAGCAGAATAACAGATATAGGTCAAAAAGCCGTAAAAGTGGCATTATCTGAACGTCCAATAGAGAAGATATTTACAGAAAATGAAATTGCGGGAATTGGAACTAAAGCTATGCGTGATGCAGGAAGCAATTATGAGTGGACTTTCACAGGAAACCAAGAAATTGGATCTGGATATCGTGCCAGTTATACATTTAATGGATGCACTCCTGCAACAAATAAGAAAGTAAAGGAGGGAGAATCATTGCTAGTTGATCTTCATAGTGAAACAGGATGTTATCTTGGTGATTTAAGCCATAATTATGTGCTTGGTAAATGTTCTCCTGAATTAAAAGCCTTTAATGATGTGTATGAACAACTTTGTTATACTCTTATCGATAATATGACTCCTGGTACAACATTTGATGAATGCTATCAAGCAGTTAGGATGGTAGCTGATAAAAAGGGTTATGCGAATGACTTATTTTTTGGTTTAGGACATGGAATTGGTATAATAGGGAATGAATCGTGGCCAGTAGTCGTACCTGGCAAAGATTGGGGACATATGGTCTTTGAAGAAAATATGGTTGAAATTGCTGCCGTTGTGTTCAATTGTCCTGGACTTGGTGGATTAAGGTTGGAATCTCCAACATTAATTACAAGTAAAGGTGCAGAAGTTTTACCCAAGACTCCATTTGAAGTGGATTATGTTTAAAATTTTCAAAATAATTAAAAAAAAAAGTTAAATTCTTTCTTTACCGCAATGACGACAGAAATTAGCATAGGGATCCATTTTTTCTTTACAATAACTACAAATATTTTCTGTTGAGACAACATTTTGTAAATTGATCGATTTAAGAATCGTAGAATTTATCAAATCGCTTAAATAATTCGCGCTTTCTCTACCATTATTTTTATTAGTAGCCATAGTAATAGAAAAAATGAGATTATCTCTCGTTTCGACAACAATTAAAAATATTTTCTGGAATTTCGTTGGATATACCTTTTTTATGTTAGCTAAAGGTATTTTGAATCCTTCCTTATAATCATCAACTGACGCACCAATTCCAGTAAGAGAAATATTTGATCTCCTGAATAAGGAAAGATTATCCTCACTTAATAACACTTTGCCTAATTCCATTTGATAGTGCCATTTCTTCTGCACGATATGGCCTTCACAAAAGTATCCATCTGTTGTAAATATTAACGACATGATTATCTTGTATGATTAATGATAGGATTAGTATTTGACTTTATCCTAATTTATTCATGTAATAAATCACTTATATATCATATGAAGTCCAATTTTTATCTCCTCTTTTCTAAATGTCAATAAATTTTTAAAGATAAACTCGATGAATACTTTAGTAGTCCTCAATTAATAACGGGGACCAAAAAAAATTATTGAAAAATAGTGAAAATCAATGTCTGAACAATTATTGAAATGTAGAGATTTTATGCTTAAAGAAAAAATGATCTCTTTAACAGATAAAGGTGAAATTTTTAATGGTAAAACTAATGAACTCATCGGTACTTTCCGAGGTAAACTGATTAAAATTGGAAACACCTATAGAATTAGGGATTTAAGTGAAGCTCCGGTTTTAACTGTAGCCGAAAAAATTATCTCCTTGCGTTCTTCCTACCGATTTTATAAAGGTGGAGAAAAAGACGATAATCAATATTTAGGGATACTGAAAAGAAAAATTGTTTCAATCAAGCCATCCTACTGGTTTGAAGATCCCAATGAAAATAGAGTATTCGAGATGAAAGGTAATATCTTTACCCTGAAATTTAAAATCCTGAAAGATGGCAAAGAAGTCGCTGAAATTAGCAAAAAGTTATGGAAAAGTCTATTGAGAGGTCATTATGGAGTACAAATGAATCCTGATCTTGATGATGATTCTGCCATGCTAATTTTAGGCATAGTTTTAATGCTCCATCACGAAAAAGAAGAGAATAAGGGTCATAGGGGAGTTTTTTAAGATTAATTTAAATTAATTTTTTTATATTTTTTTTTATTGTTTTTTTGATGATTTTTATTTTAGAATTAATGAGGAGAACTGAAAGTTGAAGATCCCTAAGATTGATGAAGAAGAAATTATCGATACTTTAAGGAAATTGGTACAAATTCCTTCAGAAAATCCCCCTGGGCTGACAGAAGATATTGTTGACTTCATAACATCAGAAATTCTGACTGAACAAAAAGGTTTTAGAAATGAAGTCATTACACACGTTAAGAATGGAATAAAGCTTCATAATTTGGTGAGTCAAATTGGAGAAGGTAATAATAAAATTGTGTTTTCTGGTCATTTCGACGTTGTTCCTTCAGGTATTCATTCCAGTTGGATATTTCCACCTTTTTCAGCGGACATTAAAGGTGGGAACCTCTATGGTCGTGGTTCAGCAGATATGAAAGGGGGTTTGGTAAGTTTATTATACACCATGAGAAATATATCAAAAATTCCTGATCTTTTAAAGAAACATACTTTCATATTTGCAGGTACTGCTGATGAAGAAGATGGCATGACAGGTTCCTTGGAATTGAAAAATAAAGAACTATTTAAAAATATATCTTTTTTGATTGTAGGAGAACCTACAAATATGAAGATTGGTGTTGCTGAAAAGGGTCTTTTATGGATTGCTTTAAAATTTAGGGGAAAACCCGCACATGGTTCCATGCCACACGAGGGAGTTAATGCGATAGAATGTGCATTAAAAGTTCTCCCAGAAATATATCGTTCTATCGTTCCGTTGGAAAATTTGATATTAGGCAAATCAACAGTGAATATTGGGAAAATTGAGGGAGGTACTGTAATAAATGTAGTACCAGAAATAGCAAAGTTAGAATTAGATTATAGATTAGTGCCAGAAGAAGATCCCGAAATGGTTATTCAAAAATTGCAACAAATTAATGTAGGATCTTGTGTTCTTGAACTTGAAAGGCTTAAAAATTTACCAGCGCTCCAAACAGACATAGATCATCCTTTAATTAAAAATTTGTTAAATATCGTAAATACAGAACTTATAGGATTACCCTATGCAACTGACGCAGCAAATCTAGTAGATCCTAAAGACTCTGTTCCATTTATTATTTTTGGTCCTGGAGACCCAAAATTCATTCATGCTCGTGATGAACGAGTAAAAGTTAAAGATGTGTGTAATGCTACTAGATTCTTAACCAAATCCCTCATTTCTACTTATTTAAAATAAGCTTGAATTAAGCGCGAAGTATATCATAACCCTAATACGAATTTTTCAATCCGATCAAAAGCTTCGACTAATAAATTAAACTCTGTTGCATAGGAAATTCTTATTCTGTCCTTAGAATGTGATCCAAAGATATTTCCCGGTACGATAGCCACCCCTTTTTCTCTCATTACCTTTTCAGCAAATTCAGAGCCGCTTATATTAAACCCTGAGACCGATGGCATTATGTAAAATGCACCTTTAGGTTTGATAACATCAAAATTTAATTCCTTTAGGCGTTTATAGACAAATAATCTGCGCTTATCAAAACTTTCTAAAATTTTATCAAAAAAGTGTTGATCCATTTTTAAAGCTTCTAAGAATCCATATTGAGCAGCATGATTAGTACCAGCCGCAGTGTATTGATGATATTTTTCCATTAAATCTATAATTTCTTTTTTAGCGACTACGTATCCCAGTCTAAACCCAGTTGCGGAATATAATTTAGACATTGCATTTATTGTTACTGTTCTATCAAGCATTTCATCAACGGAAGCAGGGCTTGTATGTTTGTAACTATCATATAAGTAATTCTCATATACTTCATCGGATATGAGATATAAATCATATTTTTTTACTAATTCAATGATTTTGTCTAATTCTTCAGAACTCATCGCATGTCCAGTTGGATTGTTAGGAGAATTGATTAGAATTGCTTTTGTTTTTTCAGTTATTGCTCTCTCCATATTTTCGATATTTGTGCTAAAGTCATCATTTCTCTTAATTTCAATCACCTTGACTCCAAAAAATAAAGAACAATAATAATAGGATATGAAATTTGGAGATGATAAAATAAGTTCATCATCCGGATTGAATAAAGTTGCAAAAGTTAATGTTAATGCTTGAGATCCTCCATTGCTTAGGATAATATTTTCATTCCAGCTAGTCTGAATGTTATTAAATCTTTTTAATTTTATTTCAATCTGTTGTAAAAGTTCTGGTATTCCCCTAGTAGGTGCATAATATGTGATCTTTTTATGCAAGGCATTGATGTTTCCTTCTATTGCTGGATCTGGGGTTGAAAAATCCGGTTGACCAATTCCTAGACTAATAATATCTTTTTTTCCTGCAGCAAGATCCATTAGTTCCCGAATTTTAGATCGTGGAGCCTTTGCTACTTTTATTGATAATTCTTTCATATGAGAAGCACCCTTTTAATGATAGTTAAAGGTTATAATATTTTATAAATATAGAGAAAATGAAACTGATATGTTCAATTTGATAAAGCTATACACTTTCACCATAACTTGCTTATTGATTTTCAAGAATCTGATATACAAGTGTTTTAAAGGCGTTATCTACATTTTCACCGAATTTCGCACTTGTTTCAATGAATTTACTAGCGTTAATTTTTTCGGCCAATTTATTTCCATCGCTGGTTTGGACTACCCTCTGTTCATTCAAATCACTTTTATTACCAAGTAACAAGTATACTCCTTCTCTTTTAACATATTTTTTAAAATCATTCAGCCATTTCGACACAATATTCTCAAAAGTGACAATCCGAGTGACATCATAAACCAATAAAGCACCAACGCATCCCTGATAATATAAACTTCTTACGACATTATACTTTTCTTGTCCAGCAAGATCCCAAACGATTAATCTGACTTTAGCGTTTAACTCTTCCAATATTACATCTTTACGGATAATATTTGCACCTAAAGTTGGTTTGTAATCTTCTTGAAATGTATTTTCAACAAACTGATTTATCAATGACGTCTTACCAACTGCTGCATCACCGAGAAGCGTAATTTTAAATACATATTCACGTTCTTCATTCATCATATAATCAGGCTTTAAGATTTTTAAATACCATCAAATAAAATCATAAATTTTGCTAAAAGTACTCCATAGTTTTTCTTTGACTTTTGTTTTTATTAATGTTTCGTCAAATCACATTTTTATTTCTTTTTTCAATATTCAAGATTAATGTAAAGGTATTATGATGTGGATCAAAAACATTTTCTTTAGTTTTTTCTGAAACGATGATATAATCTGAAGAAAGCGTCTTTTCTAATGAATGGATTAGGAAACCTCTGAATAAATCACAAGAAACTCCAATTTCAGAGCAAAAGACGCATTTTATAATTTTTATCACGTATTGGTTTTCGCTCTTTTCTTTAACTTGTACATCCCAATTAGTTTTGATTAATTGGTTTATTTCAGAAATAATTTCGGTAAAACTCTTGCCATATGGGAATAGATAAAATGAAAATTTTCTTCCAATCTCATAAAGTAACTGATTAGATTCATATAAAAGACAATTTTGTGCTGCAATTAGCTTTTTAAATGAAAAAAAATCAATCTCACCATCTGGGTTAACATCTCTCGTATCTTTTAACTCTATTAATTCTGCTTCTCTTAAGATAGACTTCATACCATCATAATCAAGGGAATCTAAATAAGCTTGTAATAACGCCGTTATCACACAATTTTTTACTGTACCTTTGTAATCTCCAATTAAATCTGAATTATCAGTCATAAATCGAAAAAATTAATCGTAATTTTTACATAGAATTTGAGTGGAATCAAATTTGAATAATAATTTCCATTCTTAATATCTTAAGTTATGTTAAAGCTTTTAAGATTTATTTTTTAACTTCATAAAAATACCTTTAAAAAACTAATATTCTGAGATTTATAATTTCTCTGTAAATCGCATTTATCATAAAAAAGAGATAAGTTGCTCTAAAATGAATAAAAATAGAAGATTAAATTTTTAAAAAATTATCTTATTTTTCAACGGTTTTTATAAGGTTCTCAATTTCAGCTTGAATGACTTCTGCTTTCTTAGCTTCTTCGCCTTGAATGGCGTTAGCAAGCTCGATTCTCTCACGATGTATCGTATTCATCGCACAGAAAGGTACTTCTAATACTTTAGTATTGTCATTCGGATCAATTACACCATAATGGACTAAACATTGACATATTCTATCCAGATCAAAATTATATGCATCCTGGAAGTGCATAGCACTTATTAAAAGATTTCGCGTGTGTAAAAAGTTCGTTGCCGAGGATAGATTTGGAGCCATTACTAATCGAGCAAATCCTTGGAATGTTTTACTTGTCAGTACCTTTGCTGGATTCTTAACATAACGCATTGAACCGGCTAGATAATAAG
>Ga0315535_1002780_pt1 | contig 10964 bp, 8 predicted proteins | sample SalMarSW160220MG_2_FD_203092 | JGI IMG/M metagenome (GOLD analysis project Ga0315535, IMG submission 203092) | Salt marsh sediment microbial communities from the Plum Island Ecosystem LTER, Massachusetts, United States - Salt Marsh Sediment SW1602-20 ...
GGATCATGTTGACCTGTACATCAATGGGAAGGCTCGTAGCCAGTCCATTGGGATACACCTCAACAGTATCCAGACCCTCCGGCTCGAGGAAGATCTGGTGTCGCTCTTTTTCCGCAAATCGGACGACCTTGTCCTCGATGGAGGGGCAGTATCGCGCCCCCACGCCCTTAATCACTCCCGCAAAAAGCGGGGAACGATCAAGCCCCCGGCGAATAATCTCGTGTGTCTGCCTCGAGGTGTACGTAATGTGGCAGGGCAGTTGGGGAAGGGAGATGTTCCGTGTGGTAAAAGAAAAGGGCCTCGGGTTTTTGTCGCCTTGCTGGATCTCCAGCTCCTGATAATCAATGGTTCTGCCATTGAGCCGGGGGGTAGTCCCCGTCTTGAGCCGTGCAACCTCAAAGCCCAGTGCACCGAGCTGGCGCGAAAGTTCCAGAGACGGCGGATCACCCATGCGGCCCGCAGGGAAATGATCGAGGCCGATATGGATCAGCCCCCCCAGGAAGGTTCCGGTAGTCAGGATGACCGCCTTTGACCGGAATCGCTCGTGAATCTGGGTCTCCACACCGTATACCGAACCGTCCCTGACCAGGAGTTCACGCACCGTTGCCTGGCGGATATCCAGGTTGACCTGTGCCTCAAGGACCGACTTCATCCTCTTCCGGTAGAGGTCCCGATCATTTTGTGAGCGTGAACCCTGGACCGCCAGTCCTTTCCTTGTATTGAGCCGCCTGAATTGAATGCCGGTCAGGTCGGCAGTATGGGCCATCTCTCCTCCGAGGGCATCGATCTCCTTGACGAGGTGCCCTTTGGCCAAGCCCCCGATCGCCGGGTTGCAGCTCATCACCCCGATGTGGTCCAGGTTCATGGTGAGCAGCAGGGTAGGATGTCCCATCCTGGCCGCAGCAAGCGCCGCCTCACACCCGGCGTGACCGGCGCCCACAACAATCACATCATATTTCTTGTCGTAGGTAGACATGGTAAAGTATCAGGACATACGTGACAGCTCATAGCTGATGGTAAACGAAAAGCGGCCGCTTATCACGTGCCGTAAGCTATGATCTGTGGAACGGATTCTGTATCATGATGGTCTCTTCCCGTCCCGCGCCTACCGAGATGATGGAGAGGGGAACTCTGGTTTCTTCCTGGATCAAATCAAGGTATGCACGGGCCTGGACAGGCAGATTCTCCAATCGCCGGACCCCTGAAATATCCTCCTGCCACCCCGGGAGTTCTCTATAGATAGGTACGCATTCCGCGAATCTTTCCAGGCTCGCCGGCCGCGACGGAATCCTCCGCCCTTTCAGTTCATAGCCGATGCAGACACGCAGGGTTTCAAGGCCGGCCAAGACATCCAGTTTGGTGATGGCCAGACTGTTCAGACCGTTGAACCGAGCCGAATCCCGCAGCACGACCAGATCGAGCCACCCGCAACGCCTTCGTCGACCGGTGGTGGCCCCGAACTCCATTCCCCGTTCCTGGATGAAATTCCCTGTCTCGTCCGTCAGCTCGGTCACAAACGGCCCTGCTCCGACACGGGTGGTGTAAGCCTTTACCACGCCCACAATATGATGAAGCTGCCCGGGACCGATGCCAGCGCCGGCACAGGCGGCGCCGGCCACCGGGTTGGACGACGTGACAAAGGGATAGGTACCGTGGTCGATATCAAGGTGGGTGCCCTGTGCCCCTTCAAAGAGGATATTCCTGCTTTCCTGCAACGCCTCTTCCAGCTCCAGAGAAACATCACACAGGAACGGTGAAAGTCTCTCTCCAAAGCCGAGGGCTTCTGTGAGGACGGCCTCGGCATCCAGCGCTTTCCCGGCCAGGAATCGTTCGAGATAGAAGTTCTTCTCCTTCAGGCTGGTTCTTATCTTCTTCTTCAGGGTCTCGGGCTCGGTCAGATCAATTGCACGGATGCCTGTTCGTCCCGCCTTGTCTTCGTAGCAGGGACCGATGCCGCGGCCGGTGGTCCCGATCTTTTCCTTCCCTTTTGCCTCTTCCCTCGCCAAGTCCACCGCCTTATGGTACGGCATGATAATATGGGCCTTTTCGCTGAGACCCAGTCTTTCAGGTCCCACTTCTATTCCCGCCCGGGCCAACTCCTCGATCTCCTCCAGCAGGACTCCGGGGTCTACCACCACGCCGTTTCCGATGAGGCACTTTTTCCCTTTATAGAGGATTCCCGACGGGATGAGGTGAAAGATGAACTTCTTTCCCTTCACCACAAGGGTGTGTCCGGCGTTGTTTCCTCCTTGAAATCGAACTACAAGGTCCGCTTCCGCGGTAAGGAGGTCAACGATTTTTCCCTTTCCTTCATCACCCCATTGGGTTCCTACCACAACGGTATTCGGCATTATCCACTCCTCATAAGCTTTATTGCTCTTTAAGGCACGTGCCTTGCGCCTGGCGGAACTATGCGATACCGAGATGGAACTTAAGCGATTTCAGAGTATTTTTCATGAGCATGGTAATGGTCATGGGACCAACGCCTCCCGGTACCGGAGTGATCCACCCTGCAATCTCCTTGGCGGCATCAAAATCCACATCCCCGCGAAGAATGGCTACTTTCTTTCCGGTCTTCTCACTGATCTTCTCTCCCACACGGTTCACACCGACATCAATAACGCATGCCCCTGGGTTGATCCACTCGGGCTTGACCAACCCGGGAACGCCGGCGGCAACGATAAGAATATCCGCCCGCTTGCAGTGGGCAGCCAGATCTTTGGTCCGCGTATGCACAATCGTGACCGTGGAGTTGGCACCGGGCCCTTTCTGGAGCATCATGTTGGCAATGGGCTTCCCGACAATGTTGGAACGGCCTACAACTACCACCTCCGCGCCGCTGGTCTCAACGCCGGCACGGACAATCATCTCCTGGATTCCGGCGGGGGTACATGGAGGGAATTTGACCTCTGCTCCGCCTATCATCAAACGCCCCACGTTGACCGGATGAAAACCGTCCACATCCTTGTCAGGGTCTATCGCATTCAGGACCTTCTTCTCGTCAATGTGTTTGGGCAGGGGCAATTGCACGAGAATGCCATGGATACTCCCATCGTTATTGTACTTATCGATCAGGCCCAACAGATCTTCCTCGGAAATATCTTCCGGCTGGTTGTCCTGGATCTCGTGGAACCCTACCCGGTTTGCCGTCTTTACCTTCAATGTGACATACGACACGGAAGCGGGATTTTCGCCCACAAGAATAGTAACCAGACCGGGGACCTTCCCATGCTGTTCCTTTATTTGTTTGACTTCCTCCTCGATCTCTTTGAGGATCTCTTCTCGTATTTCCGTTCCTTTTATCAATTTCGCGGTCATTTCATCTCTCCTTTCCTTATAGTTCTCACTTTCCGTGCCCTTTTAGAGCTTGCACAACTTCCCATGAAGACAGCGGTTTTGGATATCACAAATTGTACCGAAGATCAAACCTTTTATCCCACAGTTTTACGTCAAGGTAAAGGTTTTCACTTGACCACTTGACTCTGCTTCCCTTAAAAATAAATAGAGCGGTGGTGGTAAGGGAGGTGTTCGTGTGAATCCCAGTGGAGTGATTACCTTTATGAGCGATTTTGGGCTTGAGGATGCATACGTCGGCATCGTGAAGGGAGTCATCCTGGGAATCAACCCACGGACGCGCATCATAGATATCACGCACCAGATCCCCCACGGGTCGATCTCCGACGCAGCGTTTGTCCTGCAGGACGCCTGCCGGTTCTTCCCGGAGGGCACCGTGCATCTCGCAGTGATTGATCCCGGGGTGGGCACCGCCAGGAGGTGCATAGCCGTGCAGACAGAACGTCATTTTTTTGTGGGCCCCGACAATGGCCTGTTCTGGCCGATCATTGATCGCCACTCATCACCCAGGATAGTGCACCTTAACGAGAGTAGATACTTCCGCTCTGAAATCAGTGACACCTTCCATGGCAGGGATATCTTCGCACCCGTCGCTGCGCATCTTTCAGCAGGACTGGCCCTCCATCTCCTGGGCCCGCAGATCTCCAATCCGGCATGTCTTGCTCGTCCGCTTCCTGAAATACGGAATGATCAGCTGCTGGGGCGGGTAATCCGGGTCGATCACTTCGGCAATCTCATCACCAATATTGATAAGGAGACGCTCAAAAATTTCCTTGAAGATGAGGAAGCGGTCATCCGGGTCGGAAGACTTCAAATCACGGGCATTGGAAGAACCTACGAGGAAACGACACCGGGCGGAGTTATTGCCCTCATGGGAAGCACGGGCTTCCTGGAAGTTGCAGTGTGCCTTGGTCGTGCCGATGACCTGGACGGACTGAAAACAGATGAATCCATCGAAAGAGAGGTGATAATCACTCGAAGCGGTCCCACCAGTTGACCCCCTGCACGGCGGGTTACCTGCAGCGGCGGAAGAAGTAGGTTCAGGGCTTCCTGTGATGCCGAGAAAACCCTTGCCAACAGTGATGAATACAATGTATAAGACCATCGAAGAAATTTGCCCTGAGCGTCGGAGGAACTACCCCGAGCTTGGGCTCCACGTATCTTACGTCATACGACAACAGGAGGAACAAAAATGGCGAGAATAGTAAAATGTGGCTTGATCCAGACGAAGTGTGAACTCTCCGGAAATGAATCCGTTGGGAAACTCAAGGAACACATGCTGCAAAAAAACCTGAAGTTGGTGGATGATGCCGGCCAGAAGGGGGTCAAGATCGTCTGCCTGCAGGAAATCTTCTATGGGCCCTATTTTCCCGCTGAACAGGAAGTCAAGTGGTATGAGGCCACTGAAAAGATTCCTGAAGGGCCGACTGTGAAACTCATGCAGGAAAAAGCAGAGAAATACGGCATGGTGATGGTCGTTCCCATTTACGAAGAGGAGATCACCGGCGTGTACTACAACACCGCTGCGGTGATCGATGCGGACGGGACCTACCTGGGGAAGTATCGCAAAAGCCATATTCCCCACACGCATCCAGGATTCTGGGAAAAGTTCTATTTCAAGCCTGGAAACCTCGGGTATCCAGTATTCAAAACTTCCTATGCCGATGTCGGCGTCTATATCTGTTATGACCGCCACTTCCCCGAAGGCGCGAGGATCCTGGGCTTGAACGGGGCTGAAATCATCTTCAACCCCTCCGCTACTGTGGCGGGTCTTTCCGAATACCTCTGGAAGCTGGAGCAGCCGGCCCATGCCGTGGCCAACGGGTATTTCGTCGGCGCCATCAACAGAGTCGGACACGAACAGCCCTGGGACATTGGAGAGTTTTACGGCACCAGCTATTTTTGCGATCCCAGGGGACAGATCATCGCAGAGGCCTCAAGAGACAAAGATGAACTCGTGGTTGCGGACCTGGATTTTGATATGATTCGGGAAGTCAGGAATGTCTGGCAATTCTATCGAGACCGCAGGCCCGAAACCTATGATGAAATGGTCGATCTCCTTCCATAAACCATTTCGCACGCAAAGGAGAAGCTCCCATGGGTGAAACAGAAAGAACTATAAGAGAATTTACCGCTCATTCCTTCGGCACCTGGAACCGCCAAAAGGCATGGAAAACCCCCCTGCTCATCAAGGATGCCGAAGGCGTCTTCATGTATGACGACAAGGGTAAATCGTATATTGATTTTTCGTCGCAACTGATGTGCTCCAATCTTGGACACAAGAACAAGGCCATTATCGAGGCTATCGTCAAACAGGCTCAAAAACTGCCTTACGTTGCTCCGGCCTTCGCAAACGAGACTTCGATCAGGGCGGTAGAAGCACTTCGCTCAGTGATGCCGAAAGGCCTTGAGAAATTCTTTTTTTCCACCAGCGGCACCGAGGCCAACGAGGCCGCCCTCAAGATGGTAAGGCAATCAAAATCGCCGGCCTACAAGGTGATTTCACGATATCACTCCTATCACGGCGCCACCGCCGCGAGTGCCACGTTTACCGGGGACCCGAGGAGATGGTTCGCGGAACAGGCCAGGTGCACGGTCCAGGGCGTTCGCTTCGCTCCCGATTGTTACTGCTACCGCTGCCCGTTCGCCCTAGAATACCCGGGGTGCAACGTCCAGTGCGCGCGATACCTGGATTATATGTTCAAGGAAGAAGGAAACGTGGCCGCCATGATCGTGGAGCCTGTTGTCGGGACCAACGGACGCATCGTGCCGCCACCGGAATATTTTCCCCTGGTGCGGAAGATCTGCGATGAAAACGGCGTTCTTCTTGTGGCAGACGAGGTGATGACCGGCTGGTTCAGGACCGGCAAGGCGTTTGCCATGGAGAACTGGGGAATAACCCCGGACATCCTCACCACTGCGAAAGGAGCTACCGGAGCCTATACACCGGCGGGGATCACTGCCGCGACAGGTACAGTGGCCGGGTTCTTCGAAGAAGAGGTATTCAGCCACGGACACACCTACGCATTCCATCCCATTGCCATGTGTGCGATTCCGGCCGCCGTATCGGAATACGAAAAATTGATGGCGTCCGGGCTCCCCCAGAAGACTGCCGTGTATCTGAAACAGAAATTGTACGAACTGGCTGATCGTCACGAATGCATCGGCGATGTGCGCGGGATTGGCCATTTCTGGGCCCTTGAGATCGTGAAGAACCGGCAGACCAAAGAACCGTTCAATGTGAAGGCGGAGAAATTCGCCGGGGGCCCTCTCATGACCGGACAGATCGCGGCAGATGCCATGCGGAATGGTCTCTATATGGCCGCCTGGTACGATACCCTGGTGATCGCTCCTCCCCTGATAATCACCGAAGAAGAGATAGACCAGGCCCTGGAGATCCTCGACAGCTCCCTCAAGATCGGTGACAAGGAGGCAGTGAGTGCAGGGATTCCCGCCTCCAGGAGTTCGGAATTCGATCGAACGATAGGATGATCGAAGTAAACCCATTGAGCAATGCGGCCACTCCGTCACTTGACCGCTTGACCATTTTGGTCAATAAAGGAGGCCTATTATATGGGAAATCAGCAGGATGTAGATTTGAGTGTAGACTTTTGCGGGGTGAGGTTCCTCAACCCCTTTGTCCTGGCTTCTGCCCCTCCCGCCACCACGGGGAGCATGATGGGCAGGGCATTCAAGGCAGGATGGGCAGGAGCGGTCACGAAGACCCTCCTCATCGATGCGAGCACCATCGTCAATGTGACGCCCCGTCTCTCATCCCTCGGTTTCAGCGGACTGTCTCCAGCCTCCAGGAGCAACTACGCACTGGAAAATATTGAACTGGTCACGGACCGCGACCTGGCGATATGGCTCAGGGAAATAGAGGACCTGCGGAAAAAGTTTCCGGATCACGTGGTCATAGCCAGCATCATGGATGACGCGAGCGAACCCAAGGGCTGGCAGCGTCTCGCGAAGCAATGCGAGGATGCGGGCGCCGGGATGATCGAACTGAATATGTCGTGTCCCCATGGAATGCCGGAAAGGGGCATGGGTTCCGCCATCGGCCAGGATAGGGAACTGGCGGCGAGAGTCACCGGGTGGGTTGCTGAAGCGGTGGGCATTCCCGTGATCGCCAAAATGACTCCCAACGTGACGGATGTCGGTCTGATAGCCGAGGCCTGCACGGATGCAGGAGCGGCTGCCATCTCCGCCATTAACACCGTGGCGTCAATCATCGGAGTTGACCTGGAAACACTGGTTCCCCTTCCGAGCGTTTTCGGCTATTCCACCCAGGGCGGACTCTCTGGACCGGCCGTTAAACCCATCGCCCTGAGGGCCGTTGCGTCAGTTGCCGAAGCAACAGGGGCTCCCATCTCAGGAATAGGCGGGATCACCACCTGGGAGGATGCCGCGGAATTCATTCTCCTCGGTGCATCCACCCTCCAGGTCTGTACAGCCGTCATGATCCATGGATATGCCGTCATTGACACCCTGCTGGAGGGCCTGGCGGGATTTATGAAGAGGAAGGGATTCTCCCGGATCTCCGATATGTGCGGCGTCTCACTCGAAAAACTCGTGCCTTTGGGAAAACTTGACACGAAGTCCAGGCTTGTTGCCCATGTAGACAACGGCAGCTGTATCCAGTGCGATGCCTGCTTGATCTCCTGCAGGGATGGCGGCTACCAGGCCGTGACCAGGGGAACCGACAAGGTATACAAAGTCACGGAAAAGCTCTGCTCCGGCTGCTCACTCTGCATGCAGGTGTGTCCGGTTCCCGGTTGTATCACCATGGGACCGAAATCATGACCCGGCTTTCAGGGGTTTTTTTCTGATCACAGGATCTTGTCACTTGATGCAGGGTCTTCTTGAAAGGAGGAAATCATGGAATACAAGATTGTAAACGGGACAATCGTCACAGCCACTGACACGTACCGGGCGGACGTGGGAATCAAGAACGGCAAGATCGCTCAAATCGCAAGAAGCATCAAGGAACCCGCCGGAGATGTGCTCGATGCCAAGGGCCTCTATGTGATGCCGGGAGGGATCGACATCCACACGCACCTGGACATGCCTTTCATGGGCAGCTTTTCCTCCGATGACTTTGAAACAGGCACCATTGCGGCCGCATTCGGCGGCACCACGTCCCTGGTTGATTTCGCCATCCAGGGCAAAGGGATGAGCCTTAAGAGCACGCTGGACACCTGGATGGAAAAGGCCGGCAAAAAGGCCGTCATCGACTACGGCTTCCACGTGGCCATCACCGACCTCACGGACAAGGTCATGAATGAGATCCCGGAAATGGTCGCTTCGGGGGTTCCCAGTTTCAAGTGCTTTCTCGCGTACAAGGGTTCCCTCATGATCGACGATGGGGCTCTGTACAGAATTCTCCAGAAAACGAAGAAAGCGGGCGCGCTGGTCATGATCCATGCCGAAAACGGGGACGTCCTGGACATCCTGATCAATGATCTCCTGGCACAGGGAAAGACAGAGCCGAAGTACCATGCGCTGAGCCGCCCGCCCGAGGCTGAGGCCGAGGCCACGGGCCGGGGAATAGCCATCGCCCAGATGGCCGGCGCACCCATCTACATCGTACACCTCACCTGCAAAGAGGCCCTTGCGAAGGTCAAGGAGGCAAGGAATGCGGGATACCCGGTCCTGGCGGAGACCTGTCCCCAGTATCTCCTGAAATCGTACCAAAACTATCTTGAACCCGGTTTCCAGGGCGCCAAGTATGTCATGTCTCCGCCGCTCCGTGATAAATCCAACTGGGATGCATTATGGAAAGGACTGGCCTACAACGACCTGCAGGTGGTTTCCACGGATCACTGCCCCTTCAATTTCAAGGGTCAAAAAGACAAGGGAAAGAAGAACTTCGCGCTGATTCCGAACGGCGCCCCCGGGATAGAACACCGGATCATGCTGCTTTTCCATGAGGGCGTCAACAAAAGGCGCATCGGGCTCAATCGATTCGTGGAACTGGTTTCCACGGCCCCGGCCAGACTGTTTGGCCTCTTTCCCCGGAAGGGTACCCTGGCCGTGGGCAGCGACGCGGACCTGGTCCTGTTCGATCCGAAAGCACCTTTTAAAATCAGCGCAAAGACCCACCACCAGCATGTCGATTACACCCCGTACGAAGGCTTCAAAGGGAAGGGAATGCCGAAGGTCGTGCTTTCAAAAGGGCAGGTTATCGTGAACGACGGGAAATTCTTGGGAAAACCGGGGACCGGCAGTTTCCTCAAGCGCAAGCCTTTTCGCTTGTAGGATTCAGAGAAATTCAGGCAAAACGCGGGAAATGATCCCAGGCCGGGTCATTTCCCGGTAATCGCCCGATCCGGGTTTTTCAAAAATCCATACGGGATCAGAAACGGAACATTCTTCTTGTAATTCAAATACCTGTCTCCAAACAATTCGGTCATCCGCTTTTCCTCCTGCAGGGATTCATACACGACGAATAGCGTAATGAGAGCGTTGTAAATCACGGTAAGCAGATAGGGTTTGCTCAGAAGAATCCCCCAGCTTGCAATGAGCCATCCCGCGTACATGGGATGACGGCATATGCTGTAGGCGCCTGAGTAGAAAAACAGCTTCGGATATTCCTTCACACCGAAAAACTGGGGCAGGCGGCGGTCTTTCGCTACCTGCCCCAGTGCCATTCCGGCAATCCAGAATGCAAACATCGACGGCACGATGGCCGGCAACCCGAGGATCGGGCTGAAAAGCGCCCGGGTGGTTTCGGCATCCCTAAACAGTGCCACCAGCGATAGAAGCAGCAGAGAGAACGATGTCGACGATCGTACTATCGTGTATGTTGAATGGCCAATGCCCGTTCCTGAGCAAATGGCCGATTTGATGCTCTGCCTGGCTGTCAGGGTGTGAAACGTTCCAAAGCAAACCATAATGAGGAAAATCCCCACGTATGGGTTCATTCAAAACCTCGACAATCAGGCAGCAAATCATTCCGGAACGGCTGGAAAATGCTTCCCATACCATCCGCTGTACAATATCCAGTAGGCGAGGAAGCCGACGATCGCGCCGGTAAACCAGGTCCACTGCGACAGGGCCGCGCTGTACTTGGCAAGCACGAGCGAGCCCACGACGCCGGTAAACAAGGCGAGCACTCCGGCAAAATTCACCCCTTTGGTTTTACTGATATACAGGTAAATACCGGCAACCAGCCCCAGCACCAGCACCAGCGCGGTGAGCGTGGCAGGCCACCCCGTCCCGAGGATTGCACCGGCGTTCCAGAGCAAAATCGTGGCCACCAACAGAATAACGGCGTAAATTACCGCCACCCAGCTGGTCCTGCCGGCAGCAAAGTTATAATATCCCTCCCTGATGTAGATGTCATGCAACTTGAGCTTTTGCCTTCTTACAATCCAGTAGTCGCTGATGATCACGCCTGCAATTCCTCCTGTGAAGGCGCCGTATCCCAGCAACCACGTCCAGATGTACGCCTTGGGATCCGCCAGGAACCGCCAGGGCTGCATGAGCACGCCGATCAAGGCAATGACGATGGTGGTTCGTTCCCAGTTGAGGTATTTGGGTATCAGGTTCATGAAGTCGTTGATGGGCGCGACCATGTTGGCCGTGATGTTCGTGGTCAGGGTGGCCAG
>Ga0315535_1002783_pt1 | contig 10961 bp, 4 predicted proteins | sample SalMarSW160220MG_2_FD_203092 | JGI IMG/M metagenome (GOLD analysis project Ga0315535, IMG submission 203092) | Salt marsh sediment microbial communities from the Plum Island Ecosystem LTER, Massachusetts, United States - Salt Marsh Sediment SW1602-20 ...
GCGCAGCGTTCCGGTGGGGATCCTCCTGGCCGATGCCGAGGGCGGTATCGCCCTTTCCAACGAAACAGCGGCCAAGGCTCTCGGCCTGACTCACGTAGAACTCCGCGAGAACAGGATCTTTGCCGGCAGACAGGCGGGTCAGGCGCTCCTCGGGCTGATCCGAAAGGCCAAGGCGGAGGCACGCATGGTCTCGACGCCCTACCAAATGGAATCCCGATGGTTCCAGGTCCAGATCGTTCCCTGGCCTGGCGGCAGCCAGTTTCTCGTCGTAACCCAGGACATCGAGGAGTGGTTCAGTCTGAACCGTCTCAAGGAAGACCTCATATCCATCATCTCACACGAGGTAAAGAACCCCCTGACGGCGATCATCAACGCGGCGGAACTGATTTCGACGGGCCGCCCGGGGCCGCTGAACCCGGCCCAGGAGAGGATGGCTGCGCTCATCAGCGAGAACGGCAAGAGCATTCGGAGCATCCTCGACGACGTGGTGCGTCTCAGCAGAATCCACCACGGGGGCGGCGTCGAAGAGCATGTCCCCCTGGATGAGCTCCTGGATCGTATAAGGGCGTCCTCCTCGGACACGATCCAGGGCAAACTGGTGACCTGGCGCCAGGACTTCGCAAGTGCGAGCGTCACGGGCGATCCCCGAATGCTGGAAAACCTGTTCACGAACCTGATCGGGAACGCCATCAAATACGTGGGCATCGGCGGCTACGTAGGGGTAAGGCTGAAGGCCGAGGCGGGGAGGGTTGCCGTACGCGTCATGGACGACGGTCCCGGCATCCCCGAAGACGAGCGCCACAGTCTCTTCACGCCCTTCTTCCGGGCCAGCAACGTCAGGGAGCTGGTGACCGGAACGGGCCTGGGGCTGGTTATCGCCAAGAACATAGCCGAGCGAATGGGAGGGACACTCGAAGCCGTCTCACCGCTCGAGCGGGAGGACCTCGATTTTCTTCACTGTCCGAAAACGAGCCGTCCCGGGACCGCTTTTCAAGTCGTCCTTCCTGTGACAGAATAGGTTCAAATGCGCCAGAAACTGCTGATCGCGGATGACAACCGGGCTATCACCGAAGTCCTGAAAATGAATTTCGACCTCCTCGGCTATGATGTGCTGGTCGCCGTGGATGGAGAGGACGCCGAGCAGAAGTTCAGGAGCTTCAAGCCGGATCTCATGATCCTGGACGTCATGATGCCCAAGAAGAACGGGTACAAGGTATGCCGGGACTTGAAGAAGGAGCCGGCCCTATCCCGTATTCCGATCATCCTCCTGACGGCCAAGAACCTCAAGGAAGACGTCTACTGGGGCTACGACTGCGGAGCCGACGCATACATCACCAAGCCGTACGACCCCAGACAGCTCGAGCTGCTCGTGGACCAGCTCATCAAGGAGGCCGCGTCGGGCCGGAGGGCCACGGCGTGGACCGGCCTGCCGGACGCCTCCCGGGTCGTCGCCGAACACAAGGCCCGGCTCGAAGCCGGTGCCCCGTCCACCATGATCAGAGTCTATCTCTCCAAGGAACCCGCCGAGGCCTTCGAGCGAAAATACGGCGTGCCCCGGCTGAAGGACCTCATCCATCAGGCCGCGTGGAAGATCCACGAAACCCTTCCCGAAACCACATCGGCGGGGGTTCTGGGGCAGGATGAGAAAGACCGGTTCCTCGTCGTTCTCCACCCCGACGAGGTGGCCGCATTCGAGAAAATGGTCACGGACAGGGTCTCGAAGCTCATTCTCGGCGCCTATGACGATGCCGACCGCGAAAAGGGGCATCTGGCCCCCCAGGAGGCGGAGGGCGGGGAAGACAAAGCTCCGTTCATCACCTGTGCATTCGAGACAATCAGGCTCAAACCGGAATAGCAGCAGCGATCGGACGGCCCTTGCGGGTCGGCGCTTACTCCCCTACCGCTAGCGATCCCCTCTGAAATCGGTCACATCCACTCCGTGGGAAACGACTTCGACCAGGTGGCCGTCGCCGTCGAACAGGGGCCGGTTGATCCAGACGACCCAGACGGGCCTGCCGTCCCTGGCCCTGTTCCGGGTGATGTTCGACGTGAACTTGTTGCCCGCTCGGGCGACGTCCCTGAGGATGTCGCTCGGACCGGGTCCTCCGACGTCCCCTTCCGGCAGAATGGTGGCGGAGAGCTTCCGGCCCACGGTCTCGGCTCTGGCATAACCAAAGACCTCTTCGGCCTGGTCGTTCCAGAACCTGATCGTGAGGTCCGGTCCCCAGATGAGTAGAATGCAGTCGGCATTCTCCGCTCTGCTCCTGTAGCGCAGGGGATCGGCCGTCCATGCCTCGGCCCTGATCGGATCGTCGGCGTCTTCCTTGAGTGCAAGACCCCACGCTTCGGACTTCGCCAGAGCGTCCTGGTTGCGCTGAAGCGCCTCGTATTGAGAGTACAGTTCCTCTTCGGTCGCGTGGAGTTCTTCGTTGGCCGCTTCCAGCTCCTCGATCGTGCGCTTTGCTTCATCGAACAGCGCCGCATTGACGATCACCATGGCCGCCTGGCGCGCGAATATCTCGATGAGTTCGTGCGTATCCCGTCCGAAATCATCGTGGCGCCCCCCGTAGAGAACCAGCACCCCCCTTACCGCGTCCTCGTAAGGAAGCGGCGTGGCGCAAATGATCCTGTACCCTCGGTCCGAGGCGGCAGCGCGCCACGGCTTGAACTCTGGATCCTCGACATGCATGGCCACGAGCTTTCGGGTTTTAATGGCCATTCCCGCCGGTCCTTGCGCGTAGGGAGACTCGTCCCACCGAACATTGACCACGTCCGTGTAGCCCTCGTCCCGCCCCGCCGAAGCAAGGACCTTGACCTCCGTGCTCTCCGGTACGATGAGCCCGATCCAGGCCATCCTGGCGTCGAAGGCGGTCACCGCCGCGTCGCAGATGGTTCTCGAAGCGCTTTCCATATCCAGAAGACCGCCCATCGCCTGCGCCGAAGCGACGAGGGCCATCAGTTCCCTGTTTCGTTTGCGCGTGGCCTGTTCAGCCATCTTCCGCCCGGTGATGTCGCGCGCTACGCCGAAGAAACCGACGATAGCGCCGTTTTCGTCCACGTCCGGCAACGCCCTGTCCTCTATCCACAGATATTGTCCGGAAACGCCGTGGCGAAAGCGATATTCGACTACCGAAGGCTCACCGCGGGAGAGTGCGCCCGTCATAGCACTCACGACCGTGTCCCTGTCTTCGGGGTGGAGGGCCTCAAACCACGAGGTACTGTTGTTCATGAACTGATCCGGCGGATACCCCAGGATCGTTTCGAGTTTCCCGGACGCAAAGGTCGGGCGGAGCACGGGTGGCGAACCCTCCAAGGCGTTGTAGTATATGATCTCGTCCACGTTGTCGACGAGCAGGCGCAGCCTTTTCTCGCTCTCGCGGACGGCCTCCTCGGCCTGCTTGCGCTCGGTTATGTCGAAGGCCGTTCCTATTCCCGCCGGACGCCCCCCGTAATCGATCACACCCCCCGTAAACTCGATCCAGCGACTCTCCCCGTCCTTCCGGATGATCTGGAACTCGTAGTGCCTGGGCACGCTCTCGCCGCGTTGCCGGGCGATGGCTCTCTCCCTGACGAGATCCCTGTTGCCGGGATGAATGACATCCCAGACGTTCATTTCCATCAATGCTTCCCTGGAGTAGCCGGTCATGATCTCGGCCGCCCTGTTGATGTAGCAGAAGGTGTTGTCCTGGTAGATGAGAATGGACGCCTCGGTCGTCTCCGCCAACGTCCGGAAGCGCCGTTCGCTTTCCTGGACCCGTTCCTCGGCCTGTCTTCTCTGGGTTATATCCCGCCCGACGCCCACGATCGCTGCGACCTCGCCCCCCTCGTCCAGAACGGCCTTGTCCGACCAGGAAAACCACCTCCACCCCGAGGCCGTCAGCGCCCGCTGCTCCACGCGGCAGGTGTGCGGCGGTCTGTAGAGAGCTTCCATGGCATGCGCCGTGGCCTCGCGGTCCTCTTCATGGACCAGCGGCATGAAGGCGTTGCCGAGTAGTTCTTCCTCCTTCTTTCCGAATGTCTTGCAGTAGGAAGGGCTGACGAAGAGAAAACGCCCTTCGGTGTCGACCTTGACGACGAGGTCGGTCTGGTTCTCGACCAGCAGGCGGTAGTTCTCACGGCTGGTTCGCAGGGCGCGCTCGGCCAGGATCCGTTCCGTAACGTCTTCGATAAAGAGCAGAAGCGCCGGGCCGTCTTCCAGCTGAATCCGTCCCCCGGAAACTCGGACCCAGATCTTGGGAGCCGCGGGCCGTTCCAGCATCATTTCGAGGCTGCTGTCGCCGCCCTCACCGTGTGCGATCCTCTCAAGAAAAACCGCCAGGTCGGACCCGCGCCGTGCGGGCACCAGGTCCACGACGGAACGTCCCTCAATCTCTTCGCCCCGGCCCACGCCAAAGAGCGCCCTGAAGGCGTCGTTTGTTATGAGGACGGTCCCTCCCCGAAGGACAACCACAGCCTGGGGGGCCTTTTCAACGAGGTCTCGGTAGCGCCGTTCCGATTCTTCCAGAAACTTCATGCGCACCCGGCGCCGGTGCGCTAGCCACGACAGGATCAGGATTGCGAGAAGAAAAACCGCCGCGCCCCCTCCCTGGACCGCGATCCTCCGCCAGTCGAACGGAATCGGGATCGAGAGCCAGGTGTGCCGGAGGTGGAGCAGCACCTTCCCATCCTTGAACTTCGCCAGGGCCACGTCGAAGGCGTCCCGCTCGTCTTCCATTCCTTTTCTGAAGGCGAACACAAGCCGGCTCTTGGTGAGAAAGAGGGGGCCGAAGAAGTTTTTCGCGATGACGAGACTCCCCGAGTACCGGCCGTTGATCAGATAGACGCTGTTGATGTAGTCGTTGATGACGGCGTCCACCTCGCGGGCAGCCAGGGCGGCGAGGCATTCCTCCGAGGTGCCGAATCGACGTACGCTTCCGACCCGGCCTTCCCCGAGGAGCGAGTCCGCCAGGGCGTCGGCAGTGCCTCCGGCCTTGACGCCGATCTTAAGATTTTTTAGGCCGGAGACCCTGCGTAGGTCGCGGTGCGGATCGCTCACCACGACGAGCCCGGTTTCCAGGTACGGCCCGGTGATCAGGTAGTCCGTACCCCTTTGGGAGGTCAGAGAGATGCCGCCAATGGCCAGGTCGGCCTCGGCGGCGTCCAGGCGGGAGAACATCTCGGGAAAGGACACCCATTCTATCTCGTAGGTCCATCCGTTGGCCGTACAGGCCAGGTTGAGGAGATCCACGTCCAGTCCCGCCGCCCGGCGGTCGCGTTGAAAGGCGAAGGGAACGTCCTCGGTCGCGACGACGCGCAAATGGACGGGAGACGCTCCCGGCGGCGGACTCGGCCTTGTGGAACCCGCTAGAACGAGCAGGCATGCCGCCAGGAGGAGGCGGCGCCACAGGGCCGCGCCCCGGTGAACCCCGGTCTTCTTGTCAGTCCCTTCTTCTCGTGATGCGTGCATCCGGTTTCGAAGCCGCCTTGTGTCCTGCTGGCTCTACCAGGACCGCCCTGCCGGCTCTTCTCCTCTCAGCGTCAATATCGCCGGGCTGATAGCCGTTCCGCCACCTCGAGAAACACTGTTCCTGCTTCAAACGACGACCGGCCCGACGCGCCTCAGCGCGCCAGGCAGACCCTGTTCTTGCCCTGTCTCTTGGCTATGTAAAGCGCATGGTCCGCCTTTTCCAGTATCTGCTGATGATCGCCCCCCTCCGAAGGAAAGGAGGCGAGCCCGACGGAGAGCGTCACGTGTATCAGACCTTCTATGCTCTCCACCTTCACGTCCATTTCAGAAACCGTGCTCCTTATTCTCTCCGCGATGACGTCGGCTTGGTCTTTGGGACAGCGGGGAAGGAGAACGGCGAATTCCTCTCCACCGTATCGCGCCGCTATATCCTCCTTGCGAATGCACGCGTTGAGCGTGTTTGCGACGGCTTTGAGCACTTCGTCACCCGCTAGATGGCCGAAGGTATCGTTGACTTCCTTGAAGTTGTCGAGGTCGATCATCAGGAGGGTGTAAGGCTGTCCCGACTCAACGTGCTCCCTGGCCTGCAGGGCAAGGCTCTCCTGGAAGTAGCCGTGGTTGAAGAGTCCCGTCAGCCCGTCCATGACCGCCTGGCGCCTCGTTCGGGCATGAATCCGCGCGCTCTCCAGGGCATTGACGGTCTGGTTGGCCAGGACTTCGAGAGCACGCAGGGTTTCCACCGTGGGCATCTTTCCTTCCCTGGGTTCATCCACGGATATGATGCCCAGGAGCCTGTCGTCCTTGTCCCGCAAGGGAATGAGAAGCGTATCCATGGGGTCCCATCCGTCGGGCTCCATACGGGATTCCGGATTGAGGGGGAGGATGTCGTAGGGCGTCGTCCTGGCTTCCTTGTGGCTGATGAAGTAGCAGTTGCCCATGCGGTACTTCTCCTGCAGCAACTCGAGGATATCCTTAGCGGGGGGCTTCACGGCCTTGATGGCCTCCCACCTCTCGTCCATGCCGGCCTGGGCGGTCCTTTCGAAACACCTGCCGTCCTGGTCGTAGATGCTGATGAGGACACATCCGAATCCCATGCCGGTGCGTATGCCCTGCGCGACCTTCTCCAGTATTGTGTGGACGTCCAGGTGGACCTTCAGGAGATTGCTGATCTGCAGAATCTGGGACAGGTAGTCGGTCTGGCGGACGAGCTTCCGGTTTGTGGCCAGCAGCTGCTTCTTGAGGATGTCGTCCTGCACGTGCCTCGCGATCTGGGCCAGGGAGAGATCGAGGAAGCTCGCGTCCCCGTCCGAGAACCCGCCGTTGTTGTTCCCCCGCTCCACGACCAGGACTGCGAAAGCAAGTTCGGTCGTGGCCATGGCGACCGTTATCTGGCTTGTGGCATCCCCCATGAGGATCGGCACGAATTGGCCGTTTCGCTTGAGGGCGGGCTTTCTCAGAGCGGGATCCACGAGCATGGCCATGAGGCTGTTCCTGGCCGCGTCGGTGTCGTCACCCCCTCCCGTGGAACTGATGAGGACGGGACCTGCGCCCCCCCCGGGAGGATGGACGAGCATCAGGTCCCGGTCCCAGTGCACAAAATCGCGCAGCCCTTCCATGAGCCGCCTCAGGAAAGGTTCGTCTTTCAGCGAGCCGGCACCGGCGAGTGAAAGCTGTTGAAGAAATTCCTGGCGCCCGGTCGCGCTGATGAGCGCCTTGTTCCTGTCTTCGAGCCGGGCATACAATCGCATAGCCCAGATGAGAACGAACAGGGTCAGGGCTCCCAGCAGCGTGTACAGGTAGCGCTGTTCCCAACTGGCACCCACGACCAGGGCGACGAACGGCGAAGACAACACCACCCACAGCATGTTGTTGAGGAACGGTTTCCACAGCAATGCGCCCAATCCGGCCCTCCTCACCGGGGGGCTCCCCAGAAGAAAACCCAACCAGTTCAGGACGGTCGTGACGGCCATGGCCAGAAGCAGCAGGAGGAAGGGCTCCAGGGCGTCGCCCGGGGGACGCGGGCTCAGGCTCAGGTAAAAATAGCACCCAAGGGAGATGGCCGTCGCCACCAGTACCGCGCCCCACAGGGTGAGAAGCTGGATGCCCTTGAGACCCTTGCGATAGACGCGGCTGGCGATCAGTCCTGCGCCGGCCAGCAAGCCGACCGTTAGGGGATTCTGCAGCATTACCACGGCGGGAAAAGCAATAACGTGGTCCAGATTGAGGTTCCCTATGCCCTTCAACCTGATGTCGTATTCATAGACGAAGAAGAAAAACAGCAGGATAACGGGTATGGACCAGGGGTTCGACGAAGTGATGCCCGTACGTGATGACAGCCACACCAAGCCTGATGCGCAGAGGGCGATCCAAAAAAGTTGGACCAAAGTAGTTCGCTTCATGTCTGGTTCCCGCGCCACAGAATAACACGACTCTGGCCCTTTCGGGCGGCCCCCGTCCGGTTTTCGGCCTGACGTTCCCGCAAGGCGACGCTTCGAACCGTACACCCGTTCTGGCCGGATGATCTCAAAGCCCGCTTCCGCACGGGACCGGTCGTCGAGACAGACCCTCCTTCCCGGGTCCTCGGCCTCTTCGCCGCACTCCTTTTGACGCGCGTTTTAGGGGAATTGGGAGGCTTTGCCGACTTTGGGGTTTTCGGCCTTCTTTGTGACGGAGAAACCGCGGACGAGTGCGCATACGCTATGGAAGGAAGGCCACTAGTGGGCGCGCGGCGATGCCGACATTGTGAACCATATTGTAACATTGCCGTTTGCGGCGGCGGATAACCTCTTTTGATGGGCTTTATGGGTCTGCGCATGCGTTATTTGCCCCAAGCTCCCGCGCCAATGGCTGCGCAGAGAGACGGTCAGGAAAGGTCAGGCATATATTTAGAATCCATGGAGAGAATGCCGCGGGACCTTCCTTGCCATGACCGCAAACCACCTTATGCGCCAACATTTGGAGTCCGCCTCGGCCGGTCTTTCGGCTGAGACGTTCAGGGGGGAGAAGCAATGACGATAGTTCTTTTCGCAGTCCTTTACCTGTCCCTGGCCGTTTTCGTGATCGCCTGCATCGCCAGGGCCGTCTATTACGCCAGACAGCCCATGCACCTGCGCTGGGAACTCTATCCCGTTCCCCACGAACCACCGGACAAGGTCAAGCACGGCGGCTCCTACTTCGAGGACCTGGACTGGTGGAAGAACGGCACAAACCACAAGAACATGGCGGGCGAACTCACCTTCATGATCCCTGAAATGCTTTTCCTCAAGGGGCTGTGGGAATTCAACAGGAAAATGTGGATCCGGTCCTTCCCCTTCCATTTCGGCCTCTACATGCTCATGGGGACAATAGGCCTGGTCTTCGTTTCGGCCTTGCTCGGGATCTTCGCCCCCGCTCTGATGGCCGGCGGCCTCGGCCTCGCCCTCCATTGGATCTACACGGTGACGGCATTCTGCGGGTTCATCCTGGCCATAGCGGGCGCCGCGGCACTGCTCCTTCGCCGCCTCACGGACCCCCAGCTGAAGATCTACACGGTTCCGGGCGACGTCTTCAACCTCCTCTTTTTCATCGTCGCCCTGGCCCTGCTTCTGGCCGGCTACCTTCTGAGAGGACCTCAGGCCCCGGGAACCCTGGAGGTCGCCATGGCCGTACTCACATTCGACACCAGCGTCAAGATCCCGGCCTTGCTGGCGATGGGCATGATCCTTTCCGCCCTGCTCGTAGCCTACATCCCGCTGACGCACATGTCGCACTTCATCGGGAAGTACTTCACCTACCATTCGATACGCTGGAACGACGAAGTGAACCTGCGCGGGAGCCGGATTGAGAAAAAGCTGGCCGAATGCCTGATGTACAAACCGACGTGGTCCGCTTCTCACGTGAAGGCCGACGGCACCAGGACGTGGGCCGACGTGGCCACGACCAATCCGACCCAGGAGGGGGGACAGAAATGAAGAAGGACATCACACTCAAGGACATGTCCAAGAAAGACAGGGAGCCCCTCATTCACGTGGAAAACGAAGACCTCATGCCCCTGCCCGGCCCCTTGGACAGCCCCGAAAGGGAGCACAATTGGACGCCCCTCTCGGCCCAGGTCAAGGACAAGTCCGAATGTTTCCTCGACGACACCTGCGTGGTCAACGTGCCCCAACCCAAGAGCAAGGAGGAAGAGGACGAACTGGTAGGGAAATTCCTGTCCGGACTGGACAAGCTCTTCACCCGGGAGAACAACTGGACGTTCCTTCAGCCGCTCATCCTGACCATGGAGCACTGCGCCAAGTGCCAGACGTGCTCCTCCGCCTGCCACATCTTCGAGGCCAGCGGCGAGAACGAACTTTACCGGCCCACCTACCGCTCTGAGATCATGCGCAGGCTGTACTTCAAGCACGTCAAGCACGGCGGGCTGCTCTCGGCCTGGCAGCACGGCGAGGTGGAGCTGAACTGGCCGCTCGTCGCCCGCCTGATCGAGCTCTCCTACCGCTGCAACCTCTGCCGGCGCTGCGCCCAGACCTGCCCCATCGGCGCGGACAACGGCCTGGTGGCCCACGAACTTCGGAAACTCTTCAGCCAGGAAATGAACATCTACCCCAAGGAACTGCACGAAAACGGCTCGATGCTCCAGATGAAGGTGGGGTCGTCGACGGGCATGAGCGCCCTGGTGGTGAAGGACAACATCGAGTTCATCGACGAGGACATGTCCGAAAAGACCGGCCTCACGGTGGAGACACCGTGGGACGTGGAAGGGGCCGACGTGCTTCTCCTGCACAACGCCGGCGAGATCCTCGCCTGGCCGGAGAATCCCGGCGCCTTCGCCGTGATCCTGAACGCCGCGGGGATCAAGTGGACCCTGTCCTCCGAAATCGCGGGCTACGACTCCATCAACTACGGCCTGTTCTACGACGACACCCAGCTCGCACGGGTGGCGATACTCCACGCGCAGGCCGCGAAGAAATTGGGCGTCAAGAAGATCGTGATGGGCGAGTGCGGTCACGCCCACAAGTCCCTCTCCGTTATCGCCGACAGGGTTTTGACCGGCGAACTCAACATTCACCGGGAATCGTCCATGACCCTGCTCAGGGACATCGTGATGAACGACCGGATAAAGCTGGATCCCAGCCGCAACGATTTCCCCGTGACGCTTCACGACCCCTGCAACCTCGTCCGGCTCATGGGCGTGGTGGAGCCGCAGCGGGAGGTCATCCGCAAGATATGCCCGCAGTTCCGGGAGATGTGGCCGCACGGCGTAGACAACTACTGCTGCGGCGGCGGATCGGGCTTCGCCATCATGAGCGGGAACAATTTCCCCGATTGGCGATTTCACGTTTCGGGCCGCAAGAAGCTGCAGCAGGTCCTCAACGCCTTCTCCGACTGCATGGACCCTTCCATCAACAAGTACATCTGCGCCCCCTGCAGCAACTGCAAGGGCCAGTTCCGGGACATGCTCGCCTACTACGATCTCTGGGAGAAGAACCACATACTCTACGGGGGGCTCGTGGAACTCATCGTCAACGCCATGGTC
>Ga0315535_1002784_pt1 | contig 10957 bp, 5 predicted proteins | sample SalMarSW160220MG_2_FD_203092 | JGI IMG/M metagenome (GOLD analysis project Ga0315535, IMG submission 203092) | Salt marsh sediment microbial communities from the Plum Island Ecosystem LTER, Massachusetts, United States - Salt Marsh Sediment SW1602-20 ...
GCCGTCTACGATGGCGGAATGGGGATCGCCTACGATGTCCGTGAGAACGATCGGCTCTTCGGTATAAGCCAGAATGCCTTTCATCGGTCCTTCTTCGGCGGCCCGTTTGAGGACGGCGTTGATTTCGTCGACGGATGCCGTCCGTTTCAGGTTTATCGTGATGTCGCTGATGGACCCTGTAGGGGTCGGGATGCGGAAGGCGAGCCCTTCGAAAATCCCCTTCATCTGGGGGAGCACCGCCCCCGTGGCCCTTGCGGCGCCCGTCGTGGTCGGGACGATGTTGATGGCGGCGGCGCGGCCCCTTCGCGGGTCTTTTTTATGCGTCGTGTCCAGAAGGCGCTGGGAACTCGTGAATGAGTGGATTGTGGTGAGAAACGCCGCCTCGACCCCAAAGACCTCGTCCAGGACCTTCATCACCGGGGCAACCGAATTGGTCGTGCAGGATGCGTTCGAGAGGATGTGATGGCTGGCCGGGTCGTAATGGCCGTCGTTCACCCCCAGCACGATCTCGACGTCGGGCTGGCGAGCGTGGGCGGTGATGATGACCTTACGGGCGCCGGCCTGCAGGTGCTTGACGGCGTCGGCCCTGTGGCCCAGCACACCCGTCGATTCCACCACCACGTCCACTCCGGCGCGGTCCCATTCCAGCTTGGCCGGGTCCCGGACGGTGGAGACGAGAATTTTCCTGCCGTCCACGATGAGATGGTCGTCGGTCCAGCTGATGTCCCCGGGGAATCGGCCGTAGACCGAGTCGTACTTGAGAAGGTAGGCCAGGCTCTTTCCTCCTATGAGGTCGTTGATGAGCGCGACTTTGACGCCGCGTTCGTGGAGTATGCGAAAGACCATTTTTCCGATGCGTCCGAAACCGTTGATGCCTACGGTGACCATGGATTGTCCTCCTCCAGTGAAAGAGGGAGCTCGCCGGGCGGGGGGGCGGAGACGCGTCCTCCCCGCGGGACTCCTCGTTGTCTGATTCAGAGTGCACACATTAAAAATAGTATAGGACGGCCCCGCCCGATGGGCCAGCGGAACGCGATCCGCGGGGAAGTCGGGGGTTGAAATCGCGCGGCGCGAAGCCTCAGATTCAGCGAGCGGCCTGCTGGCCGGTCTGGGGGGCGCCCTTCTTGGCGACCTTGCCGCGAAGTATCGGGATGAGCGGCAGAAACCCCATCAGGACGAAGGTGATCATCCAGAATATGTCGGCGTATGAAAGCACCATCGCCTGGGCCTGGGCCTGATGGTAGAGGAGCGACTGGGAGAGCTGTCCGACCGAGTGGGCGTTCATGCCCACGTGGGGGGCGAGGCCATGCAGGGCCTCGGCCGAGCGATGCTGAAAGACGGGATTGTAGGGGTTCATGTGTTCCACCAGACGCGCCTGGTGGAACTGGGCGCGACTTGCCAGGATCGTGGAGGCCACCGCAATGCCGATGGATCCTCCCTCGTTCCGTACCAGGTTGTAAAACCCCGTCGCGTGGCCCATCTTGGCCGCCGGCATGGTGGAATAGGCGGCTGCGGCCACCGAAATGAAGAGCAGGCCGACGCCGAACCCCTGTATGAATCGGGCCGTGGCCAGGTAGGTAAAATCGATCCCGAGAGAGAGGTCCCAGAGCATTCTCAGTGAAACGAGCATGATGAGAACGCCCGCAAGGAGTAGCCACCGCGCGTCTATGCGGCCCACGAGCTGGCCTCCCGCGAGCATGGCCAGGAGGGCGGCCACTCCGCCCGGCGCCAGGAGCAATCCGGCCCACGTGGACGTGTAGCCGAGCATTTGCTGGACGAACAGGGGCAACATCACGAGCGTGGCGTAGAGGACGAAGTACTGAAAGAACGAGAGCCCCACGCCCGCGGCAAACTCCTTGTTCTTGAGGATGGAGAGGTCCACGAGTGGATTGCGATGTGTGAGCGACCGCCAGATGAAGAGGACGATTCCCAGCGCGGCGACCAGTGCGAAGACCTGAATGAAGTGGCTCTGGAACCAGTCCAGGCGCTCGCCCCTGCTCAAAACGACTTCGAGTCCGCCGAGGCCCAGGATTATGAACAGGAGGCTCCAGGAATCCAGGCCCCCTTCCGGCTTCTTGATGTATGGCGGGTCCCAGACGTACAAAAGGGCGAGAACGACGGCAAGGATTCCGATGGGGATGTTTATGTAGAAGATCCAGCGCCAGCTCCAGTGGTCGGTGATCCAGCCGCCCAGAATGGGGCCGATGATGGGGCCGAAAACCACGCCGACGCCGAAGTATGACAGCGCCCGGCCGCGGTCCTCGGCCGGGAAGGCCTCCAGGAGGATGGCCTGGCTCATGGGAACGATGACGCCGCCGGACAGCCCCTGGATGACCCGCATCAGCACGCAGAAGGCGAGCGTGGGCGCGGCGCCGGAGCCGAGGGACGAAAGCGTGAAGACGACCAAGCTCAGTATGTAGACCCTGCGACGGCCGAAGAAATTTCCCATCCAGCCGGTCATTGGCACGATCACCGCGTTGGCCACCAGGTAGGCGGTGAGGACCCAGGTGATCTCGTCGACACCGGCGGAGAAGGCCCCCTGCATGTGCGGAAGGGCGACATTCGCCACGGAAGTGTCCACCGCCTGCATCATGGTTGCCAGCATGGTGGCGAAGGTGATCATGAATTTGCTTGTCTGGCGGTGCCTGCCGGTCTCCAAGCGGTCCTCTATACGCGCAGATTCCGGACGTCGCGGCCGGACGGCCGGGGAACTCGATAGGCCATTGTAGCCTTTTTCTCTTCAAAAGGCCCGGGGGCATTGCCGCCCCCCGGGCCTTTCTGGCGCCATTCACGGCGCCGGGAAAGCTGTATTCCGGTGCGCTATTTGGGGCTCGGTCCCTGGGTGACCCTTACGAGGGCATCGGGGCGCATCCATTTCTTGAACGCGGTCTTGACCTGGGCTGCGGTCAGCGCGACGTACTTGCGGGCGGCAAGCGTCGGCTCGTTCAGCGGAAGGTCGTGGATGGACCTTGAGAGCAGGCCTCCGGCAATGCTCCCCTCACTGGATTCGCGGAGGGGAATTTCCCGCAGGAGAATGGCCTTGGCCTTCTGAAGCTCGTCGGGGGTAACCGGAGCCGAGGTCATGGCCGTGAGTTCCTTCACCACCATGTTCTGGGCCTTGGTCACGTTGGGCGGATCGCAGGCGTAGCGAACCGTGTAGGTCGATCGCGTGCGGCCCACATCAAACGAGGAACTCACGTAGTAGACGAGGCCCGCTTTTTCGCGGAGGTCGCGGTAGTAGCGGGTGGCGTAGAACGCGCCGCCGAGCACGTGGTTGCCCAGTTCGAGGGCGTAATAATCCGGATTGGACCGCTTGAGCCCGAGGGTCTCCGAAAGGGTGACCAGGTCCTGAACGCGACTGGAGTCCGGAACGGCCGTGCTTGACGGTTTGTTCGGCGGCACTTCCGGATAGAGGGTCACGGGTTTGGGGCCTTCGGCCTTCCAGGCTCCGAAGTACTTCTCGATGGCCGATCGGGCCTGGGCCGGTTTGATGTTGCCGATGACCACTATGGTCGTCAAGTCCGGACGGAACACCTTCTCGTAGTAGGCTTTTACGTCCTTCAGCGTCAGTGCGGACACCGATTTGGGAGTCGCCTGGCGAAGCGTGGGATCGTCTTTCGGATAGAGAGCTTTGTCCAGAGCGAGGCCTGACAGGTAGTCGGGACTCTGAAGCAGCCCAGCAACGGAGCGGGCCGTCTGCATCTGCATGATCTTGAAGGCCTGCGCGGGAAGAGCGGGATGCAGTTCGTTGTCGGCGAGGAGCTTGACGGCCTGCTCGAAATGGCCGGACAGCGCGTGAACGTTGAAATGTGTGCCCGCAGATTCGGACGCGCCTATGTCGTCGAGGGCTTTCTGGAAAGCGATGCGATTGAGCGATGTGGTTCCGAATGAGAAGAGCCTGTTCAGTACCTGGTCTACGCCCTCCTGCCCCTTTGGTGTTTCCATGTCTGAGTTGTTGCGGATCCGGCCATAGACGCTCACCGTGTCGCTCGCGGCCTCGGGCTGTACGATGAGGGTGATGCCGTTGGGAAGCTTGGTTACGACCGGGTTGACCGCAGATGCGGGAACCGACAGGCGTCGCAGGGCCGACTCCGCCCAGGATGGCAGTTTGACCGGCTTGGGGTTCTTGGGAGCGAAGGATTCGCTGCCTCCGAAGCCTTTAGACGAGATGGGCTTGCCCGAAGGTTGCGGCGTGAGAATTGCCACGATGGCGTGTTTCTGGTCAAGATATTTTCTGGCCACGCGGTTGACGTCCTCGACGGTGACCTTCTGGATGGCAGCAACGTTGTCCTCGGGCGACTGCCTGCCCTGCACGGCCAGGGCCTGGGACCAGGCCTGGGCCAAACCGGACACCGAATTCTTCTGGAGTTCGGCCTGTGTAAGCACGCGGCGCTTGGTGGCTTCGACGAGATCGGCGGGGAGGCCGTTCTTGAGGTCCGCCGCGAGGATTCCATTGACCTCCTTGACGAGGCCTGCGGAGTCGCCGCCCTTTGGAAACACTGCAAAGGCGAAGCCGAGACCGGCCTTTGGCATGGCCTGGGTGGAGAAGCCTGCGTAGAGGGCCTTACCCTGGGGAACGAGTCCGAAGAGCGATCCCCGCTGGCTGCTCAACACGTCGCTGAGTACCTCGGCCGCCGCGTAGTCCGGGCTGTCCGAGCCGGGCATCCGGAACGTGACGAGGGCGAGCCCGTAGGGCAGATCGGTCTTGAGGTGGAGCGTGTCGGGTGTGACGGGCTGGAGTTTGATCTCCGGCCGCTCGGGAATCTTCTTGGAGGGGATTGAGCCGAACAGCGTCTTCACCTCCGCGAGGGTCTTCTGCGGCTGGACGTCGCCCACGATAACGAGGATGGCGTTGTTGGGCGCATACCAGGTGTCGTAGAACTTCTTCAGCATGGCGCCGGTGGTCTTGTCAAAGGACGGGCGCGTTCCGAGCGCGTCGTGAGCGTATGGCGTGCCTTTGAACATGGCCTTGAGCAACTTGGTAAAGAAAACGTACTGGGGATTTGACAGGTCCTGCGCCACCTCCTGCTCGATGGCGCCCCGTTCTTCACCCCAGAGCTTGTCGCTGTCCATGACCCCGCTCATGCGGATCGACTGCACGTGCAGAGCGACATCCAGGTCCTCCGCGGGAACGGTGAAGAAGTACTGCGTAACGGTCTGCTGGGTGTCGGCGTTCATGTCGCCGCCCATGGCCGCGGTGATGTCCGCAAGCTGATCGGCGCTGAGGCCCGGGCTCCCCCGGAACATCATGTGTTCCTGGGCGTGGGCCATTCCAGGGAAACCGTCGGGAGCCTCGTTCGAACCTACGAGGTAATTGACTTCGGTCGTTACGACCGGGGCGAGCGGGTTGCGCACGATGACCACCCGCAGGCCGTTCTTCAGCGTGGTTTTCAGGACGGCGCCCGACTTTGCCGGGGTAGCGGCATTGAGGATGCCGCCCGGCAGGCCGAAAAACAGGCTTGCCGCCGCCATAAAGGCCAGTACGGCGAAAGCGGCCATCAATGGACGCCGTTTCTGCCGTTCGCAGTCCATGTGCTGGCTGGATGCCGTCTCCGATTGGATGTCTGTTCTCACTGTACTCCTCCAGTATAAAGTGTTCGATCTCTCCAGGGTGCAAGTGACCCGCCGGGAGGATTATTGCGGTTGTGTCATGTTAAGTTAGGATATGTCATGATATCTGACGGGAAAGCTACTGAAAGGGCGCCCGGTTCATAAGGGCGAGGCGTCTTAAGGGGACCATGCAGCATCATCCACACCTCGGACGTTATGGTACACCCATCTTCGATGACAGACAAGGTTGCCGGACCGCAGCCGGGAATTGCGTGGTCGCGCCGGCCGGGGGCGACGCCTTCGCGCCAGGCCGTCAATGCGTGCAAGTCCCGAATGTGAAGGAGTAGAACCTGGCGCCCGGCTCGGGCTGGAGTTCGACGACGTGCCGTCCGAAGACGTTCCCGTCCACGAGGCGGTAGAGGCGGGTCCTTTTAAGCCGGACCACGGTCTTGCCGTCTCTCTCGACGACGTCTTCGCCTCTGAGGGCCTGCGGAACGGGCTTTCCGTCGAGCAGAACGACCATCGTGCTTTCCGACCTCTTCTCGCCGGCGTCTGCGACCACGTAGCACCCTGCGGCATGGTAGCGGAGGTAAAGCGCAGAATAGGGGCTTCTCGATTCGCAGTACTCCGCGTAGGTGGACCATGATCCCGAGAGGGCAGGGAGGCCGTCGCCGAGTGCGCGCACTGCGGGAGCGATGTAGTGGTTGGTCCTCGCACCGCCGTATCCGCCCGTATTCGCCAGATGTCCGCGTTTCGAGCCGATGTAGGTCTCGGCGGTCGTGCGATAGCAGACGGCGCCCGGGCTGTCCATCGCCCGGACGGGTTTCATGAGGGGAATGTCCGGGCAGGTCCCCCCCTCGCGGAGCAGTTTCTGGATTTCGGCCTCGGTCCTGCCGTACTCGCCCTCGCCCACGTGGTCGTACCGGATGATGCCCTTCCGGTCGATCATGTACTCGCGTGGCCAGTAGAGGTTCGCATAGGCGTTCCATGTCTTGTACTGGTCATCGAGCAGGACGGGGTAGGTTATGCCGAAGCGCTTGACGGCTGCCGCCACGTTGGCGGGCTTGGCGGAAGAATCGAATTCGGGGGTGTGAACGCCGATTATGACCAATCCGTATGGAGCGTACCGCTTATTCCATTCCTTGAGGTACGGAAGCGTCCGGATGCAGTTGATGCACGTGTATTCCCAGAAATCCACCAGTACGACCTTTCCCTTGAGTTCCTTCATGGTCAGGGGCTTACTGTTCAGCCACCGGGCCTTTGGGAACTCGGGCGCGGACTTTCCGACGCCGACCGCCCCCCCGCTCCAGAGCAACAGCCCCGCCATGGAAGCGAACAGGACAATCAGAAACACGTTGAAGGGCTTCATTCGAAACTTCATGCTTGCTCCTAACGATTACGTCCGGCCGGTGATCGAGGTGGATCAAAGTCCCGCCGGCTCATGACCCGCCTTCCTCCTCGGATTCGTGACGCACGGACAGGGAGTTTATGCAGTAGCGGGTTCCGGATGGCCCGGGGCCATCGTCGAAAACGTGCCCGAGGTGCGCGCCGCACCGGGAGCACGTTACCTCCGTCCGCCGCATGCCGTGACTGAGATCCGGGGTGAGCGTGACCGCGCCCGGCGAAAGGGCCTCCCGGAAGCTCGGCCATCCGCACCCCGCATCGAACTTGGTCTCCGAGGAAAAGAGTTCGTTGCCGCAGCAGGCGCATCTGTAGGCGCCCGGTTCCCAGAAATTCCAGTACCGCCCGGTGAAGGGCCGCTCGGTGCCCTTCCTGCGGCAGACCTCGAAGGCCTCCGGGCCGAGTATCCGCCTCCACTCCTCGTCGCTCTTCTCGAGCGGATCGTCCATGTTCGACGCCATCATTCGACTCCCTCTCCGGGTAACGGAACACCATTTCTCTGTCCCTAAGAGTAACATCGTCCGTCCCGAATGTATTCGGCCGTGCGCCCGGACGGCGGCCTGCGTTAGACTGTCCCGGGAGGGACACATCCCATGAGTACGCTGTCCGAAAGAGCGGTGCGGGACTTCGAAAACGGTTGCAACTGCGCGCAGGCCGTCCTGGCGGCCTTTGCGCCGGGGTTGGGCCTCGAACGCGACGACGCCCTCCGCGTGGCCTGCGCATTCGGAGCCGGAATCTGCCGGCTGGGAGAGACGTGCGGGGCCGTGAGCGGCGCGCTCATGGTGACGGGACTTCGCCACGCGGACCCTTCCGAAGGGCAGGAGGTCTCGCGCGACAAAACCTACGAGGCGGCACGGATTTTCCAGGAGAGATTCAAGGCGCGCCACGGTTCGGTGGTATGCCGAAAACTGATCGGATACGACCTGAAGGACCCGGTGGACTACCGGGCCGCCAGGGAGCATGGGATCTTCGGCTCCGTGTGCCCTCATTTCGTCGCCTCCGCGATCGAAATCCTGGAGGATCTGGACCGGTGACGCCCGAATGGCGCCGTTCTCCCCTGGGCCGGGACCCCGCCGCAAGAAGGACGCGGGTCCGGGCGGGCGCACTTCGTTCGGCTTCCTCCGGCGCCTCGGCGTAACCTGAAGTAAAAGTAAAAGAATGAAACAAAAGGCGATCCGCCTGCGTTTGATAGAGCGTGGTCGTCATTTGCAACCTGATGTGCGTCGTCCCTTCCCGGGGGCCGTCTCGGACAGCTCGGGAGGACCACCTAAGAGTAATGTTCAAGGGGATCCGCGGCCTGCCCGCCGGGGGAAGGCTGGGTACGGATGCGCCTTTCTGACTATGCCCGAAGTCGAAGGTTCTGGTGTATAGCTGTACTCTCCGGATTCATCCTCCTTTTTCAAGGTCTCGAATTCAACTTTGTCCTCAAGAGCCGGTCGTCGCCTTCCTTCGTGGATGTCGGCATGGCTCTGAATACGTCGGGAGACGCCCTGACGGTGTCGTCCGTGAGGGATGCCGGCGCGCGGGGGGGGCCCTCGCCGGCCTTTGAAGCGGGTCTTCGAAAAGGGGATCGAATTGTGGCCGTCTGGGACGGCGACGGGAGGATATTCCAGGTTCAAGGCCTCTTCGATCTGTTCGCGGCACGGAGAGAACTTGATTTTGCCAAGCCCTGGCAGGCGCTGATAGAGCGTGATGCCGAGGATGGGCGGACCCAGGCCCTGAGGGTCGAGATCCCGCCCTGCCGCCTCGAACAACCCCGGGGCGTGCCTCTCGGATCGCTCGCCCTCCGCGTCGGACTGCCCCTTCTGTGCCTCCTGACCGGAGTGTTTATCGGCCTGGCGAAACTCGAGGACGAGAAGGCCTTTCTCGCGGCCCTCCTGTTCTTCGCGTTCGCAAACGCTTCACCGGCCGGAGCTTACGCTTCATTTCCGGCTGGGCTGAGAGAGGTAAACCTGGTAGTCGCTGCCACGCTGTTTTCCTTCTGGTCGTACCTTTTCATGCGTTTCTTCCTGGTCTACCCTTCGCCCTCCCCCATAGACCGCCGATTTCCGCGACTCAAGAGCCGCCTTGTGGTTTTCCCCTTTGTCTTCGCCGTCTGGAACATCATGTGGGCCTACAGCCAGGGGCTATCCTTCACCGCCTCTCACGCGCTCGATGCCTCGCTCGGCTGGCTGGACATAATACTCGACGTTTTCTTCATCGCCCTGTTTGCCCTCGGCTTCGTTTCGCTTATCCTCAATGTCCGCAAGGCGGCCGCGCAGGACGAAAGGAGAAGGCTGGCCATACTCCTGGCGGGGTCGCTCGGCATCCTGCCCGCTCTCGTCCTCTATTTCTGCCGGGTCGTAGTCAGGGCCGGTGCGATTCCCGAGTGGGCCTACCTCGTGGCCGGAACGAGCGTGGCGCTCTTCCCCATGTGTTTCGCATACGCCGTCGTCCGGCACAGAGTGTTAGGCGTTCGTCTGATCCTGAGAAGGGGACTCCAGTACGCCTTTCTCTCCAGGGGGTTCCTGTTTCTTGAAGGGGCGGGGCTCTTTCTGGCGATCTTCTATCTGGCGGACCCCCTTCTCGGCGAACTTCACGCTTCCGAGCACACCGGGGCGCTGGCCCTGGCCACGGCCCTGGTCACGATGGTCTTCGTGCTCATCCTGCGGCGGATGAACAAGGCTGTCATGCAGGCCCTCGACAGGCGCTTTTTCAGAGAGGCTTACGACGCCCGTCTCATACTCACGGACCTGGGGCAGAATCTCGAACGCTTCGCCACGCGTCCCGGATGGGTCGTCCAGATGGCGGCGAGCAAAATCATGGACTCTTTGCACCCGGACCAGATAGGTGTCTTTGTCCGCGGCACGGAAATCGTCAGACTGCCCGGCAAAAGCGAGCACGAGCGCCGGGTTCTGGGCCGGCTGGAAGGTCCCACGGACGACTTCGTCTGCTTCTGGCGGCACCTGAGGTCGGAAGATGAAGCTGTGGACGGTGTCGCCGGAGAATGCGCGCCCGAAATCCTGCCGGCGGAATCGCAGACGGGCCGCCGCCTGGAGGCCATGGCCGACTCCACGCCCTGCGTACTGGGCGTCGATCCCCACGACCCGGACGGGACGAGAAAGGACCGGAGCTACCACCCCGGGCCCTCGACCGAAAGAGAGCTGTTCAGACGCTACAACACCAGCCTGCTTGTCCCTCTCGTCGCGCACAGGCGCTTGATAGGCTTTCTGACGCTGGGCGAAAAGAGATCCGAGGAACCGTACACCCGGGAAGACAAGGACCTGCTTCTCGGCGTCGGACGGCAACTGGCATCGACCCTGGCCTATGCGGCCTCGATCCAGCAGGAGGCCGAACAGCTCAAGCTCCGGCACGACATCTCCATCGCGAGGAACGTGCAAACGAGACTCTTGCCGCAGAATCCTCCGGAGATAGCCGGCCTGGACTATGTCGGCGCCTGCACGCCGGCCAGGGGCGTCGGAGGAGACAGCTACGACTTCATCCGGGTCGGGCCGGAACGCCTGGGCATGGCGGTGGGCGACGTATGCGGAAAAGGCGTGCCGGCTGCGCTCCTCATGGCGAGCCTGCAGACCATGCTCCGAATCCACGCCGACGTGCACGGGGACAACGTGGACCTGCTGGCGCAGGACATCAACCGCCTGCTGTGCGAGATCACGGACACCAACCGTTTCGCCACCTTCTTCTTCGGACTGTACGACGGGCTAGCGAGGACGCTCACCTACGTCAACGCGGGCCACAATCCCCCCATGTTGCTCAGGCCCGTCGAGGCCAGGAGCCTGGGAGGCGAGGCGCTGAAAGTCGACGGCGAGGCTGAAACCACGTACGAAGTGCACCGGCTCAAGCCTACCGGGATGGTACTCGGCGTGTCGCCGCAGGCCAAATACTCGAAGGCGGTCCTGCCCCTGCGGCCCGGAGATACCCTGGTCGTCTTTACCGACGGGATCACGGAGGCACAGAGTCCCAGCGGGGAGGAATACGGAGAAGGTCGGCTTACGGGTGTCCTGAC
>Ga0315535_1002785_pt1 | contig 10957 bp, 9 predicted proteins | sample SalMarSW160220MG_2_FD_203092 | JGI IMG/M metagenome (GOLD analysis project Ga0315535, IMG submission 203092) | Salt marsh sediment microbial communities from the Plum Island Ecosystem LTER, Massachusetts, United States - Salt Marsh Sediment SW1602-20 ...
CGTTCAGTTCACGCGCCAGGATTTTCAGGTTGCGCGAAATATACGAGACTTCCTGCACGCGGTTGTCGTTGCGCGTATCGCCGGACATCAACTGCAAATAATCCACCAGCACCAGGTCGATGCCGTACTCCATGTACAGGCGGCGGCACTTGGTGCGCAGCTGCAGGGGCGTCAGCGCCGGGGTATCGTCCATGAAAATACGTGTATCGGACAGAACCTCGATTGAATGCGTGAAGAGCGGCCACTCTTCCTCGCCCAACTTGCCGGTACGCAGGCGCTGCGAGTCAATGCCGGTCTGCTGCGAGATCAAGCGCTGCGCCACCTGCTCATTCGACATTTCCATTGAAAAGGTTGCCACGCGCTTTTTGTGTTCCAGCGCCGCATGCAGGGCCAGCGAGAGCAAAAAGGCCGTCTTCCCCTGTCCGGGACGGCCGGCGATGATGATCAGGTCTGACGGCTGCAGGCCACCCAGCAGTTTATCCAGGTCGATGAAGCCGGTCGGGACGCCCAGCACCTCGCCGTCGCGGCGCGAGAGCTCGTCGATGTTGTCGTAGACCTCGCTCATCACCTGGCGGATCGGCTCGACGTCGTTGCGCAGGCGGCGCTCGCTGACGTTGAAGACCGCTTTCTCGGCCTCGCCCATCACCTCGTCGACCGCCGAATCTTCGTTGTAGGCCAGCGAAGCGATCTGGTTGGCGGCATTAATCATCTTGCGGCGGATCGAATGCGCCTCGACCATGCGGCCGTAGGCTTCGGCATGCAGCGAACTGGGCACCTGGTTGACCAGCGCGGTCAGGTAGGCCGGCCCGCCGACTTCGGCCAACTGCTCCATGCGATCCAGCTCTTCGGAGACGGTCAGCAAATCAACCGGGATGCGTTGCTCGTGCAGGCGCTGGAAAGCTTCCCAGATCCAGCGGTGGCGGTGAATATAAAAATCATCCGCCTGCAGGAACTGGGCGACGTCATAATAGACTTCCGGATTGATCAGCACCGCCCCTACGACGGCTTCTTCGGCTTCCCGGCTGTGCGGGATGCTGGGCGCAGCGGGAGTAGAAGACTGATCATCCCCGAAGGGGGCTTCCTGGGGTGGATATTCGCTCATGGAACGGATTCAGGCTTGCTTGGGTTTGTCGGGTTTGTCAGGTTTGTCGGATTTACCGGGCTTGTCAGGTTTGTCGGGTTTGTCAGGTTTATCGGATTTGCCCTTGCTCTCGTCGTCCAGTTTATCCATGTCCAACTGGTCGATGAAATCCTCGAAGATGGACAGGCGTTCCGAGCCGGTCTCGGAACCGGAGGGCAAAGCGTTCTCACCGCCGGCCTGCGGGGCGTCCTGGACGTCCGTTTCCGGGACGATACCGGCCGCCTCCATCACCTGCGGGTCGACCAGGATCGAGATGTGCGCGCGCACGGCCAGGGCGATCGCATCCGAGGGACGCGAGTCGATTTGGATCTCCTTGCCGTCCTGTTCGACGACCACGTTGCCGTAGAAAATGTCCTCGCGCAGGGAAATGATCTCGACGCGTTTGATCCTGGCTCCGAAGGTCGCAATGACGTTCTTGAGCAGGTCGTGGGTCAGCGGGCGGATCATCTCGATCTCCTGCAGGGCCACGGTGATGGCTTCGGCTTCATAAGGCCCGACCCAGATCGGCAGGTAGCGTTCCTGGTCAACCTGGCGCAGGACGACCACCCGCTGGGGGGACATCAGGCTAACACGGACACTATCGATTACGACTTCAATCATGCGGGGCATGCGAACTCCGGCCGGTGAGGATAATAATCTATTCTAACACAAGCGATGGGAATCACCCAAGCGCACCCAGATAGTGGGGGCATATTTGTCCAGTTGATCCGGCTTGATTAGAATGCTATAATTCCCATACAGATTATCAACATAGGACAACGAATATTGCCCTTATGGTTTGATATTTCTCGTGACATGCCGCGGGCAGCGGCTTGCTTGCGGTATGGCCTTTCCATTTTTATTGGTTCCAGGAGGCCAACATGGTCAAGCGTACCCCTTCTTTACAAAGCGATAGCCATAACCCGGCGCGAGATCGCAAGCATTCCCCCACATCCAGATCTAAAACCATTCGTCAAAGACCACGCCCGGCGCGCGGGATCCGTGCACTCAAAGCGACGGCTCTGATCGTCCTGACCCTGGTATTGGGCGGTTTTTTTATACCGGCCCAGGCAGCTGCTCCCCTCGGGGGCGAGATCATCCGGGTTAATCAGGTCACCACGAACTCCCAGAATGAGACCACGATTGCCATCAATCCTACCAACCCTCGCAACCTGGTAGCGGGATCGATCACTTTTCAAACGGGGACCGGCCAATGCGCGGCCTACTACTCGATGGACCGTGGGAAAACCTGGACGCAACAGATCTTGCCGAACGGGGGTTCCTTTCCGGCTTCCGGCGATCCGGTGGTGGCGTTCGATGCCAACGGGACAGCCTATTTCCTGTGCATGAACCAATATCCCAGTGGAAACGAGTATCGCACGCAGTATGTGCTGAAGTCGGCTGATGGCGGCCAACACTGGAGCACTCCCGTTCTGGCGGTTGGCTCACCGTCCACCGATGATGACAAGGGTAGTCTGGCCGTGGACGATCACCCGGGCAGTCCTTATGCGGGCAATGTCTACGCGCTGGCCACACGAGGACCTTGCGGACAACCAGGCGAACTGCGCTTTGCACGCTCGACCAATGGCGGGTTGATTTTCGAGCCCGACCAGAAGATCAACGACGTCAGCCCGGTTGCATTCGCCGGAGACATAGCAGTGGGCGTCGATGGAGCGGTTTATGTCTCCTGGCGTGATATGACGGTCTGCGGACCGAGCCAGAAGACCAACGGAATCATGATCGATAAGTCCATCGATGGGGGAAAAACCTTTGGCGCGCTGACCGGCGGAACCGACCGCACCATTCGGCTTGGCGATATCACCCAGAGCGTGCGTCCCGTGGGCGGGCGCGGTGGTGGCCAACCCATCATCGGCACCAGCCCTACAGACCCGAATGTCGTGTACGCGGTATGGAGCGAGGATCCCGCGGGGATAGATGACTCTGACATCCTGTTCGCCCGCTCGCTGGATGGCGGAAACACCTGGTCAGCACCGATCCGCGTCAACAATGACGTCAATCCCCCTGGAGATTTCTTCAGCCAGTTCTGGCCGACGATGGCGGTTGATCCCTCCGATGGGGAGATCGACATTGTGTGGTACAGCGACCAGAACGATCCGGACCGGACCGACGGGACGCCGCTCGTCGATGTATACTTCGCAAGCTCCACTGACAACGGGGCCAGCTTCAGCCCGAGCATCAGGCTGACTTTCTCCTCTTCGACCCCGGTCGGATTCTTTGGTGACTACATTGGCATCGACTCGCTGGGCGGGGTAGCGCATCCGCTCTGGACCGACACAACCTTCCTTGCAGGCAACGACCAGAACATCGCGACCACGCAGGTCGGCGGTGCCGATCTGCGCGTCAGCGTATCGGACGCGCCGGATCCGGCAGTAGCTGGAGGCTCGTTGGTTTACACGATCCATGTCACCAACGATGGTCCGGCGGATGCATTCGGGGTGAACGTGCTTGATACGTATCCAGCCGGCGTGACGATTCAGAGCAACACGGACTCGTGCGGCTCGGGGCCAGGACCCTCCTTATTGATCTGTTATCTGGGGGATGGGGTTGTCAAGGCAGGAGAGACAAAGACCTTCGACCTGACAGTTGGAATCAACGCTGATCTGGTCTACAATGCCGGCGGGCCGACTACAATCACGAACACGGTGAACGTGACCTCCGATCAGAGCGACCCCGATCTATCGAATAACGCCGTGAGCGAGAATACGCTGGTGAAGGCCCAGGCCGATGCTGCCATCGCGAGTTTCGCGGCGGTCGCACCACCTGCGGAAGCTCTAATTGGGCAGCCCGTCGATCTGACACTGCGCACGGTGATCACAAACACTGGACCATCGTCGCCAGTGGATACGATTCTCTCAGGCTCGGCGGCGTCCACAGCCGGTTCGACCGTTTCGCCGTCGAGCTTCTCGGAGACCGCCTTGGCTGTGGCGAAGAACGAACTTCGGACAATAGATGAGAAGTTCACGGTCGCTTGCAACGCGCCCGGACCACACACTTTCTCGTTTAGTAGCGCAGTCCAGCTACGCAACCCGGCGGATCTCGACCCTAATCCCACCAACAACACAGCGGCGACGACGGTCACCGTTGGATGTGTTATGCCGGTCAAGATCGATGTTGAGCCGAAGACCATCAATCTCAAATCCGGTGGGGTGGTGCCGGTGGTGGTCTATGCCAACCAGGCAGGTGAATTTGGCTTGCCGCTGGCCTTCGATCCTGCAACCATTGAGGTGGACAGTGTCCGTTTCGGTCCGCAGGAAATCGTTTGGCTCGATAAGGGAGGGGCCACGGAAGCTCACGACAAGGATCACGGGAACAGCGCCCGGCAAAGGATGTTCCATTTCCGGATTGATATGAGCAGTCTGACCCCGGGTTCCCAGGAGCTTTGTATTAAAGGAAAATGGATTGATACCTATGAAGTAGAGCAGACTTTCTTTGGATGCGATACGGCAATGGTCAAGTAAGAAATCGTCTTGCTGCAAGGATATACGCGATCCCCGCCCTTCCCAAAGGGGCGGGAATTGCGCAGCTATGCTCGAGTTATTGGATCTACCGCAGTCCCCGCAGGGGATTGCGGTCTGCCTTTAAGCTTTGACGAAGTACCGGTAGTAATAGTCGATCCGTGCCGACACTGATTTAGCGGCGACTTATTTCCTTCTTGGAGGTTCACAAGTGTTCATCGTAGGTAGTCTCATCTCCGGAATGATCGCGATCGCTTGTCTGATTGGCGGAATCTACGCCATATTCACCCAAAGAGAGAAGCACAAGCAGGGCGTGTACACTTCGGGCAGCGTAGTCGGCCTCGAAAAAAGAGTCCTCCAGCCCGGAAGCTCGGGAGTCTACTGCCCGGTGGTCAGGTTTTCCGACGCGAACGGCGAAACGCATCGCTTCGAATCTGCCTTTGGCACGCTGCCGGCCTCCAATAAGGTCGGCGATACCGTCAAAATATTCTACAACCCGGATCATCCGGACGAAGCCGAAATAGAATCGGGCATCTCAAAATATTTTGCACCCGGATGCCTGCTCAGTTTTGCGATTGGCGCTTGTTTCTTTAGCTTGATGTTCTTAGGGTTATTCTTTCTCTATCAACATTAGCGAACCACGCAAGAAAGAACCTTTCCCGTCCAATCGGAGACCTTCAGCAGGGAATCTGCGCATATCATCCCCATAGAGAAAGACTCTGCGCTATCCAAGCGCTTGACTCGCATCCTGTGGGCACTATAATGAAATTAGCGATCTTTGAAAAGACTGTTGGAAAGCTGACGCTCGAATACGTTGCTGAAAGAGTTGTCACGCGCACGCCGCCAGGTGGGATTCGCCCCGCTAAAAATTCACGAATCTAATCCCCAGCATTTTTCCGTATAATTGATTTAGTTCACACCCGGCCACCAGCCGGTACCCTTTCAAGGTGCTTCACGAATGCAAACCGTTGGGCAGTAAACATCATGATGAGAGTGCTCTTCACGAGAAATATCAAGACTGGTAGATGGCCCCATTACAAAATTAAACGAGCCTTCAGCTTTCTGCTGTGAAAGGAGGTTAGCATGACAAAACAATCCTGGAGAATTGTGCCAGTAACGAAATTGGGCAAGTGGTCGCTCGGGCTCATCGTCGCCATGCCGCTATTGTTTACGATCGGCTCGTCATTCACAAACTCAATGTACAAATCGGTCCCGGCGGGCAGCACGATATTGGTAGACATTGCCACGAGGCCGGCCCTGGCGCTTACAATGCTGGCTGGAATGGCTGCCGGAATTTTGGCCTTCATCACGGGTCTCCTGGCAATCATTCGACAAAAGGATAATGCGCTACTGGTTTATGTCTCTAGTTTAATCGGAGCGCTGCTCATGCTGTTCCTCGCCGGCGAAGTATTATCTCCCCATTAAGAATTCGCCTAATAATTGCGTGCAGCAGCAGTCTGTGGTGGAGGTACACACAGGCATCCTCCTGCAAGGTGGTTTGTTTACAGATCACCAGTCCGCTAACACCGACGGCGGGTATCCCTCTACCGGGACGATGTCCTGACACCCCTACGGGTGCGGGCAGGACAATGTCCCTGGCGGGATGGTACCGCAAATCGTTAGCCCGCATGAGCGTTGCTGCGAAGTATAAAGAAGGAGATAATATAAAAGTATGAACAACTTTAAAGGCAGTGAAAAGGGGTTGTCACTGGAACAAGGTGAAGAATTACTCAACACATTAAATGACCGTTTTAAGAAATACATGAACCGCCATAAAGGTCTTGATTGGGATACAGTACAGGCAAAGCTGGAAGCTAATCCTGAAAAACTGTGGTCACTGAATGAAATGGAAAGAACCGGTGGTGAACCAGACCTTGTTGGTCATGATAAAACGACCGGAGAATACATTTTTTATGATTGTTCAGCAGAAAGTCCCAAAGACCGCAGAAATCTTTGTTACGATCGCGAAGCGTTGGAATCAAGGAAAGAACACAAGCCGAAAAATAACGCTATTGATATGGCTACTGCCATGGGTATTGAACTTTTAACAGAAGAACAATATCGGGAATTGCAGAAACTTGGAAATTTCGATACGAAAACATCAAGCTGGGTGATAACACCTACTGATATTAGAAAACGTGGCGGTGCCATCTTTTGTGATCGTCGCTACGACACTGTCTTCGTGTATCACAACGGCGCAGAATCATACTATGCTGCCAGGGGATTCCGTGGCTCGCTAAGGGTCTAAATTTGCACTGATAGCGAAGCAGGGTGTTCCAGGTTACACGTTTTAGAAAAGTAACCTCGTTGGTTCTGTATAGGGCCATAAGAATCAAATGCGGGCTAACAAAACGTACTCCGTAACCGCTCCGTGGAAGAGCCAATCGCGCGGGTTTTGATAAAAAGTTTATACGAGGAGAAATTCCATGAAAACTGCAGATCGCAATTCACTAATTACATTCCCTATATTGATATTGATTGGATATCTGGTTGCCTTGGCAGGAAGTCAGGGCGGAACTTCGATTGCTGGCATTCCACTGTTTGCACTATCCGTTGGGCTGGTCTTTTTGATTCAGTGGATCGCCTTTATACCAGCCTACATCACCCAGACTGAACGATTCTTTGATCTGACAGGCAGTATCACCTATATCTCCGTCATAATCGTGGCATTCGTTTTCGGTAATGACATGGATATCAGAACAATTCTTCTCTCAGCCCTGGTAATGATCTGGGCAATTCGTCTTGGAACTTTCTTGTTCCGCCGCATCCAAAAAGCAGGTAAGGATGATCGTTTTGATGAGATTAAACCTTCGTTTATCCGCTTCCTGAACGTTTGGACGATCCAGGCCTTATGGATCACCTTAACCGTGGCTGCTGCGCTGGTGGCCATTACAACGACCATTCGAAAAGAATTGGATTTATTTACCCTCGTCGGGTTTTTGGTCTGGGCTCTCGGATTTGCAATTGAAGTTGTCGCCGACTCACAAAAAAGTCGTTTCAGTGCAAATCCAGACAATAAAGGCAAGTTTATTCAAACAGGTTTATGGTCTCGTTCCCGCCACCCAAATTACTTTGGGGAGATCATGCTCTGGATAGGTGTTGCGATAATCACACTGCCTGTTTTACGAGGCTGGCAGTGGGTTGCTCTGATTTCTCCTGTTTTCGTCACCCTCCTTCTGACTCGTGTCAGCGGCGTTCCACTACTTGAGAAGAAGGCGGACAAAAAGTGGGGTGGGCAGGCAGATTACGAATCCTACAAAAAGAGAACGCCTGAATTAATTCCAAGATTGTGATCCTTGTGCACTCTGACAATGGATTACACTGCGCACTCCGTAACCGCTCCGCGGTTACCCCTGCTGGAAGCCGAATGAGAAGCGAGCAACTGGACAGCGGAGGTACCTGCTGCCAGCCTGTGCCCCTCCGGGGCATATCCCACTCCGCTACGCTGCGGGGACGATGTCCCTGACGGGATGGTATCCTTTACCCCCTACCGGGGACCTTCGGCAGGACGATGCCCTTACAGGACGATGCCGGAAATCGTTGGGTGGCTGTGAATCGCAATTGCGCAGGCATACGCCGAGCAACTTGCATATTGTCGACGATGAACAATACCTAAAAGGAGATTGATCATGAAAATTGGCCTGCAAATTCCGTCTTTTAAATACCCCGGCGGCACGGCTGCCATTCGCCCCAAACTGAAAGAAATTGTCACCACCGCAGAAGCAGCAGGATTTTACAGCCTATGGGTGATGGATCATTACTATCAAATCAAGGGCTTGTTCGGCGAATCCTATAGCGACCCGATGATGGAAAGCTATACCACGCTCGGATATTTTGCCGGGTTAACTGAAAAAGCTCGTCTTGGCGTGCTGGTAACAGGCGTTATTTATCGCCATCCTGCTATGCTGATGAAAGTAGTCAACACCCTCGATATTCTCTCCGGTGGCCGTGCTTATCTCGGCATTGGCGCGGCCTGGTATGAAGAAGAAGCCAAAGGCTTTGGCATTCCCTACCCCTCCACATCAGAGCGCTTCGAACTCCTGGAGGATAATCTCCAACTGGCGAAGGCGCTCTGGGATGGTGATGAGACATCCTTTGAGGGCCAGCATTTTTCTGCACCGGCAATCACCAATAATCCCCGCCCGATCTCAAACCCGCATCCACGCATCATGATTGGCGGTATGGGCCCAAAGAAAACTCTGCGCATGGTTGCTCAATATGCGGATGCCTGCAATTTCTTTGAAAGAGCAGGTACAGAAAAGATACAAAAAGCGCTCGACACGCTCAAAGCGCATTGCGAGAAACTGGAGCGCGATTACGACGCTATTGAGAAAACCTCCCTGGGCAGCGTGCATCTTTCCGGGGATGATACGGTAGATGGCGCCATCCGTCGAATTAAAGACCTTTCTGCGATGGGCTTCAGCCATGCGATATTCAACATGCCGGATGTTTACAAAATCACGCCGCTCGAAACTTTCGCCAAAGAAATCATCCCAGCCGTAGCAGAACTCTAAGCAGAAAATGTTGAGCGCCACCCAACCCAAATTGCAGTGGACTTGGCGATGTCAAAATTGTACGCGGCGCGAAAAGCTAAGTTTGGTTCGGGTAAAAGCAGCAATCGAAGTAAAAACGCCAGGACCGCTGAACAAACCAATAGCTGGCGTAGTAATCGTCCATACCCATAGGAGGATTAAAAAGTGCAATTGACTTGGCGTATTCCTATTATGGTTTGTCTGATTGCGGCATTGTCGGCTTGCGTCGCCAATACATCCACCCCAGGCGAGCAGAAAGTCATCGATAATGCGACCGCTCCCAACGAGCAGGAAGTCATCGATATCGTCTGGCAGGCACTGGAACCAAACACATCCTCCCACGATCGAGCCGCATGGGAAGTCGTTGAAGTGCGAACTGTAAAAGGTAAGGAAATCCAAGACTCTTTTGAAGGGGAGCCCGTCCCTGGCAATTGTTCACCGGGAACGAAGCCTCCCGACAATGCAGCTATTGATATCAATGGCTCATATTGGTACGTGCAGATGAGACCTCGCTTCGCCATCCCTCAACCCCAACCAACAGAACAATTCTCGCCGACAGCGCCTCCCAGGGTCCCTGAACCGTTTCTTTATCAGGCACATTTTCTAATCGATTCCCGAACGGGACACGTTGTTGCTCGAAAGCTTCACTGTATCATATACTAAAGATAGGCCAAATGCCTCACCCATCAACCCGTGCAGCCGACCCTTGGAAGATCGCCAAGGACAGGCAGGTAGGATTCTCACTGCCAAAAGGAGTTAATTCCGTGCTCAAACATCTTCCATCAAAGCAGCGCAATCTCGTCCCGCCCCCCAGCGGGTATCCCCTACGGGGACGATGACGCAAACCGTTGAAACTGTCGAAAAAGTCCCTTTTCAAAAATTATTTTAGAAAAGTGGGAGAGAAATGTTGAAAAGCACCTGGTTTTGGGTGCCCCACCCCACAATTTGGCAACATTTTAGTGATTTTTGAGCCTGTGGTGGGAGATTTTTATGAGCATTTTTCAAATTAAGGGTTTTTCGACAGTCTCGTTAGGTGTTGCTTGAGTAATACGTTAACATAGGAAATATCTAATGAAAGGCTTATCTCCAGAACAACTTGTAGCCAAATATAATGATATCCAAGACGCATCACAAAAGGAAGTACTTGCTGGACTGGAAGCTATTGATTGGCACTCACTAAAGCATGCTTATGGTCAGGCCAGTGATGTACCAGCTCTCCTTTACGCTTTACTTTCAGAAGATGAATACGACAGAGCGTTTGCTTTTTCCCTTCTTTCTGAAACTATTCAACACCAGGGTTCGGTTTATGATGCTTCGGCTTATGCAGTTCCATTTCTTTTTCAAATGCTTCAATCTCCGATTACGCCTGACAAAGCATCAGTGGCATGTTTACTATCTTCCCTTGTTCACGGAACACCTGGGACAAATAAAGAACCGAAATTTCAATGGGTAAATGCTACACGAAAAGCAGTAGAGAAAGGGCTTCATCTACTCTATCCTTTCTTGGAATATCCTGACCCGGAAGTCAGATTTTTCATCGCCATAGCTCTTCCTTTCTACCCAGCTCATTCACAAGAAATCATTCCACTGCTTGAGAAGGCTCTTAAGTCAGAAAGCGACAAATTTACGAAGGCAGCAATACAGGAGGCAATTGATAAACTTGCGAGCGAATCGTCAGCTTCAGAGCTAAACCGCCCCTAACACCGTTTGCAGCGGAGGGTTTGATCCGCTCCCGTTAAAGCGGTTTTGTCTGCTCAACATCTAATTCCATTTAGGAAGTGGATTCTCGGAGAACCGCCGCTAAAACCAACCGTTGGGCTGCCTGTGGG
>Ga0315535_1002786_pt1 | contig 10953 bp, 8 predicted proteins | sample SalMarSW160220MG_2_FD_203092 | JGI IMG/M metagenome (GOLD analysis project Ga0315535, IMG submission 203092) | Salt marsh sediment microbial communities from the Plum Island Ecosystem LTER, Massachusetts, United States - Salt Marsh Sediment SW1602-20 ...
CGGCAAGCTCTCGCATGGACGCAAACAGCTCGTCGACTTCCTGAGGTACGAGTACTGCGGTCGGCTCATCGAGAATGAGGATGCGGGCGCCTCTGAACAAGACCTTCAGGATCTCGACCCGCTGACGCTCTCCAACGGACAGCTCCTCCACGAGCGCATCGGGGTCCACGGCGAGTCCGTACGCCTGAGAGAGTTCACCCAGCTTCCGTTTCGCTCCCTGGAAGTCGATCCTCACTCCCGAACGGGGCTCCGATCCGAGGATGATGTTCTCGAGTACCGTGAGCTGGTCCGCGAGCATGAAGTGCTGGTGAACCATGCCGATGCCCGCGTTGATGGCGTCCCTCGGCGAACGGAATCGGACCTCCTGTCCGGCCATCATGATCTGACCCTCGTCGGGTGCCTGCATCCCGTACAGGATCTTCATCAGCGTGGACTTGCCGGCACCGTTCTCTCCGACAACTGCGTGGATCTCCGCAGGCATGACACGCAGATTCACCTGATCATTGGCGACCACGCCGGGGAACCGTTTCGTGATGTTGCTCAGTTCGACAGCCGGAGCGTCTGGCACCTTGGTCCCGTTCGCGAAGAGGGGTCCGAGGCTAGCGCCTCAGACCCCTCGACTCCATTCGATCAGCTCTACGACTCAGGCGTGGTCGGAACGACGATATCGCCAGAGATGATCTTCGCCTTGTAGTCCTCGAGTTGAGGAACGATGTCGTCGATGAAGCCACCGGATGTGGCATAACCGACACCATCCACCTTCAGGTCGAACACATGGTTGCCTGCCGTGAAGTTGCCCTCAACGAAGTCCTTGATCGTCGAGTAGACGGCGACGTCCACCCTCTTCAACATGGATGTCAGGATGTACGGCTGAAGCTCCGCACCAGCCGTCAGGTACTGGTCGGAATCGACACCGATCGCCCACACGTGCGTGTCGTTCGATTCGGAGTAATCCTTCGCAGCTTCGAACACGCCCGAGCCGGATCCACCGGCCGCGTGGTACACCACGTCGGCACCCTGCTGATACATTGCGAGCGCAGCTTCCTTGCCCTTGGCAGGGTCGCCGAAACCGGAGAAGTCCGGCGGCTGCGTCAAGTAGGACACCTGAATCTCGATGTCCGGGTTGACAGCCTTCGCTCCCGCCTCATAGCCGGCCTCGAACTTCTTGATGAGGTCGACCTCGACACCCCCGACGAACCCGATCTTGCCCGTCGTCGATTTCAGTGCGGCCGCGGCTCCGACGAGGAACGAACCTTGCTCCTCGGCGAACGTCAACGAGGCAACGTTCGGTTCGACCACACTCGAGTCGTCGACGATCGCGAAGTCGATGCCCGGGAAGTCCGGTGCCGTGGAACCGACACCGTCCGCGAACGCGAACCCGATGGCGAACACGAGCGGTGTGCCGGCCTCGGCCAGTGTGCGGAGGTTCTCTTCACGGTTCTCGCCGCCGGATGTCGGCTCGAGCTCCTGGGTGGATACACCGAAGTCGGTGACGGCCTGGTCCAGACCGGCAGCTGCCGAGTCGTTGAAAGACTTGTCGCCACGGCCACCGATGTCGTAGGCCATGCCGATGGTGATGCCCTCGCCAGGCATGGCGGCAGCGGTCGTCGTTGTCCCCTGTGCAGCAGTCGTTGTTGTCCCTGTGCCGGAGCATGCGGTCGCGATCAGTGCGAACACGGCGAGCACGAGCAACGCTTTGTTTCTGGTTCTCACACGCCCTCCTCAGTCGTGCACGGGCTGAAGCCCGGTTACCCGCGCAGTGTAGTCGTCGGGTAGCTCAGTCGACCAAGCCGGGAACGGGCTCGGGTCGGACCAGATAGATCCAAGGAATCGAAACAACCGTCACGACTGCCTTGATCGCCACGTTCGCCCAGAAGATCGAGTAGACCACGCCCCACGTGTACACGCCACCAAACGCCAGCGTCGTGAACAGCAAGGAGTCCAGCGGCACGGAGACCGCGTTGGACGACACCACGCGTCCCCACTGCCATCGCTCACCGACTCTCCTCACCCAAGCCGAGTACACCTCCGTGTCGGTCAGCTCCGACACCACCTCGGCGAAGATCGACGCGAGCACGATCCTCCACACGGGAGCGAGAACGGCGCCGAACGTGGCCTGAGGACCGACGTCCTGTGCAGGCGGCAAGTTGGACACCAACCAGAACAACAGAGCCATCGCGAGGTTGATGCCCGCCGCCAGGATGATCAGGAGTCGGGCGACACGCTTGCCGGCAACCTTGTGGACGAGGTCCCGCAACGTGAACGTGAACGGATAGATGATCGTCCCGGCATCCATCGACAGACCGGCGATCGTAACGATCCGCAGCGACGCGATATCTGACAGCATCTGCGCCGCGATGTATGCGGACGTGACGATGACGAGCGTCTTGAAGGCACGATGCACACGAGGAAGCTAACAGTCGACTGCTGACAGCGAACAGCCAGAGCGCAGGGGTGGACACCGACCAAGCGGACTGATACCACCGCATTGTGAGGAACTTCACGAAGCTCAACGTCTGGCAGAGGGCCCACTCTCTGGTGCTCGACATCTCTCGCACCACCGAAGTGTTCCCTCGAGAAGAGCGGAACGAGCTCACCCGGCAGATCCGTCGCTCGGCCAGCTCAGTGCCAAAGAACATCGCCGGGCGGGGAGGCGCAGTGACACCGAGTTCGCCGGGTTCCTGGACATGGCCCTTGGATCGGCAAGCGAAACCACCTACCAGCTGATCCTCGCCCATGATCTCGGGATTCTGGACGACGATGATCATGGTCGCCTCGCCAAGCAGGCCAGAGAACTCCGCATGGTGCTCACATCTCTTGCTCGAACCCTCAGGTCGACGCACGGATCGGCGTGCTGACAGCTGTCTGCTGTGTGCTGTTCGCTGTCGGCTGACAGCTGGAGACTTGAAGCCGAAGGCTTCGCTGTCGGCTGAGGATCGCCGTCCTCAGCTGTCCTGGCCCGCCAGCTCGATCAACGGACGGTCGGGAGCCTCGATCTCCTCGAACGCCATCTCCTCGGAGTCCTCCACACGGTCGGCGATGATCGTGCTGCCGGCTTTGAACTCTCCACGGAGGACGTGCTCTGAGAGGGGATCCTCGAGCATCCGCTGGATCGCTCGGCGCAGCGGACGGGCGCCAAGCTCGGGGTCGTACCCGAGTCGCGCCAGGTGCTCCTTCGCGGTGTCTGTGAGCACCAACTCGAGACTCCTCGACCGGAGCTGATCACGCACTCTCACCAACATCAGGTCGATGATCTCCTTGACCTCGCCGAGGGACAGTTCGTGAAACACGATTACCTCGTCGATGCGGTTCAGAAACTCGGGTCGGAAATGCTTCTTGAGCTGATCGAGGACCTTCTCTCGCATCCTGTCGTAGTTGACGTCGTCGGCGCCCGCCACGAACCCGACCGCCTTCTTGCGCAAGTCGGCGGTACCGAGGTTGGAGGTCATGATGACGACGGTGTTCTTGAAGTCGACATGACGTCCCTGCGCGTCGGTCAGACGCCCATCCTCGAGGATCTGCAGAAGCGTGTTGAACACGTCGGGATGGGCCTTTTCGATCTCGTCGAAGAGGACAACCGAGAATGGCTTGCGGCGTACTGCCTCGGTCAGCTGGCCGCCTTCGTCATACCCGACGTATCCGGGAGGCGACCCGACGAGCCGGCTGACGGTGTGCTTTTCCATGTATTCGGACATGTCGAGCTGGATCAGCGCGTCCTCGTCGCCGAACAAGAACTCCGCGAGCGCCTTGGCGGTCTCGGTCTTGCCCACGCCCGAGGGTCCGAGGAAGATGAACGAGCCGGCGGGCCGCTTCGGGTCCTTCAGTCCGGCGCGGGTGCGGCGGATCGCCTTGGAGACGGCGACGATCGCGTCGTGCTGGCCGACGATCCGCTTGTGGAGGTTCTCTTCCATGTGGATCAGCCGCTCTGTTTCCTCTTCGGTCAGGCGGTGCACGGGAATCCCGGTCCATTGGGCGAGCACCGAGGCGATCTCTTCTTCGTCGATCACCCATGCCGCCGCGGCACCGGACGCCTTCAGCGCCTGTTCGCGCTCCATACGCTCGGCAATGAGCTGCCGCTCCTGGTCGCGAAGCTGCGCGGCATGTTCGAACTGCTGGGCCCTGACCGCGTCGGCCTTCTGGTCGCGGACGGCCCGAACCCTGACGTCGATGTCCTTGAGGTCCGGCGACGATCCGGTGCGGTTGATACGCATACGGCTCCCGGCCTCGTCGATCAGGTCGATCGCCTTGTCGGGAAGATGCCTGTCCGCGATGTACCTGTCAGCGAGGTTCGCGGCGCTCACGAGCGCGTCCTCGGTGTACCGGACGTTGTGGTGTTCCTCGTACCGGTCTTTCAGACCATCGAGGATCTGGATCGTTTCGGCGACGTTCGGCTCGTCGACCTGCACCGGCTGGAAACGTCGCTCAAGGGCGGAGTCCTTCTCGAGGTACTTGCGGTACTCCTCGAGCGTCGTCGCGCCGATCGTCTGGAGTTCGCCCCGTGCAAGCATCGGCTTGAGAATGCTCGCGGCGTCGATGGCACCCTCAGCGGCTCCAGCACCGACCAGTGTGTGGATCTCGTCGATGAACAGCAGGATGTCGCCGCGCCCCTGAATCTCCTTGAGGACCTTCTTGAGCCGCTCTTCGAAGTCGCCCCGATAGCGGGACCCTGCAACGAGCGCGCCGAGGTCGAGGGTGTACACCTGCTTGCCCCGCAGCGTCTCTGGCACATCGCCCGACACAATCTGTTGACCGAGCCCTTCGACGATGGCCGTCTTGCCGACGCCTGGCTCTCCGATGAGAACGGGGTTGTTCTTGGTTCTCCGTGACAGGATCTGCATCACTCGCTCGATCTCGCGCTGGCGCCCTATCACCGGATCGAGCTTGTGCTCGCGCGCGAGCTGGGTGAGGTTGCGGCCGAACTGGTCGAGGATCGTCGACCCACCACTCGACTCGCGGCCGGAGGACGACCCGGACGACGGTTGCGCCGAGGAGCGTTCCTCGCTCTGAGCTCCCGAAAGCAGCTGGATCACCGTCTGGCGGACCTTCGGCAGGTCTGCCTTGAGGTTCTGGAGGACTTGTGTGGCGACTCCCTCGCCCTCTCTGATGAGACCGAGGAGGATGTGCTCGGTGCCGATGTAGTTGTGTCCGAGCTGGAGTGCTTCGCGAAGGGACAGCTCGAGGACCTTCTTCGCCCTCGGGGTGAACGGAATGTGACCACTCGGAGCCTGTTGTCCCTGGCCGATGATCTCCACGACCTGGTCACGGACGGCCTCCTGGGTCACACCGAGCGACAGGAGTGCCTGCGCGGCGATGCCATCGCCTTCGTGAATGAGCCCGAGGAGGATGTGCTCGGTCCCGATGTAGTTGTGGTTGAGCAGGCGCGCTTCTTCCTGGGCAAGAACCACGACTCTTCGAGCTCGATCTGTGAATCGCTCGAACACGACCTGCTGCCTCCTGTCTGTTCCCAAGGGGAAGGCTTGCGAGTATACCTTTCGGCCTCTCCTACGACGAGGCTACTTCGTCTGCTACAACACTCATCGGCGCCGGAATCATCCCTCCTGAACGATGATTCCTCCCTGACCCGAACGATCGCTCCCATCGCTACCATTCGTCGAGATGGACTCACCCCGCCTCGAGCGTCTCGTACCGATCCCTGCCGTGTGGGATCGGATGACGCTCGTCGAGCGCAGGCTCTCCGAGGTGTCCGTCTCGGATTACGCCTTCCTCACGGAGATCGCCCAGCATCTCCTCCTCGCAGGCGGCAAGCGGTTTCGGCCGCTCCTCGCGCAGGTCGCCGGCGAGTTTGGAACCGCTCGTGACCATCGGGTTGTCGACGCAGGCGTTGCAGTCGAGCTCATCCACGTCGGGTCGCTCTACCACGACGATGTCATCGACGAGGCGGACACTCGCAGAGGAACAGGATCGGCGAACACCAATTGGGGCAACACGATCGCCATTCTCGCCGGCGACTTTCTGATGGCCCGAGCAACAGAGCTCGCCGCCGAATCGCTCGGACGCGAAGCCGTGCAGCTCCTGTCGCGCACCTATGCGGAACTCGTCGAAGGCCAGACCTTGGAGCTTCAGCTCGACTTCGACCTCGGCCACGGGCCGGACGACTACTTCAGGGTTGTCGAGATGAAGACCGCCTCGTTGATCAGAGCCTCCGCCCGAGTCGGCGCAATGGCGGCGGACGCGACTTCGGAGATCATCGAGGCGCTCAGCAGCTGGGCATGGGAGTTGGGCATCATCTTCCAGCTCACCGACGATGCCCTCGACCTCGTCGCGACGGACGAGTACCTCGGCAAGCCTGCCGGCTCCGACATCGGCGAGGGCAAATTCACGCTGCCCTTGCTGTACGCACTGGGTGATAGCGACGGGGATCAGATCCGGACGCTCCTCGGAAACCGGCCGTACGGAGAGGATGAGATCGCCGACACGATCGCGTTGATCCGCTCGGGTGGCCACGTGGACCGCGTGCTCGACGAAGCGGCAGAACGCGCTCGCACCGCGGCGGGAGTGCTCGAAGACCTTCCCCGGACCGCAGCGACAAGCGTGCTCTTGGACCTCGCCGACTACTTGCTCGGACAGGTACAGCGAGCACGAACCTCCCCATAGACTGGAGGGGCATGGACTTCTTCGTAATCCTCATGATCGCGGTTGGGATCTTCGCAGCGGCCGCCGCCTCCAATGGCCGCACCGCGGCCGCGTGGGGTGCGGCCTCCAGAGTTCTCGGCGTCACCTTCGCGAAGAACAATGCGTTTTCGAACCCGCGACTTTCGGGTTCGGTCGAAGGCTTCGACCTCGACGTTTCGGTGAAGTCCAGTGGCAACGCCAAGGTGACCCGGTACGTGGTGTCCTATCCCCCACTGGGAATCGACCTGCACATCGCCCGGAAAGGGGGCCTTGCGAAGATCACCGAGCTATTCGGAGGGGGCGGCGAGGAGGAGACCGATGATCCATTCGAGCAGCTCGTATCGATCAAGGCATCGGATCCTCAACAACTGCCCTTGCTGCTCACGCCTCACGCACGCGACGCAATCACCGACCTGCTGACGAATCTGCCGGCGGCGAAGGTGAAGGATGACCGGATCACGTTCGAGCGGCGGAATGTCGAACGTCAGGTCAACACGATCGTCGCGACATCCCGGCGACTCGTTGCCACTGCGCAGGCAATCACCGGCCGAAGAGGCGCGGAGGAACCCAAGGAGCGGGCTCCTCTCCCGCCCGACCCCTACGCTCCGACAGAGAGCATGGAGAGCATGCCGCCACCGCCATCTGCTCCACCGGCGCCAACTCCTTCTCCACCGACTCCTCCACCGCCGAGCGACATGACGTCGAGCGATATGCCGTCGACACTCGACACAACGCTTCCGTCATACGAGATGACGCCTTCGTCCCTCGACCCTGGATCCGAACCGCTCATGCCGTCGTATGACGAGCCGGCGACTCCTCCGATGGCGGCAGAGATTCCCGCACCACCGCAGCCTGCCGGCGGGCTGGACTTCGCAACGATCGCCGGCGAGCTCTTCGGCGGAAACATGCTCAGCTTCGAAGCAGCCACGACGTTCGGCGAGCAGTACTCCGGTCGCAAGATCCGCTGGATGGGCACCGTCACAGGACACACGGACACGCTGGTTCGGGTGGAGGTCGGCACCATCCAAACCACGTTGTTCGGTCCCATCCAGGTCGGCGCCATCGTCGAAACAGGCTCACCGGTCGTGGAAGGAGACCAGGTGGTCGTCGAGGGCACTCTGTCATCGGTCGACACGCTGGAGCGCACGTTCACGGTGGACGGAACCGTCAAGCGGGCGTAGCGCGCAGGCTCTGCTGTATCTGGAACCTCGTGCGCGACCACAACTGCTCAGAACCGCGGGGCGGCTGTACCGCGAGGCACGAGATGCGAGGTACGGGTAGTGACACCGGGCGGCCCGGCGTCACTACTCTCAAGACATGAAGTCCTCCCGTCGGTCCGAGGTACCTCCGTTCTATGTCATGGAGGTCATGAAGGCCGCTGAACGCCGCCAGCGCACCATGGGAGACGTGCTGCACCTCGAGGTGGGCCAACCTTCTACCTCGGCTCCCGCGAAGGTCCGCGAAACCGCACTCGATGCACTGGCATCGAACCGCCTCGGGTACACGGAAGCCACAGGCATACCCGCGCTGCGCGATCGTATCGCCCGCCACTACCGAGACGCCTACGATCTCGACATCCCACCCGACCGCATCACAGTCACCGTCGGCGCATCAGGTGGGTTTGTGCTCGCCACGTTGGCTGCTTTCGACGTCGGTGATCGAGTCGCAATCACCCAGCCAGGGTATGCCGCGTATCGCAACATCCTCGATGCGCTCGACGTCACGGTTGTCCCCATCCCGGTCGGTCCGGACACCCGGTTCAACCCCACCGCCCGGCTCCTCGATGCCGCAGGGCCACTGGATGGCCTGGTCGTGGCAAGCCCTGCGAATCCGACAGGGACGGTCCTGCGACAGAACGAGATGACGGCGCTCGCCGACTACTCGACGGCGAGGGGCCTCCGGATGATCTCTGACGAGATCTACCACGGCATCACCTACGGTGTTGCAGCACCGACCGCCGCAGCGTCCTCCGGTTCGGCCATCGTGGTCCAGTCCTTCTCGAAGTACTACTCGATGACCGGTTGGAGGCTTGGATGGCTCGTCCTCCCGGATGATCTGGTCGATCCCGTGGAGCGCCTCGCACAGAACCTGTTCATCTCACCACCCACACTCTCCCAGATCGCTGCGGTGTCGGCGTTCGACTGCGCCGAAGAACTCGACGGGAACGTCGCGCGGTATTCCACGAACCGCGATCTTCTGATGTCGGCACTCAGGAGTAGCGGCATCGACAAACTCGCGCCAGCCGAGGGTGCGTTCTACGTGTACGCGGACGTCTCCCACCTCACCGACAACAGCCAGGAGCTGTGCCGGACCTGGCTCGAAACGCTGGGCGTTGCTGCAACCCCAGGGATCGACTTCGACCCGGTCGACGGGCACAAGTACGTGCGGTTCTCATACGCGGAGTCGACCGAGGACATCGCAGAGGCGGCATCCCGGCTGATCGGGTGGAGCCAGCGGGTAGGTCGGCGCAGGCGGCATCTCGCGGATGGGTGAACCGGCCATCTCCATCCGCAATCTCACGAAGCGGTATCCGACCGTCGCTGCCCTCGACGATTTCTCCCTCACCATCCCAACCGGCACGATCTATGGTCTCGTGGGCCCAAACGGTGCGGGCAAGTCGACACTGATCAAAACCATCGTCGGAGCACTCCGACCGACATCCGGCTCGGTCAGCGTGCTTGGACACGACCCGCTCGACGACCGTTGGATCCTTCGCCGACGGATCGGCTACATGCCACAGGAGAATGCTCTCTACGAGGACCTGACCGCAGCTCAGAACGTCCGTTTCTTCGGTGCTGCACACATGAGTGGCGATGACCTCGACGAAGCCGTGGCCCGGGCGCTCGCATTCGTCGAACTCTCCGACCGGGCCGACTCACCCGTGCACACGCTCTCGGGTGGAATGCGCCAGCGAGTGTCCCTCGCCTGTGCGCTCGTCCATCCGTTGGACGTGGCGATCCTCGATGAGCCGACATCGGGCGTCGATCCGGAGCTGCGCCGGGCGTTCTGGGACAGATTCCGCTCCCTCAGCGGCGCCGGGGCAACCGTCATCGTGAGCACCCACCAGGTGAGTGAGGTCGTCGAATGTGACCGGGTAGCGCTGATCAGTTCCGGCCATCTACTGCTGGATGCAACGCCACACGACCTTCTTGCGCGAAGTGCCACCACAATCAGGGTCTGGCAACGAGATGGGACGGTCCGCGACCACAACGCAGACGACTACCGAACCGAACTCCCATCGATCCTTCACGCGGATGTCGAACGTGTGGAGTTGGTGCAGGAGCCGCTCGAAGATGTTCTCCTCCACCTGATCGAGGAGGCTCGATGAGCGGACACACACTCGCAGTGACCGCACGCGTGATGCGTCAGATCCGGGGGGACCGACGCTTCGCGGCAGCGATGATCATCATCCCGGTGCTCCTGCTCGTGTTCCTCAAGGTGGTGTTCGACGCGATGGACGTGCCCTCGGTCGGCCAGCAGCGCTACGCGGTGCTTGGCGTGTCATACGTGATTCACTTCGTGGCGTTCCTGCTCACCGCGCTCGTCGTTGTCGGGGAACGGGTCCAGGGCACGCTCGTGAGGATGTTCATCAACGGGTATCGGCGTCTGGAGATCGTCGGTGGATATCTGGGGGCCTACACACTGTTCGCAACGCTCCAGAGCGTTCTCGTCCTCATCGTTGCGCACTTCCTGTTCTCCCTCGACTACTCGATGGGCGAGTTGGGACAGATCTTCTTGGTGTTGTGGCTTCTCGCCATCTTGATGATGTCCATCGGGATTCTCGTTTCGAACCTGGCTCGCAACGTCGCACAGGTGATCCCCTTCGTGCCGGCGATCGTCGTTCCGGCACTCTTCCTGTCGGGGATCGTCGTGGAGGTTTCAAAACTGCCGACCTGGGCGCAGGTGGTGTCCAGGGTGATTCCGCTCTACTACTCAACCCAGGTGTTCGGGTCGCTCTTCAGCAGTGGGAGCATCTTTGACGATCTCTGGGCGTTTCTGCTCCTGCCGATCCTGGCGGTCGTCGTGCTCGGATTCGCTGCGATGACGTTGCGTGAAGAACTCTGATCAACCCCGCAACCCACCGTTCCTGCGTGGGTTCGGTGCAGTATGTCCACGGAACTCACGCCAGAACGGATGAGGCTGTCAATTCTCCGGCCGCATGGTCGGAAACAGCACGACCTCTCTGATCGTCGGCTCGTCGGCGAGCAGCATCACCAGCCGGTCGACGCCGATCCCGAGCCCACCGGTCGGAGGCATGCCGTGCTCGAGTGCTCGCAGGAAGTCCTCGTCGATCGGATGGGTCTCCTCCTCACCCTCCGC
>Ga0315535_1002790_pt1 | contig 10944 bp, 5 predicted proteins | sample SalMarSW160220MG_2_FD_203092 | JGI IMG/M metagenome (GOLD analysis project Ga0315535, IMG submission 203092) | Salt marsh sediment microbial communities from the Plum Island Ecosystem LTER, Massachusetts, United States - Salt Marsh Sediment SW1602-20 ...
TTAAGTCCGCCTCCCCTGGTTCCTATCCAGAGTACATTCGGACCCTCCTCAACAATGGAATAAACAATATCGCTGTTTAAACCCTTCTCCCCCTGCTTGTACCGGAATTGCCGGAATTTTCGTAGCACATATCCACCTTTACTTTCCCTGGCAACTTCCATATTGACCAATCCGTAACCATTTGTACCCAACCATAAACTTCCGTAAACATCAATACAAATTGCATATACATTTCCAAAATCAAGGTTCTCTTCATTTTTAAAATCTCCCGGAAAATGGAATATTTTTCCGGACGATTGTTCCAGCATATCAATCCCTTCTCCGTCAACTCCAATCCATAAATTGTTGTTTTTATCCATGTTTAGGGCGAGAACCGCATTGTTTGACAGTCCGTTCTCCATCATATAGGAAATCCTGCTTCCTGATCCGGGTGGTAATTTGTTCAGGCCGCCTCCCCTGGTACCCACCCATAAATTCCCACGCTTATCACCATACACCGATCGCACGATATTATGGCTGAGAGAACCGGATTCACTGCTTCCCTTTTTTATATTGAAAAAAGGTTTTCCCTTCGTTATATATCGATACACCCCATTACCATCGGTTCCTATCCACAACAAATCATCACTGGTCTGCCTGATGGTCCAGATTTTTACTTTATCGGAAGAGAGGTCAGGCATTTTCTCATTCATGAGAGTCAGTTCCGGAATATTGTTTAATGTCAGGCTATATACAGAACCATCATCTGTACCCAGCCAGAATTCGTTGGCAGTGCCCGACTCATTCACGGTAGTAACATTGAATTGACCATCTCCCTCGCTGATTCTCTTCACTTCCCGGGTCTCCAGGTTCAAAATAAACACTCCGCCTGTTTCAATGCTAATAACAAGATATGTAGTCTGATCACCCCGGATAAACCAATTTCTTTCAAATTTAAGCTCCCCGAAATTTCCAAGATCATATTCATACTCCTTCCTAAACCCCTTATTTTTAGAGTAGATAAATAATTTCCCCCCGGATCCCAGCAGGTACAAATTATTATTCCTGCCTCCTGCAAGACCAATAATATTTTTGTGATCTGCTTCGGATATTCCTGTAAGATCCAGTTGCCGGAATATATTTCCGGATTGTTCGTAGTAGGAGAGTCCGAATCTCATTAGAGAAACGTAGAGCATGGAATCGGGCCCGATGCATGCCTTCAGGTTCACCTCGCGTACGGGCATATATACATTTCCTGAAAAGTATGACTCAAAGGACAGGGTGTTTGGTAGATACCTGTCGATATCCTTATTGGTTATTACCCACAGGTTGTGGTACTTGTCCTCCAGAATATTCCTGATAATATTGTTGCTTATTGATCTCTTATCAAAATAGTCGGGTTTGAATACTGTAATGTTTGTACCATCATACCTGTTTAGTCCGTCCCACGATCCAAACCACATCACGCCTTCCGAATCCTGAAGTATACAGGTAATAGCAGAGTTGGAAAGACCCTCCTCATTACTCAGATTCATAGGGATCCATTTGCTATTTGTATTTCCGGGCAGTACATAAAAAACAAGCAGGCAAAGCAGGGAGAATATATATACAGGTCTGAACATATGGTGGATTAGAGAAAAAGAAGTTGAGTACTCAACAGAGTAAGTTACAACAATTTAATTGATTACAGACTAAATATTGAGATGCATTTTGGGAACAGGGCGGACAACTTTGGTCACAGGCCGGAAGCCAAACCGGTGGATTTGTCGGTACTTGAACTTACCATATCTGTGAAACAACACATGGATCTCTCAAAAAGAAATATACACAATCCTATTTTAAATCCGGAAGACATCTCCCCGAGCACAGAAGGCATGAAAATAGAGTGCCTGCTAAATCCCGGGGTATTCAGATTTGAGAATAAGACATGGCTTTTGCTTCGGGTAGCCGAACGTCCTGAGCAGAAGGATGGAGAGTTGAGCTTTCCGGTTCTGAAAAATGGAAAAATGGAAATATTGAGCTTCAGAACAAACGACCCCGATCTTGATAGTTCAGATCCACGCATTATACAATACAGAGGCACCTCCTATCTTACAACCCTGTCACATCTCAGGCTTGTATGCAGTGACGATGGAGTACATTTTAAGGAATCCCGGGACCATGCTCCGATATTTGGAGAGGGTCCCCAGGAGTCATTTGGAATCGAAGATTGTCGCGTAACCACCATAGGCAAATCCTATCACCTTACCTATACAAAAGTTTCGCCCCAGGGGGTGGGTGTGGGTTACATGTTTACGCGGAATTGGAAACAATTTGATCGGCGTGGAATGATTTTCCCTCCTCATAATAAGGATTGTGCCATTTTCGGGGAGAAGCTAAACAACAGGTATTATGCGCTTCACAGGCCCAGCAGTCCTGAACTTGGTGGTAATTATATCTGGATTTCCCAATCCAATGACCTTATTCATTGGGGCGATCATCAATGTATTGCCACCACAAGGGATCAATCCTGGGATAGTGCCAGGATTGGCGCCGGCGCGGCTCCCATAAGAACTTCTGAAGGTTGGCTTGAAATATATCATGGTGCAGACAGTGACCACAGGTATTGCCTGGGAGCCTTGCTTCTTGATCTCAATAATCCCTCATTGGTCCTTTCCCGAAGCGAGGAACCCATTATGGAACCAACAGAAGAATACGAACGAAACGGCTTTTTTGGAAAGGTGATCTTTACCAACGGACAACTTGTTGATGGAGATACCATCACTATTTACTACGGGGCAAGCGACGAAGTCATTTGCATGGCAGAGTTCTCTGTGAAAGAAATTCTGGCTTCACTTAAAATTAGCAAATGAAATTTTCGATCCTGAAAAAGCCAAAAATCGAATACGATTTCTTCCTCAGCATGCCCCGGGGAATGAGGGTGCTGCTGATCACCAATATTATCTATGCATTTGTACTACCTGTCATCGATCTGTTCGTAGGCGCTTACATCATGCGCACATCGGATGAGCCCAGACTGGTGGCCATCTATCAGCTATCGGTTTATACCGGCATTCCAATCACTTTTTTGATCAATGGCTTCCTTCTGAATAAGATAAAAATAGCTCACCTCTATAGTTTTGGCATGCTGTTGAGTGGTATCTCGATGGTATTTATGATGACCCTGGGAGAGGTTGATGCCCCGGGCGTTGCATTTTCAGGTCTTATCATGGGTTCTTCATTTGGTTTTTTCTGGGCAAATCGCGATTTCCTTGCACTGAATACCACCAACGATAGCAACCGGAATTACTATTATGGCCTGGAAACTTTTTTCTATACCGTTACCACAATCCTGGTCCCGGTAACCATTGGATGGTTTCTAATTAGTTCGGGTCGATGGAAGTGGATTGGCAATATCGGTAATGCCTATAAAATAGTGACCTTCATCGTATTCCTTCTCACCATTTTTTCAAGTTATATCATTCACAAGGAGAAATTCAGGAATCCTACGCAGAAGAGGTTTGTCTTTTTCAGGTTTGACAAACTCTGGAGCAGAATGTTGTTCCTCTCTTCACTAAAAGGATTGGCACAGGGATACCTGGTTACGTCACCAGCCATTCTGATCATGCGATTGGTAGGCGATGAGGGCTCTTTGGGCAATATTCAAAGCCTTTCGGGCGTACTGTCGGCCATCATTCTGTATATACTTGGAAGGACATCCAAACCAAAGCACAGAATCTATATTTTCTCCGCCGGCCTGGTCGTTTTCTTTATCGGAACGCTTGTTAACGGAGTCCTGTTCTCGGCAACCGGTGTCATCGTATTTGTGATCTGTAAAGTGATGTTTCAACCATTGCACGACATCGCATACTTTCCAATACAGATGAAGGTTATTGATGTACTCTCGTACAAGGAGAAAAGAAATCAGTTCGCCTATATTTTCAATCACGAATTCGGACTTTATATAGGCAGATTTTTGGGTCTTGGGCTTTTCATTTTTCTCATTACGTATGTCTCCGAATCCTTTGCCCTGAAATACTCACTTATTATTATTGCAGCAATACAACTCTTATCTATACCAGTGGCCAGAAGGGTGGTCAGGAGGGCAAACAGATATGAATCTGGTCCCGTAACATCTCCTGCAGAAGAACAGGGTATATAAAAAACAATGATGAAAAAACTGATTTATATAGTTGCCTTATTTGCTCTGACAGCAGTTCCGTCATGCAATTCCAACCGGCTGGAAATTAAACAGCTGGAATTGGAGAAGGTATCAAAAATGCCTTTGGATCCCACCCCATACAAAATCCTCGACTGGTGCGAAAAGGCGAAGAATTTCGACGATATCGTTTTTGACTATAAGCCAGATAATCAAGGAGAAGCACTCATCTGGATCGACAATGCAAAAAGAAATTTCCCCCAGGAGACATTCGGCTTATATACGGTGATAGGAGATATTCGACAGGGGCCTGACGTAAACAACGGTGAATTCCATGAAGCCATTAATTCCATGGGAGCCTTGTTGAGTGCCGGTTTGGTTGGGATCGATAAAACCAATCAGCAAGGCTACAACTATCCGCTTATGATTCAGAATTATTTCAACAGAGAAAATGGTTGGAATATCATGATGAACAATACTTCAGCGGAAGTGGCTATGCAGGGTGGGGGATATGGCCGGGATTGGTGGTATGATGTTTTTCCCAATGTATTGTATTATGCGGTTTCCGACCTCTTTCCTGACGTTGAAAGGGCTGACAGCCTCCAAAGAATAGTCGCCGACCAGTTTTATAAAGCCGATTCAGTAATGGACGGGAATTACGATTACTCCTATTTTGACTATTCCCTGATGGAAGGAAAGATCAACCAGATTCCCTACCAGCAGGATGCAGCCGCAGGTCATGCCTGGGTCTTGTACGCTGCCTATCAAAAATTTGGAGATGAAAGGTATTTAGAGGGAGCAATTTCAGCTCTGGATGCGCTGTACAGCCAAAGCGAGAGTCGTTTCTATGAAGTGCTGATGCCATTTGGCGCCTATACGGCAGCGAGATTAAATGCAGAAAAGGGGACAAAATATGATATTTCGACAATTCTGGATTGGACGTTCGATGGTTGCACAAACCCGGAGGGACGTTATGGATGGGGAATTATAAATGACCATTGGGGAGCGTATGATGTAAGTGGAATACAAGGCAATATCATTCAGGAAGGAGGTTACGGATTTCTGATGAATACCTTTGACATGGCCTGGCCTCTTGTAGCCATGGTCCGTTATGAGCCTGAATATGCTGAAATTATTGGCAAATGGATGTTGAATGTTGCCAATGCTGCCCGCCTTTTTTACCCCTATGAAATTCCGGATAAGAATCAATGGCTGCCGGAAGAGAAGGCCATTACGAGAAATGTTATTGCCTACGAGGGGTTAAAGAAAACGGATGCCTATAAAAAGGAAAGCCTTATAGGTATCTCACCAGTCGCATTGGGAGATGGTCCAAACTGGGTTGTTGGAGAGCCGGCACTTTCCATGTTCAGTATATATGGATCAGCTCATGTTGGAATTTTCGGATCGATTATTCGCGAAACCAATGTGGAGAAGATACTACAATTAAATTGTCTGGCTACTGACTTTTACCGCAACCCGGCCTACCCAACCTACCTGTACTTTAATCCATTTGGAGAGGAGAGGGTTATCGAATACTTCAACGATGGTGATCCGGTAGATCTTTACGATGCCATTGGTCATAAGCTCGTGGCCCAAAGCATCATAGATTCGGGACAATTTACTCTGCCTGCTGACAAGACCATGCTTATTGTAGCATTTCCGGCTGGAAGCATGCTTGAAAAGATGGGCAATAAAACGACTGTAAACAAGATTGTGGTAGCATACCAATAAGACAGCAGCGCAATAAGATTTAACTGAATGACTAAAATTTTAAATCTGTATACCAAATGAAAAAAACTGCAAGAATACTTCTCATGTCCTTCATCGGACTCCTTTTTGTCGTGCATTTGTATGCACAGGAAAGGGTAATTACAGGTACTGTGACTGATGCTGCTACTGGTGAGGTTTTGCCTGGCGCAACAATCATCATTTCAGGAACTGTAATAGGAACAACAACTGATATTGAAGGAAAGTTTTCCATAAGCATTTCAGAGGGAAACAAACTTTCAGTCTCTTTTATAGGATATATACCCAAAGAAATTGAAACGGGCCTTCTGACGAATATTGAGGTTCAACTGATGCCTGATTTGGAACAATTGGAGGAGGTGGTAGTAACCGGGTACTCAACGGTACGCAAAAGCAATATAACCGGGGCAATTTCGACAGTTAAAGCTTCAGAACTTTCAAAAATGCCTGTGGTTGGTGTTGATCGTTCATTGGCCGGCAAGGTATCCGGAGTAAGGGTAAACCAGGCGACCGGTGCTCCGGGAGATGATGTGTCCATTAGAATCAGAGGGGTTGGAACCATAGGAAACAATGATCCTCTTTATGTGATCGATGGAATACCCACAAAAGGTGCCTTAAATGTTATTTCTCCTTCCGATATCGAATCCATTTCGATCCTGAAAGATGCCGCATCGGCAGCTATTTATGGTTCGCGTTCGGCTAACGGAGTGGTGGTGATTACCACCAAAAAAGGGGCATCAGGAAAACAAACCGTAACCTACAATGGGTACTATGGGGTACAGAAACACGGGAAACTCACCCCCATGGTGAATACAGCTGAGTACATAGATATATACAACGAGGCTGCAAGGGCAGATGACAGAGATATAATTTCTCCTGAAATAGCGGCGACTTTTGCCGATGTTGACCATATGGAATCAATATTCCAAATGGCTCCGGTTCAAAGTCACCAGGTTAGCATCTCCGGCGGCGATAAAAAATCACAATACCTGATTTCGGGTGATTATTTCAATCAGGATGGCATCATCCTTAATTCGTTCTATAAAAGGTATTCCTTCAAAGCAAATGTGAATTCAAATTTATCCGATTGGTTTCGGATCAATATCAATACAAACTTTGCATCTACCAAGAGAAATATCATTTCCAATTCGGGTGATGGAGCTTCCAGCGACAAAGGAAGTGTTGTTCGATATGCATTTTTCAGAACTCCCGGGACACCGATCTATAAGGAGAATGGCGAATATGTTGATTTGCCTCAAAATCCAAAATTCCTGGGAGATGGATACAACCCCGTTGGACTTGCAAATCATTTCGATGACAAAGAGCGCAGATATATTTCCCTCAACAATGTGCTTCTTGAAATAAAAATATTAAAGGGTCTTGTTTTCAGGTCCAACAATGGCGTCAATCTGAATATAAAAGACCGAAAAAAATTCTACGAAGAATGGGGCGACAGGGGTATTGATGCTCCTGGCAGTGCTACGCATTCAACCGCAATAAATACAGCCCTCACCACAAACAATGTGCTGGAATACACCAAAACCTTTCATGAACTGCATTACCTGCGAGTCCTTTTGGGTTCCGAAATCATTAAAGATATGACTGAAGAGCACGGAGGCAGCCGGCAAAACTATCCCCAGCAAAGCATATACTTTCGCTATCTGGATGCCGGAATTGGAGAACAAACAAGCTATGGAAATGCCTGGGAATGGGCTCTGACCTCCTATTTTGCCAATCTGGAATATATTTTCAACGATAAATACCTGATGACCTTAACCATTCGCAGAGATGGCTCATCAAGATTTTCAGCAAAGAACCGGTATGGCATATTCTATTCAGGGTCAGCAGCTTGGCGCTTAGACAAGGAGCCTTTTCTGGCCAACTTTGTTGAAAAAGCCAATATCAGCTTGCTGAAGATCAGAGGTTCATATGGTAAGCTTGGTAATCAGGAAATTGGTGATTATCCATGGGCAACGATCATTAGCGGTGGTTACGATTATCCTTTTGGCGGACTGGCGCAAAGGGAACAACATGGATATGCCATTAGCACCCAGGGCAACGATGAGGTAAAGTGGGAAACCACCAAACAAATGGATTTTGGTATTGACTTAAGAATGTTTCAAAACAAACTGATCTTCAATGCTGATTATTTCTACAAAGTAACAAGCGACATGCTTATTCCTTATCCTGCCCCCTCCATCGGTGGTTCGGCATCCTACCCCTGGGTAAATGCCGGCAGTGTTGAAAACAAGGGATTTGAGCTTGAGCTTGGCTATCAGAATCACGCCGGAGATTTCAGCTATGAAATAAGCGGAAATTTTGCGAAAGTAAACAACAAGGTGCTCTCACTGAGCGGTGAGGATGCAAAGCCTATTATAGGTGGCGAAGTGGATAACAACACATTTGTTACGGTAACCGGAGTCGGGGAGGCCATAGGAACTTTCTATGTGTACCAGATGGATGGCATATTCCAATCCACCACTGAAATACTAACGCATGCATACCAGGGGCCAAATATTAAGCCCGGCGATGTAAAATACAAAGACATGAGTGGTCCTGACGGAGTCCCCGACGGTACAATTGATGCTTTTGACCGGGTATATGCAGGAAGTGCCATCCCTGATTTTACCTATGGATTAACCGTCAATCTTGCATATAAAAATTTCGACTTCTCAGCCTTCTTCCAGGGTGTACAGGGAAACAAAGTCTACATGCAAATAAACAAAGACATTGAAGGATTCTACAGAGCATTCCCTGTAACAGAACGTTTTTACGAAAATCACTGGACGACTGAAAACCCGAGTAATGAAGTTCCGCGCGCCGCATGGGGCGGAGCTACCAACAACAATCGGCCTTCGACCCGCTTTATCGAAGATGGCTCATATGTAAGACTTAAAAACATACAAATTGGCTACACCATTCCTTTCAGCTCAGGCAAAAAAGTCAGGGTAGAACAATTAAGAATTTATGTGAGCGCACAGAATTTGTTCACCTACACCAAATTTTCCGGTTTAGATCCGGAGATGCAAACCAGCGAAAATTCCGCAGCAGAAGGAGACAGAGCAGTAGGTATAGACTGGGGTACATACCCTTCTTCAAAAACCTACCTGATAGGGCTGAACCTAACTTTTTAAAAACATTTCTACCATGAAAACAACGATGTATAAAACATTGATAATTATCCTTTTGGGTTTCTTTTTATACTCATGTGAAGACATTTTAGATACAGATCTAAAAGGAAGTTATACGACGGAAACTTTTTTCGTGTCGAAGGAAAATGCAATTCTGGCTGTAAATGCTGCTTACCGGCCCCTGTCATTTGCTACGGATGGAGCCGAAATATGGGTAGTGGGGGATACCAGATCAGATGATGCCATAAAAGGGGGAGATGCAGGCGATAAAGCCGATGCCGCTGATATTGACAATTTTACAGAAAACACCAACAATGGTGTTGTTGCAACGCTTTGGGCGAACTATTACGAAGGGATAACCCGTTGCAACTATACCATCCTGAATGTTGGGGCCATGAGCGCCACAATTATAGATAATGAATTGAAAAACAGGATAATAGCAGAAGCAAAATTTCTACGTGCTTATTATTATTTCTATCTGGTTAATATTTACGGTGATGCGCCCGTTGTGTTGGAACCCAAAATCGCCAGTGAACTGCAAATTGCTCCTTCAACAGTTGGTGAGATCTATGCACAAATCGAAAAGGATTGCGATGATGCACAAAAGGTATTGCCGGTTTCTTACCCTCCGGCAGAAGTTGGCAGAGCAACAAAAGGTGCAGCTATCGCACTTTTGGCAAAAAGTTACCTGTACCAGGGAAAGTGGAAAGAAGCACACGAAACGGCTGTACTTCTTACCCAGCCTCCTTTTACATATATGTTGATGTCAAATTACCAGCACAACTTCAATGTAGCCTTTGAAAACAATGCAGAGTCGGTATTTGAAGTTCAACATTTAAGCCACCAAAATCCGAATTCAGGAAATCTTCTGAACCAGGCGTTTGCTCCACCTGCTGACTACGGAATGGGCGAAGGTTATTACTTTAATCTGCCCACCCAGAATTTTGTTGATGAGTTTGAGACAGTAAATATCGAGGGAACAGATTATGCCGATCCAAGGCTTGACTATACCTTGGGGCGGGAAAACGCTCAACTGCCATGGATAGACGACACAATCACTTACAGCAGCGGGTGGACAGAAACGGGTTACGTCGCAAAAAAATGCCTACAGCCTATTTCAGAAATTCCGGGAAATATTAAGGGTGACGGCGACCTGAATTACACAGCCATTCGCTATGCAGATGTACTGCTTTGGATTGCCGAGGCTTATAACGAAGATGCAATGCCGGCACTGGCGCTTGGGTATTTAAATCAGATCAGAGAAAGAGCCAGGGGATGTTTCCAGGTAGATGAGAACCTGACAAATTATCCGACAATTCCTTCAGGCTTGTTGGAAGATATTTCAGAAACTGACCAAAATTCACTCAGAGATATCATACGTCACGAACGCCGAACCGAATTAGGCTTTGAGTTCCACCGGTATTTTGATATCATGAGATACGGAGAACAATACGCCAACAAGGTTTTTAAAGACGTAGATCACTTCAACTATCAGCAAAACAGATATCTACCTTACCCTCAGAGAGAGCTTGATACAAATTATGAACTAAGAAATTATCAGTAAAACTAAAATTATACAGCGTGAAAAACACATTCATTATTAATCTAAAAAAGTGAAACCATGAAAAATTTGTTAAAATTTTCGGTTGCTGCGATCATTATTGCTGCAGCCATTGTTACAAGTTGTAAAAAAGACGATGAACCCGAGCCTACCAATGTAGACAAAACTGAATTACAGGCACTCTATGACGAAGCCCTTGCATTGCATGATGGTGCTGTGGAAGGAACCAATGCAGGTCAGTACGCTTCTGGTGCAAAAGCTGATTTCAAAATTGTAATTGATGCAGCTAAAACTGTTCTTGACGACCTGTACACTACCGAAGGAACCGTAGCTGCAATGATTACGCAGCTAAACACCGCTATGGATGTATTTATGAACAGGGAAATACA
>Ga0315535_1002791_pt1 | contig 10941 bp, 7 predicted proteins | sample SalMarSW160220MG_2_FD_203092 | JGI IMG/M metagenome (GOLD analysis project Ga0315535, IMG submission 203092) | Salt marsh sediment microbial communities from the Plum Island Ecosystem LTER, Massachusetts, United States - Salt Marsh Sediment SW1602-20 ...
TTCGCGCTGGTCATGAAGGCGGTGCGCGCCATCCATGTCCTGGACACCGTGCGTCCGCCGGAGACCTGACTACCAGCATTCCGTATGCCTTGAGCGCTGACGAGCGTCTGCGGGCCTGGATCCTGCTGGCCCAGAAGCCCGGCGTGGGTCCTCGCACGCTGGGGGAGCTGCTCGAACGTTTCGGCGACCCGTCCCGCATCCTCGCGGCGGACGCTGGGGCTTTGGCGGCCGCCGGGGTCCGATCATCCGTGATCCGGGGGCTGATGGGGCGGGACGAGACGGCGGTTGAGACGACGCTGCGCTGGGCCGAACAGGACGGTGCCTATATCCTGACGTGGGATGACCCCCGGTACCCCCATCTGTTGCGTGAGCTTCCCGATGCCCCTTGCGTCCTCTACGTGCGGGGAAATCCCGCGGTCCTTTCCGATCCCCAGATAGCCATCGTCGGCACGCGCAATCCCACGCCGGGGGGTCGGGAGACGACCCTGGCGTTCGCGCGACAGCTGACCGCCAGCGGACTCACGGTCACCAGCGGCCTGGCCCTGGGCGTTGACGGCGCTGCTCACGAAGGAGCGCTCCAAGCCGGGCACACGGTGGCCGTCCTAGGCACTGGGGCGGATCGCGTGTATCCGGCAATGCATCGGGACCTGGCTCGCCGCATCGCCGCACAGGGGGCACTGGTGACCGAGCTTCCTCCCGGCAGCCCTCCCCGGGGCAGCAACTTTCCCCGACGCAACCGCATCATCAGTGGCCTCAGTCTGGGGACCCTGGTCACCGAGGCCACGCTTGGCAGCGGATCCCTGATCACGGCGCGGTATGCGACGGAGCAGGGTCGGGAGGTCTTCGCCGTTCCGGGCTCCATTCACAATCCGATGGCACGGGGCTGCCATGCCCTCATCCGCAACGGCGCAAAGCTCGTAGAGACGGCCCAGGATATTGTCGAGGAGCTTGCACCCCAGCTGCGGTCGCTCTTAACCGACCCCGGGTCAGCGCCTGCGGGGGCTGGCGAGGGAGCGATCGCCGGCCGACGGCTGGACGCGGATTACCAGCAGCTGCTCGACGCGATGGGACACGATCCGGTATCCACGGATGAGCTGATTCGCCGCGTTGGCCTGTCCGCGCACGCCGTGGCATCCATGCTGCTGTTGCTGGAGCTCGAGGGATATGTATCATCTCACCCGGGAGGGCGTTACTGTCGGACAGAGGGGCCGGCAGATGCATCCTGAAGGGGTAGGCGGCGGCGAACACGGGTGACGCGCGGGCGGAGCGAGCTGTTTGCGAGTCCCGGGGGCCGTCTCCAGTGACATTGCGGTATCTCCCGACTCCCGGGGCAAGGGGTCTAATAGGAGTCTGTGAACCGCACTCGAGGTTGCAGATGTACGAGAATATGGTTGACGTCCTCATCTACCTCTACGAGAACTACATGGACGGAGAGGGAAAGGCTCCAGCGGATCAGGGCGAGCTCGAAGAGGAGCTGTCCCAGGCGGGGTTTACCAGCGGTGAGATCCAAAAGGCGCTGCGCTGGCTGGATGAGCTGGCCGCCGGGGCGGATACGCCCCAGTATCATGCCTATAGTGCCCACTCCATGCGTATCTATGGCGAGACGGAGTGCGCCAAGCTGGACGTCGACACCCGTGGGCTCCTCTTGTTCCTCGAGCAGAGCGGGATACTGGATTCGGCTGCGCGCGAGCTCGTCATCGACCGTGTGCTTGCCATAGACCATGCCTCCGTCTCGGTGGACGAGCTGAAGTGGGTCGTGTTGCTCGTTCTGATGAATCGACCGGGTCACGAGGATGCCTTCAGCCAGATGGAGGACCTCGTCTACAACGACGTGCCGGCCGTGATCCATTGACGCCCGGCAGGTGCTTCCCGAGCGTCGCTGTTCCGTCTCCTATCCCGGACCCGGTCTCCGACGTGGACGCCGCTCCGCTTGACGCGGAGTCGCTGGATCGTATCTGCTAGGCCCCCTTTCCGCTGGCGAGGGCGGGGTCCAATGGGGCGGCTGTCGCGGAGCGAGGGGAGAGCCTCCGCGGCCCGATGGGGCGCTCGACCCCGACGCCTTCCGGTTTGAATTCCCGCCGCGCGGCGCCAATGAGCAGGTCGAGGGTTGCGCTCGCCGGAACCCAGGCGGGTGGCCGGGCCGCATCACTGCCTCGTCGTTCGATTGCCATCGCGTATCAGCAGACGTATGAACCTGGTTGTTGTTGAATCGCCTGCCAAGGCGAAGACCATCAAGAAGTACCTCGGCTCCGACTTTGACGTCGTGGCCTCTTACGGACACGTGCGTGATCTTGTCCCCAAGGAGGGGGCGGTCGATCCAGAGCAGGGCTTTGCGATGAATTACCAGGTGATCGACCGCAACGAGCGGCACGTCCAGGTAATCGCCAAGAAGCTCAGGGCTGCCGATGCCCTGTATCTGGCCACCGACCCGGACCGGGAGGGGGAGGCTATCTCCTGGCATCTCTACGAGTTGCTGCGCCACCGTGGCCAGTTGGCGAGCAAGCCTGTCCATCGGGTTGTCTTCAACGAGATCACCAAGCGCGCCGTGCAGGATGCGGTTGCTCATCCGCGCGGGCTGTCGGTCGATCTGGTGAATGCGCAGCAGGCGCGGCGCGCCCTCGACTATCTGGTGGGCTTCAATCTCTCGCCCCTGCTGTGGAAGAAGGTCAGGCGCGGGCTGTCGGCCGGCCGGGTCCAAAGTCCCGCCCTGCGCCTGATCGTGGAGCGGGAGCTGGAGATCGAGGCCTTTCACACCCGCGAGTACTGGACAGTCACCGCCGACGCCTCGAAAGAGGAGAAGCCGTTCGAGGCGCGCCTTACCGCATTTGGGGGCGAGAAGCTCGGTCAGTTCAGCATCGGGGACGAGCAGCGTGCCCGGGAGATCGAGCAGACCCTCACCCGGGCAGCCCGGGGGAAGCTGCGGGTGGAGAAGGTGGAGCGCAAGCAGCGCAAGCGCCACCCGGCCCCGCCCTTCATCACATCCACTCTGCAGCAGGAGGCCGCCCGCAAGCTCGGGTTCACCGCCCAGCGGACCATGCGCGTCGCCCAGCAGCTTTACGAGGGGGTTGACGTGGGAGGCGGTGCCGTGGGTCTCATCACCTACATGCGCACCGACTCGACAAATCTCGCCCAAGAGGCCCTGAGCGAGATTCGGGAGTTCGTCGCCGAGCGCTATGGAAAGGAGTACCTGCCCCCCCACGCCCGCGTCTACAAGACCAAGGCGAAGAATGCCCAGGAGGCCCACGAGGCGATTCGTCCCACCTCGATCCGCCGCCTCCCGCAGGATCTGAAGGCCCATTTGGGGAGCGATCAGCTCCGGCTCTACGAGCTGGTCTGGAAGCGTGCCCTGGCTTGCCAGATGGCCCATGCCCTGATCAATACGGTCGCGGTGGATCTGAGCGCCGGTCGGGGCAACCTCTTTCGTGCCACCGGATCGACGGTTACCGAGCCCGGGTTCATGCGGGTCTACCTGGAGGGGCGGGACGACCCTGCCGGGGCGGGCGACGACGAGGAGCGCATGTTGCCGCCTCTGAAGGAGGGCGAGCTGGCTGACCTCCTGGGGATTCGCCCGGAGCAGCACTTCACCGAGCCCCCACCCCGATACACCGAGGCGTCCCTCGTCAAGGCCCTGGAGGAATACGGGATCGGCCGCCCATCGACCTACGCCACCATCATCTCCACGCTCCAGGAGCGGGAGTACGTCCAGCTGGAGAAGAAGCGGTTCTTCCCGACCGATGTGGGGCGGATCGTCAACCGGTTTCTTACGGAACACTTCACGCCTTACGTGGACTACGACTTCACCGCGAAGCTCGAGGACGAGCTCGACGCGGTATCCCGTGGGGAGGAGGACTGGATTCCCCTGCTGGAGCATTTCTGGAAGCCGTTCAAGGAGCGGGTCGATCACACGCAGGAGAACGTCAAGCGCAGCGATGTTACCCAGGAGATCATTGAAGAGACCTGTCCCCAATGCGGTGCGCCGCTGGCAATCCGTTTGGGGCGCCATGGGCGCTTCATCGGCTGTACCCGCTACCCGGAGTGCGACTACACCCGCGATCTCGCACCGAGGGATCAGGAGGAGCAGCCTCCGGCGGAGGTGGTGGAGGGTAGGACTTGCCCCGAGTGCGGCTCGCCGCTCCATGTCAAGCGCGGCAGGTACGGCAAGTTCATCGGCTGCAGCGCCTATCCGAAGTGTCGCCACATCGAGCCCTTGGAGCGGCCGGCGGATACAGGGGTGGTCTGTCCCAAGTGTCAACGCGGCACCCTGCTGAAGAAGCAGTCCCGCAGGGGGAAGGTGTTTTACTCCTGCTCCACCTACCCGAAGTGCGATTACGCCGTCTGGCATGAGCCGATTGCAGGGCCTTGTCCCCAGTGCGGTTGGCCGATCCTGACGGTCAAAGTGACCAAGCGCGGTCCAGCCCAAAGGGTGTGTCCCCAGAAGGACTGCAGCTACAGTGCTCCCTTTGAAGAGACGGCAGAGCACGAGGAGGCGGTGTCCTGACAGGCAGGCTGGGGCGGATGGCAGCCGGAGGCTCAACCGAGGCCCCTTCGGGCTAACGGTCATGGTGCCAGCGTCACCCAGAAAAAGTAAGTCGCTGGCGCCATGACCGTTTCCCTCACCCCATCCCTCTCCCAGAGGGCGAGGGGGATGTGGAGCGCGGATTCGCGCGACTTTCATAGTAAGGTCGGATGGCTGCCGTTATTGGTTGGTACAAGCTCCGGCTCGCGGTGCGCTGCCTCCAGGTCGGCGGTGTGATCGCCTATCCCACGGAGGCGGTGTACGGTCTGGGGTGCGACCCTTTGAGCCAGGGCGCGGTGCAGCGCATCCGGGACCTCAAAGGCCGCCCCGCGCGCAAGGGGCTGATCCTCGTCGCCGCCGATTTTGGCCAGCTTCTTCCCTTCGTCGAGCCCCTGGATGCAGCCCGGATGGCGCACGTGTTCGGGAGCTGGCCGGGACCAGTCACCTGGCTGCTTCCGGCGCGGCGCACAACCTCCCCCTTGCTTACCGGCCCCCACTCCACCCTCGCGGTGCGGGTGACGGCGCATCCCGTAGCGGCAGCCCTCTGCCGGGCCTGGGGTGGTGCCCTCGTCTCGACGAGCGCGAATCGCAGCGGCCGCCCGCCCGCGCGTACCGGCCTTCAAGTCCGGCTACGCCTGGGCCCGCAAGTGGATTTTCTGTTGAACGGCCCGTGCGGCGGCCGCAGCCGGCCGTCCACCATCCGGGATGGCCGCTCGGGGGCTGAAGTGCGGCCATAATCCTAGCAATAGCGGCGAGCCGCCAGCCATTAGCCACCACCCGTTGTTTCATCAAGTCGCTTCCCCCCCCTGCACACGCTGGCGGCAGGGGCGGGGAGCTGCTAGGCTGCGAGTGAGCATCTGACCTTCTGCGACCGGCGCGCCACATGTCCCTCCGCCATCGTCGTTCCCATGCCGCCGCGCTTGCGTTGTCGCTCGTCTTCAGCCTTTTCTTGGCGTGGCAGCGGGCCGTTGGTGCCTCGCAGGTGGCAGTCGCTGATGAGCTCCAGCGGCTGGCGGCCGCGAACGGGTTCGAGGTGAGCGGTCTGCGGCATACGACGGAGGCGATGGGAAGGGTGGACACCGACGAGCTCTATCCTCGGCTGCTGGAGCTGCTCGGCAAGTTCAACAGCGTTATCGTGCAGGGGCCGGCAGGCAAGATCGAACGGGTGATCGTCCTTGGGCCCAAGGTCCCGGTGGAGGCGCCGCCGGTCACGGCTGAATCTGCGCCTGTCCAAGGCAAGGACGGTGATATCGTCGTGCACACCATTCGTCAGGGCACGGCGCATGCAGTCCAGGTATCCCTGGAGGGGGAGAGCGGTCAACGGATCTCCCGGACCCTGGTGGTGGACACAGGCGCGGATTTCGTGGTCCTCCCCGCGAGCCTGCTTGCGCAGCTCGGGTTACCGGCAGGTGCCATGAAGCAACGGCAGATGCAGACCGCCAATGGCAAGGTTTCGGCCCGCATCGGAACGCTTCCTGGGCTTTGGTTGGGGGATGCCCGGATTCCCGGTGTCCAGGCCGCCTTCCTCGATGACGCGAAGCTCGGCGAGAACGCCCTGCTCGGCATGAGCGTGCTTGGGCGCTACCGCGTGACCATGGATGACCGGCACGGGCTGCTGACTCTCGGGCCGAAGTAGAAGCCCGGCGGGCGGCTACCACCCTCGCTCGAGCAGGGGCCTCAGGCATTGCCCCGTGTATGACAGGGGGTGAGCGGCGATCTCCGCCGGCGGGCCGCTGGCGACCAGCTCCCCGCCCCGATCGCCCCCCTCAGGGCCCAGGTCGATGATCCAGTCCGCTGTCTTGATCACATCCAGATTGTGCTCGATGACCACGATCGTGTTGCCCTGATCCCGCAGGTGGTGGAGCACGTCGAGCAGATGTTTCACGTCCTGAAAGTGAAGCCCGGTGGTGGGCTCGTCCAGGATGTAGAGGGTACGGCCGGTGTCGCGTCTGGAGAGCTCGCGAGAGAGCTTGACCCGCTGGGCCTCGCCGCCGGATAGGGTCGTGGCGCTCTGGCCCAGGCGGATATAGGCCAGGCCCACGTCCACCAGGGTCTGGAGCTTGCGGTTGATGACCGGGACGGCCGCAAAGAGATCGATGGCATCTTCCACCGTGAGGTCGAGGACCTGATCGATGGGGCGGCCCTTGTAGCGGATCTCCAGGGTCTCCCGGTTGTAGCGCCGGCCCTTGCAGACATCGCACTGGACGTAGACATCCGGCAGAAAGTGCATCTCCACCCGGATTAGTCCGTCGCCCTTGCATGCCTCGCAGCGCCCGCCGGCGACGTTGAAGCTGAAGCGGCCCACCGAGTATCCTCGGGAGCGGGCTTCGGGGGTGGCGGCGAAGAGCTCTCGGATCGGATTGAAAAGGCCCGTGTAGGTGGCCGGATTCGAACGGGGGGTACGTCCGATGGGGCTCTGGTCGATGGCCACCACCTTGTCGAAGTGCCCGAGGCCTTCGATGGCGCAATGGGGCGCCGGTGTCACACTCGCGGCGTTGAGCTTGCGTGCGGCGGCCGGATAGAGGGTGTCGTTGATCAGCGTGGACTTCCCGGACCCCGATACCCCTGTGATGCAGCAAAAGGTCCCGACCGGGATCGTCACGTCGATGTTCTTCAGGTTGTGGTCCGCGGCGCCCAGGACACGCAGCAGTCGGGCTGGGTCGGGGGGGACCCGCTCCCTGGGGATCTCGATGCGAAGGTCCCCCGCGAGGTAGCGCCCGGTCAGGGAGCGGGGGTGTGCGGCAATCTCCTCCGCGGTACCCTCGGCGATAACCTCTCCGCCGTGGGCGCCGGCCCCTGGGCCGAGGTCCACGACCCGATCCGCGGTGCGGATCGCCTCCTCGTCGTGCTCCACGACGATCACGGTATTGCCCGCGTCCCGCAGTTGACTGAGGGTCCTCAGCAGCCGTGCGTTGTCGCGCTGGTGCAGCCCGATGGACGGCTCATCCAGGATATACATGACCCCCACCAGGCCGGCGCCGATCTGACTGGCCAGCCGAATGCGCTGGGCCTCTCCGCCTGAGAGAGTCTCGGCGCTGCGCTCGAGGGTCAGGTAGTCGAGCCCCACGTCCATCAGAAACCGCAGCCGCTGGGAGATCTCCTGAATCACCTTCGTCCCGATCTCTGCCCGCCGGCCAGTGAGCCTGAGTTCCCGAAAGAAGCGCAGGGCCTCTCCGATCGGGATGGCCGCGACCGCCGGCAAGCTCCGCTCGCCGACGAACACATGGCGCGCCGCCTCGTTGAGCCGCGAGCCCCCGCAGCCGGGGCAGGGTTGATGGGAGAGATACCGAGCCAGCTCCTCCCGGACGGCGGCCGACTCGGTGTCCCGGTAGCGCCGCTCCATGTTCGGGATGATGCCCTCGAACGGCCGCCGTTTGCTGGTGGTGGGCCCCTGGTCGTGGGGCAGGGCGACCAGGATGGCCTCTTCCCCGCTCCCGTACAGGACCACCTCCCGGACCTTCGGTGGGAGGCCCCGCCAGGGGCTCTCCACGTCGAATCCGTAATGGGCTCCAAGGGCCCGTATCATCTGAAAATAGTAGGCGTTGCGTCGGTCCCAGCCCCGCACGGCCCCGCCGGCCAGGCTGACCTCCGGATGCATGACCACCTTGGCGGGATCGAAATACTGCTCCACGCCGAGGCCGTTGCAGTCGGGGCAGGCCCCGGCGGGATTGTTGAACGAGAACAGCTTTGGCTCGAGCTCCGGGATGCTGTAGCCGCAGACGGGGCACGCGAATTTGGCCGAGAACAGGAGCTCAGGGCGCTGCGGCTCGTCGAGCCAGGCCACCCGCAGGGCCCCGTCGGAAAGACGCAGTGCCGTCTCGAAGGACTCCGCCAGACGCAGGCGCACCTCCTGCCGCACCCGAAAGCGGTCGACGATCACCTCGATGCTGTGCCTGCGCTTCGGGTCCAGCTCCGGGGGTGCATCGAGCTCGATGACCTTGCCGTCGACTCGGGCGCGGACGAATCCCTGGGCATGGAGCTCGGCGGGCAGGCGCTGGTATTCCCCTTTGCGCTCCGACACCAGGGGGGCCAGTACCATGAGTCTGCTTCCCTCCGGGAGGCCCAGGACCTGATCCACCATCTGGCTCACCGTCTGGGCCTCCAGGGACTCGGCGTGGACCGGGCAGCGCGGCATCCCGGCCCGCGCATAGAGCACCCGAAGGTAGTCGTAGATCTCGGTGATGGTTCCGACGGTCGAACGGGGATTGTGCGAGGTCGTCTTCTGCTCGATGGAGATGGCAGGAGACAGGCCATCGATGTGGTCGACGTCCGGCTTCTCCATGAGGGAGAGAAACTGCCGAGCATAGGCCGAGAGCGACTCCACATACCGCCGCTGGCCCTCCGCGTAGAGGGTGTCGAAGGCCAGGGAGGACTTGCCCGATCCGGACAGACCGGTGATCACGATCAGCCGGTCCCGCGGCAGATCGAGGTCAATGTTCTTGAGGTTGTGGGTGCGGGCGCCGCGAATGCGGATGGTGTCGACCGCCACCCCACCCGTTCGCAGTGTCGCCCGCTCATCCGGGGCTGCCATAGGTTACAGATTCGTAAGAAGTCGAAGCGCAGGAAAGGGCCCGCTGCTGGAGTGAGCTGCTAATATAGTCAGCCTTTTGTTTCGGAGGCAAAGAGCGTGCTATGAGTCGTTCGGGCCGGGTGGTCTCGCCCATGACGGATTCCGAGAAGCGGGCGGCGGTGGGGTTGTCGGCTATCTTCGCGCTGCGGATGCTCGGACTGTTTCTCATCCTGCCGGTATTCGCACTGCATGCGAAGGATCTGGTTGGGGACACGCCCTTGCTGACCGGTCTCGCCGTCGGTGCCTATGGGCTGACGCAGGCGCTCCTGCAGATCCCATTCGGTATGATCTCCGACCGCATTGGGCGCAAGCCGGTGATCTTCGTGGGCTTGGCGCTCTTTACGATCGGCAGCGTCATTGCGGCCATGTCGGCGGGCATCTATGGCGTCATCTTGGGGCGCGTCCTCCAGGGCAGCGGCGCAATCGCCGCCGCGGTCACGGCCCTGGCCGCCGATCTCACCCGGGAGGAGGTGCGCACCCGTGCCATGGCGGGCATCGGCCTCAGCATCGGCCTCGCCTTCGCGCTCGCGCTGGTGCTGGGCCCGGCGATCGCCCACGGGTTTGGTCTGAGCGGCGTCTTCTGGTTTACGGCCTTTCTGGCGGTCGCCGGCATCCTTATCCTGGCCCTTGTCGTACCAGACCCGGACCACTCCAGCATGCATCGGGATGTGGAGGCGGTGGCGGACCAGCTCCTCGGCGTCATCAAGAACAGGGAGCTGTTGCGGCTCGACTTTGGGATCTTCACCCTTCACATGCTGATGATCTCCCTCTTCCTCGTGGTGCCCCTCAACATCAAGGCGGCGGGGCTGCCGCCAGGGCATCACTGGTGGCTCTACCTACCCGTCCTGGCCCTCTCCGTGGTCGCGATGGTGCCCTTCATCATCCTGGCCGAGAGCAAGGGACACATGAAGGGCGTATTCGTGAGCGCGGTCGCCATGCTTGCCGCCGCCCTCGGGGGGCTGGCGCTCTTCCATCAGGGGCTGGTTGAGATTGCGCTCCTGTTGCTTGTCTTCTTCACCGCTGTCAACCTGCTGGAGGCGACCCTGCCGTCACTGGTCGCGAAGCTCGCGCCAGCGGGGACCAAGGGCACGGCAATGGGCGCGTTCTCGACCTCTCAGTTCACCGGTGCCTTCCTGGGGGGACTGCTTGGGGGCTGGGTCCATGAACGGCTGGGTGAGCAGGCCGTATTGCTCTTCTGCGCGGCCGCCGCCGGCCTCTGGTTTCTGGTCGCACGTTCCATGGCGCGGCCCGAGCGCGTCGCCACCCAGGTTATCCGGGTGGGAGACCTCGCGGGCGGCGATGTGGCGACCATACAACGGCGCCTCCTCGAGATTCCCGGGGTGGAGGACGCCGTGGTGGTTGCCGAGGAGGGCCTTGCCTACGTCAAGGTGGACAATCGCCGGCTCGATTCGGCAAGATTACAGGCTCTGTCTGCTCATCCCTGATTCCCATGCGTCGAACCTGTCCCTGCGCCGCATGAGCGGCAGCCGCCGGGCCCCGAGGTTCGTCGGCGCGAGGGAGACGGGGAGCACCGGGGTCGCCCTTTGGGTGAGCCCGTGATCTGAGTCGCAACACCCGATTCACAAGACCGGCGATCCTGTCGAAGGGGTGTGAACCTTCAGTCCGCAAGAGGGATACATGGCCAGAGGAAGCGTTAACAAGGTGATCCTGATCGGGAACCTGGGGGCTGACCCGGAGGTGCGCTACACCCAGGGCGGCACTGCCGTCGCCAACATCCGCATTGCCACCACCGAGCAATGGCGGGACCGCAGCTCCGGGGAGAGCCAGGACCACACGGAATGGCACCGGATCGTCCTGTTCGGGAAGCTCGGGGAGATCGCTGAACGGTACTTGC
>Ga0315535_1002796_pt1 | contig 10937 bp, 5 predicted proteins | sample SalMarSW160220MG_2_FD_203092 | JGI IMG/M metagenome (GOLD analysis project Ga0315535, IMG submission 203092) | Salt marsh sediment microbial communities from the Plum Island Ecosystem LTER, Massachusetts, United States - Salt Marsh Sediment SW1602-20 ...
TATAATTAAAAAATTTTTGTGCAAAAATGTTAAAAAAGGTGATATTTCCCTTTATGTCTTGCCGCATAATAATGCTGCTCGCATTTTCAACGAGATCACGATACTTTTTTTCACTCTCCTGAAGTTTTTGGAATGACATGGCATTTGCGATACTAACGGCGGTTTGTGAGGCAATCCCCGTCATAAAATTCATATCACTCTTGGTAAGTGGTCTTTTTGACTTGATATTATCTACAGCCAGTATGCCAAGTGATTGTTTTTCAAATACAATGGGGACACATATCAGTGCCTGTACACCTATTTTTTTGGCAAATGCCAGACTTCTTTTTGAGAGCTTTTGTTCAATTTCTGTAATATCGTTTATCAGAACGTTTTTTTGATCTCTGAATGCCTCTACGAAGGTTCCTTTTGATCCAGGTTTATCGAGATGAAACTCGGTTTGTTTCAAGAGATCCTCTATTCCATTATTATAACCGTATCCGGCGGTGTAAATGAGTCGAGTTTTATCGCTATTTGCAAGCATGATCATACCCCGGTCAAAGTCTATGTGTGTCTTCATGATGCTTACAACAGTATTTATGAGCTGATCGACATTGATGATCGAGGAGGTAGCCTTGCCGATCTCCTGAATAAGCAGCGCATTGTTATGACGAATATTCATTTCATCTAAAAGATCCTGGGCGACATTACCCTGGGTTTCAACGGTTTTGATCAATTCTTTTTTTTCTAGATTTTCTGAAAATAACGCAAAGGTCATCGTTGCCAGCGAACAGAAAAAAACAAGGATTGCCCAAGCTGTGTGGGGCAAGGCAAAGAAAAGAGCCGCACACATAACAATACTGATCAGAAAAGAATAATTCCGTACCCGTTTCCAGATGAGAGACCTTGTTTTTTCCCAGCTAATGATGTAACTGCAGCATTCATCACCTTTATGGAAACATAAAGGATGTTCAACATGGGCCAGACGATCGGTGAACAACATTGCCAAGGATTCGAAGATACCAAAACGGTTTTCACATTGATATGGTTTTTCATTGACCCCCGGATTCGGTGTCGAAACAATTTCAACTTTGTTGGACCCAATTTTTTTTACACGAATATTAGCGCCTCGGCTCATGATGGGATAGACTTTTCCCATTAAGAGATAAACACTGGTCAGGCTCATTAATCCTAATGTGTATTGTTTTATAGGACCCATTCCCTTGTATGAAGTTGTATACCGTCCGGCTTCCCTTGCAATATTCGGATTTCCTGTTTTTTGAACCAGGGCTTCATGAAAACGATCCGTTTGAGACTGACTGAACCAGTGTGCAGGATCTTCCACCTCATAACTGGTTATTTTCGCATACCCTAAAACAGAATCCATATCCAAATTTGGATAAAATTTTCTGAGGTATTCTAAAAAAGTTTTTATGATTCGACTATTATAAAGAGGTGGTGAGTCGTTCACTATTTAAGTTCCCTGGTTGAGATCCTATAAAACTTCTAAAGAAAAATAAATAACTTAAGATCTTTCAAGTTGAGATTACAAAAGAGAAAGTTTTATGTCAAGCAATGAAGTGCTGCGAAAAATGAATATACAGACCGCAAGCGGTGCCGGGTTCAAGGGCTCAGAACTTCGGAAGGCAAGTTTGAACGATGAATTCCGAATCCGTGAATGCCTGAAGATTAGAACGGGTGCATTACCAGTTTGTTAATTGCTATCCAAGACTTTTTGGTTTCAGGTGTCAGGTTTCAGCTAATTCGTTTCTTACTCCTGACACCTGAAACCTGATTGCAAGGCTTTCGCTCAAAAAATGAATAAGTTAATGGGTGAAAACCATTTTAACAAATCGGTAATGCTCCCCTTTGCAATTAGAACCGTTCGATGAGTTTGTTAATCAGGTAAGTACTCTCCCGCATAGCCTGTTCACTAAACGTCCCGAACCAGTCTGTAATTTTTCTAAATTCGGCCCGAAATATTTCTTTGTCACCCGTTTCAACCATGGCAAGATTGTTTGCAAGAGAAGAAAGATACTCTTTCAAAAGGGCAAGGCGTTTGGGGGATGCGAATATGATTTCAGAGTAAAGTGAGGGGTCTTGTGCAAAAAGCCTTCCCACCATCCCAAGCTCCAGGCGGTAAATGGGACTGGAAAATTCTAACGTTCGGGACAAATCAATCTGTTTGTGACACAGAAATTGACCGAATGAAAACGTTGCGAAATGTCGAACCGTTTGAACGATTGACATGATTTCATCATGCTCCTTTGCGGTCACTTGCAGGATAATCGTGCCCCAGGCGCTGAATTGATCAACAAGCCATCGGCATGAGGGCAGATCTCTGCCGGGGGTGACGACGATGATCTGCTTGTCCATGGTTGGGGTGGTCGGACCGAAAAGAGGGTGCAGACCAATCACCGGTCCCTGGAAAGCGTCGAGCATGGCATTTAAAGGTTGCTCTTTAATACTGGTGATATCTGCAAGAACACAATCAAGGGGCAGGTGAGGACCCAGTTTTCCGGCCACTTCAGCAGTTACTTCAATGGGGACACTGATAATTGCAAGCCCAATCCCGTGGCAAAGTTTGCCGACATCCATCCAATCATCTCGGTCCAGAATACGTACCTTGTAACCGGAATCGGCAAACCATTTAGAAAAATATTGCCCCATACTCCCCATGCCGCCAACCATAAGAACGCTTGCACCGTCGCGGACACCTTTTTGCGAGAGACGAGCGGCTTGTTCTATCCGTGACTGGCGGAGAATACGGCGGTAAAGTTCTTCAATATAATCAGAATTCAGTCCCGCTTCGGCTCCCTGATTGCGGAGCTGAGAAATCAGATTTTCTTCCCGAGCCGGGTGATAGACAGGGAGGTTGTGGGCTTTTTTGAGATTAACAACACGTTCGACTTCTGCCTGGCGTTTTGCAAGAAGGGAGACGATATTCTGGTCGATGGCATCGAGTTGCCTCCTTAAACTTTCAAGTTCCTGCTCAACCTTATCGCTGACAGAATTTACGATTCGGGATGAGGACGACTGTTTTGGATTATCAGTTTCCATGATTTTGCCGATATAACATCTTCTCAAGGTGTTTGGCAAGTAAAGGATGCATCTTATACTTGCCTTTGTTATTAAATGAGGGTAAACATGAGATTATAAAGAACTTAGGGGCTTCGCCCCATAAGCGTTTAGTTATTTTTTGTGCTGCATGGACTGTAGAAGGTTTACTGAAAAAAAGAACGTCGAACATCGAACGTCCAACATCGCCCCAGTGAAATAGAAAAAAAAGTTTCACGGGGTAAAAATGGTGAATAAAAAAACCAATGAAATTTAATTGTGGAGCGAAGCGACATCATTATTCGATGTTCGATGTTCATTCTGTTCGATGTTCATCTTTTAAACAAGCCTGTACGGCATAAATGTAACTTTTTACTTTTTACAAATCAGCAGACTATTAAAACGATTCAGATAAGTTTATGAAGCTCATTTTCAAAATTGTAGTCATCATAGCAACCCTCTTTTTATGGTCATGCATGCCAAAGACTATTTATGAAAAGTTTGATCCTTCAGCTCAGCTTTTTTCCAGGGCTGAAAAAATGTTTCAGGAGAAATCCTATGACAACGCCCTTGTTTTATACAATGAGTACCTTGACCGATTCTCTGACAGGCCTATGGCCGATGCAGCTTTAATGAAAATGGGAGCTATCCATACCGCTCTCGGGAACAATGACAGCGCTCGTAATGTTTATAACCGACTCATCATCGAATATCCGAAAAGTTATTTTGTTCCGGATGCCAGGATTGAAATAATGGTCACTTATTACAACCAGGGAGACTATGAAAAAGTGATCGAGCAGGCAGCCGATTTTCTCAAACATGCTGTTTCCGAATCCCATATTCTCAGAACATATGTACTGGCAGGTGATGCCTATTTGACTTTGGGATATCCAAAAGATGCGGTTAATTACTATGCAACGGCATATGCAAAAGCGCAGGATCCGGGAAAGAAGGTCATTATATTAAAGCTTAAGGATGCTGTCCGGCAGCTTAGTTCTCAAGATATCGCATTTCTTTTAAAAGGCCTGGAAGAGAGGTTCCCGGCAGGTTATCTTATGTTTCAGTTGGGGGTTAGCAGTGCCGGTGAGGAAAAATATGATGAGGCGTTACGGGTGCTGTCGGAGTTTATCGAAAAGTTTCCGGATCACGAAAATGTGCAACAGGCAAAAAATCTAATAGCGGAAATTAATCAAAAGTCTATTTATAGCCGGTATACCATAGGATGCTTGCTCCCCTTGAGCGGTCCTTATAAGCTTTACGGCAACAACGCATTAAATGGCATTGAACTGGCTTTGAATAAATTCAGCTCCCAAAACAGTTCTTTTCATATCAAGGTGATCATAAAAGATACGGAATCTGACCCGGTCAAGACCGTACGGGCCGTAAAAGAATTGTTTGATGAAAAGGTTGCCGCTATCATTGGTCCCATTATTATGGCTGAACCGGCTGCTCAGGAGGCACAGGATAACGGGGTGCCCATAATAACGTTAACCCAGAAAGGCAATATCACTTCAATTGGCGACTGGGTCTTTAGAAATTTTTTCACTCCGGTTGAGCAGGCGAAGGCCCTGGTATCTTATGCCGTGGAGGAACTCAATCTTAACCGTTTTGCAATTCTTTATCCCGACGAAAATTATGGAAGAACCTTTATGAATCTTTTCTGGAATGAGGTGATTGCTTTTGGAGGCAGAGTTACGGGGGTTGAATCTTACAATTCCGCTCATACCGATTTTTCAGATGTTATCAAAAAACTGGTGGGGCTTTACTATGAGGTGCCTGAACATCTTAAAATCATTGACCCAGAGGCCGATGACGAAAAAAACGAGGATGCCCCCATGGGAAAAGATACAGACAAATCACTGGGGGATGCACGTGAACATGATGAAAATATTATAGAGGAAAAACAAGAAAAAGCGGAAGCCATTGTGGATTTTGATGCGATCTTTATTCCCGATGCTCCCAAGAAAGCAGGGCTTATTATTCCACAGTTGGCTTTTAATGATGTTACCGATATCTATCTTTTAGGAACCAATTTGTGGCATTCCGACAGTTTGATCGAGATGGCCCGGCAATATGTACAGGACGCAATTATGCCGGATAGTTTTTTTGCCGAAAGCGCTTCAGAGGAGGTCATGGATTTTGTCGGAACTTTCCAAAAGACTTTCCATCGAAAGCCGGAATTCATCGAAGCAGTGGCATATGATACGGCCATGATATTGTTTCAGACGGTCAGCAGTCCGGACATCCGATTCAGAAGCGACATAAAAAATAAGCTCAAAACGCTTAACGATTTCTACGGAGTAACCGGGCTTACTTCTTTTGATAGCAGCGGAGAGGTTCGAAAAAAATTATACCTTCTTCAAATAAAAGGCAAGGAGTTTGTCGAACTGAAGCACTAACTACTCAACTCATAAGAAAATCCATTAACAAAGCAAGGATTAGTCGTTTTTCAACGATCCCTGACCCGTTGCTCCTAGGACACTCATCCACAACTTTCCTTTGGGATTGATTTTCTTGCGTTTTCCGGCAGAGGCACTTAAGGGAAGATGCACGAAATGGTTGTTCCAGCGGCCGATGAGAAGTTTTGTTTTTCCTGCCATGCCTGCATGAACCGCGTCACGCCCCAAAAAGCTGCAGAAGACATTATCATTGGCATTTGCAGGCAGGCTTCTTATCAAATAGCTGGGATCAATATATTTTAAAGAAACCTCGATATTTTTGCGATTAAAATATGACAATATGGTGTCTTTGAGGAAAAGTCCGATATCCTGGAGCTTGATATTGCCGGATTTATCACGTTCCGTTGTTTGAGCGTCAAAAAACTTTTGACCTGCGCCTTCAGCCACTACGATTACGGCATGTCCTCTGTGCTGAAGACGTCTTTCAAGGGAAGCAAGAAAGCCGTCCGATCCCTCAAGGTCAAAGTCTACCTCCGGTATGAGCACAAAATTTACATCCTGTTGGGCCAGGGTGGCTGTTGCGGCGATGAAGCCCGAATGTCTCCCCATCAGTTTGATCAGGCCGATTCCGTTGGGATATCCTTCTGATTCGTTATGCGCGCCCTTGATCGCCTGGGTGGCAACATCAACCGCCGTATGAAAACCAAAAGAGCGGGATACCATGTAAATATCATTATCAATGGTTTTTGGGATTCCGACAACGCTTATCTTCAGACCTCTTTGGGATATGGCATCCGCTATCTTTGTAGCTGCCATAAGTGTGCCATCGCCTCCGATCATAAAAAGGATGCCGATGTTCATCCGTTCCAGGCTGTCGATAATTTCATCTAAAGGCTGGGGTCCCCGTGAAGATCCTAAAATCGAACCGCCCATCTCGTGTATATTAACGACGATCTCGGGTTTAAGTTCGATGACGTCGTGCCCGTATTTAGGGATAAAGCCCTGAAGACCATACCTGAAGCCATAGATGTTCCGTACCCCATAACCGTAGAAAAGCTCCAGAACGATTGCCCGAATAATGTCGTTTAAACCGGGGCACAACCCGCCGCAGGTCACCAGTGCACACCGCAGCTTGCTCGGGTCGAAGTATATTTTACTTCTGGGGCCGGCCAGTTCAAAAGCGGGAAAATCTTTTCCTTCTTCGGCCAATTTGATCAGACTCTTTAAATTGACGTCCACGAGAATCCTGTCGCTATCGTGCACAAAATTCCGGCTGATGGAATCTTTTTCATGTCTGCGGATAGACGATGTTATTTTAGGATGTCCAAGGGTCGCTATTGTTGTGTCAATAGAATCGAATTCCATAATATCCTCTTTTAACTGAACGTGTCGGAAATCCTGTCCCGCTATATAGCGGAATGATCGAAACGGAGGAACCTGTGTCGACAACTTGGCAATTTTTAAATAAAAAATCAAGGATTCTTTTTTATGCTCTATAGTGATTCTCAGAGTTGCGAGCATATTTTTGACAATTCATATATAATAAGAAAAAAGTCAAATTTTTTATTGACAATCCTTATCCGTCTGATTATATTCCGACAGTTTTTTTGAGACCTGTCTATTTGAGGCCGGGAACTGATAACTCCCGGCCTTTTTTTGATTTTTTTTTCGAAAGGGGGTGATTACAATGGTTTGTACAACGGTTAGAAATGGTTTTGAGTGCCCTTTTATGAATGCCAAGGGGTGTTCTTACAATGGCGGAATTTGTCACGAGATCGTGGAGCAATGTAACGGCTGCAATCGTAGTATTGAATACGCTTCCAGATGGTACTGCTCGGCATGCCCTGATCCTTCACTGAAATGGAAAACCGGGGATTGCAACTTTGCTTCGCATATCACAAAGGCTGATTTAACATCAAAAGCCAAGATTAATCCGCTCAAAGCATCCAAGAGAGGAAACAAGTAATGTTGCTTTCGATCGAAAAATAAACCCCGCTTTATTAAAAGGGCGGGGTTTTCCATCAACCCCCCATTCCGCCATAGGGCCGGCACTTATTCATCTCCCCGATTTTTCAAGTTATTTTCCCTTGACATACTTTGTGTCAACACGGTAAATTTCAAGTGGTTTTCTATGAGCACTATAAAAAAATCCAAGATACCCCTTGCGGTGCAGGGCATGTTCGAGTTAGTTTATTTAGGTTAAAGGAGAAAAATCCGTGAATCCTATCGCTCAAGACCTCAACCAGATTATCGAGAAAGGTAATCCCCATCTCATGGAAATGCTGTCTGAGATGGGCAGAAACCTTTTTTTCCCTAAAGGCATTTTAAGCCAGAGTGCCGAGGCCAGAGAAAAGGCCTATAAGTTAAATGCAACCATCGGCATTGCCACGGAGCACGGGGCGACCATGCATTTTTCTTCGGTAATGGGTTCCATTGACAGTATTCGACCCAAAGATTCGCTGACCTATGCATCATCCTTTGGTATTCCGGACTTGAGAAAAGTTTGGCAGGACTCCCTATTTAAAAAAAATCCTTTCCTTGAAGGTAAAACCGTCAGTTTACCCATCGTTACTTGTGGCATTACTCACGCTATCAGCATGTTTGCGGATATCTGGTTAGATCCTGATGATGTGGTGATTTTGCCTGACAAGATGTGGGGCAACTATAATATGATTCTGAATGTCAAAAAGGGGGCAAGAATAAGCCAGTATCCTTTGTTTTCGGAACGTCATGGATTTAATCTTGAAGCCTTTGAGGAAAAGATACGGATTGAGGCGGAGAAACATGACAAGGTTACGGTTTTGCTGAATTTTCCCAATAACCCTACGGGTTATTCGATAACCGTTGAAGAGGGGAAACGCATTATAGAAATCCTTGCCGGGATCGCCGAAACGGGTAAAAATATTATAGCTGTTACGGATGACGCCTACTTCGGACTTTTTTATGAAGAACAGACGCTGAAAGAATCTCTTTTTGCGAATCTTTGCAACCGGCACCCCAGGCTTTTGGCGGTTAAGCTTGATGGCGCTACCAAGGAGAACTTTGTCTGGGGGTTGCGGGTCGGTTTTATAACCTACGGATGTAAAATTGAAGGTGATTCCATGGCCGTATATGATGCACTGGAAAGGAAAACCGCAGGCAGTATCAGGGGGTCTATTTCCAATGCTTCCCACCTGGGACAGACCATTGTACTCAAGTCCATGCAGAGCGAAAACTTCATCAAAGAGAAAGAAGAAAAATTCAAGGTGCTGAAAAACAGAGCCGAACGGATTAAACAAGTGCTTTCGGATTCCAGATACAAAGACGCCTGGGATGTTTATCCGTTTAATTCCGGTTATTTTATGTGTATCAGATTAAAGTCGGTGGATGCCGAAACGCTCAGGCGCCACCTTCTTGAAAAATACGGAGTCGGTCTGATATCCATGGGAGAAAGGGATTTGAGGATCGCTTTTTCTTGCCTGGAGGAAAGTGATATCCTCGAACTGTTCAATATTATTTTGCAGGGCGTAGAAGATCTAAAAGGGCTGATGAAATAAACAGGTTGCCATTAATAAGCCTGTATTTTCGAGAAGTTGTAAAATTTCCGAGACGTTACAATGCGGTATTGAGACATTTTTAGAGACCTCTGAAAAACGTTCAATTTTGCCTGCCCAGTTAAATCTGTATTTAATATTTAACCGGGGTTCAAGTCTAAGGAAGGCGAAAATTTTAACCAGAGGAATACATTGAGTATTTTGAGGATTAAAATTTAAGCCTGACGCAGGAATTGGGCAAAAGGGGACGTTTTGCAAAGGTCTCTATTATTAATATCCACAGACCGATAAAAAGCTTGCAGAATTTAATAACCGATGCTTGTTACGGATTCCGGGACGGTTTGATATTCTTTATTAATGGTTGAAACAACGGGGCAGGCTTCCCTGTGGCATTGTTGAATCGTTTTAAAAAAATCATGCAATTCATTACCGGCAGAGAGCGGTCCGTCAATATTGCCCATGCCGGTAAATGGACTTTGTATTTTGTTTTAATCGGGCTTATCGCCGGCCTCGGATCTATTGTTTTTCAATACCTGTGCCAGCTGGGTCTGCATTATTTTATGGACTTTATGGCTGGCTACCGTCCCCCTTCTCCTGCCGGTGAACATCATCTTCTTCAACCCACAAGCACGCCGTTCAACCGTATGATACTTCTTTTTCTTCCAGCACTTGGCGGTCTAGTGAGCGGATGGCTGGTATACACCTATGCCCCGGAAGCCGAAGGGCATGGAACAGATGCGGCGATTGATGCCTATCATAAAAAAGGAGGCTTTATACGCGGCAGGGTTCCGATTATTAAAACCATAGCATCTGCTCTGACCCTTACCACGGGCGGGTCAGGGGGAAGAGAAGGTCCCATTGCTCAAATCGGAGCAGGTTTCGGTTCATTTCTGGCAACGACCTTAAAACTATCAGACCGGGAACGCAGGATAATGATGGCTGCGGGGATCGGTGCCGGGGTGGGGAGTATCTTCAGGGCCCCTCTGGCAGGCGCGCTTTTTGCTGCCGAGGTGCTTTACCGAGACCCCGAGTTTGAATCAGAGGTTATCATCCCTGCCGGTATTTCCTCAGTGGTGGCCTATTGCCTGTTTTGCCTGGTGTTCGGCTGGGGGTCTTTGTTTGATTCGCCCGATTTTTTATTCCGCAATCCCTTGGAATTAGGACCTTACCTCGTGCTTTCCTTAGTTCTTGTGGCCACAGGCGTTCTTTACATCAAATCATTTTACGGTCTCATCGGCATTTTCAAATCTATCAAAATTCCAAATCACCTAAAGCCGGCTCTGGGCGGCCTATGTACCGGTATTGTCGGCTTCTTTTTGCCTCAGACGCTGGCATTCGGATATGGATTTGCGCAGAAAGCGCTTGACAATGAGCTTACCATACCTTTTTTATTTTTTCTTGCCATTGGGAAAATATTCACCACATCATTTTCCATCGGATCCGGTGGGAGCGGGGGGGTATTCGGCCCTTCAATAGTGATCGGCGGTGCAATGGGCGGTGTGGTGGGAAAAATCTTTCACCAGATCATGCCCGGGATTGTCACTGAACCCGGAGCCTTTGTAGTGGTGGGTATGGCCGGCTTTTTTACTGCCGTGTCAAACACTCCGATTTCTACCATCATATTTGTCAGTGAAATGACGGATTCCTATCAGTTGCTTCTGCCCAGCCTTCTGGTTTGCTCCATATCTTATCTTGCGGCACGGAAATGGACAATTTATGAAAAACAGGTTAAAAGCAAAATCGACTCTCCAGCCCATGCAGGAGATTTCTTTGTGGATATCTTACAGGCGATCAAGGTCAACAATCTAATGCACCTTGTTAAAAAAGTGGAAGTCATTCCCCGGAACATGACCTTTCGTGATTTTAGAAAGTTTTTTTCAGAAACGAAACAACACTATTTTCCGGTTGTGGATCAATATAACAGGCTGACGGGAATATTTTCCAGTACAGATATCAGAAGTGTGCTTTT
>Ga0315535_1002798_pt1 | contig 10928 bp, 11 predicted proteins | sample SalMarSW160220MG_2_FD_203092 | JGI IMG/M metagenome (GOLD analysis project Ga0315535, IMG submission 203092) | Salt marsh sediment microbial communities from the Plum Island Ecosystem LTER, Massachusetts, United States - Salt Marsh Sediment SW1602-20 ...
GTGAGGGCCATGATGGGATGGAAAGACCCTACGCTTGCGCCTTTCAAGCGACAGTCGTGGAGCGTCCGCGACGGAAGCCCCCCGCTGAGATGGAGCACGACCCTGCCCTTAAGGAGAGGATCACCTGCGGCCATCGTCTGATCGGCCGACTTGAGGTTCTGATCGGGCACGGCCAGTATCACGGGTACTCCCGCCGGGAGGTCGCCGTAGGACCCAAGGACGTCGCAGTCGAGCCACAATGCGCCCTGGCGTGCGGATTCACCGGTCCTGGATATGCAGCCCCTGACCTCCCATCCGGCTGCCTTGAGGGCCAGCCCCAGGGACAATCCCGCCTTTCCGCACCCAACGAGAACGAGAGATCTATCCATGGCTCTTGAAGGCCTCCACGATGTCCGAAAAGGCCGGCGGCATGGGGGATACGACCGTAACCCGTCCCGCGCTCGGGCTGTCGAATGCCAGCGAGTGGGCGTGAAGAAAGAAGCGGTCAGCTTCCTTGACCTTTTTCCTGAGTATAGCCGAAGGAAGACCGTTTTCCAGGTGTCCGCCGTAGATAAAATCCCCCAGGACGGGGTGGTGGATGCGGGCGAGGTGAACGCGTATCTGGTGGGTCCTCCCAGTGAGAGGCCTCGCCTCCACGAGACTGATGTGCGGAAGGCTTTCGAGCGTGCGCAGAACGGTCCGTGCGGGGCGGCCTCCCGTCACGACGGCCATCTTCTGGCGGTTCCGCCTGTCCCGCCCGATGGGCTCCGAGACTTCCACGCACGGGTTCTCAAGTTGCCCCCAGACGAGCGCTCTGTACACCTTTTCGACCGTTCGGCTCTTGAATTGCTCTGCCAGAAAAGCCTGGGCGGCATCGGTCCTGGCGATGAGCAAAACGCCCGACGTGTCCTTGTCCAGGCGATGGACGATGCCGGGGCGTCCTGGCGCGTAGCCCGATGACAGCCCGATATCCTTTGAGGCCAGGATGTTGACTAGCGTATCGTCCCAGTGCCCTCTGGCGGGATGGGTCACCAGGCCGGCCGGCTTGTCCACCACGAGGCAGTTTTCATCCTCGTAGAGTATCGCGAGGGGCGAGTCCTTCGGCACGAGCTCGAAGGGACGGTCCTCGGGGATCTCGATTTCGACGGCCTGCCCCGCCAGGGCTTCCTGCGAAGCGCGCGCGGGCGAACCGTCCACGAGCACTTTTCCGCCGGTCATGAGGCGCTGGATCTGGGAACGGGTGATTCCCCTGTCCGAAAGGACCTTGGCCAGCAGGACATCCAACCTTCTCGCGCCGTCCGAGAGTCTGAGGGCAATGCGCGGCATCATCGCTCTCCCGCCCGGCGCCGGCGGACCACGTAGGTCCCGAGGGCGGCGGAAAACGCCGCCACGGCGACGATCTGAGAAAGTGACACGGTACCGTTGAAGTACAACCCCCTGACCACGTCGCCGCGAAGAAACTCGAGCAGTCCTCTGGCCACGGCGTACAGCATGACGTACAAGAGGAAGACCTGGCCGGTGAACGCACGCCGATGGAGGAGCCAGAGAAGGAGGCCGAATATGGCCAGATCCGCCATGCTCGCATAGATGGGCCACGGGTGGATGCGCACGCCGCCCGCGCACAAAGGGACGGCCGGGAAAACCATGCCCCAGGGAAGGTTCGTCGGACGCCCATAGCAACATCCCGCGAAGAAACAGCCCCACCGGCCCATCCCCTGTCCCAGCGCCAGGCAGACCGCCGCCACGTCGGCCGAGGCCCAGAAAGGCATCCGATGCCGTCGGAGGTAGAAGGCGGCCACCGCCACGGCGCCTATGAAGCCGCCGTAAAAGGCCCCGAAGGACCGCAGGTTGTCGAGCGCAAACTGCCAGGGGTGTGCCGAAAAGGCGCGAAAGTCCCCGATAACCAGTGCCACTTTGGCGCCCGCCAGGGCTCCCAGAAGGCTGTAGACGAAGAGGTCGACGAGCCTATCCGGGTCCAGACCGGCCCGGGGCGCCAGAATCCTCGCCAGCCCAAGAGCGGCGATGGCCGACAGGGCCACCAGGACCCCGTAAGTTCCTATGGGGAAGCTACCGATGTGGAAGAGAATCGGATGCACTCTCGCCCTCCGACTGGGGTTTCAAGAAAGTGAGCAACAAAAAGAGGATGATGCCCGTCGACAGGAAAGCATCCGCGAAGTTGAAGGTCGGCCACGCCGGTCCTCCGGGCCAGTGCACGTCCAGAAAATCCACGACGGAACCGAACCGGATTCTGTCCACAAGGTTTCCCGCGGCCCCTCCCAGAATCGCAGAGAGCAGAATCAGTTCCCAGGGCCTCCGGGCCTTCACGAACAGCGCCCCGAGCAGGAGGATGCCGAGAACCGGCAGAACGAGAAAGACCGTCGTCTTCCAGACGGGAGGAAGCTGATCGAGAAAGCCGAAAAGTCCGCCTGCGTTCTGCCAATGGATGATAGAAAACCACGGTGTGAGAGCCTTCCCGCTTCCGAGGGGGATGCGGTGGACGACGAGGGTCTTGGACCACTGATCCAGAACGAGAACGCCGAGGCTGATGAGCAGGTAGGGAAATCTCTTCATGTCAGGCGAGCGTGCCCACGACATCGGCGCACCGTGGACACAGGTAACCGCCGTCGTGCTCCTTCGGTCGCGTCGTGACGACCCAGCACCTGCTGCACTTTTCGCCATCCGCGCGCCTCACGACGACGGAAGGCCTGTCGGGCGAAGCCGGTGCCAGAACGACACCCGATACGATGAACAGTTCCGGCAGAACGTCTTCATAGCGCCTGAGCAGTTCTTCATTCTCAGCCGTCGGGGCCAATTCCACAACCGCTTCGAGGGCCTTGCCGATATCCCCACGCTGTCTGGCTTCTTCGAGCGCCTTGTTGACGTCTTCCCGAACCGCCCTCAGCTGTTCCCATCGTTTCAGGAGGTCGGGGTCCTCGAATCCGGAGGGTGCGGGAAAAGTGCTCATGTGGACGGACTCGGCGTCCCTGTCAGGCATCACGCTCCACACCTCTTCGGCCGTAAAAGCGAGAACCGGCGCCATGATGCGCACGATCACGTCGGTCGCGCGGTAGAGAACCGTCTGGGCGGACCGCCGCTCCGGGCTTTGCGGTGCGCTGCAGTAAAGACGGTCCTTCAGAATATCGAGATAGAATGCCGACAACGTCACCGTGCAGAACTGCAGCAGTTCGTGGTAAACGATGTGGAACTCGAAGGATCGGTAAGCCCCGATGGTCCGCGCGATGAACCGGTCGAGGAGCATGAGCACGTAGCGGTCCATCTCCAGCAGGTCGTCCCATGGAACGGCGTCTTTCGGCTCGAAGTCCGAGAGATTACCCAGCATGTAGCGCAGGGTGTTTCTTATCTTGAGGTAGGCGTCGGCGTTCCGCTTGACCACGTCCCAGGAGAAACGTACGTCGTCCTTGTAATCCACCATGGACACCCACAGGCGCAGGATTTCGGCGCCGGCCTTCTTGACCACCTCCTCCGGTGCGATCACGTTGCCCTGGGATTTGGACATGGCCCTGCCTTCTCCGTCCAGCACGAAGCCGTGGGTGATCACGCGCCGGTAAGGCGGGGCGCCTTCGAGCATGAGGGCCGTGAGAAGCGAGGTGTGAAACCAGCCCCGGTGCTGATCGCTGCCTTCCAGGTAAACCTCGGAGGGCCACGGCATGTCTTCCCGGATTCCCAGAACGGCCCGGTGGCTAACGCCCGAGTCGAACCACACGTCCAGGATGTCCGATTCGGCCCTGAATCCGCCGCCCCCGCATCCGGGGCAGGTGAAGCCCTCGGGAAGGAAACGCGCGGGGTCGCCCTCGAACCAGACTCCGGCACCATGCTCGGCAAAGGCATGCACGACGGCGTCGAAAAAGGCCGGCTCTCTGACAGGTTCGCCGCACTCAGAGCAGAAGAGTACGGTGATCGGCACGCCCCATCGTCTCTGGCGTGAGAGACACCAGTCCGGTCGCCCCTCCATCATGGCGTGGATCCGGTTCCGCCCCCACGCCGGCACCCATTCCACCGAGTCTACGGCGGAGAGCGCCCGACCCCTGAGATCTTCGTGGGCCATGGAGACGAACCACTGGTTCGTGGCCCGGAATATGAGGGGATTCTTGCACCGCCAGCAGTGGGGATACGAGTGGTTTATGCGGCCGTCCGCGAGCAGCATCCCCTTCTCCCTCAGCAGGGCTACGACGTGGGGATTGGCCTCGAAAACGTTCATGCCCGCGAAGTGTTCCACGTCGTCTTCGAACCTCCCCTTGGGGTCGACGGGCGAGAGGATGGGGAGCTTGTACCGGATACCCGAGAGATAGTCGTCCTGCCCGTGCCCCGGGGCTGTGTGGACGCAACCCGTCCCGGTGTCCGACGTGACGTAGTCCGCCAGGATCGCAAGCGAATCCCTGTCGATGAAGGGATGCCGGAACCGGAGCCCCTCCATGGTACGGCCCTTGAAACGCGCTACGACCTCGCCCGAGAGTCCGGTATCCTTGAGGAAGCTCTCCAGAAGCGCCTCGGCCACGATGAAGGTCTCGTCACCGCAGCGCACGCCAACGTAGGTGAAGTCGGGATGAAAGGCGATGGCGAGGTTGGCCGGGAGCGTCCACGGGGTGGTCGTCCATATGACAGCGCTGAGGTTTCCGCCGCCGAGACCCTCGGGCAACCGGTCGTTCTGTCCCGGCGCCAGCCGGAACTTTACCGTGATGGTCGGCGACGTGTGGTCGTGGTACTCGACTTCGGCCTCGGCCAACGCCGTCTCGCAATGGATGCACCACTGCACCGACTTCATGCCTTTGTAGGCGTATCCCTTCAGGAAGCAGTCGGCGAAGGCCCTGGCGATGGCCGCCTCATAGCCGTAATCCATGGTCTTGTAAGGATGGTCCCAGTCACCGAATACGCCCAGCCGTTTGAACTCGGCCCTCTGCAGGTCTATGAAACGGTCGGCGTAGGCCCGGCACAGATCCCGGAAGGCACGGATGTTCTCCTCGCGTATTCTCCGCCCCTTTTCCTTCTCGATCTGCAGTTCTATGGGCAGTCCGTGGCAATCCCAACCGGGCCTGTACGTAACCTTGTAGCCCTCCATCGACTTGGATTTGATAACGACGTCTTTGAGGATCTTGTTCAGGGCATGTCCGAGGTGGATATGCCCGTTGGCGTAAGGCGGACCGTCGTGAAAAGAGAATACCTCGGCCCCGTCGCGGGCCTTGAGAATCCGCTCGTAGATCCCCATCTCCTCCCAGGCCTCGAGCTGGGCGGGTTCGCGCTGGGTGAGGTTGGCCTTCATGGGGAACTTGGTTTTCGGCAGATTCAGGGTCTCTTTCCAGTCGGTGCTCACGGTACCCTCCCAAAACGTTGAATTTTACCCTTTTATCCCTACCGATTCAAACCGTTCGGCCCGCTTTCGCCGCGCCCGGCCGGAGGCTCACAGGCCGGTATCATGGCCTGAGGATAGAACGAAGAACCGTAGAAAAAGGAGGGACCCCCGGCCGACGAAGCAGCCGGGGGCACATTCTGGGTAGGAACAGTTCAGGCGGGCAAGTGTTTTGGGAGGGAGACCGCGAAAGCGGCCCTTTTTTCTGGGTATGGAAATATAAGGTGGGGTTTAATCACTCTTCTGTCCTCCCTTGGGTGAACCCGCGTCCGAAGCCACGGATTTTTTCCCGGAAGGTGCGCTGCCGCTTGAGCGGTGCGCGTAGTCCGTCACGTAGAAACCGCTCCCCTTGAACTGGAGTGCGGGGACGGAGAACATTTTGTGGACTGCGCCTCCACAGTTGGGACAAGCCGTTACCATAGGGTCCGACAGCCGTTGGAGGCGCTCAAATCGCTGGTTGCATTTATCGCACTGATATTCATAGATCGGCATTTTATCGTTCCCTTATGCATTAATATCCGGTGAGTATAGTAAGCCCCCGGCAGCACTTTGTCAAGTCCCCCCCAAAAAGGCGATAACTGCGTTTACGAAGGGATATCCACGAAGTCCTACGCAGCGTATAACTATCTCTCACTACTACCAATTATACTCTTCCCACCCGAGAGGACTGCATGGATACTCAGTTCACACCCAAGAGAGACCGGGCACGCCAAATCGCCGGTTTCCGGGGCCCAGAGGGGGATATTCCGGTGCGGCCCGGTCAACCGTTTCTTTGCCATCCAGGGCGGCGACCGCGTATACTTAACAATCAGGAGGTCCCAATGGAAGAGGCCGTCCGGACCATTCTCAGAGCCCTTGGCGAAGACCCGCAGCGCCCTGGACTGGAGAAGACGCCGGCCCGCGTGGCGGAAAGTCTTAAAGAACTCACCCGGGGGAGCCGGGAAGCGCTCGACGAGATTCTTGAGGGCGCGGTGTTCGATGACCCTTCCCCCGCCATGGTTCTGGTTCGTGATATCCCTTTCTACAGCCTGTGCGAACACCACCTCCTGCCTTTCTTCGGCAGGGCGCACGTGGCCTACGTCCCTTCCGGCCGGCTCGTGGGGCTGTCGAAAATACCCAGGATCGTCGAACATTTCTCCCGGCGCTTGCAGGTCCAGGAGCGCCTCACGGAACAGGTCGCCGAGACCCTTTCCGACCTGCTTCGGCCCAGGGGGCTGGGCGTTGTCCTGGAGGCGACCCACTTGTGCATGGTCATGCGCGGTGTCGAAAAGGAAGGCAGCGTCGCCACGACCTCATCCCTGCGGGGCTCCTTCCTGGCCGACGCCAGGACCCGGGCGGAGTTTATGGCCCTCATCCGATCCCCGGAGCCGCCACGCCCGCCCCGGACCTGAAATCGAAACTCACCTGCCCTTTATCACCCGGGCGCCCTCCGGCACCGTAAAGTGGAAGAGCTTCGAATCAAGGCGGTCGGGAAAACTGATATCCGTGAGCGCCAGGCTTACCTGATTCCCGAGAGCATCCTTGTAGAAGACCTCCGTGATGACCTTCAGGGCTGGATCGTACGCGATCTCCAGGTCCCTGATACCCTGATCGTCGTCCTTCAAGCCGAGGGCCAGTACCACCACCTTGTTCATGACATAGGCTTTTTTGCAGGCGACTTCCTTTCCGAGGTCCGGGCTCCCGGTCAACAAGCGCAGGGCCAGCGGCGCCTTTCCACCTTCAGGCAGAGGCTGCACGAAAACCTGGTTCTCCGATGGAAGATAGAGATAGCTGTCGCGGCCGTCGGCGATGGCGAGCTTGCCCTTAGGCCTGGAATAATCCCACCGCATGAGACCGCCCCGCTCCATGTAGACCGTGCCCTCTTCCACCTCGTCCTGATTGAGGGCGGTGGCCTTGAGGGAATGTTTGAAATGGGCCTCGAGGGCGGTGAAGTGACGGTACCTTTCCTGCAACTGCTGCATGGTCCGGGCGCAGAGGTCCTTTTCCGACCGGTCGCCATCGGCGTGCGCGAACGGCCCCGGAACCATGCAGACCAGAAACACCGCCAGGGCCGCAAGGCTGCAGAATATTCTCTCGGATCGATTCATACCGTCATCCTCCGGGGCCTTCTTTGGGTGGGGCGGCGGACGAGGGAACCGATTTCCCGCTACCCGTACCCTGCCCTGGTATTTCCCGCTGGGAGCGGGACCACTTGGGAATGACCCACACGGCGAAACCGACAGGCCCCTTCGGGGTCTCCCGGGTCAGATAAAAAGGTACCGGCTGTCCATCCAGCACATCTTTCTCGGCCTCAAGGTCAATGGGCGGAAAAGGCCTTCTGGTCTCGGGATTGAGGATGATTCCGGTGACGTGTACCTCCAGCGACAGCTGATCGTCATTCAGGGCCATCGGTTTGATGGTGAGGTGGTAGGATTCCTGGTCCCAGTGCAGTTTTTTTGGCGGCGGTTTGTCCTTGTCTTTCTTGCCGGGCTCGGTCTCCTTCTTTTTGTGCTTCTTATTCTCGGGGTTGAGCTCTATGGTGAAGCCCTGCCCCGCCTGGACGACCGGTGCATCCTTCTGGCTGAAATCGAGCACCTTGAGCTTATCGAGCGGATTGTCGTCCTCGTCGGCCGAGTTCGCGTCGACCCAGCGCGGTATCCTCTTGCTGTAGTCGTGCCCCACCGACTCGCCGTCGAGGGATTGCAGCTGGACCTGCTCGAGTTCCACCCTCTGTGCCCCGTTCCACCTCTCCACCCGAACCAGAAAGAGGATGGGGGGCATGTCGGCCTGCACGTTTGCGACGGGCTTTTCTTCCAATGCAGCCGAGATGGCCAGCACCACGCGCGTACCGGTCGCCCGGTCCGCGTAAAGGCCCATGATCTGCTCCCCCGGGTGGTGGAAAGAGAAGTCCCTCGCTCTGCTGGTAACGGTTTTCCCGACGGGCGCGGCATCCGTCAGAACGACGCAGTGCAGGACACCTTCATCGTCCTCGGTGGGCGTAACGGAAACGTGGAGCGCGAGCTTGAGGGTCGCGTGACGGGATTCGTTGTCCACTGTGAGCAGACGATGCAGGTCCCCCTTCTGGCCCATCGGAAGGCTCGCGCCGAAAGACCCGGCCTCCTTGATCCCCTGTTTGTTGCCCATGGTGAGAAGTCTCAGCTTCACGTGTACGAACTGAAGGGGCGCATCCGTCTTGGGCCAGATGGCCAGGGGGGCTGATAAGAAAAGGAACATCGCGGCGCAGGCCGTCAGCCATTTCCTCATGAGAACAGGATAGGCACGGGGATGGATGGGGTCAAGCAAGGCCGCATCCAGGAGAGTGCCTTCACGCCGACATCGTCATTGCGGTCCCTCGGGACGGGTATGACAGGAAGCGTACCCGCTCCCCTTGATTACCCTGGAGTTGTGGTATAATTTTTCTATGGAGAAAGTGAAGGGCCTCTGGTTTGAGATCGGCGATACCCTTGTTTACCCTGGATACGGCGTGGGGGTCGTCGAGAGCATCCAAGAACGCACGGTGGGCGAAAAGGCCCGCATGTTCTGCGTTCTGCTCTTCAAGGGCAGCGAGAGCGAATCCAAGGTCATGATCCCCATCGACAACGTGAAGGAAGTCAGGCTCAGGCGCCCTGCCAAGAAGGAGGGTGTCAAGAAGGCCATGGACTTTCTCAAGAAAGGGGAACCGGAGATCCTTCCTTCGTGGCGCGACCGGTTCCAGTCTCATGGCGACAAACTCGCTCAGGGCGACCTGGCTTCGGTTGCCGAGGTCCTCAAGGCCCTCCACACGCTGAACGCCAAGAAACCCCTCTCTTTCCGGGAAAAAAAGATGTACCAGAAGGCCCTCCTTCTCCTGACGGCAGAGGCCTGTGAAGTCCTCAACAAGTCCAGGGAAGACCTTGAAGTCGACGTCCTGAAGCTCCTGGCATCGAGCAAGACCGCCTAGCAGCCCGCCGGCATCATACCCTTCGCGACGACCCGCCCCCCAAGTACTACGAAAACGCAATCTCACGGTTAAAATCCGGCCACAAACTCCCGCTAAAGTGGGACCTGATCCTGAAGGAGGGACCATGAAGAAAGTACTTTTCATTCTCGCTTTGGCCGGACTCATAGCAACGGCGGCATCCGCACAGGAAGTCAAGGCCATCGACGGAGCGGGGGCGACCTTCCCCTACCCGATCTACTCCAAGTGGGCTTACGAGTACAAGACCGTGAGCGGCGTGAGTCTGAACTACCAGGCCATCGGCTCCGGAGGCGGCATCCAGCAGATAAACAACAGGACCGTGGATTTCGGCGCCTCCGACGCCCCCGTGAAGGGTGAAGAACTCGAAAAGCGAGGACAGATTCAGTGGCCCATGGTGATGGGCGGCGTCGTGCCGGTCGTCAACCTGCAGGGGATCACCGCCAATCAGCTCAAGCTGTCAAACGAACTCATGGCGGACATCTTCCTCGGAAAGATCACCAAGTGGAACGACCGCCGCATCGCGGCGCTGAACAAGGGCGTCAAGCTGCCCGACCAGGACATCGCCGTGGTTCACCGTTCAGATGGCTCCGGCACGACCTGGATCTTCACCAACTATCTGGACAAGGTGTCGCAGGCCTGGCATGGAAAGGTCGGAACGGCCAAGTCCGTGGAATGGCCGGTGGGCATCGGCGGCAAGGGCAACGCGGGCGTCGCCGGCTACGTTAAGCAGGTGCCCGGCAGCATCGGCTACGTAGAATACGCTTACGCCAAGCAGAACCACCTGACCACCGTCCAGCTCAGAAACCGTGACGGACAGTTCGTCAAGCCGACCATGGCGGCCTTCCAGGCGGCCGCGGCCAACGCGGACTGGAAGAACGCCGATCACTTCTACGTCGTGCTGACGAACGAACCCGGGAAGGACAGCTGGCCCATCGCCGGCGCTACCTTCATCATCGTCTACACCAACCAGCCCAGCGCCGCCAAGATCCAGGCCGTGCTCAAATTCTTTGACTGGAGCTACCGCCACGGCGGAAAGATGGCCGAGGAACTCGACTACATCCCCATGCCGAAGGCCGTTGTGGACCTGGTCGAAGCGACCTGGTCCAAGGACATCAAGAGCCACGGGAAAACCGTCTGGAACGCTTCCATGACCGCGAAGTAAAGACAGCGATTCCTCAATTCCTCCCGCCCGGCCCGGCCTCGGGGCCGGACGACCTCCAAAAGATACGGCCCGGCGAAAGCCGGGCCTGTCTTTTTCGTCAGCCTGCCGTCCCGGGTACCCGTTTATTTGTCCCCCGGGACACTCCACTGTTTTGAGCCCCCGAGATCTCACCGCCCGGACAGGATGGCCACCGTCAGGAGAATCAGCGCCACGGCGATGAGGCCCCGGAATATCCATGGCCCCGACTCCCACTTCGAATCGAGGCCCAGCCCCTGGAACACCAGCGCACCGCACAGGAATAGGAACGCAGACAGTCTCAGAGGACCGTCTACGAGGCGCGGCTCCGCCACCGCAAAGACGACGAGGGCCGCGAGGAGCAGCCATCTCCCAAGCCTGAGTTCTCCCGTTTTCAAGATACCGATCCCTCCGTCGCTCCGGGGTGGATGAAATGTCCGCCCGTCGGCTCGGGCTTACTCCCACTCGAT
>Ga0315535_1002799_pt1 | contig 10923 bp, 13 predicted proteins | sample SalMarSW160220MG_2_FD_203092 | JGI IMG/M metagenome (GOLD analysis project Ga0315535, IMG submission 203092) | Salt marsh sediment microbial communities from the Plum Island Ecosystem LTER, Massachusetts, United States - Salt Marsh Sediment SW1602-20 ...
TATCAAATCATCGAGAAAAAAGGAGAAACTTCTTATGGAATTGGTCTGGCATTAACACGAATTTCTCAAGCAATAATTAATGATGAGAATACAATTATGCCAGTATCCGTCTTAATTCAGGATTTTTATGAAATAAATGATCTATACTTAAGTTTACCAAGTATAATTAATAGAAATGGAGTACAAGAAGCCCTCAAAATTGAATTAAGTAGTGAGGAAGTAAAAAATTTTAAATATTCTGCAACTAAAATTAAAGACGTCATTAAAAACATCAATTTTGATTGACTAGGTCTTATAATAGAAGAAATTCAGATTTTTAAATTCAGCATATTTGTCCTAAAATAATTTCTCTAATGATAGATTATCAAATATTTTATAGTCTCTTTAACTATCCTTAACAATGAATTCTCAAAGAGCAAGCCTAGCTAGAATTAAGATTAAATTTCCAGATCAACTATGGATTTCGCACATTTTCAAAAAATTCCCGGGTATCCGGATGGAAATTGAAAATTTTTTACCTTATGATCTTGAAAACTCAATCGGAAATTCAATTGTTGAGATAAAACATCATTATCCTGATTCGATAATTGATGAGATTAAGTCTCACAAATCTGTTATTGAGTTCAGCGTTTTAGAGAAAGAAGAAAATCGCATAAAAATTAATGTAAAAACTCAAGATCCTTATTTATTATACGCTGTCATCAATTGCGGGGTGCTCGTTGATTTCCCTATAAATGTTAGGGATGGATTTGCATATTGGAGATTGATTTCAAGCAGAGATAGAATTGATAAGCTATTGACTATATTTGAAGAAAATAAGATTGATTTTGAGTTATTACGTATTGGAACATCTCCCTATTCATTAGAAGACGAGAAAAATAAGCTGTCTCTAGAAGAATCTAATGTATTAGATAAGGCAATCAGTTCAGGATTTTTTGAAATACCCCGCAACATATCATTAGAGGAGCTGGCTAACCAATTAGGGAAATCTAAAGCTGCCTTGTCTGTTATGTTAAGAAAAATTATAAAGAAAAAAGTAGTAATAGAACCTTAAAACATGAAAAGAATAAAATTATACCCATTCTTCTTTTAAAATATTTCCTTGAACGCCAATTATTACATATTTGATTGGTACTTTTCGGTTTGCTTTTTTAGCAGCTTGTTGGGCTAACGTCAAAAGACCTCCGCAACAAGGAACTTCCATCATGGCAACCGTGAGGGTGTTAATTTTTGAATCTTCGATTAATGATTTGATTTTTTCAATGTATACTTCTTTCCCTTGATCAAGTTTAGGACACGCTATCGCAATTGATTTCTGCTTTAGGAAATCCCGATGAAAATCACCATAAGAAAAACCTACACAGTCAGCAGCAAGGAGAACATCTGCACCTTGATAATATGGTGCCCGAGGATTGATTAGATGCATTTGAACTGGCCATTGGCGCAAGGCAGAGGGAATCTTTCCAGCAACCTCAATTTGTGATTCAGACTCATCAAATACCATTGTTTGAGCTGATTGACACCCACATTGATGGGTCTGTTCAGTAACAATTTGCTTTACTTGTTCTACATCTTTTTGTTCGTCATGTTTCAGAGATTCTAAATGGATCTCAACCGCTTCTTCATCAAATTCTGGAGCCTCTCGTTCAATGATCTCAAGAGCCCCTTCAGGACATTCTCCTATGCATGCTCCTAAACCATCGCAAAAAACCTCGTTTACAACCTTAGCCTTTCCGTCGATAATTGCAAGTGCGCCTTGTATGCTATATAAAACAAATTTTATATTTCTGCACAACCGACTACGCAATTACCACATCCGGTACAAAGATCTTCATCAATCTTAATAATTTTTCGTTTTACTATTTTGTGTTGATTTGCTTCAATCATGATTAAACAAAATAGCAGTGATTATATATTTTTAATTTCGAACATGTTCGAAATCTTTAATTGTCTAGGGATTAAACTAACTTATAATTGAAGAAAATTATCATATCAATTACTCAAAAAAACAACAAATTTCAACTATCCTTCAAAATTTGGTTTAATACTCAAATTTCCCTTTAATTTTTTCTTTTTAATTGCATACTTCTTTATAATTCTTCAATTAGAAAGATATATTCAGCATTTAGGGTCATAATACCTAAGAATTATTCTTTCACAGTCATTTTAATTAAAATGCTTGATTTTCATTTTTATTAAATTCTATTTATGTCTCATCATGTTTTTTTTTTTTTATAAATACTTGGGATGTTTACAGATACTTTGGGAATATATATTTTAGGTAATTGAATTTTTGTTAAAAATTGGGATTCTTCTAAAAGTGTGACGTTATTATTTGTCAAATGGAGTTTTCCTTTTTCTTCAATCATATTTTCTTCTTCCTGGTTTAGAACACCATCTATTCCAATTTCATTATCTGCTCCAATATTTATCGTGGTTATTTCCCCATTTATAAGGTTGATCCTCCTCAATTCATTTTCTTTTTTCTCAATTAATGCTTTATAGTCTTCAAAGAATTTTTCTTTTACTCCATATTGTCGAATCTCATCAAAATCAAAAACCCATCCAGAAGAAGGATCATATAACATCCCCTTTATACTTATCTCCGGAGGTATAAAACGCGGTTCTTTAAACCAGTGGATCTGGTTTTCGATATTTTTTAACTCATCTGCGAAGTTCCTAAAATACTTTTGAAGTCCTAAATATACATTCGAGGGAGTAGATAAAATATGTTTTAATATTGGCTTATCAAGCTTAAATTGCAATGATTTTAGAGATACCTTTGTCATACCACAATCAAGATGACCTAGAATTATAATTTGCTTGATCTCATACTCGTGAATGGCAATTAAGATTGATCTAAGGACATCCTCAGTAAATATGTTTCCAGCATTCCTCAGAACAAACACATCCCCTGGTGAAATCTGGAAGATTCGATGCACATCAATTCTAGGGTCCATGCATGTTAATATTAGGATAGGATATCGAGGAATTTTTCCCTTAACTTCGATAGCTCCTTGCTCCTTTAATAATTTCCATTGATACTTATTATTTCCTTCGATTAACTTTTTTATTATTGCATCTACCATAATTTCAAGCGCCTATATCTTTTTTTCTTATAAGTATATATCCTTTTCTTAATATTTATAGATTCATATATAACTAGATATTTTAATATATTTAAATGTTCTTAGAGATTACAACAGTCTCTCTAAATGAGATTATATGCAATAAAAAGAAGATTTTCCAATATATTCAAATATATACTTTTTATATTTTTTACTTTTACTTTATGTTCATTAAGGACAAGAATTATAGGAAAAAAAGAATGATTAGAGCCCTATTTATTAATTAAGGCTTGTTCTTTAGTAATCTTGTAAGTAGAGTAAACGATTAAGGTGGCAAAGATATTTATCACAAGATAATTATCTAGAAAATTATGTATGTTGATATTATTACTTTGGATGTGAATCTTAGTAGAAATAAAAAACTTTATCTCTGAAAATTTGGAAATTTTAAATGTTTCAAAATATTTACCATAAAAACTAAAATATTATTGAAAACATACGAATGAAGTCTTTAGTGTTACCTAATGGTGAAAAGATTTATTATATAGATAAGTTAAGTGCTCTCGATATTTACGAAGAGATTTATATAGATAATGATTATTTACGCTATGATATTAGCGTAGAACCTAACGACACCGTTTTTGATGTTGGTGCTAATATTGGTTTATTTTCTCGATTTATTGCCAATCAAGCTCCAAATTTGAAAATATATGCTTTTGAACCTGTCTCAATAACATTTGAAGTCTTAGAGGCAAATCTCAGAAATTTAGGCGGAGATTTAAAGTTGTATAATATTGGACTTGCCGATAGGAATCAAAAAACGAAAATTCATTACTATCCAAAAGTAAGTGCTGATTCAGCAATTACACCCTTCGATTGGGATTTGAAAGTTAATCAATTCGTTCAAAATTACAATGAAATGATAGTCAAACAAATACCAATAGCTAAGTTTGTACCGAAATTTCTACGGAAAGCTGTTGTAAAAGCTGGATTGAAGAACATGTATAAAGCAGAGTTACTGGATTGTAACTTGCGTCCTTTATCAGAGATTATAAAAGAAGATAAGATAAAGCAAATTAATCTATTAAAAATTGATGCTGAAAATTACGAAAGAGAAGTTCTAGCAGGAATAAGAAATAATGACTGGAATTTAATTCAACAGATTTCAATGGAAGTACATACACACATTAAAGGTGGAGAAAATTTACTGAATGAACTAGTTGACTTATTAAAGAGCAAGAAGTTTCAAGTCGAAGTTGACGAAGACAGTCGATTTGGAATGATGGGCGTATTCATGCTTTATGCAAAAAAAACCTAAACTTTGGAATGATAAAACACGCAATTTTTAGTGAAAAATTAAATAGAAAGGCTGCTGAGGGTGAAGCACATGTTGTATGGTATGAATATGAGAAACAGAAAAAAGCTGAAATACCCGATAACATAAAACAAGAATTACTAAAATTTATAGGCTAAGATAAAAAAATTGTTTAATCACTCAAAGAGCTTATTGAGCAATTAAAAAGATAAGCATATTAGTAATGATTATCCTGATATTCTTCGCTTTTTGAGAAATATATAATAAGAAAAATAATAAGAAAAAAGAATTTTTTAGAGGAATTTATTTTTTCCTAAATGAAAAGCTTTTAAGTTTCTCCAGTGAAATCTTTCCTTTCTTTACAAGTATTCCCAAGATTACACCTATTATAGCTAATCCCCCAATAATCGAGAGAACTACGATAACTGCTATAACTCCAGGATCTAATCCAACCGACAAATCTTTAATAATAGTTACTTCTTTAAGAGCCACATTCCCTGCAATATCACTAGCATAAAACGTAAGGGTGATTGTTCCCTCAGATAAAGCATCCCAAGCAGATTGATTTATAGTTCCTGTGAATTCTGTAAATGTGTAGTTATGTAACCCATCATCAAGAGTATACCACATTTCATTCAAAAAATCATCAACAATTTCCACGATAAATGAGGGAGCATTAGCACTGAAAGTACTACCCCCTGTTGGTGAGATAACCGCAATCCTCGGAGCGCCATCTTCTGCTATGGGTAAATAATCTATGCTGCCCGCACTCCCGCTAATATAAATATAAGGTGTATCAACGATACCATCTTGAGGACTTGTATCTGGACTTGTCCAGTTGTCCCAATAATTACCAACTGTTGTACTATTCCACTTGTTATCAGTTCCATCATCAAACGCATGTACTCCATTCTCTAAAAAGAAATTTTCATAGATTGAGTTATTATTACTATCCGTATCAACTTCTATTCCATATTGAGTGTTGTTTTTAAGAATATTTCTGGTGAGTGTGCTTTTTATACTTTCTTCTAAGGAGATTCCATGATAATTATTATTATTGGCGATATTTCCTGTAAAATCATTGAAATCGCTGTAATGCAAATATATACCTTCATTATTATTATTGGCGACATTTCCTGTAAAATCATTGAAATCGCTGTAATACAAATTTATCCCTTCATTATTATTACTACAATCATTATTTGTTATTGTATTATTCAAACATTCTTCCAAGTATATTCCATTTTCACTGTTTCCATTTGCTATATTATCGACGATACAACTGAAATCGCAGATGCTTATATAGATCCCGTCATCCTTATTTTTATTTACGATGTTTCCTGTGATACTAACATAATTACTTTCGTAACCAAAAATCCCATCATTCATATTATCATTTGCAATGTTTCCAAAAATAGTAATATTGTTGCTATATTCTACGTATATCCCATTATCGTTATTAGAACAATTATTATTGATGATTCGAGAATTATTCACATTATCAAAATAAATTCCTGCATCATTAGAATTATAAATCAAGCTCTCTTGAATGATGAAAGAGACATTTGAATTTCTGATATCAATACCATATTTTTCTGTTCCAAAACCACTAATTTTAAGATTCTCAATGACATATGGATCTTCCCATGTCCCTGAACCACTGCACCAAGGTTGATTTTCCGCCCAAGTCCAATTATGGGCATCCATTCCAGTAGCATAATCATCAATATAGATTGGTAATTCCACTGTAGGAGTGGTACAATCGTTAAATTCTATAATATTTCCTTCACAGTAAGTTTCATAAATACACCAATTGTTATCTTTTAAGGTATTTCCTGTGACATTATTGTAATCACTATTATCAAGCTTTATACCTAAATCGTTTCTATTTATTGTATTATTCTTAATCTCGTTGTCATTAGAATTAGCAATTAAATGTATCCCTACTTCAAGGTTATTATTGAGAGTATTACCTGTAATAATACTATTATCACAACTGCTTATATATATCCCACGGATATTACTATAAATATAGTTGCCAGTTACATTAATATTATGACAAGCAGACAAAAAAATTCCTGATCCTATATTCTCAATTACTGAATTATTAATAATAGAATTTTCATTGTTATCATATCTTAGATATATACCATACCTATTGTTCTCATTTACAGTATTATTTAAAATAATGTTATTATCACAGGAAGTTCCAAAACTGTTAATATATATTCCATAATCATCGTTGTTGGTTACAGTATTTAGTGTGATGTTATTATAATCACAGTTGGTAACTAATTGTATTCCATACATATTGTTAACTGCTATATTTCCCATAATGCTATTATGAACACAGTTCGTATCTAGATAAATTCCATTATATCCATTATTATTTGCAGTATTCTCTGTGATATTATTTCCTTCACAATTAATTAAATAAATACCCATATGATTGTCTGAACAATTGTTATTTATGATTGTTCCATTATTAGTATTTTCCAACCAAATTCCCGAGTCAAAGAAAAGATCATCAGCATTAAATATCGTACAATTCCTAATAATAAAATATTCATTTTTTGAATTATTAATTAAGATTCCACTTCCTGTAGGTGAACCGTTCGCATCAATGGTTACATTTTCAATTATATAGGGCGTGGTCCATGAACCATCACCATCACACCACGATTGACTAACTGCCCATGTCCAATTATGTGCGTCAACTCCAGTGGCAGTAGCATCAATATATATATTGGTTTCAAAAAACGATTCCGATTCTTTCGGATTAATAACGCTAAGTTTTTGAACATCGCTGAGATCAGACTTGTTATTAGGCAAAAACACGAAGCCCATTACTAAAACAATCAAAATTATTATTTTTTTCGAATTAGATTTCATTTCAATATTCCATAATTTATTGTTATTTATTTCTATGTTGGACTAATTATTAAGAATTTGTTCCAATTTGAAAATTTGACATTATTGTCAAGTATTAAATGGTAAAACCTTCATGGAGAAGTTTAACCTATTGGTTAAAATGTTCGCAATTAAAAATCCCACAATTAAATCAATGATCCCATTTTGATAGAAATTCTTTAACTTTTTTGAGTGTACTTGGACTACTGCTCGATAATTGGTTCTTTACGAACTTGAAAATCTCATCCTTATCCTCAATATATTCAAAAAATTCGCTAAAACTCTCGATAATATCGCCCTTGATTAAATCTTTACGGTTTGCAGTGTGGTGAGTACCGTCAATGCTAAGCAATTGATTTCTTATTTTTACCCTGAGCGATGGCTTTACTTTCGCAATTTTCCCTGCATTCATAGCTAGTTTTCTAGTGACAATTACACTCTCATCATCAAGTAACCTGAAATACTCATCAAACAGGTCCTCAAATTTTTCATCATTATCTATTAGCGTTAAATTTGAAATGGTAACAACAGCAGTTGATCTGTGAAACGCATTTTTGTTCTTCAGTATATCAGCAAAAAAATCCCAATGGGGATATAAAATTTCAGGATTCTTCTCACTTAGAAGCTCTACGGCAATTACATTAGGATATCTCTCTGAATCTTCTTTAGATAGGACTCCTTGTAGAACGTTAGAGAGATAGCTTTTCTCTTCCAACACCTTCTTGAAAATTTTTTCTGCTTGGATTTCCGCTTGTTGTTTGTTGATTGGCAAAATTTTTTAAGTTATTGGTTTAATTTCCTTATAGATTATTCCTTCTGATTTTATAATGCCTTCAAATTTAATATACTGAGTATATATTGGCTCCCCTTTCAATTCAACTTTTTTCCCGATGCATTTTTGTAAAACGGGATCGTCTTGCCACAAATGAACTTCTTTTCTGATAGGTAACTCAGCTTGACAAAATTCATTTGGTGTCTCTAATTTAATAAAATATTCTGGGCCTTCAGATCTCGTGCCAATTCGACTCATTTTAGAAAATACCATTCCATAAAATAGTTTCATTTCCATTATAACTCAATTCTTATAATAATTGGTTTTTTTAAAAATGTTACTTTCTTATCAAAAGGTTAGGATAAAATTTCCATTTGACTTTTCTATTTGAGGTCAATTCACATTATTTTATAAGTGAGATAAGCCACATCTAAAAAAATAAAATGAAAGATTTAAGATTAATTTGAGACAAATTCTATAGCGAACTGATTGAAATCAAGAGATACTTGGGTGTAAATAAAGTTAAAGTTGGAGAATGCAATGAACTTCTATCCTACTAAAACTTTAATATTAGAAAATATTTTTAAGAAAACTATGGAACTAAAATATGATAATGCAAAGCTGCACAACCGTATGGGATTCCATTACTGATTTGGGCAGGTATCAATATTATAGTAGGCAATTTCTATCTTTTCTCATATGATGATTTTATAAAAAGTGCGCTAACCATGACATTTATTTGGGGTCTAATTAATGGAATCCTAGGTCTTATCACCTATTTGGGTAAAAAAGTATATGTCTTGGAAAAGATAAGAAAAGTATTATTGGTTAATATTTAATTAGATAGCGTATATTTTATAGTTGGAGTTTTTTTAATTCTCCTAGGAAACGGTGCTATTTTTATTGGAAGCGGAATTGGCATAACTATTCAAGGTATATTTTTATTCATCCTTGATCTATTCCACCATAAATACATTAAAAAGAGAATAGCTCTTGAGTGAATACTAAATTTACAATTATAATCTAAACTAGCTGATTAATCAGTTTGTTCCATTACTATTTCTAATAGGAGTAGAAACCTTTACTTTTGGTTCAGGAATGATGATCGTGTGGTCCTCTTTAATGCGATCTAATACTATTTGCGTTTTTACTTCTTCCACTTCTGAGAGATTGCGAAGAGTCTCTATGAGTTGCATAGAATCCTCATGATTTTGGCATTTAGCCATAACAAATATTGGATAATCTCCCGTTATGATGTAAGCATATTTGATTCTATCCATTAATTCAATTTCTGCCTTAACATGCGTGATGGGTCGCCGAGCGTTTACTCTAAGTGAGGCAATGACCATTTCACGATATCCCAATTTACTACAGTCGATAATAGCCATGTACTTTTTTATTAATGTCTCTTCTAATTTTTGAATTCTAGATCGTATGGCAGTTTGACTCATATCGGTTCTTTCTGCAATTTCTCTTATAGTTATTTTGCAATCTTCTTGTAAATATTCCAAAATTTGTTTATCAACTTGATCTATGCTTTCCCCTGTCAAATTAACTACAACCATTAATTATTACCTTGAAATTTTTTCTCTAATAAGTTATATAGTTGAACCTTTATAAAAATTTTTTCACTAAATAATCAGATTATCTAAATAATTTTTCACTAATAAAGTCTGTTTTTTTAAATTAAAAAACTATGGTTTAAATATCATACGATATTTCTTTACTACAGAGATATCATGTTTTAATTTATTTCGATATCAAAATAAAAAAAAATAGATAAAATAACTAAAAAGTGATAAAAAAATGGCTGATAAAACATTAAATGCTCTTGGTCTTAAATGTCCAATGCCAGTTTTGAAAACTAAGAAAGAATTGAAAGGCATGACTTCTGGACAAGTCTTAGAGCTTATAGTTGATGATAAAGGGGCTCTAAAAGACGTTCCAGCCCTATTAGGAAAGACAGGCGATAAATTACTTGAAACTAACGAATCAAATGATCAAGTAGTTTTCTTGATTCAAAAAGCATAGGCTTGAAATTTTTTGAGGGATGAGCGATGACGACTTATACATTCTTTATTAGTACTGAACCGTATAAATTTGAGGTCACAGATTCATTAATTGAACTTTCTAAAGCTATACTAAAAAAGGGGAATCAAATCAAGGGATTTTTCTTTTTTGGATCCGGTGTTTACAACTTAAAGGGTGGTATTAGTGCCGGAGCGACAATACGGAATTTACCTGAAAAATTACAAGATTTCGCTCTTGAGAACAAGATTCCGCTATCTGGGTGTAGCACGTGGGTCAGTTTAACTGGGCTAAAGGAATCCGAATTTATAGAGGGAGCAACTGAAGAAGGATTAGGAGATTTATCAAATTGGTCAGTTGAGTCGGATAAAATAATTGTTTTTGGAGCGGGGGGATAAAAATGGTCGAATCGGTAGTAGTGATAACAGATCAATCACCAGTCGGCAAAAATTCGGCGGCGGAAGCAATCAGAATTGGGTCCGGTTTTGTAGCGTTAGGGGAATATATCAATTGTCAAGTGGTATTTACCGGTGATGCGGTATATTTATTGAATAAAAATGCAGATCCAAAAGCTCTCGGTATGGACGCTAATGATGAGGTAATTGAAATCGCAGATTTATCAGATTTAGAATTGTATATTATAGATACGGACTTGAAGAACGCTGGCATGACAGAAGATGATCTTATTGAATATGAGAGTTTAAAGATAATATCGGTTGAAGAATTATCTGATTTAATAGATCAAGCAGATCTGTGTTTTAGATTCTAATGGAGGGATAAAAATGGACATATTATATTTATTCGGATTTAGTGAAAGGACAGGAAACCAT
>Ga0315535_1002800_pt1 | contig 10921 bp, 10 predicted proteins | sample SalMarSW160220MG_2_FD_203092 | JGI IMG/M metagenome (GOLD analysis project Ga0315535, IMG submission 203092) | Salt marsh sediment microbial communities from the Plum Island Ecosystem LTER, Massachusetts, United States - Salt Marsh Sediment SW1602-20 ...
AGAAAGCGGCGAAAGCTTGCCGAGAAGCAGGAACGTAGCGGCCACGACCAGCAAGATGAGTACGCCACCCATGGTCGGCGTGCCCTGCTTGACCAGGTGTCCCTGTGGTCCGTCGGCTCGCACCTGTTGGCCGATGTTGCGAACGCGCAGCAAGCGAATCCAGAACGGGAAGAGCACCGCAGCCGCGACCATCGCAACGACCACCGCGAGAAAGATCGTGTATGTCGGATATCGGGAGAACGAAATCATGGCGTACCCACGATCTGGTCGACCACGGCTTCGAGTCCCATCACCCGCGATGCCTTGACGAGCACCGCATCACCCGCACCCGCCCGGGCGGCGACGTCCTTGCCCGCCTCTTCGGCCGAGTCAAACGACCGAACCCGTGCGAGAGGCATCCCCTCGGCAATTGCGCCTTCGGCGATTCGAAGCGCGCGAGGCCCGACCGTCACGAGTTCCGAGATGCCGAGTCGCGCCGCCTGCTCACCAATCTTGAAATGCGCGAGTTCGGTCAGCGAACCGAGCTCGGCCATGTCGCCGAGAACCGCGTAGCGCTTGCCATTGGTCTGTATCGCGGCCAGCGTCTCCACGGCAGCTCGCATGGATGTGGGATTGGCGTTGTAGGCGTCGTTGACGACCGTGACCCCCCGTGCCGAGCTGAAGACCTCCATGCGCATCGCCGTGAGATCAGCGCCCGCCAGACCCGCCGCAATGTCGCCCGCCGAGACCCCCAAGCGCAGAGCAACCGCGGCGGCCGCCAAGGCGTTGTAGACGTTGTGACGACCGGGCACGTTCAGCGACACCTGCGTGCGCTCGTCACCAGCCACGAGGACAAAGAACGGGCAGCTCTCGGCATTCAGGGCGATGTCCTCGGCACGCACCGCGCACTGCTCTGAGAGGCCGAACAACGTGACGGGAGCCTCGCTCGCATCAGCGATCCACATCGAGTGTTCGTCGTCACCGTTGAGAAAAGCCGCCCCATCCGATCCAAGCGAGCGGAGCAGCTCTGCTTTCGCGTCAGCAACGGCATCCTCGCTGCCTAGCAGCTCCACATGGCTCGCGCCGACGTTGGTGAGCAAGCCCATGGTCGGACGCGCGATTTGGCAGAGTGCCGCTATCTGGCCCGGGCCGCGCATGCCCATCTCGACAACGAGGACATCCGTCGATGCGTCCGCCGCAAGGACGGTCAGCGGCACCCCGAGTTCGTTGTTCTGATTGTCTTCGGTCGCCACAACCTCTTTGCGGATAGACAAAGCGGCAGCCACGAGGTCCTTCGTCGTGGTCTTGCCAGTCGACCCGGTGATGCCCAGCACCTCGCAGTGCAAACGACCGCGATGAAACGTCGCCAAGTCCTGGACCGCCCGCAAACCGTCGGCCACACGAATCACCGCCACCTCGCGCTCTTCGGCGGCCCGAAGAAGCTCCGCGAGTTCCTCGGCAGGGCGTGTTACGAGCACAATCTGCGCACCGTCCTCGATTGCACGGAGCGCGAAGTCATGACCGTCAACACGCTCGCCAGGTAGCGCGACGAAGAGACAGCGCGGGGCAACGCGGCGAGAGTCTACGCACACTCCCATTGCGACCTTCGAACGATCGCCAGCAAGCAAGTCGCCGCCAGTGACGGACAGGACCGTGTCGACGGTCGCGGTTAGCATCGCGCCCTCGATTCCTCACATGCCACTTCCCGATCGTCGAAGTGCACAGTGCGATCAGCGAAGATCTGGTAATCCTCATGGCCTTTGCCCGCGATCAGAACGGCATCCCCCGGTTCTGCGGCGGCCAGGGCCCGTGCGATCGCTCGGCGCCGATCGACTTCAACCTCGTACACGGCCCCGGTGCCACGCAGCCCGTCTTCGATCTGGACGATGATGCCCACGGGATCCTCAGACCGAGGATTGTCGCTTGTGACTATGGTGAAGTCCGCATTCTCACCGGCAGCTCGACCCATGAGCGGGCGCTTGTCAGGATCGCGATCTCCCCCGCAACCGAACACGACGATGACGCGCCCATCTGTGACTTCACGCATCGCGCGAATGGCCTTCTCGAGGGAATCCGGCGTATGTGCGTAGTCCACGACCACCGCGAACTCCTGACCACACTGAACGCGCTCAAGCCTTCCTGGCACCTGTGATGTGGCTTCGAGCCCGGCCACGATGGTCCCAATGTCACAGCCAAGTGCAACCGCACAGCCCGCTGCCACAAGAGCATTGCTGATGTTGTAGGCACCGGCCAACGGAAGGTTGACCGTGCTCGAGCCCCGGGGGACCACGAGCGTGAATGTGGCGCCGGTTGCGGACAGCTGCACGCCCACAGCCCGCACGTCCGCCGCCTCCGACCGACCGACGGTCAGACAGCCGTCAATCTCGTGGGCCATGTCGGCGCCAGAAGGATCATCGATGTTGACGACACGAGTACCGATCCCAAAGTCGGTGAAGAGCCTTTTCTTCACCGAGAAGTACTCCTCGATGGTGTGATGGTAGTCGAGATGGTCTTGCGTGAGATTCGTGAACGCCGCAACCGCGAACCACACGGCGTCGACACGATGCAGATCGATGGCGTGGCTCGAGACTTCCATCGACACGGCCGAGACTCCCTCGTCAACCATGCGTGCAAGCAACGCCTGCAGGTCGCTCGATTCTGGCGTCGTGCGAACTGCCGGAAGCCGCTCATCGCCAACGCGAGTCTCAATGGTGCCGATGAGGCCGGTGCGTTCGCCTGCTGCATGAAGGATCGAATCCATCAGATACGTCGTGGTCGTCTTGCCGTTAGTACCGGTGATGCCGACAACTCGCAGTCGCTTGCTCGGCTCGCCGAAAAACACCGCCGAGACGTGGGCCAGGGCCCTGCGCGTATCCACGACCAGAAACTGCGGCACCTCGACGCCCTCAACAGGGCGCTCCACGACAAGGGCAGCCGCGCCGCGACGCACGGCATCGGCCGCGAAATCGTGTCCATCGAAAGCGAACCCGGGGACGCAGACGAAGAGATCTCCGCGCACCACTGCGTCGGAACGGTACGCAACTCCGGTAACGCCAACGTCTGGAGGCCCCAAAGGCGTCACCGGCACGTCAGCGAGAAGGTCAAGCACGCTTCGTTCACTCATTGTTTGTCCACCGCATCAGCGAGCGATTCTACCATGCCGATCATCGCTTCTTGGCCTGGTCGGAGGAATCATTCGTTACCTCATCGGTGGACGCGTCTTTGTTTTGCTTCGCCGCCGGCTTCGTCTTCGCGCTCTTCGCACCCGCGCCGGCCGATGAAGTCGCATCAGACGCCGCAGGTGCGTTTCCAATGACGACGTTTTGTGGCGCTGTGGCCGGAATCTTCAAGTGATCGCAGCAGAACTGGGCCAGCGAGGAGAAGGTCGGTGCCGCAACAACTCCTCCGAAGATGACGCCCGTTGGCTCATCAAGCTTGACCTCGATGAGAAGCTGCGGGTCATCAGCCGGAAGATATCCGATGAACGACGAGATGTACTTCCCTTTCGCATAGCCCTGGCCGTGAGGGAGCGCGACCTGCGCCGTACCGGTCTTGCCTGCGACCTCGTACCCGGGCACGGCCGCCGCCTTGCCCGTTCCCTCGGCCACGACATGCTTGAGCACTCCGGTCGTGGTGATCGCGGTCTTCGCGGAGCACGCTCGCTTCGTCGGCCACGACGTCTTGTAGCTTGAGTCACCCGTCACGTGCATCAGGAAATGCGGAGTCGTGAGCACGCCCTGGTTGGCGATGCCCGAGATCGCACGCGCCAGCTGAAGAGGAGTCGCCGAGACACCTTGGCCAAAGGGGATGCTGGCGATTGATGTCGCGGACCACTGCTTCGTCGGCGGAAGCCAGCCCTTCGCTTCGCCGGGGTAGTCCACGCCAGTCACCTCGGTGAGACCGAAGCCCTGGAAGGCGTCGTACAGGCCTCGTTTGCCGAGCTTCATCCCCATCTTGACCGCGCCAACATTCGAGGAGTTTGTGACGATGTCCTGCAGCGACCAGTTCACCGTCCCACGGTCTTCGGCGTCGTGGATGGTGTGTCCGGCCACCTGAAGCGTAGGGGGAAGGTGGAACATCGATTTCGGTGTGAACAGTCCCTTCTCCATGACAGCGGCTGCGGTGATGGACTTGATGGTCGAACCCGGCTCGTAGGCATCGGAGACCGGCCTGTTGCGGAACGCCTGCGGGTCCGCATGCTGATAGTCGTTTGGGTCGAACTCCGGCGTGGATGCCATAGCGTAGATCTCGCCCGTGCGCGGATTCATGATCGTGACCGAACCGGACTTGGCGCCCCACTTCTTCACTGCCGCTTCAAGCTCGGTTTGAGCGTGAAACTGGATGTCCTTGTCGATTGTGAGCACGATGTCACGCCCATCGACCGGAGGCACATCCTTGCGCACACCACCCGGAATCGGGCGCCCAAATGGATCGCGTTCGTCGAGCAGGACTCCCGGCTTGCCTCCCAAGACGCTGTCATAGCGCTTCTCTATGCCAGCAAGTCCCTGACCGTCGACGCCGACAAAACCAAGTATCTGAGCGCCGAGGGTCCCGGAAGGGTAGACCCGGCGCGAATCCTCAAGAAGTCCAATCCCCTCCATTTTGAGGGCTTCAAGCTTTGTTGCTTTGGACATGTCGACGCGCCGAGCGATGTAGACGAAGCTCGTGTCCTTGTTGAGTTTCGTCTCGTAGGTCTTCGCGGAACCTCCGATCACGGCCGCGAGGGTGCGTGCGGTTCCAGCCTTGTCTTTGACCTGGTTGGGAGCTGCGTAGATCGTACGCGCCGCCACACTCTCGGCAAGTGGCTCCCCCTCGCGATCGTATATGGTGCCGCGCAGAGGGGGGATTTGGATGTCGCGCGTGCGTTGCGCAGTGGCCTTGGCGGCATACCGCGGCGCCTCAATGACTTGCACATACACAAGTCGGCCCGCAATGACAAGCAGCAGCATGCTTACGAGAACGAGGAGAACTGCGAAGCGACCGCTTTCCGATGCCCGCGTTCGGCGCAGTGCCACGCCCCGTCCTCCTACCGTTTCACCTCGACGACGAGAGACCGACATCGCCCACCAGCAGCATTCGTGCTTGGGCAACCGCGATCCCCATCAGAGTCTCGAACATTGCCGGATGCTCTGCAGCCTTCGGAGTGGCCGGAACCTGAGCAACCTTAGGACTCTCTTTCGAGTCGATGCGCAAGTAGCGGACGGAAGTGGCCGGACCCATACCCAATTGTCCCACCGCCGTAGCTTGAATCCGTGAAGGAGACGACAGCACGCTCTTCTGAATCTCAAGCATGTCACCCTCGTAGCGCGCGGACTTGATTGCCGTCTGGAGTTTGCTGCAATCAAGCGAGGCCTGGGCGGCCTGAACCGAGAGCCACACACGCCCAGCACCAAGAAGCGCAACGACCACGACGATGACTGCGAAGAACACGAACGCCTGCCTGGCGGCGGCGTGCTGGGCAGCGCGAGAGCGCTTCCGTGGCGCCTTCTTGGGATGAGCGGCTTTCGACTCGACCACGCGCAGGTGCGGACGGCGCGCCGTCACTCGCGGCTCGTGTCTCAGCGCTGCTGCGCCCATCGTCCCCACCTCCTCCACGTCGATCTGCGCCTCGTTGGCGCGCTACACTTTCTCGGCCACTCGCAGCTTCGCGCTGCGAGACCGCGGGTTGCGTGTGATCTCCTCGGCAGTTGGCACAATTGCCCTGCGCGTGAGAACACGGAGTACCGGCACATGTCCGCATGAACACACGGGAAGATCAGGTGGACAGGTGCAACCTTGAGACAGTCTCGCGAACGTTTGCTTGACGATACGGTCCTCCAGCGAGTGGTAGCTGATGACCGCGACTTTGCCGCCCGGAACGAGCCAACGCACTGCGGCATCCAGTCCACGCTGAAGCGCATCAAGCTCGTGATTCACTTCAATCCGCAACGCTTGAAATGTCCTCTTGGCGGGATGCGGGCCCTGGCGACGAGCTGCTGCAGGAACCGCGGCCTTCACGACGTCGACCAGTTGCCCTGTCGTGTGAAGCGGCGCCCGATGACGAGCGCGAACCACGAAAGCGGCAATTCGCGTGGCCCACTTGTCCTCCCCAAACGTGCGGATGATCCGGGCGAGGTCTGCTTCAGAGTAGGTTGCGATGACCTCGGCAGCGGTTAGGGTTTGATGACCCGGATCCATCCGCATGTCGAGCGGCGCGTCTTCCATGTAAGAGAAGCCGCGCTCAGGTAGGTCGAGCTGAGGAGAACTGACACCCAGGTCGAAGAGGAAACTATCGACGTAGGGCACGCCGGCTTCGACGAGAAGTTCGTCGAGATTGGCGAAGCTGCCCTTGAGCAGCTTGACGTTCTCCAAAGGTATTTGCTGGCCGAGGCGGAGTGTGATTTCTGCTGCGACGAGTGCTGAGTCATCTTGGTCGATTCCGACGAGAATTCCGCCGGGAACCACTAGATCCAGAAGCCGTTTCGCGTGTCCTGCCCCGCCTAAGGTACAGTCGACGATTATCGAACCGGGGTGCGGCGATAGGTGCTGCGTGACCTCGGCCAGCAAAACTGGGGTGTGCCGGTATTCCATTTTCAATTCCTAGAGCAGGCCAGCTGCAGCCAGCTCTTTCGCGAGGTCCTCGATTGACCCCTCGTCCTCGCCGTTGTAGGCAGCCCAGCCTTGGGCATCCCATATCTCGATGCGGTTGCCGTTGCCAGTGACAGAAACGTCCTTCTTCAGGCCCGCATAGTCACGCAGGACCTGCGGAAGGGAAATCCTCCCGGCCGAGTCGAGTTCTGCTTCCACCGCACCCGAAGTGAAGAACCGACGAATCCGGCGCATCCTTGGATCGAAATCCTCGGTGGCGAGCAGCTCTTCGACGAAGTGGTTGTACTCGTCGGCGGAGTACACATAGAGGCAGTCCTCGAAACCCTTGGCGATGACAAGCTTGCCCGTCATTTCCGCCCGGAACTTCGCAGGCAGGGATACGCGTCCTTTGGCGTCCAGCGTGTGCTGATAGTCGCCGAGAAACATCCCTGCCCTCCTCTCTCACTCGCCACCACGAGACACCCCACAGTGAGGTCCCCCGCTCATGCACACCCGCACTGTATGCCACTTCATCCCACAATGCAACACCTGAATGGGACTTCATGACACCTGGCTACACCTCATACCCTGGTTGGGTCGATTTTCACCACGGATTGCGGGTCACACGATGCAGAGGAGGACTGCCGCCGACATTGCGCAGGACGCTGGAGGGACCGCCCCACGCAAGCTGCTTCGCAAGACGGTGCGGGATTGTGGTTGTTCATGACTTGCCGAGTGCGAAGGGCCAATCACGATGCGTTTGCGGGTTTGTGGCCGGACCGCATGCGAAGGTACGATCACGCGTATTGGGGACCCGCCAGTAGTTGCCGAAGGCGCTTCGGCCACGAAGTCGCACTCGCGACTCTCGGCACGCGCGACCGACGGCCCGCCATGCTGCCCGACAGGAAGAAGACTGCGCCCGTGTTGCCCAGACCCAAGTTCCGCATTCCGCTGTCCGCAGCCGTAGGCATCGTGCTACTCGCCTACCTGGCGCGTTCCGCGATCCGGGGATTCGACTTCCGGCCCGATCTTCCAGATGACGCAATCGTGCTCGTCGCCTTCGTCGTGGTCCTGCTGGCAGTGGCAGTTGCTCGGCACATGGAACACGGCGGTGCGGACGGTGGTGATGACACAGAGTCGCCGAATTCCGAGAACTGCGAGCAGCGCCGAGGTGACGCCCGTGGCGATGACTCTGCCGACGATCTCAGCTAGGTCAGCGGAGCAGGGCACGCGGATGAGTCGTCAGATACTCCTCGCGCATGTGGCGCCGATCTACGTGCGTGTAGACCTGCGTCGTGGAGATGTCGGCATGTCCCAGCATCTCTTGAAGAGCGCGCAAGTCCGCTCCTCCTTCGAGAAGGTGCGTCGCGAATGAATGACGCAGCGTATGGGGATGCAGCTCGAGCCCGACCCTGCTGCCATACGAACGCACGATCGAAAAGACCGCCTGCCGAGAGATCCGCCCGCCTCGGGCGTTGCGGAACACGGCCGGGTTGTCGGCACGAATTGAGCCCTTCGGCCTTAGGAACGGCCGCGCCCCAGAAAGGTACGCGTTGAGCGCATGGGCGGCCATCCCCCCAATCGGCGCAACCCGCTCCTTGCCCCCCTTGCCCAGCACACGGAGGAACCCCGCAGCGAGATCAAGATCTGCCACCTCGAGACCAGTGAGTTCGCTGACTCGCAGCCCAGCTCCGTACAGAGTCTCGAGGATCGCGCGATCCCTGAGTCCCGCTGGGGTGTCGGGAAATGGCTGGCCCAGAAGCCGGTCGACGTCTTCGATCGAGATCACGTCCGGCAACCGCTCGGGTACTTTGGGCAGCGGCACACGAGCCGTTGGGTGATTCTCGGTAATGCCCTCGCGTACCAGGAACTTGTGGAATCCCTTCACTGCCGCCACGTGGCGCTCCACCGTCGATGGCGCCATCCCCTGCACGCGAAGATCCGCAACGAACGCCGTCACATCGTCGCGCGAGATTCGGTCGGGGTCGTCAACCCCACGGGCCGCCAGGAACTCCACGTAGCCCGCAAGATCTCGGCCATAGGCGGAAATGGTGTGTGGCGAAGCTCCGCGCTCCACCGATAAGTGCCCCAGATACTCGGCAACCAGCGTCTCCATTGGTTGAGTATACGTCCGACGTGCCGAGCGGACGTGCACCGGTGACGGCATGACGCAGCCTTCGAACCGATCGCCCGGGGACGCCGCCTCTAGCTCACGAGGGAGTCGAGCGGGGTGAAGTCAAGACCATGGGCCTGCGCGACAGGCTGATACGTAACGTGTCCGGCAAGCACGTTCACCCCTTTGGCCAGCGCAGCGTCATCCATGACCGCCTGCCTCCAGCCTTTGTCGGCGATGGCCAGACCGTAGCGCAACGTGGAGTTGGTGAGTGCCAGGGTCGACGTGTTGGGCACCGCGCCCGGCATGTTGGCGACGCCGTAGTGCACCACCCCGTCGACGACGTATGTTGGATCCGCATGCGTCGTCGGATGCGTGGTCTCGATGCATCCGCCCTGATCGACCGACACGTCGACGACCACCGCACCACGCTTCATGTTCGGCAGGTCCTCCTTCGTGACAAGCCATGGCGTCTTCGCCCCAGGCAGCAGCACCGAGCCGATGACGAGGTCTGCAGCGTAGACCAGTTCCCGAACATTCCGCTTGTTGCTGTATACGGTCCGCACGCTGCTACCCCAGATCTCGTCGAGATAGCGCAGACGGCCGAGGTTCACATCCACGACCGTCACATCTGCCCCCATGCCTTTGGCGATGTACGTCGCGTTTGCACCAACAACGCCAGCGCCCAACACGACTACCTTCGCAGGCAACACACCGGGCACCCCTCCAGTGAGGACGCCGCGACCGCCGAAGGGCTTCTGCAGATAGTTTGCTCCCACCTGTGCGGCCATGCGGCCGGCAACCTCGGACATGGGAGCGAGCAACGGTAGAGATCCGTCAGGAAGTTCAACCGTCTCATACGCGAAACACACGGCTCGTGATGCCATAAGACCGACGGTCTGCTCGTAGTCCGGAGCGAGGTGGAGGTACGTGTAGACGACCTGCCCCTCTCGCAGCATCTCTATCTCCGAGGCCTGCGGCTCTTTCACCTTCACGATCATGTCCGCTCGCGCAAAGACATCGGCGGCGGACTCAATGAGCGTGGCGCCGGCCTCAGCGTACTCGTCGTCCGCAAACGACGACCCGTCGCCCGCCCCCTTCTGAATCAAGACGCTGTGCCCATGAGCTACGAACTCATGAGCACCCGCTGGAGTCATGCCGACGCGAAACTCGTTGTTCTTGATCTCTGTAGGTACTCCAACAATCACGCGTGCACTCCCTTTCCGGGCAAGAGCGCCATCGGACACGTGTCGCCGAGGTGCCGCACGAACGTCGACTACGCGAAAACCGCGTTCAGTGTACCCTTTCCACGCATAAGTTCAACGTCGATTTGCATATTACGCACGTTGCTGGCGAGAGTCGTACAATCGCTATGGCATATACCTGAACGGAGCTCCGAGGGGGCCAGATGATCCAGTACTTGCGCATCCCAAAGAACAAGTTCTGGGGCTGGGTGTTCACTTCACTCGCAGTTGGGCTGGTTCTGGGCGTTGGTGTCACGTACGCCGTCGGACGTTCCTCGTCCGCAAGACAGATTGAGGACCTCAAACAGCAGCTTGCGTCAAAGACGTCCGAAGCTGCGTCGCAGACCGCAAGCCTCCAAGCAAGATTGGATAGTGTCAGTGCATCACTGACCGCCGTTTCTCAACAGTATCAGGCGCTGAAAGCACAACAGGACGCAACGGATCAGAACACTTCGAACGAAGACACCGCGTCATCGTCGGCCAAGCTCGAGGTGCTTTCACGCAAGGTATCGCCATCAAGCGTCGCAACCGGCGACAACATCACCCTCACCGCAGAGGTGCAGGGCAACCCGGACAAAGTGACGGTACGGATATACCGATCCGCGAATGGCTTCGACGAGACATATTCGCTAAAGAAAACGTCGAGCAATTCCAAATCGGAGACGTGGAAGAAGACCATCTCGGCGCCGAAGAAGACCGGCACGTATACCTACTACGCCACCGCATACCTCAACGGCAAGTCCGCCACCATGCCTGGCGCGTCGCCGTCGACCTTCAAGGTCAAGTAACGACTCTCCCGCAAACGATGCACTTCCATTGAGGCGCCCGGCGCCACGCTGAGCGGTCCGCCCGCCTGCTTCCTCGTGATCGAGCAGAGCGCATCTCGCCCAGTTTGCGAGACGCTACAGCATCTCGCCGTTGGCGATTCGAGCCGCGACCTCGCCCGCCGCATAGGCCGCCGAGAAGAACGCTGGGTCATCGGCAGGTCCACGCCCCATCGTGGTCACGGACACCCCGC
>Ga0315535_1002801_pt1 | contig 10920 bp, 9 predicted proteins | sample SalMarSW160220MG_2_FD_203092 | JGI IMG/M metagenome (GOLD analysis project Ga0315535, IMG submission 203092) | Salt marsh sediment microbial communities from the Plum Island Ecosystem LTER, Massachusetts, United States - Salt Marsh Sediment SW1602-20 ...
CTGGATGTCTCAGGAGCAGTCACCGGGCCGGCGGTGGACGGCGACGGGGCGTTCACGATAACCGGCGACGCGGAAGGCAAGGGCGAAGCCCGGGTCAAGATCTTCCAGTACGGACTGTACAATGTCGTCATACCTGATTTGCAAGTCAATCAGGAAGTGAACGTGGTGGCGGCCACCGCCACACCGTACTAGGGGGAAACCGCACATCGTTGGCAAGGTTACGCGCCCGCCCCAGGCTCTAAGGGGGCGGCCGCGATGGGATGGAGGGCAGGACTGGGGAAAGGAACGGGCTCGATCGGAACTACGTTCAAGCGAACGCTGATCGGCCTTCTGCTCGCCGGCTGCTTGGGCCTGGGCTGCAATCTGCTTTCATCTTCTGCGGTCCCGCCAGGAGATGGGGCACCACCCAGCTCAACGGCAGGAAGACAGGCGCCGGAGCCCACGGCCGCACCTACGAATGGGGCTCAGCAATCAAGGACGAATACGGCACATGAGCTGCTTGATCTTGCAACGCTGGAGGATATCCAGTATCCAACCAATGTCGGCAGCTATCGCGTGAGGTTCGACCACAAGTTAGAGTCGGGCTCGACAAATGGGGGGACGCACGCTGAAGGGGGAGTCGCCGAAAATCCGCCCGGAGCGACACTTACGGAAACGCGTCAGGGGGGCGCCATTCAGGGTGGTGGCTCCGCCGTCGACAAGCGTGTGATGGATGGCTTGATCACCCTCCTCGACGGCACCACGTGCAGCATGATCAATCCGGCGGCGCTAGCGGGCCCGGCTCCGCCGACCCAAATTCTGCCGCGCCCAAGCAGTTTTTTGGTGGGGGATGCCGCCTGGGTGGAAGGCGGCGTGACCGTCAACGGTCGGCTGACAGACCATTATGTGCTGGACGTGGGCAACTTTGACCCAACACTGATCAAACTTGACAGCCTTGATTCCGGTGATGTCTACATTGACGCGCAGGACGGTTTCTTGGTGAGACTGACCTTCCGCGGCGTCGGCATCGATCAGACTTTGGCTTGGGCGGGTCCCGGCTCGTCGGGAACATCTAGCTACGAACTGAACTACCTTGACTTTGGGACGTCTGTGGAAGTTCAACCTGTCGAGCACTGCGGGCCGATTCCCGAGACCGACTGGCCGTTGGTTGATCGTGACATCCTGCGCTACCAAAGCGACCTTGGGTCGTCTCTTTTTGACCTGACGGTCCTTGGGAGACTGGATGAGGCCATTCAGTTCTACAAGACAGAGCTGGCGTCGGACGGTTGGAACCTGGTCCAGGAGGAGCATGCAACGGCTCGCCGGGCCTCCCTCAGGTTCGAACGACCGTCCGGATCCTCATTGTCGCTGGACTTCCGAAATGACTCCCCGACAAACAAAGCCGCCGATGAGCTTGACATCATCACCATCAGCTTCCTGAGCTTTGATTTCTAGCTCTGAGCTCTTCTGAAGGATCTAGCGACACGCGAAACTCGATAAGGTAGTCCCAGGTTCAGGGCGCTGCCGCCACTCTTCGTGCCTGGTCTCTGCCCTTTTGTGAAAATATTCACAAGCCGGATGCGCGCAGTTCATGGGGGCGGTGCCTTGCGTTCGGGGTATCTTGACGTAGGATCGAATGCTGTGTCGCGCGGCAGCGCATAGGGAGTTGGGAGCATGGCAAGGGGCAAGATTCGCCTTCGTAAAGGGATGCCGGGGGACGCCGAAAGACTGGCGCGGTTCGGCGCGGCGGCTTTCGAGGCCGCCTTTGGCCCCGACAATACCCGCGAAGACATGGCCAGCTACCTGGAGGAGGCCTTCTCGGGGGCGACTTTCGCTGCGCAGCTGGGGGATCCGGACTCCACCTTCCTGCTGCTCGAAGACGGCGACCGCATCGTCGGGTACAGTATGCTGCGGTCAGGCGTGGCCCCACCAGCAGTGGGTGGGCCCGACCCCATCGAACTGGTGCGCATCTACGTCGACCCGCGAGCCATCGGTACGGGTTTGGGGGCGAGGCTGATGTCGGCCTCCCTTGATGAAGCCGCCGCCCAGGGCGCCCAGACGATCTGGCTCGGTGTGTGGGAGAAGAACATCCGGGCGATCCGCTTCTATGAACGTTGGGGCTTCACAAAGGTCGGGGAGAAGACCTTCGTGCTGGGCAGCGATCCCCAGACCGATCATGTCATGGCCAGGGGGCTTTGATCGTGCTGCAAACCCGCCGATGATCGCGAGTGTCTGATCTCAAGCGAGAGGGGGTCAAGATGTCCGCCAGACGCATCGGCTGGATTGTGGCCTCTTTGCTGATTCGGGGGCTGGCCTGCGGCGCCCTGGCGGTGCGTTGGTTCAGTGGGACCTACAACGCGCCGCCGAGGATCGAGGTCGAAAACAACTCCGACCTCTACTTGGAGGATTTGATGGTGGAGGGCACGGGGTTCCGGCTGCAGATCGACCGGCTGCCGCTGCATTCGAAGACAACGGCACTGGTTCATGTGGCTGGCGAATCGGGCCTGAAGGTGAGCTTCACGGCTGGATCCAGAGTCTCCTCAGACAATGAACTCGCCTATTTGGAGGAACGAGGCGGGTACTGCGTGGTTGTCACCATCGATGGGGCCATGAACATTCATACTCGGCCGCACCTGATGCACTTCTTCTGATGGGAAGCAGGCGCGCAGGGGAAGGGGGATGGCATGTCTGGCGGTTGGGGCCGACGATCAATTCAGCTGGCGCATTTTGATTACACTCGGCCAGGCGCGTACTTCGTGACGATTTGTGCCTATCATAGGCTGGATTTGTTCGGCAGCGTTGAGGGCGGCCGCGTTGCCTTGTGGCCTGTGGGTGAGGTTGTCAGGGAGGAATGGCTTCGCACGGCCATCATCCGTCCCGAGGTCGGTTTGGATGAATTCGTCATCATGCCTGACCATATCCACGGGATCATTGTGATACGCGAACGATTCGCGGGGCACAGTTCAACAAGCGTAGGGGCACATCGCGATGGTCCCCTACGCCGCAAACCCAAATCCTTGGGTTCGATAGTCTCAGGATTCAAGGGCGCTGTGACCCGTCGGGCACGTCAAATGGGAGGCGATCCGGAATTGAGAATCTGGCAAAGGAACTACTACGACAGGATCATCCGCAGGGAAGCCGAGCTCAATGCAGTACGTCGGTACATTCGGACAAACCCGGAGCGATGGAAAAACCTAGACTGATGTGTTGCGAGGACCTAGAGCGCGGCCATGTGCAACGGGGGGACGGCGGCGTTTCTTACACCCACCACCCCTTGTGATTGTGAAAGATGTCACAAACGCCCGATCCCTTCGCCGCTTGAATCATGCATGATGTGCGGGGGTCTGGCTGTTCGGCTAAGATGCTTGGTGGAGGTGCCGTATGGAGCAAGCCACGATTGCCGATCTATCGGCTGCCATGGCCGATGGCGAGCTGACGTCTGAGGCCATCACCCGACAGTACCTGACCAGGATCGAACAGATCGACCAGGCCGGCCCGAAGATCAACGCTGTCATCGAGCTCAACCCAGAGGCACTGGAAGAGGCGAAGGCGCTGGACAAAGAGCGGTCCGATGATCAAGTCCGAGGTCCGCTGCACGGGATCCCCATCCTGATCAAGGACAACATTGAGACACGCTACCCGATGCACACTACCGCTGGGTCGATCGCCCTAGAGGACTTCCGGGTGCGCCGTGACGCCCACCTGGTCAATCGTCTGCGCCGATCCGGAGCCGTAATCCTGGGCAAGTCCAACCTCAGCGAGTGGGCCAACTTCCGCGGCCACCGGTCGGTCAGCGGCTGGTCCAGCTTGGGGGGATTGACTCGCAACCCGCATGCCCTAGACCGAACCGCCTGCGGATCCTCTTCGGGCTCGGCCGCCGGCGTGGCGGCCGACCTGTGCGCAGCCGCCGTTGGGACGGAGACGGACGGCTCGATCATCTGCCCATCGCACTCGTGTGGCGTGGTCGGGCTGAAGCCGACCGTCGGTCGCATCAGTCGGCGGGGGATCGTCCCCATCGCCCACAGTCAAGATACCGCCGGGCCGATCGGGCGCACGGTGGCGGATGTGGCCATCATGCTCGGCGTGATGGCGGGGACCGATCCGAAGGATGTCGTCACCAAAACGCGGCCTCGCCCTTGGATTCACGACTACTCAAGCTTTCTGGTCGAAGACGGGCTGCGGGGTGCCCGGCTCGGTGTGGCCAGGAATTTGGTCGGGAACGATCCGCGCGTGACCGGGATTCTGGAGTCGAGCCTTGATCTCATGCGCAAGGCGGGTGCCGAGATCGTCGACCCAGTTGACCTGCCGAATGCGGACGCGCTCGGTGAGGATGAGATCGCGGTCCTGCTCACCGAATTCAAGGCCGACATGAACCAGTACTTGGCCACGCTTGGGTCCAGTGCACCGGTCCATTCGCTGGAGGAACTGGTCACTTTTAATCGAGACCATGGAGAGCAAGTGTTGACCTACTTTGGGCAGGAGCTTTTCATCGAGGCCCTGGCCAAGGATTCCCTGAATGGTAAGCCATACCGACAGGCGCTCGCCCGCTGTCAGCGGTTGGCTCGGAAGGAAGGGATCGATGCCTTGATCTCCAGCCAGCAGCTGGACGCCATCGTCATGCCCTCCGGTGGGCCCGCCTGGCTGATCGACTTGGTCAATGGTGATTCATACAACTCAGAAGTTGATCGCACGGGGCCGGCTGCCGTGGCGGGTTATCCGCACATCACCGTGCCGGCCGGCTTCATCCGGGGGTTGCCGATCGGGTTGTCGTTCTTTGCCGGAGCGTGGCAGGAGGGCACGCTGCTCAAGCTGGCGTACGCGTTCGAGCAGCTGAGCCAAGCGCGCCGGCCTCCGCAATTCCGCAAGTCGGCGGTGGTTTAGGCTCTGGCGCTGAGCCGCTCCCAGCAGCAACTCGACATCCCGCAGGAGGCAATAAGGTTCCCAATCATGGCATGGCTTGCATCTGGCCCTCCGAGCGCCAGGCTCCGCCGGGGACACCTGACTGGTAGTCGGGGGTTGGATGCTGGGTGCTGACTGCTCGCGGCTGCCTGGCCAAGGATGGCTATTGGCGGCGAGGCAGAAGGGTAGTAGAAAGAAGAAGCGCTGAGCGCCGAAGGCTGCATGAGCAGGGACGAGCGTCTCTTTCGGAGGCTGGCGCTGTTCTCCAAAGATGAATCGGATTGGACAACAGGTGAGTTCATGAACAAAACGGTAGGCATTCTTCATCCGGGCTCCATGGGCGTCTCCGTGGCGGCTTCGGCCCAGGCGATCGGCCATCGCGTCATGTGGGTATCCGAGGGGCGAAGCGAGAAGACACGCGCAAGGGCTGAAGGGCAGGGCTTGGAGGACGCAGGGTCGGTGCAAGCCCTGTGTGAACAAAGCGACGTCATCGTCAGCGTTTGCCCTCCGCACGCAGCCGAAGACCTGGCCCGCACCGTCCTGGATTGCGGGTTCAACGGCCTCTATTTGGACGCAAACGCCACTTCCCCCCAGCGAGCTCGGAAGATCGGGCAAGCCATGGAGGCGGCCGGTGTGGATTTCGTCGATGGCGGGATCATCGGAGGGCCGGCCTGGCACCCGAACACGACCTGGCTGTGTCTCTCAGGGTGGAACGCCCACGCCGCTGAAGCATGTCTTTCGGGTGGGATGCTCGAGGTCCAGGTCGTCGGTGACGAGGTTGGCTGGGCGTCGGCTCTGAAGATGTGCTACGGCGCCTACACCAAGGGCACAACGGCGCTCCTGGCGGCTATCTTGGCGACAGCAGAGGTGTGGGGAGTGCGCCATGAACTTGAACGCCAGTGGGCGCGTGACGATGCCGGTTTTGTGGATGCCACCAACGGGCGCGTTCGCCGGGTCACCGCGAAGGCCTGGCGTTTCGTCGGCGAGATGGAAGAAATCTCTGAGACGTTCGAGGCGGCGGGCTTGCCGGGCTCGTTCCACCAGGCGGCGGCCGAAGTCTACCGCCGTTTGTCAGATTTCAAGAGCCGAGACCAGACACCTGAGCTGGACGAAGTCCTGGCGGCATTGGGTGGGCCGGTTGTGGCGAAGGCGGGAAATGGCCAGCCGAGCGCGCCGACTGGTCAGGACGCCGAAACGCAAACAAGTTCATCGGGTGTCTCCTCCTGAGGTTGGACCGGCCCTGGCCTGCCGTTTGTCAGGATAGGGGCCCGAGAGGCACAACCGCGGGTTCGACGAGGACACCCCCGATCCGTGGTTGGGGAGTCGAGACCGTTCCTCCAAGGTTCCCCCCGCCCGAGGCGCGGCTGCCTCCCCCGGTTACCCACTTGGTTGAGAATTCGATGGTGCCATACTTGGTGGCGAAACCCGTGATCGTACCTAGCCCTGACCATGGATTGCGACCAGGGACGGATTGGTTGTTGAATTGCGGGCAGCCTTCAACCGTGGACGGCTGTGTGTAGTGGGCGCTGCAGTTCCCCGCAGGGGCGATGGCGGAGGAAAAGTCGCCAGACTCCGGATGGAGCGACGTCCTGAGTTGTGCAGTCTACATGGCGCGGAACTCAGCGTAGGCAACGTCGTTAAGTTCTTCTTCGGTTCCACATGGTACGGGGACGTTCGGCACGGTCTGGCTGCCGCGCTACCTCCCTGTTTTGATTCGTCCCAGTCGGGTTCACGCCCGGATGTAGGTCTCCGAGGTGATGCCTTCGGCTTCAGACGGGTTGCCCGTCAGCCAGATGGCGAAACGGTAGACATCCCGGAAGTGTGCGTAACAGAGTTCGTCGAAGATCATCATGCGGATCTCTCCTCACAGAAGACGCGCACTGCTGAAGATGGTAGCGATGGATCGCTCGCCAGTGTGAAGGCCCAAGGTAGAATCTTCGTATGGGATCGCGCAGCCTGCCGCCTGGGCGCGGCTGAGGAGGCATATCCAGCGTTGCAGGACTCACAGGTGGGTTTACGTCGCCGCTGGCCGGCGCATGGCTGGGTAGGGCTGGGGATGGTGGCCGTCTTCTGGCCGCTGAACTGGTTCTTGCCGGGCTTGCGAACACACCTGCTCTTCTTCCCGCTTTGGCTCGGCTACTGCCTGGCGGTAGATGCCCTGGTTGTTCTTCGCAAGGGAGACTCGCTCCTGACCCGCAGTCCCCACCGCTACGTCGGCCTGTTCCTGGTTTCTGTCCCAGCCTGGTGGCTATTTGAAGCGCTGAACATCCACACGGGCAACTGGGTGTACCAGGGCGCCAAGTACTTCACGCCGGCCCAGTTCGCCATCCTGGCGTCGATCAGCTTTTCGACGGTCATCCCGGCTGTGTTTGGGACGGCGGAGTTGGCCAGCACATTCGGCTGGCTCCGCCATACGAAGCCTGGGCCTAGGATCCCCAAATCAGGCACGGTACTGCTCGGTTTCTTCGTGGTCGGCTGGTTGATGCTGGCCTTGCTGATAATCTGGCCCAGGTTGTTTTTCCCATTCATCTGGTTGGGCCCTTACTTTGTGCTTGAGCCGATCAACGTCTGGATGGGCCACCGATCCCTGGCCACAACTGTGGACCGGCGTGATTGGCGGCCGGTCCTTGCCCTGTGGGTGGGTGTCTTGATTTGTGGCTTCTTCTGGGAATTCTGGAACTTCTATTCCTACCCCAAGTGGATTTACCACGTCCCCTATCTGGGTTTTCTGCACGTCTTCGAAATGCCGCTCCTGGGCTATGGCGGCTATCTGCCCTTCTCGCTGGAGCTGTTCGCCATCTACCAGTTCGTGGCCGGGCTCATCCGCAGGAACCCAGAGCGGACCTACGTGCACTTGGTGTCCGAGGCGGGGTCGCAGCAGGCCTGAAGGGAAAGGTCCCTCTGCCTACGAGGACTCTTGGGACTCCTAGGCCAGGACCGTGGTCTTGTCCGGCTTGTTGGGGACCATGCACAGGAACTCGAACGGTTCGTTGCCATCGTTCTGGTACCAGTGCGGTGTGCCGGCAGGGATGAAGACCACATCCCCTTTCGTGACCTCGAAGATCTTTTCACCAATCCCAATCTGGGCCTGACCGGCCAAGACATACTGTTCGTGCTCCACCAGGTTGGTGTGATTGGGCATGCCGCCCTGAGGTTGAATCACGAAACGGCGCATGGCGAAATTGGGCCCCTCGGAATCGGGAATCAGCACCTGCTTGGTGACGCCGGAGCCGGTCTCGATCTTCTCCGACTCAACGTCTTGAGTGTGTTTGACGGGCATGGCAGGCTCTCCTTGGACTGGTAACAGACAAAGGGCGGGGCGCGTCTCGGGCCCGCTCTTTCCATCATACCCCTCGCCGTTTCAGGAATTTGACGGAGAGTATGATCGGCAGAATCTGATTGTGGGGTGTCCGTTGTTTGTTCGACTGCGAAAGTCTGATTCCCGCCTTCCAAGCCAGCAGATCTAGGGCTGGGTGCGTAAATCCTTTACTTCGCCCAGAACGACGCCGCCGCGTTCGACGGTCATCAGAACGGGAGCCTCCGGCAGGAGGTTGAGTTGGCCGCCCTTGCCGTCGCAAATCAGGGCGAAGTCTGGCGTCTGATCCTCTCCGACCGAGGTCATACGGATCAGATGTAGGTCCGACCGGGCGAATGCGGTTGCCTGGTCGATAATTCCAGCGTTGCCGACCTCCACGGTGGCACCCTGCGGGGCGTGGTCGTTCAACCAGGTGGTGGCCTCCCGGTACGAAGTACACCAGTAGTCCGATTCAAAGCGCGCATACACGTCGCCGCCCAGCCCCGCCAGAGCGTTGTAGTAAATGTATTCATACGGGTGGAGGCGGATGATCCCCATCACGCCCGGGAGAAGGGTGAAGACGGCAACGAAGAGGCGCCACCGGCGATCCGGCAGCCATCGGAAGAGCTGCTCCAAGGCGAGTGCTGCCAACAAAAAGAAGGCGGGTATGGTGAAGAGAAACTGGCGAAAGTTGTTGTAGACAATCATCCCCGGCCGGAAGCTGGCGGCCACGGGTATTGCGAATGTGAGGAGCAGGCCTGCCACCTCAAACCGTGCTTGAGATGCCCCAAGCCAGCGCCAAGCTCCGGCGACGCCAACAAGCGCCAAGGCAATCACCGGCAACGTGAACTGCAGCAGCATCAATTCCGGAATGTAATACCAGGGCTGCTGGCCCTCGGAAAGAATGTGGCCGTTGAAGAGCATGATCCCATGCCATGGGAATTCGGAGAGGGTGACGACGGATTGAAAGTAGTGCTGGAAAGTGTCCTGCCACAAGAAAGGCCAGGTGGCCAGACACGCCGTTACGGAGGTCGCCGTCAGAATCAGGATGTAGAGGATAGCCTTCCACTTGGATGGCGCGAATCGCAGATAAAGGACGCCAAGCACAAGGGCTGCCCACGGGGCGATCGAGCGTATTGAAGTGTCAAGGCCCATCATGACCCCTGCTCCCGCAACCAGCAGGTGGTCTTGATTTGCGAGGACGAATGGGCGCACTTTGGGCCAAGCCGCCGAGGCCCAGCCGAACAAAGCCCCGAAGATGAGAACGAACGTGACGCCGCCCCTTGTCCAGGTGAAGGCGGTTTGCAGCTTGACTTCGTACAAATCCAAGGGCGTCTTGTAGGCATCCGTGGCGAAGATGTGGAACAAGGTCTGAATCAACCACGGCGCTTCACCCCGGTAGGCCGCCGCCAGAATGGATTGCAGGAAAGGCAGCAGTCCTGTCCACAGCCATAGAGCCCCCAGGCCGGTGATGGTCAGGAAAGTCCATCCAAAGAGAAGCAGCCGCCTCCTTGTCCCAAGAGCACTGGAAGCGAGGTGCCTGTCTTGGTGGGAATCAGGGGGTGGCGCGGTGGAATGTCCGTTAGCTGCGCGTGGAACGGCGAGCACGCCAAGGGTGAGGCTGCCCAGAAAGAAGGCCATGAACGGCACATCTTTCGGGTTGATGAAGGCATGGCCTAGCAGGAGGGGTTGGGAGAAGAAGAGACCAGCGACCAGCCAGGCCACTGCTGCCCGCGCATAGCGACGGGTGAGCAATCCAATGAAGATGGTGGCCGTAATGAAGGATAGGTAGAAGATGAAGTGTCGGCCGTCTGTGGGGGTCCATCCCGACCGGAGCGTGTCGACCCACTCGCCGGCATAGTAGGAGAAGAACGAATAGAAAGGTCCGTGCTCTAGGGGATCAACCGAAGTGTCGTCAATGGCGCGCTGCCCTCGATAGATGTCAAGTATCTGGCGCCCATAACTGGCATGCTTAGGCTCATCGATCGATGCGCCGTAATCCCCTCCAACCACCAAACCGAAGGCGACCATCAAGAGAACCGCCAGCAGGACAAGCCGGCGGTGTTGCCTGGTTGAAATTCGACTGGCCTGGGGATGTTGGGCGGACATGCCTCGACCCCCTGTTCTGCGCCAATGTGGTAGTGCTGGGATCGGTGACCCTTGTTAACCCAGCGGAAGAGGCAGGTTGGCCATTCTATCATGGGTGGAACCAGGTGGTCGTCACTCCACTTTGGGAAGGCGGAGGGAACCGGTGAGTGACCGGCATCGGGGGGCCATGCAGACTTAGCCGTGCCCATCTCGGCTGACCTTTGGATGGTACAGAACGGTCCGGTGCCGACCGTGCCTCTCGTGCCCGAGTTCTGACGCTCCAGTCAATAAGAAATCGACGCCATGTGCGAAAGGGCAAGTCCGGAATTCAATGTTTCAAGGCAAATCAGGGTGCCTCATTCTGGGTGGATGCGTTTGCATGTTGCCGTGGCTGCCTGTCACGGCATACAATCTTGATATTGGTCGGCGATTGTCTTGGAGGTGGGGCGATGACCCTTCGGCGTTTGATAACGGTGGGGATCGCGTTGGCAGCGTTGACCTCCTGCCGAGCATCGGCTGATGTCTGTGATCGTCAGAGGAGCGTTCCGAGGAGCGAGTGCGCCGCTCTGAGAGCTTTCTATGAAAGCACCGACGGTCCGGGGTGGAAAGATCAGCGCGGCTGGCTCACAACTGAACAGGTCTGCGATTGGCATGGCGTC
>Ga0315535_1002803_pt1 | contig 10917 bp, 10 predicted proteins | sample SalMarSW160220MG_2_FD_203092 | JGI IMG/M metagenome (GOLD analysis project Ga0315535, IMG submission 203092) | Salt marsh sediment microbial communities from the Plum Island Ecosystem LTER, Massachusetts, United States - Salt Marsh Sediment SW1602-20 ...
CCGCCGCGCACCACTGTTGGCGTCACCGGGCTTCTGGTGCCAGGCTGTAAGGTCGAGATTGACCTTGTTGCGGTCAAGAAATAGCTATCGCTCCTAGCATTCGGAATTCATCATCCCGGCCCAGTTCATTCTGGTCACATACGGGATCGACATACCAATTATCAGCATGACGCAATCGTTTCGGCATATTTCTTGAATGGCCGTGACGTTCCCACGGGGAAACGCATTGCAAGATGTGCGGCCACTCGCCACAGTCGATTCAAAAACTAGGTTCATCTTTCCGGAGCGCCCGATATGTCAGACTTGGCTACGATTACGGTTTGCAGGCGTAGCTACAAAGCTTGAGTGTCGACGGCCCCCTGCTCCGCACAACCCAGCACCAAAGTGCAATGTCGACGTGCAATGGAAAGATTGGGTCCCACGGTTTCACAAGACCGGGGCGCACGGCTAGGATGTTGCGCCGCAGCGAGATCGGTGGTTCGGCAACACGGCCTTAAACTGCATGTGGGCGAGTTCGGCCCGCAATTGGAGCTCTGCGAAGCCGTGTCGCCCCCATTGCCAACACCACATAAACCTAGCTCTAATAACCAAACCCACTGGAGGGCACCATGATGAAACGATCATTCCGCGCATTCCTAATGCCGACCGCCCTAATGGCTGGGCTGCTTGCAGTTTCGACAACAACGGGGTTCGCTGCCGATAAGGTCATCAAAATTGGTGGCTTGTTTCCGATCTCCGGTCCCGGGTCCTATTTCGGCGTGCAAGACAAGCAGGGCGTCGAACTCGCAGTCGAGCAGCTCAACAAGTCCGGCGTGAACGGCTATAAGTTCGAAGTTCAATTTGAAGATTCTGCCTGCAGCCCCCTGCCCGCAACGCAGGCGGCCAAACGCCTGGTCGAGCAGTTCAAGCCCGACGTTGCCATCGGCGAAGAATGCTCGGACGCAACGCTCGCGATCATGCCGGTGATGGCGCAGGCCCAGATCCCGCTGCTCAATGCCGGCTCCTCCTCAATCAAGGTAACTGAGCCCGGCAATCCCTGGACCTTCCGCATCATGCCGAACGAAGTGATGCAGGGCATCGACATCGCTACCAACGCCTACAAGCGCCTCAACGCGCGCACCGCGGTCGTTCTCCACGAGAACACGAATGCCGGCATCGGCAACGCCAAAGTCTTCGCGGAAACCTTCACGAAACTCGGCGGAAAGATTCTAGCCGATATCGGCTTCGGCCGCGACGTGAACGACTTTACATCGATCGCGACCCGCGTTGCCGGTCTCGGTAAGGTTGACGTGATTCCCACTTACACGCTCGAAGGTCAGGGCCTGAAGATCACGCAAGCCCTCGCACAAGCCGGCGTGGTGAAAGGCGGCGGCGGCCACTCGATTCAGCTCGGCACGATCTGGCTCCCGTTCGGCTTCGAGAAAAAGGCCGGCAAAGCCGCGCTCGGCTATGTCCGCATCGTGCAGTTCGACCCGACGGACCAGCGCGAGGCCGTGCGCAATTTCATCAAGGCCTTCAAAGCCAAGTACGACCGGGATCCGACGCACATCAACGCCCACGCTTACGACCAGGTCATGCTGATCGCGGACGTGGTGCGGCGCGGCGGCAAAGATGCCAAGTCCATTCGCGACGGCCTCGCCGCGACAAAAGACTTCTCCGGCGTGACCGGCAGCGTCGCCTTCGACAAGACCAATCAGAATACCAAGATGGATACGGTCCATTACATGGAGACGATGCCGGACCTGTCCTGGAAGGCGCTGAAGTGGAACTAGTCGCGCGGGCATGCTGACCGTTATCCTCCAGCAGGGGATAAACGGCATCGTTGTGGGGAGCCTCTACGTGCTGGTCGCGTTGGGGCTCACCCTCATTTATGGCGTGCTGGTGCAGATCAATTTTGCGCACGCCGATTTTGTGACGCTGGGGGCGTTCGCGGCCTATTTCATTACCCACCTGCTGAGCGGAAACTATTTCGCCGGAATCGCTGTCGCTCTGGTCGTCGGGGGGGTGCTGGGATGGCTTTTGAACGCCACTATTTTTGCGCCGTTGCGGGAGCGCGGGAACGAGCTGCTGCCGCTGATCGCGACCATCGGCGTCTCGATCATGCTGCAAAATGCCATGCTGGTGCTGCTCGGGCCAATTCCATACGCTTTCGATACGCCCTACAGCAATCACGTAATCCGCTTCGCCGGACTCTTTTTTACGGTGCAGAGCATGCTGATCATCGTGATGTCCACGATCACGATCGGTATCCTCTACGCCTTCATGAAGTTCACCTTTCTCGGCAAAGCGCTGCGCGCGGTCTCGCAGGATCGTGAAACGGCGGGGCTCATGGGCATCAATCCCAATTACGTCATTATGCTGACGTTCGTCATCGCATCGGCCCTGGCCGGCATGAGCGGGGCGTTGCTGGGCCCCGTTCTGGTCCTGACGCCCTTTGCCGGCACCTCCGTGATCGTCAAGGCCTTCGCAATCGTCATCATCGGCGGTTTTGGCAATGTCGAGGGGACGATTATCGCCGGCCTGATCGTCGGGCTGATCGAGAGCTACACCACGCAATTTCTCGATCCGGGATTGATCGACATAGTCGTTTTCGCGCTGCTGCTGCTGACGCTCGCGGTGCGACCGACCGGTCTGATCGCCGAACGGCGCGAAGAAAATGTCTAGGCTGTCCGCCGCCCCACCATCGACGGCAGGCGCCATTCTCGCATCGCGACGATTTTGGCTGGTAATGGCGGCGATTGCGATCGGCTTGCTGCCGATGATCTTTACGGATTCCTATTGGCAGACAAACTTGATCGTTTGCGCGATCAATGTCCTGCTGGCGATCGGCCTGGATTTCGTCCTTGGCTACGCGGGCCAGCTCAATCTCGGCCAGTCCGCGTTCTACGGCATCGGCGCCTACGCCTCGACACTGCTGATCACGCAGCTCGGGGTGCCGTTCTGGGTCGCCTTTGTATGCGGCGTCTTGCTCGCCGGCGTCGCCGGCATGCTGCTGTCGATCTTCGCGGTGCGTTTGCGCGGACATTATCTTGCCATCGCCTCGCTCGGCTTCGCCGTGATTACGTACCAGGTTCTGCTCAACTGGATCAGTCTCACACAGGGTCCGCTCGGCATCTATGCCATCGCGCCGCCGCCGCCGCTGGCGATCCCCGGCATGCCGGCGATCGCGTTCTCCAATCTCGGCAACCTTTTCTATCTGACGGCCGGTTTTGCGCTGCTCACCTATATGCTGCTCGACCAGCTGGTTCGCTCTCCCGTGGGAGAAACCCTGACCGCGATCCGCGAGGACGAGGTGTCGGCCGCCTCTCTCGGGATTAATTGCCCGAAATGGAAGGTATTTGCCTTCGGCATCAGTTCAGCGGTTGCGGGCGCCGCCGGCTGCTTTTACGCCAGCTTCGTCGGCACCCTGGTTCCGGACGCCTTCTTCATCACCGAGTCGTTCAGCATCCTGGCAATGGTCATAGTCGGCGGCATGGGGACGCTCATCGGCCCCGTCCTGGGAGCCATTCTGCTGACGGTGCTGCCCGAGCTGTTGCGGAGCATCGGCGATCTTCGGCTGATCGTCTACGGCGTTTCGGTGACGCTTGTCGTGCTGTTCATGCCGGGCGGCATGGTGCAGGCGGCGCGCCTCGTCGCGGAACGCCTGCGCCGGCGCGTGGCCGCCACGCCGGCCAAGGCCAAGCCATGACAACGGCCGCATCGGCCAGAATGGAGTCACGAGCGCCCGGCGCCGGCGACGATATTCTGTTCCGGGCGGAAGGGTTGCAAAAGAATTTCGGCGGCGTGCAAGCCGTGAGCGATATCTCGCTGAGCATTCCCGCAGGCGTCGTGTTCGCCGTGATCGGACCCAATGGCGCCGGAAAATCGACGCTGCTCAACCTCATGAGCGGCCTCTACCAGCCGGATGCCGGCTCGATGGCATTTGCCGGCGTCGATCTGATCGGCATGCCGGCGCAGCGGCGCGTCCGTTACGGCCTGGCGCGCACGTTTCAGAAAATCCGCCTGTTCAAGCAACTGTCCGTTCTCGAAAACGTCATTGCGGGGTTTCATACCCACCACGATATCCCGCTCTGGCAATATGTGTTCCACGGCGCGGCATTTCGGCGCGACCATGGCCGGTGCCACGCGGAGGCGATAGATCTCCTGGCTTTCGTGGGGCTGAAACACCGCGCGCAGGTGACCGCGAGCGCGTTGGCCTATGGCGAGCAGCGCATGCTGGAAATTGCCCGGGCGCTCGCTACCGCGCCGCGCTTGCTGATGGTCGACGAACCGGCCGCCGGGTTGAACGCCGCCGAAGTCGAGGCCCTGCTGGGGCGGATCGCCGAGCTCCGGGGGCGGGGCATGACCGTCGTCGTGGTCGAGCACAATATGGATCTCGTCATGAAGATCGCGGACAGGATCCTCGTCATGGATTACGGGCAGTATCTGTTCGAGGGTGTGCCGGCCGAGGTTCAAGCCGATTCCGGCGTGATCGCCGCGTATCTAGGGGGCGAACTTCAGTGACCGAGCTGCTCGCCACCGAAAGGCTCGAACTGGCCTACGGCCATGTTCCCGCCTGCCGCGACATCACGATCAGCGTTAATGAAGGCGAGATTGTCACCCTGATCGGCGCCAACGGGGCAGGAAAATCGACGACACTGCGCGCGATCGCCGGGGCTTTGCTTCCGCGCGCGGGCACGATCCGGTTTGCCGGACGCGACATAACGCGCCTGCCCTCTTATGAGCGCACCATGCTCGGAATTGCCCTCGTTCCCGAAGGCCGCCATGTCTTCCCGTTCCTGACCGTGCGGGAGAACCTCGAGCTCGGCGGATTCAAGTTCCGCAATGACGGCGCGAAAATCCGGTCGCTGATCGATCGGATGTTTACGATGTTCCCGCTGCTGAGCGCGCGCGCCTCTCAGAACGCCGGCACGCTCAGCGGCGGCGAGCAGCAAATGCTGGTGCTCGGCCGCGCGATGATGTCCGAGCCGCGCCTGCTCTGCCTCGACGAACCGTCTCTCGGCCTCGCGCCAATCATCGTGCAGGACATTTTTCACACAATCAGCTCGATCAACGCCGCGGGCACCAGCGTCCTTCTCGTCGAGCAGAACGCGCGCTATGCGCTTGAAACCGCGAGCCGGGGCTATGTCCTGCAGACCGGCTCGATTATCGCATCCGGCCCGTGCAGCACGCTGAAGCAGGATGAGCGCGTGCAGCAGGCCTATCTCGGGCGCGATGCCGCGGGCAAATCGCAGGTCGCGGCATCGCCATGACCAGCGTGGACCTCATCGGCAAGGTGGCTGTGATCAGCGGCGCCGGGAGCGGAATCGGGCGCGCCATCGCCAGGGCCTTCGCCTCGGCCGGCGCCGCAGTCATGTGCCTCGACATCGATCGCGGCGCGGCGGAGGAGACCGCGCAGGCCATCACGAGCGCGGGAGGGAGGGCGCTGGCGCGCCAATGCGACGTCAGCCAGGAGGCGGATACGCATGCGGCGGCCGAAGCGGCGCGCTCGGCGTTCGGCGCGATCCATGTGCTGGTCAACGCCGCCGCTACCGACGATCCGAACGGAAGCGTACTAGATATTTCGCCCGACGACTGGAGCCGCGTCTTTGCCGTCAATGTCATGGGCGCCTTTCTGATGAGCCGCGCGGTCCTGCCCGCGATGATCGCGGCGGGCGGTGGGAGCATCATCCATATCGCGTCGCAGCTGGGCCGGGTTGGAGCGCCCGCGCGCGCGGCTTATTGCGCCTCGAAAGGCGCGGTGATTCAGCTTGCGAAGGCGATGGCAGTCGACCACGCCGCGCAGAATATTCGCGTCAATTCGCTGTCGCCCGGCGCGATCGAAACGCGGCGCCTGGTGCTGCGTTTCGGCGACATGGAAACGGCGCGCCGCCTGGCCGGCCCGAAACATCTGCTGAACCGGCTCGGTCAGCCCGAGGAAATCGCCCAGGCCGCCCTGTTTCTCGCCAGCAACGCAGCGAGCTTCATGACCGGCGCCGACATGCTGGTCGATGGCGGCTATACGACGACCTGAAACCGCGCGTCGACATTATCTGCCGAGAATGGCCGCCACCATCGCGCGCGGATCGCGCTTGCGCCAAGTCCCCACGTCGACGGTATGGAAAAAATCGGCGAGATGCTGGTTGAATGCGAGGGGATCCTCGAGATTGATCGTATGGCCGGCGTTCGGCATGACGACGAGCGCAGCGGTCGGGATCGTGCGCTTCATCAGCAGGCCGGGCTCCAGGCACGGCCAATCCTCATCGCCCGTCATGATCAGCGTCGGCGCCGTTATGGTCTTCATCTTTTCGATGAGATCGAACAGCGACGGACGCCGCCGTTGCACGCCGCGCATGGTCAGCGCCGCGCCATCCGTCGAATGCTCCCTTAGTTGATCGGCGAACTCCTTCCAGCCCCGCGGGTCCTTGTTCTGGAACTGGACGCGCGTCGGCCCCAAGGCATAGCCTTCCGCCGCCTTGGCCATGCCCTGCTCTTCGAACTGCTTGGCCGCCGCCCCGGCCTCCGCGGCGAATTGTTCCCGCTTGTCGGGAGCCGCGCCATAGCCGCAACCCGCGACGACCAGCGATCGTGCGCGGTCAGGATAGGTGAAGCCGAAATGTAAAGTCGCAAATCCACCCATCGACAGACCGACGATATGCGCCTTATCGATCTTGAGCGCATCGAGCACCTCCCGGATGTCATCGCGCGCGCGTTCCTGCGAGAAGCGATCGCCGTCCATCGGCACATCCGAGGGCGGATAGCCGCGCGCGTTATAGGCGATACACCGGTAGCGCTGCCCGAAATAGCGCATCTGCATTTCGTAGGACCGGTAGTCGCCGGCAAATTCATGCACGAATACGATCGGAACCCCGCTGCCGACCTCTTCGTAATAGAGCTTGATTCCGTCATCAGTTGTCAGGTGCGGCATCATTGTCCTCGCGACGGTGACATCAATAATTGAATCGGCATCGCAACCTCTCCGCGCGCCGGCTGTCTTGACGGCCGATCCGGGACAAGTCTTGCGCGCGACTATGGCCACCGGCCTGGTACGGCACAAGAAAAAAGTTGAGTCTCATGGCCGCGCAGAGAGCATCGTTTCAACCATCCTGCGAACGCCCTGGCGGTGGTCGACCTTGGGGACAAACCCGAAATCGCGCTGCGCGGGAGCGATGTCGAGCGGCCCGCGCGCGGCGCGCGGGGATGTGTCATTGATGGCAAGTCGCGACGGTTTCCCGGCGGCTCGCCCCGCGACAGCGGCCAGCTCTTCGAGCGTCACCTGTTCGGGACAGGCGATGAAATATAAGAGCTGCCGCCGTCCCGCAGAAAAACAGGCGGCGACCGCCGCATCGGCGGCGTCGTCGATATAGATATAAGGCCAGTCGGTCGCCGCATCGACCAACGCCGGCTCGCCGCTCAATGCCGCGGACACGATATCGTCAACGACAAAGCGCGTGCGGCGACCCGGCCCATAGATGCTCGTAAAGCGAAGCGAACACAGGTCGAGCGGGACGCGTTTCCATAAGCCGCGCAGCACCATATCCATCGCCGCTTTCGAACAGCCATAGGCGCTATCGGGACGCAGCGGATAGTCGTCTGCGATCGGGTCCTTTTCGTAGAAGTTGCCGATGGCGGATACCGAGGAACAATAGACGAATGTCTTCACGCCGCCATTCAGGGCAGCCTGCAGCAAGTTGAGGCTGCCGGAGACATTGATGTCCATCACGCGCGCCGGCTCGTCGGCGAGCACCATCGGTCCCGATACCCCGCCGCAATGAAGCACGTGCGTGACGTTCTCGGCACGCAAGATTTCGAGCAGGCGCCGCCGGTCCGAGAGATCATCGATGACGTGCCGTCGCGCCGGATCGGGACCCGGCGCCGGGTCGAGCCCGATCGCCTGATGGCCCGCCTCCAGCAGGCGCGCCATCACCATGGCGCCGAGAAATCCACTTGCCCCGGTTACCAATACGTTGCTCATGCGTGCCCTTCAAACTACCTTGACTGTCCTCAGCCGCTGGATATCGGCGTCCCCGAAACCCAGTTCGCGCAGGACCTGTTCGGTATGCTCCCCGGGTTCCGGGGTCATCGAAACGATGCGCGCCGGCGTGCGCGACAGTTCGACCGGCTCGCCCACGATGCGGATGCCCCCGCGCGCGGGATGGCGGCACGGCACCGCCATACCGAGATGCTGGACCTGCGGATCGGAAAACACTTCGTCCATCTTGTAGATGGGTCCAGCCGGCACGCCGACGGCTTCCAGCCGTTCGCGCCATTCCGCGGACGTGCGCGTTTGAAAAACCGAATTGAGCAGATCCATCAGCTTGGGCCGGTTGCGAAAACGGTCGCCCATCGTCGCATAATCGGGGCTGGCGGCGAGATCCGGGCGTTCCAGCGCCTTGCACAAGGCGCGCCATTGGCCGTCGCCCCCAACACCGATGTTGATATAGCCGTCCGCCGTATTCAGCACGCCCATGGGCGTCGAATAGGGATGCTCGTTACCGGCCTGCCCGGGCACCTCGCCTTCGACGAGGTAGCGCGCCGCCTGGAAATCCATCATGGCGATCTGCGATTGCAACAGCGAGGTCTGGACCCATTGCCCGACGCCCGAGCGCTCGCGCTCGGTGAGCGCAATGAAAATCCCAATCGTTGCATAAAGTCCGGCCGACGAATCCGCAACTGCGATCCCGGCGCGCATCGGTCCCTCGCCCGGAACGCCGGTCACCCACATCAGCCCGCCCATACCCTGCGCGATCTGATCGAACCCTGCCCGCAGCCGGTAGGGGCCGGTCTGGCCGAAGCCCGAAATCGACGCCAGAATAATGCGCGGATTCACCGCCCGCAGCGCGTCGTAGCCGATGCCAAGCCGATCTTTCACATCCGGGCGAAAATTTTCGACCACCACATCGGCCGTCTGGGCAAGCCGCATGAAGATGGCGCGCCCGTCAGCCTCCTTGAGATTGAGCGTCAGCGACCGCTTATTCCGGTGAAGGTTGACCATGTCGTAGCCGTGACGCGCACCACTCATGCCCTCGTTCGGATCGATGCCCGGCGGCGCTTCGATCTTGAGCACGTCGGCGCCAAAATCGGCGAGTACGCGGCAGCAGGTCGGGCCTGCCCGTGCGCGAGTGAGATCGAGAACGCGCAAATGCGAGAGCGCGGTCGAAGCGGCCGTTTCTGTCATGCAAGCAATCCTTCCCGTATGTCGATCAGATCGCGGACGGCGGTGGGAACGCGCGCATGCCAATCGGTTCTTCCCTGCACCCGCGCGGCAAGCGTGATGAGATCGCCATCGCGTCCCGGCCGCCCGATCACCTGCAGGGCTATCGGCAACCCGCGGTCGTCAAATCCCACCGGAATTGCGACGGCCGGGAAGCCCAGCATATTTACGAAACGGCAATAGCGACTGAGCTCGTAGAGGCGACGACCACTGAAGGACGGCGATCTGGGATCAACCTCGGAGTACGGCGGTGTGCGAATTGGCATCACCGGCAAGATCGCCGCATCGGCCTTACCCAGCACTTTGTCCTCGAACTCCTTGGCTAATTGCGGTCGCGCGGCGCGGCTTGCGGACAGTTCAGCGTCGCTGATCGTTAAACCTTTCGCAAATCGCCTGCGCAGAACCGGACTAATCGCAACATGGCCAAGTTGGCGATCGTAAGTCCTTGCTGCTTCACCCTGCAAAACAATTAAAGCGTGGCGATCAATCGCCGCGATCGCGGATAACGCATCCACGCGGGATGCCGCAATATCACAGGCTCGCATGGATTCGATGCCATCAAGGCAAGCCCGACGGATCGCGGGTTCCGATTCATCCAATGCATCGCCAAAGAAAACGATGTGCTCAACCGGGGCTCGCGGCTGTGCGTCTGCCGAAAGTACGGTCGCTGCGGCAGAAAGCTCAGTCGCACTTCGCGCCAGCAGGCCGACAGTGTCGAGAAACGAGGCTAGCGGCAACGCGCCGGTAGCGCTCACGGCTCCCCAGGTCGGCTTCCAGCCGGTCACGCCACTGCAATGGGCAGGGATGCGTATTGACCCGGCAGTATCCGAACCGAGCGCAATAACGACAGCTCCACTCGCTACCGCGACAGCCGAGCCTGACGATGATCCGCCCGGGATGAAATCCAGGTTCCACGGATTGCGCGGGTAAGCTGAAACGGCATTAAAACCGGAAGGCTCGTAGGCCAGTTCAGTCATCGCCGTGAAGCCGACACGGCATGCCCCGGAATCGTCGAGACCTCGCAGAACATCGGCATAGCCACTCAAACCGAAGTCCAGGAATTCCGCCAAACCACCTTTCGGGCGATGATCTGGTGCGACCAAAATGTCTTTGGCTGCATACGGAATAAGAGCAAGCAGTCCATCGCGGGAGGGCTCGGCACTCGCGCGTTGGATTTCGACGAACGCATGTAGCCGCGACTCGAGTCGGTTAGCCCTGTCGATTGCAGTCGCGGCGACGACGGACTGGCTATCTTTTCCGAGCCTAGTCCACTCCGAAAATCTGGTGTCATGTGTCATAAACAGCAACTTTTCAGATCATGATACCCGACAATATCTGGCGTTCGAACGCTGGTCTTTACGCTGCTTTTTTGTGAAATCAATCAACACAAGGCCCCCTTCCGTGGGCGAAATTATAGACCAACTAATCTGCAGAACACCTAGCGTGACGTCGCCGATTTTAGAACAGGCCAAGCACACGTTCTGCGTTCGCACCCCCTTTTTGTATGACCTATCGATCGTTTCGACGCCAATCGCCTTGGCATGCAATAGATTTCAAACCTGGCTTTTTTGTCGTAGAATTATCAGGAACAGCGGGGTGTTTCTGTCGCAAATTCCAACCGGTTGGCGTGAGTGGCAGAATCGCACGATACTCTGCGGGATGTTGGATCTAAGCAGGATAATCGTTTGGATTTTCGTCGATCTGTTCCGGCCACGCGCGGCGCT
>Ga0315535_1002805_pt1 | contig 10913 bp, 12 predicted proteins | sample SalMarSW160220MG_2_FD_203092 | JGI IMG/M metagenome (GOLD analysis project Ga0315535, IMG submission 203092) | Salt marsh sediment microbial communities from the Plum Island Ecosystem LTER, Massachusetts, United States - Salt Marsh Sediment SW1602-20 ...
GATTCGAGCTGCGTTTGAACAACTTCCTGGGAGACGCCGGGCGGAGCATATGAGACGTACAGCACGTGACTTGTGGTGGGCGAGATGGGGGACCGATCGTCTTGGCCATAGATGATGGTGCAGCATACTCCCTCCCGGTCCCGCATGACCATGTCCCCTGGCCGGATCGCCTTGGTCCCGCCTCCAAGTTGATCGATCACATCACCCTCGTGTGACACATCCATCACAATAGGGAGCTTGAGCTTGGCCACATCATGGCCGGCGGTCAGGACGAAAGTGGTCATCTCGGCCAGGAAATTGGCGTCCACCAAAGGCGACACCGCTGGGAGCCCCCGCTTTCGGTTGACGATCGATTCGACTTGAAGTTGGACATGGTAGGTCTTCTTGAACTGCTTGTAGTAGCGCCGGTAGGCCGCCATCACCGGCAGCTCCTGAAAGTCCTTTCTCTCAAAGCCCTCGTATGCCATGCGAAGCTGTCCCTCCGCCTGGCGTTTGCGCATGTCGAGTTCCGAGGAAGACCCCCGGTTGTTCACTCCGGACAGCTCCAGCAGGCCAATCACACTGCCGGCGTGGACCGTTCGCCATGCCTCCGACCCTAACACCTCAAACATGAATCTTCCTTTGCCTATCCAGCGGGCCCAATCTAACTCGCTCCACCGACAATTCAGTCCCTTGGAGCATACAACATCTGTAGAGCGTACCAGACAGCAAACTCAACGATACATCGTGGCGCTTGGCCTCTACGCCTGAGACCGGAGGGCGATGTCGACAATATTGCCTGGCTCAAACATCGTTCGAATGGTCTCAAGAGATTTGTGTCGTGATTCTTCACTGAGCCTTGGGGAGAAGAAGATATCCTCACCATAGGCCGCCAGGTCCTGTAAAGCCCAAGCGCATCGGTAGTATGCCAGTGCCAGATCGTCCACGTTGGGGCTGCCATATCCCTGAAGGAAGCTATGAGCTTGTCCATGGCTGACCAGGTCGCGGCCGATGCTGCCCACGACGAACATCAGATCGCGCTCTTTGGGAGCCATGGTGGTCTCGTCCCAGTCGATAATCCAAGTTTCTCCCTCCTGGCTTACCAATATGTTCCACACATGGAAGTCGGCATGGCACAGCACCAAGGGCCGCGGCTCCGATTTGAGTTCCCCTGCAAAGGCTTGGCATCTTCGCCTCAGTTCCGCAATCGCTTCCAGCTGCGAGTTCCATAAGGCGCAGAACTCGGCCATGAGAGGATCTTCGGATCCCTCCAAGCAGGCATCCGCAAGCCGGAGCAGAACGTTGTAGCGTGATGGCCGGTAGCTTTCGGTTGGCACCAATCTGGACACGTCGGGATCCATCGTTGTCCCATGGATGCGTTTCAAGGTAATCCCGAGCATTGACCACTGGCTGTGCGTGAGGCCGGTTTCGACTGCCATGCGCGCCTGAACATATGGGAAAAGGCACCAAGTCCAGCCGTGCTCGCGCACCCAAAGGGTCTGGTTTTGGGTCACCAGCGGGGGAAGGACGTTGGGCACCCCCTCCCGCCAAAGCTGTTGGGGGACAAGCAGGCTGGCAGGGTTGAACTGCTCGGACTGGCGCCCTTTGAACAGGAACTGCCTGCCCTCCGCGGTCTCTACCTTGTACACAACCGAGTAGGCGTCGGCGCCGAGCGGGAGGAAGGTTGCCCTAGTCACAGGCAATTGGTAACTAGACTCGACCACGTCAACAATGGCTGAATCGGGCAGAGGATGTGGCTCACGCATCGGAGACTGAGACCTCTAGGCGGGGCATTGGCGAAGGTCGCCCGACCATTGTTCACTCACGGCATCTGCCGAGCGGCGCAGCAGATTGGGCGTGCGGTTTCGTCGAAGGGGCCAACCCAACGCATGGACAAAAGACTGGAAATCCCAAGGATCATTGGCCAAGCTTGGCGGGTTGGCTGCCATGCAGGTCGGCTCTTACGAGAAGAGCGCCAAACTACAGATCTTGCATCAAACTGTCGAAGGTTTCAGCGCTGACCGCTGGATGAGTCGAGAACCCAATGCCCAGCATCTTTGAAAGACCGACCGACGTCTTCATCGCCTGCTCGGTGCTCGGAAGGTCGACCAACAGCACGAGATCCTTCTTGCCGAGCAGGGCATAGGCGGCCTTCAAGCTTCCTCCCTGCTTCTCGATCCATTCCCTCGTTTGGTCGGTGCGCTTGGCGCTGATCTTCTTGATCGACTCGTTGGAGTAGCTGCCAAACATGAAGAATGTTGCCATGACTCTTCCTCCTCAGCTCTAGGGTTGAACCTTCTTCCAAGGCTCTTTGGTCCTTGGGATCTCCCTCCCAAACGATAGGCTGGTCGTCTGTCCCGGCGCAAAGCCCGCCGGGAAGAAGCGGTCAGCAAAGTCAAACGTTGGCTCTTCTATTTCCTGTGGGCAACGTAAATGTCCGCTTCGATCATCGAGTCGTCTTTGTAGAAATGGTGAACGAAGTAGAGGTTCCCCTCGCCATCGATTGAGGGCTCCCCTGCGAGAGGTGAGACCACTAGCTCGGGCCGTGTCCATCCATCACCAGCCCTTCGTGATCTCCAGACGGCATTGTTTCTGGTGAACCAAAGCTCGTCACCCGCGGGGTTGAGGGCGGGCCAACCTTCATTATCGATGGTGTTGACGGATGAGATGTTGGTCGGTTGCTGCCACACACCTCCCATCGCCTCCGAGACCCAGATATCGAGGCCGCCGCTCCCGCCGGGTTGATCAGATCCGAAGAACAGCTCAGAGTCGTCAGCGGAGATATGGAACTCGCCTACCTGATAGTTGGGATCAAAATCTGCCAACTGCCAGTTCTGCCACAACCCGTTTCGATACTCTGCTTTAAACCAATGCACACCAGTGAAGCCTTCCCGTACCGAGCAAAACCACATGACATCTCCCTGCACAAACTCACAACCATCTCCGGCGAGTTTGCCCGGATCTTGGAGCACGACTCTGGTCGGCTTGCTCCATTCCCCATCCTCCTTGTGAGTCACATAGATGCCGGTTACTCCGTCCTGGATTTGCTGCTGGACCGGGAGGTCGACATCCGGTGTGAAGAAGAAATACAGCGTGTTGCCATCCGGCGTGATGAATGGGGAATCTTCTGCCCCAGCGGTGTTGACCGGTCCGGGCACGGGAACTGGTTGTTCAAATTCCTTGGAGTGGACACTCGGAGGATGCAGATCCGTTTCCGGGGATATCTTGACCGCTTGAGCAGGAATTCGGGACACACGGTCTGCCATGGCCGGCACGGCCGTTGGCGTAGTCTTCGAAGAATCGCGGGGCGCGGGGCGTGTCGTCCCCGCGCAAGAAACTGCCGCGGACAGCATGAGGCTCGCGCTGGCCCGGAGAATGATCGCTCGCCCAGTCATCGATCCGGCATGCCGTTTGGGCTGTCCAGAACAACTGGGTTGGGGGTCGCCCACCAGTCCGCCTTCATCAAGAACACTCCCCACGTTCCTTCGGAAGGGCGGGATCAACGTAACTCCGCCAGCCTTCCCCAACCAAGAGACTACCCTGATTGGACCCATTCTGCCAGATCGGGCCTTCTCGCGCAGGCATCGGCCTTGTGTCGAGTGACCTCTAGCCTAGAGATCGCGCATGACCCCGCACGGATTGCCCGCCGCGACGACGTTGGCCGGGAGATCGCGGGTGACCACGCTTCCAGCGCCGACCACGGTGTTCTCAGCAATCGTGACACCGGGACAGATGATGGCGCCTCCCCCGAGCCAAACGCCGTCCCCGATGGAGACGGGCAGCGCGTATTCGAGGCCTGACTTTCGGGTTTGAGAATTGGTGGGATGTGTCGCCGTGTAGATGTGAACGCCAGGTCCGATCTGGACATCATCTCCGATCGTGATCAGATTGCAGTCCAGAAAGACGCATTCATAGTTGACAAATGTCCGGTCACCGAAGGAGATGTTGAAGCCGTAGTCACAACGAAACACCGGCCTGACGACGGTTGCCTCTCCAAAGTGCTGGAACAACTCCGTCAGGATTGCGCGGCGGTTGTCTTCATCATCTGCCGAGGACGCATTGAACCGCATCAGGATGGCCTGCGCACGCAGGTGGGCCGTGGTGAGTTCAGGATCACTGGCGATGTAGAGCTCACCCGCCAGCATCTTGTCCTTCTCAGATTGCATGAGCTTGTATGTCCTCTCACCCTCAGATTGCGTGACCTGAGCTTGGCTTGGGAGCGGCCGTCCCTCTCCACAATCTCACATTGAGCATATACCAAACACGCAAAAGCAGCCTCCGAACCGACATCCGATATCGGTCTGCATGAGACCAACCAGCGGCGGACCGCCCAAGGCCGTTCCACCAAGATGTTAGGATCGGTCGCAGCTACGCCTCCGACTCCTTGCCCGGTTCCCTAACCTCCACGCCCAATAACGCCACGATTTGCACGGCTTGTGACGGATCTATGATGGCACCTCTCAGCTCGTCTGCCCCGACCCGAACACGGTTGATGTTCGCTCCCCGAAAGTCCGCTCCTTTGAGCTCTGCCCCCAGGAAGTCAACACCTGTGAGATCACAATCCTTGAAGGACGCTCCTTCAAGCTTGGCGGATTGGAAGGAGGCCTCCCGCAGGACACAGCCGTCGAACGCAAGATGGCTTGAATCAATGCCCACGAAGAGGCTGCCCGTCAAGTTGCACTCCGCGAAACGGATATCGTTGAGCTCAGCCTCCACCAGCTGCAGCCCAATCAGCCGGCAGCCAGACAGAGCCACTCGAGTGAGTCTGGCATGATCCCAAACGGCCCCCGAAAGATCACATTTGTCAATATGGGTGTCGATCAATCTGATGCGGTCCAGGCGGGTCTCAGAGAAGTTGATCCCTCGCAGCCGTGTTTCCTCAAAGACCAGGGCGCGTGCCGCTTGCCCGGAAACATCAGACGCCCCAAGAATGTGCGAGTAGACTTCCGTATGATCTTCGAGGACATCCAGCTTGCCGGCTTCCAGGTGTCTCGGCAGCCGCGGCGGCTGAATCAGCACGTCGGACACGGAATCGTTTTCTCCAGAGTCTGCAACAAGGGTCGTCTGGCGGCCCACATAAGGCATGCAACGCCTTCCATGCTTCGCGGGACGACTTCTCGCCCCATGCTTCCGTTGGAAAAGATCACTTCCCCTTTGGGTCCGTGGTTGTTGTGAGAATACCGCGTTCTTTCCAAGTCTGCGTGAGGGTCCGTGATAAGCCTGCATCCGTGCGGTGCCGAAAGCGGACAGCGCGTGCCCGCCAATGTCCCATGAGGCACAGGAAGGGTGTGTCATCGCTCTTCCGGTGGGAAAAAGAACTTGGATTGGGTCAGTCCCTGCTTCGGGCCGGGACCTCATTCCCCGACCGATTCATTTACGAAAGGTGGGGCCCTCCGGGCTGCACCAGCCTCCCATGCAAGAAGGCGTCCACATACTCGTTTGGCTCGACGGCAGGTGCGGCGATGTCGGGGTTGGCTCGACGGAACATCTGGCTGACCATGATCGGGCCAATGAGTGCGCTCAGGCTAGCCAACGGGGATTCATCTTTCAAAAGCCCCTGCGATCGATATCTCTCTAGGATCTTTAGGACAACCTGGACGTTGTTCCAAGGAATATCTAGCGACCTCCGCATTTCCGGATTGCGAGGCGCTTCAAGCAGGATCAGGGGGACGATGTCTCCATGCAGATCGTTGGTTTCAATGTAGGCTTCCACAACGGTCCGAAGGTCAGCCTCAAGATCCCCCGTGTAGGCCACCTTGGCCAATGTCGTGTCCGATAGCCGCTGGCGGATGGCTTGCTCAAATAGATCCGCCTTGCTCCTGTACCGGCGGTACAACGTCACTTCATTGACTCCTGCCCGCTCTGCTATCTTCTGCGTGGTGGCGCCCTCATACCCATGCAAAACGAGCAGGTCAAGCGCAGCCTCAAAGACTCTTGTTTCGTCGATGACCTTTGGCATTCCAACTCCTATCTTGCCCGATCATATCATAAGCAAGTCTTGACTTGCAATAAGAAACGGGGTAGTCTTTGGTGGGAAACGACGGTGGCAGGAGATCTCTCGGGAGCACCACAGATGACCATCCACGGAGCGACAAACTCGCGCAGGTTATCCCCGCATCCTCAGCGGCTTACGCCGAACGAAGAAGCCATTCTTGACAGCGTACGTCTGCCCCTTCTCAAGCGCCTTCTCACGGCCATTTGGCGTGTGAAGCTTCGCCTCCAATTCACCGGATGGCTGCAGTACTTGCCAGCAGCCCTATTGGCGCTGGCTTTGCTTCTCATCGCCGCCGTTTTCCACATCCTTGGTGTGGCCGTGGTGGGGAATGCGTTCCTCGGACTTGGATCGCTGCTCTTGCTGGTCGATCTCTTCGACGTGGTCACGGTCAAGTTCCGACTGCGCTTCCGTGAAGCTCTCCCCAAACGCAATGATGACCTCGAGACCTTCGATTTGTTACGGGCCAGACGCTCCTGCCGATCTTTCCAGACTCGTAAACTGACACCGGCCGACTTGGACGAGTTGATGGCGTTCGTCAACATCCAAAGCAAAGCGCCGACCATCGGCGACAGCCCCGTGCGGCTGGAGTATGTCTCCGCACCCCTCACCGTTTGGCCTACGGTCAATGCCACGGAGTTCCTCGTCGCCATTGCGCCGAAGAAGTACAACCGACTGACTGTGATCGACGTCGGCCGAAACCTGCAGAAGGTTGTGATCAAGGCGACGCGGATGGGATTGGGTACATGTTGGATTGGGCCTGGCGCAGACCAAGCCAGTGTCGCACGCCATCTGGGTGATCGATTCAACCCCGATGACGACCATATCATCTGCGTGTGCGCCATTGGGTACAAGTCGAACTACTTACCCATGTTCTTGCGCATCTTCAACATGCAGTTTCAGCGCAGATTGCCCTTCTCTTCCCTCTTCTTCGCCGATCCTTCATTTGAGGAGCCCCTGAACGTGGATGCCCCTCCCTTTCGCCAATTTGGTCGCACCTTTGAGGTGTGCCAATGGTCGCCATCCTCGTACAACGGGCAAACCACGCGCTGTGTCGCCGTGACAGATCATCTACGCCCCGACGTTTCCAACGGACTCGGGGACGAGGTCCGCTTGGTGAGATTTGACTTCTACGCCTCCACAGCATCCCGCTACTACGCAGCGGTGGCGGTGGGCATATGGTGTGCGGACTGGGAAATGGGATGCGATGCGCTGGGCATCCACGGACACTTTGCCGTACTTACGCCTGAGCAGCGAGGGCTTGCCGAGTCCAGCCCGGACACCAAGCTACCCAGATACGACCTGAGTTGGCTGCCAGACGACAACCTGGCCACCACCTGAGGCACCTCCCGCACCTGCTTGGGTGAATGGCTGGTTTCTGGCCGAGATCAGCATCGATCGGCGCTTTGGCGCTTAACTATGCCTGAGCTTCCATCGGCCAAGGTAGCTCCAGATGCCTCCCCTTGGCCCAAATTCCCCTAGTGCGTCTTCCGTTCCGCCCTTCCGGAGATAAGGAACAGGATCGCAGGCGGCACCAACAAAGCCCAGACAATCAGGAAGTTCGGGATCCAAGGGCCTTTCAAAAGCACCCAAGCGATCTCCCGCAAAAACATGATGCCGATCGCGATGATCGCTCCCAGCGTTTCCCAACGCCAAGATATGGCCAATCCCAATACGGCGCATCCCCAGAGGCTCAGAAGGAACCAATCCAGGGGCGGCACTGGAGCCACGATGGTTGGATCGGGAGTGAACACCTTCAAGAGGACAAATACGAAGATCGGCAGACTCCAGATGCGTGCAATCCACCGGGCGAGGCTGGGATTGAAGAGCTTCGAGCGCGCTTTGCTCATGGGCGACTCCTCGCTTTGTGGGAGCTCAAGGCGGTTGTTTCCTCGACGAATGTTCGGTTCTCCGCAGGTCGCCAGCCTTGAGAATGGGGAGCTGCCACCGCTTCCTTATGCAGGTAGATCCTGGGCGCCCGCCGGGCTTGCGGCCCAAGCCTCCATCACTTTGGCAAGTCTAGGATGTCATTTCGACGACCACAGATGTTGGGTCCGGTTCCTCAAGGAAAGCGGAGATTTTAATCGTTGCCTGTCTGCCCCTTCGTGTATCCTATCGGCCTCCCCAGCGGGGGCTCAGGTGGCGAAGAAATGGCGCCATCTACCCAAACCTGCCATCGGACTTGGTTGTCTTGGCCCGGGTCTGGGCATGTTCGAGCCAGCCCGCCCTGGCATCCGTCGGCGTGTCGAACTCGGGAACATAAGGCTTGACATCCAGAAGTGGCGAGCCATCAAGGACATCGAGATTGCCCAGATGGAGGACGTTCTTCTCGATGCTGAGCAGCCTGACGATTGAGATGCCGATTGGGTTGGGCCTGGTTGGAGCTCTGGTTGCGAATACGCCGTGTGTCTCCGAGCCGAGAAACGGACGAACAGTCAATTGAGTGCTGCTGACCTTGTGGAGGTGGTAGATCAGGATGACATGGGTGAACCCGTCAAGGTCTCTCAATCCTTCGACAAACTCGGGCAGAAGCTCGGCAGTTCCAGGGGCACTTGACATACCTGTCGGCTGGATTGGCATCTCCCTTATGTCGGCGAATGGGCTGTGAATGACCCCGATCGGACGGTAGACGATATCCATTGGATTCCCTTGCATTGATCAGAGCTCCAGCATGGCTACCCGACGCCCTCGGGCAAGCCGCCATGGCGCAGCCGAAGAGGACCAACTACGATCCTTCAACGCCCATACCCCGGAGCAGATTCGGCTTGTGGTCATCATGCCGCGATCTCAGCGCATCTCTCTTGAAGCACTCTGTAGTGCGGTTCGACCTAGGAAGACGGCAGGTGGCCGATCGTAATCCCTCGCAGATTTCTAGAGACCTATCTTCAGCATATATCCAAATGCAACGACGACATCATCCTTGATGATGTGAACCTTCTTCTTGAAGCAGCTTTGGGTTCGTTTTGAGTCTTCCACTCTCTCGGCTGGCGAGAACCTCGAATACCACCTTGGCGACGAGATAGCTGCGCAGAAGTCGCAGGCTGCCCCGCCATCTTCGAAATCGTCGCGCCATACCGCTCGCTTGCTTTGGATCCCCTCGAGACGGGCGTCTTCCAGCAGGCTCCGAATTTACTGCTCCGTCCTAGGCCACCATTCAAACCTGTATCCCAAGACAATTCGCTTGTTGATGCACTGGAGAGCTGCGTCGAAAGGTCTTGAAGCTGATAGCCTAGCTCATCATATTGACGAACTTGATCGGAAAACTCGCCAACATAACCTCTCCTGAGACAGCCCTTCATTTCAGATGGACTGTTCCCGGTTTCAACCATGAGCGACAAAAGACTATTCACATCTATCAGGAGTCTCATGGGGAGGGCGAGTTTCCCAGACCAGAAGAGGGGAGGCATTTTCGACCTCCTATCCGAAACGAGCCACAGCGGTTGAGCCTTGTCACGTGCCAGGATCGATGGGGTAGCGAATTGGCAGCACACCACCCAAGACCAGTCCCTTGCGCAAAGCGACCATGCCCAGAGCGTCTGACACCAACGGTCCGATCCTCCAACCTGATCGGCGGCCAACACGCTACAGATGCCTCATGTTGCGCGGACGAGATAAAGGGCAAGCGTACCTTCGCCAACAACCCTTGACCTCTCGATCTCAAAATGGCCTCTTGTGATCAGGCTCGGTAAACCGCCTATGGACATGAAATGGCGGTAGCAGCTGAAGTGCCTCCGACCGGCCGCCACCTCGGAGAGCAGGATCAAGAGCTTGGAGAGCCAGCCCCGAAGTGGGCCTGGTCTCCCAGCGTGAAAGTCGATTAGAAGTGCTCGTCCTTCAGGCTTGAGCACTCGCCTGATCTCGCCCATCACGCCAATCCGCACCTCGTCATCCATTTCGTGAAGCGCCAGCATGCAGAGAACAAGGTCGAAGTGGCCGTCCTCGAAAGGCATTTGGGTCCCATTTGCGAGCCGAAGGTCGGCATCCGGTCCCAGGCGGGTTCGCGCCCGCTCAAGCATCGAAGCAGACGTGTCTATTCCGGTGAGGTTGCACTTGAACTTCCTATACATCTCAAGGTGGACGCCTGTGCCGCATCCCACATCGAGAACCGAGCCGCCGCGGGGTGGAAGGTACATGCGAAATCCCAGCAGCCTGAGGCCCTTGTTCATCGGCTCAAACAGCCGATCGTATATCCCCGCAACCCGACGATATGGATCCTCAGTCACGCTTCCCACCTCCCTCCAGACGCCCGTTCAAGGTCCCCGCGTGTTATTCGGAACCTGGACGGGGCGCAATGTCGAGCTAAGCATTGGCGACGATCCAGCCTCCGGCAAGTATCAGCAGAGCGCCAGTGAGCAATGTGGGCACGTTGAGATCCCTGAACTCTGAGAAGAAAAGCAGTCCAAAGACAACTGTCACCAAGATGTTCATGTTGTAAAGCGGCGAAAGTTGGGATATGGCGGCGCCATACCGAATAATGGTGAACGAGATCAGACCTGCACCCACGGCAAAGACAAGTCCTCCGAGCAGAGCGAAGCCTACGGCGCTGATTGGGCTGCCGCCGCCGGATTGGACAGCGGTGCCCACGATCCCGACGACAACCGTCGCCACGCCAAAACCGATCAGATAGGTTGATACGCTGCCTCCATCACGCGCACTCCACTTCTGGAAGACACCCGCCAACCCATAAAGTATCGCCGGAACAAGGCCACCGACGATCAGGGGGGCATATTTCGAAGCCATGAGATCCTCCGTTGGGCACACAAGCCCATATATGGGTGCTGGCTGTCGTCTCGTCCGGGTGACAGGGTCGCATCCCCGATGAAGACTGCCGTTTTCGGGCCCCCCACAGCCCGCAGGGCAATGGCGGTGGGGAGAAGGCCAGTACCCTTTATCTCTCCGACCTGGACTTCATGCGAGCATGACCTACGTTCGATTTTCTTGC
>Ga0315535_1002809_pt1 | contig 10903 bp, 8 predicted proteins | sample SalMarSW160220MG_2_FD_203092 | JGI IMG/M metagenome (GOLD analysis project Ga0315535, IMG submission 203092) | Salt marsh sediment microbial communities from the Plum Island Ecosystem LTER, Massachusetts, United States - Salt Marsh Sediment SW1602-20 ...
AAATGGATTTCAACCTGCCGGACGATGTCCCCAGCCAGACGCTGAATCGCATCCTGTGGCATGAGGCGCGCGGCTGGCAGGTTCCCTACCCCGAAGTCAGGCAGGGGGCGTTTGTTCCCTTTGCCACACCTGCCGGCGAAGATGAGAAGGATGAGCAGTGAGGGGCCGGCGAGGGGCTCCAGGAACGGATAAGTAGGCCTCGTATGATAGGCTACAATACAAGCCGGCTAGCCCTAAAATGGGACGCATGGGATTTTCAGCGCTCCAAATCATGAAATTGTAAATAACTGATCTTATTGCACTTATAAAATCTCGCGAGGGCCTAAAATTTCGGCTTTGCAAAAAGATGTCCGATTCTGACACAGTGGGTAAAATTTACAAATCCCTGTTTTACCGAAAATTGAGAATGCGATGGAGCAAGAAATTCTCGAGGGAATTCGCCTCTTCAACACCCAACACTACTTTGAAGCCCATGAAGCGCTCGAGGCCGTGTGGCTGAAGGCAACCGGCGATCGCAAGACCTTCCTTCACGGCCTCATCCAGGTGGCGGCGGCTTTCCATCACTACACGCGCGGCAATGGTGCCGGGTTCCGTTCACTGCTCGAAAAGGGTTGCTCGAAACTCGAACCGTTCGGCACGGAGTTCGAGGGCATCGATCTCGCCAGTTTGATGTTGCAGCTTCAGCCCTGGAGGGAACATCTCCGCCAGCCTTCCCACCGCGCCCCGCCCGCACCACAACCGTCGCCTTTGTCACCGCTGCCGCCGCCCCTACCTCTGCCAAAAATCAGATGGATCAACCCGCCAGAGCGTGATTGAACGAACCGACCATGCACAATTGGAATTCCGGACGCAGCAGTGATCGCACACATCGCGAGGACCGCAACCAGTCGCCACCCGCTCAAAGCGAATTATTAAATTATTCTTGTTTGGCGAAGAAACAGGACATCGGAGTCCCGAGTACGGAGTAGGGTGTAAAAAGGCTGGGCCAAAAGGAAATGCTTACCTTCCACTTGCCCCTCCCCATGAAGACCTCGGACGCAGGAGGTCCCTGGAATGAAGATCAGTCTGCTTCTACGATACGTCCTTTATCGCATGTTCGCGATGCTTGCAATTCTGTCCGTTTTGGGTTGGATGCCAAAGGAGGCGTTCGCTCAATCCTCGGCGGGTCATGCCGCCGCCGGACCATCAAACAGGCTGGTGCGCGCCCTTCCCTGGCCTCTGTTTCAACCTGCGCTGCGTCTGGCGCAAACGGCTTCCACGCCTGGAACCCGGCCCCTGAAGAATCCCAAGCTCACCACAACCGTGGCGGACCTTGCGCGCGCGACCACCCAGCGACGGGGTCCGGTGGCAGAGGGGCAAGGCGTAGCTCCTCCGCCGGGTTTTTCAATTGCGGCCCTGCCGAAATCCGTCCGGGATGCGGTTCAGACTCGCATGATGCGTATCAACAAGAATGCCGAAGTCCAGGTTTACATCGAGGTCTCTGAAGTCACCGATCAAAACCTGAATGCTCTGCGCGGCCTGGGAGTGACCGTGCAGATTGTGGGAGCACCCAAACCCGATAAGGCCAGGAAGGAGGTCCTCTCGCACGTTCCCACGGTCCAGGGTCTTTTGCCTGTCAGCATGATTGACCCGGTTTCTGCCCTGCCCTTTGTGCGATCTATCCGCTTGCCCGATTATGGGTTCACAAATACGGGTTCGGTGGACAGCGAGGGCGATGCCACGCTGAAGGCTGACCAGGTCCGTTCCAGGCTTGGCGTGGATGGCACGGGTGTGCGCGTCGGTGTCATTTCGGATGGCATCAGCGGCATCTTCGCGGCAGGCTGCACCACCTGCGGACCGACCACAGCAACCCCCAGCCCGATCTCCAGCGGCGACCTGCCCGATGCCAGCGGGACACGGAATGCCAGCGGCGTGCTGACCTCGGTGAGTGGCGGGATCACGGCTCAGTCCTTCCGGTCGGATGGCGACCTGGAGAGCGCGCTTGTTCCCGGGTGCGTCCAGCAAGGAGCCGGCGCAGAAGGCACCGCCCTGCTGGAAATCGTTCACGACCTTGCCCCTGACGCCAAGCTGTTCTATACAAACTTCGACACAAGTCTGGAGTTTCAACAGGCTGTCACCTGGGTGGACTCGAATACGGATGTGGGCGTTGATGACATTGGGTGGTTCACTCCGCCTTACGACGGCACCAGCCCGGTGTCACAAAACACCGCGGATCAACTCAACAACGATGCGAATCCGGTTCGTGCCTATTTCACCGCGCTGGGCAACGAGGCTGGATTCCACTACGCCGGCCAGTACGTGGACTCCGGCACCGACGGAACCGCCTACGGGGGCGATCCCGGTGACTTGCATTTATTTCAACCTTCGGCGACCACCTCGGACGCCCTGGGCCTGGGAGCGACGCTCTCGGACGTTGTGAAACTGCCCGCCGGGGCCAATGTGGTGATTCGGCTGGCTTGGAACGACCCGTTCGGAGCCTCCAGCAACGATTACGACCTATTCCTCGTGAGAAGTAGTACGGGGGCCGTGGTCGCTTATAGTGTTAACCTTCAAACGGGGACGCAAGACCCGGTTGAATCTCTCGGCTACATTAATGACACCGGCGCTGAAGATGATTTCTACATTTTCATCCAGAACTGGGAAAACCTTGCGGCTCCACGCACCTTCGATATGTTCGTGCTTTCCAACGGTTGCGCCGGGCCGGGTCCCGTGCGGTTGGCGCCCTATCAGGACCACAACTACAACACGGCCGGCGGGAGCATCGTGGCCCAGGGTGACGCAGGCGGATCGCCGGCGGGTGTGATTTCAGTCGGCGCCGCCAATTGGCAGACGCCCGATACGCTTGAGCCTTTCAGCAGTCAGGGTCCCACCCTCGACGGACGGCTGAAGCCGGAGGTAACCGGGATGGACGGCGTATCCATCACCGGCGCGGCAGGTTTCGGTACGAACATCACGCATACATCCCTTTGCGCTATCGGATCCTCTCCTTGCTACTTCTATGGCACCTCGGCGGCGGCGCCGCACGGCGCTGGAGTGGCCGCGCTGCTGTTGCAGGCCGCGCCGTGCCTGCTGGACGGGTCACCCGGAGCCCTGGCCAGCGCCACCGCGCGGGTGGACTTGCGCAACCTTGTTTTGAACAACGCGGTGGACCTTGGAACGCCCGGCCCCGATAACGCGTACGGCTACGGCCGCATCGATGCTCTGGCGGCCGCGAATGCGACTCTACCAACCGCCGTAGCAGGGTCAGACCAGATTGTGAATGGCGCGGGGCCCGACGGGGCCAGCGTGACTTTGAACGGCAGCGGATCATCCGAGCCGCTCGCTTGCCCCCTGACACTCCATTGGGCGGGAACGTGCAGCACCGCCACGGGCGCAAGCCCCACCGTCACTTGTCCAATCGGAACCAATACGGAGACCCTCACCGTTACCGACAATGGCGTGACCCTCTCACCGGAGAGCAGCGTCCAGATCACCGTAACCAGCTTCGCGATTAATCCCACCCCCTCGAGCACCACCGTCAGCCCGGGCCGGGCCGCAACCTACGCGCTGAGCATCGCCCCCCAATACGGGGCGTTTACGAATGCGGTTTCGCTCGCCTGTTCCAACCTTCCGGCCCGCACCGCCTGCAGGTTTTCACCCAGTTCCGTGACCCCGGGCAGCGGCGGCGCCGCCTCAACACTGACCCTTTCCACCACAGCCCCGACCGCAGTATTCAACCTGCCATTCGGCTTGCCGCCCGCTTACAAACTTTGGCTTGCTTTCCTGGCGCTGTGCCTGCTGAGTCTGAGGGTTTTGCAGAGGCCGGCGAGAAGACGCCTGGCCACGCTCGGTTTGGCCGCAGGTCTCTTCGTCTTCATCCTCACGATGCAAGTGGCGTGCGGAGCGGACAGCACCACGGTAACGGCAAATCCCGGGACGACCGCGGGCACCTACACGTTCACCGTCACGGGAACTTCCGGTTCACTCGTGAACTCCGTGCCTGTTACGCTTACCGTGCAGTAGAAAACCGGCGCCGAAGAACTGTGCGCGACGGCTCATGGCTCTGCAGCCTTTCCGGGAGCAGAGGGCCATTCCTCCGCAACCGATGGCACAGGACTCATCGCTTTTGACTTGGCCGTGCGGCCTTTCTGCTCCTGGACCGTCCACAACCTCATCCGTTTTTCACGGCCGTGAGCAGAGGCCGCGGCCGCGAACCCTCCGCATCCCATACCACAGAACTCATAATTTTATTGAAGCCCCCAGATTATCCTGAACGGTGCGGCCGGCACGTCCGCGGCTGTTTACACACAACCCGGTTGACGCCTAATATAAACGGTTGTGTCCGGATGCCATGAAACTATCCGCGTCTCATCCGGAACTGATCCTGTCCTTCGAAGTTCGATTTCATGATTGAGTGTCTCCATCCCGGTTTGCCATCGCAGAAAACGCAGGTCATCCTTTTTGATTTTGACGGCACCCTCTCGCTGCTTCGCGCGGGATGGATGGACGTGATGGTTCCCATGATGATGGAGATTCTGGCGGAATTGAAAACCGGCGAGAGCGAAGCGGACCTTGAGGCGCTCGTCAAAGACTACGTGGCGCGGCTGACCGGCAAGCAGACGATCTATCAGATGATCGAACTTGCCGGGCAGGTGAAGTTGCGCGGCGGGCAACCTCTCGAACCGCTGGCCTATAAGAAGATGTATCATGACCGCCTGATGGAAAAGATCCGTCACCGGCGCGAAGCGTTGCGGCAGGGGAAGGAATCGCCGGAGAAGTATCTCGTTCCGGGCTCGCGCAGCCTGCTCGACGCCCTGAAGGAGCGGGACCTCAAGCTCTATGTGGCCAGCGGCACGGACCACGCCTACACGGTTGAAGAGGCGGACCTGCTCGGGATCACTCCTTACTTCGACGGCGGCATCTACGGCGCCCAGGACGACTACAGGAGTTTTTCAAAAGCCATGCTGATCCAGAAAATGATCGACTCCATGGAATGCCGCGGTGATGAACTGATGGGTTTCGGCGACGGCTACGTGGAGATCAAGAACGTCAAAGACGCCGGCGGCATCGCGGTGGGCGTGGCCACCGACGAACCCGAATGCCTTAAGGTGGATGAATGGAAGCGTGAGCGCCTGGCGGGCGTGGGAGCGGATTACATCATCCCCAACTTTCTTTGCCGCGACGAGCTTCTCGAAACACTATTCCCCAAGTGATGGCGCGAACATGGAATCAAAATACAAATCATTTGACCGCTCGAAACTGCTGATCAAGCCGCTCAGCGAGCGCCAGCACGACATGCAACTCGACTACGTTCTGGGCCTCGATGATCCGGGGCCGGAATTCTCCCATCCGCAGCTTCCTGAAGTTGCCCGGCGGATGATCGCCGCCAAGGACAAAGGCGCGGCCCGAATCCTGATGATGGGAGCGCACGTCATCAAGCAGGGCACGAGCCGCCACGTCATCGACCTCATTGAACGCGGCTTCTTCAGCCACATCGCCATGAACGGCGCCGGGGCCATTCATGATTACGAACTGGCACGCATCGGCGCCACCACGGAGAGCGTGGCGCGCTACATCCAGACGGGCGAGTTCGGATTGTGGAAAGAAACGGGAGACTTGAACGACGTCATCCAGGAGGCCGAGGAGCTTTCGCTCGGCCTCGGCGAAAATCTCGGACGCCACATTGATGCCGGCAACTTTCCGCACAAGGACGTCAGCATCTTTGCCGCGGCTTATCGGCATTCGATTCCGGTGACGGTCCACGTGGGCGTCGGTTATGACATTATTCACGAGCATCCCAACTGCGACGGCGCGGCGCTGGGCGCGGCCAGCTACCGCGACTTTCTGATATTCACGCAGACCGTGGAGAACCTGGAAGGCGGCGTCATGCTGGATTTCGGCACCGCGATCATGGGCCCGGAAGTTTACCTGAAGGCGCTCTCGATGGTGCGCAACGTGGCGCGGCAGCAGGGCCGTTCCATCCAGCATTTCACCACGGCGGTATTCGACCTGGTGCCCATCCAGGGAGACATCCACCACGAGCTGCCAAAAACCGATCCGGGCTACTACTTCCGCCCGCACAAGACGATCCTGGTTCGAACCGTTGCCGACGGCGGCGAGAGCTTTTATTTTTGTGGAGATCATCGCGCCACGGTCCCGGCCTTGCGGCGCGCCCTGCTGGAGGCCGAGTGAATACGCCAGAAATCATCTCGGCGTTTTCCGGGCTCAAAGCCCTGGTGATCGGCGACATCTGTCTTGACCGCTGGTGTACTTATGACCCGGCGGTGACCGAACCTTCCTACGAAACGGGCATTCCGCGCCTGGGCATTGTTTCAACCCAGGTGACTCCGGGCGGCGGCGGAACGGTGGCAAACAACCTGGCGGCCCTGGGAGCGGGGCAGGTTGAGGTGATGGGCGTCCGAGGTGATGACGGATTCGGGTTTGAGCTGGAACAGGCGCTTGCCGCTCGCGGCATCGCGGCGGACCGCATGGTGAAGGCCCGGAACTGGCAGACGTTCACTTACACCAAGCTGCTGAACAGCCGCACCGGCAAGGAAGACCAGCCGCGCGTCGATTTCATTTCCATCCGCCCTTTGCCCACGGAAGCGGAACAGGACCTGATCGAAAACGTTCTCTCAGCGGTCCCTTCCTTCGACATCATTATTGTCGCCGACCAGGCGGAAACCGGCGCCGGCGGAGTGGTCACGCCGGCCCTGCGGGATTCGATGATTCGCCTGGCGGAAAAGTATCCGCAAAAGGTCTTCCTCGCCGATTCCCGCAAGCGCGTCCACCTGTTTCGCAAGATGATCCTGAAGCCCAACCGCGATGAAGCGGAAGCCGCCAGCCAGAGCCTCTTCGGGAAAGTGGATTTCCCCGCCCTGCGGCGGCATCTTGAGGCAAAGGTCCTGATAGTGACGCACGGCCCCAGGGGGGCTCTGGTTATCCATGATGAAGGAGAGGCGTGGGCGGAAACCCTCCCGGTTGAAAACCCCGTCGACATCTGTGGCGCCGGCGACAGCTTTGCCGCAGCCTGCGCAATGGCCCTGGCTGTCACCGGCGATCCCGTCACCGCGGCGCGCCTGGGCAATCTTGCGGCATCCGTCACCATCATGAAAAAGGGGACCGGCACCGCCTCACCAGAAGAAATCCTCGCCGCCGAACAGAACCTTCCCTCCTGGAGCCCATCAAGACAGGCGGGGTAGCCCCAACCCCTTCAACTCTTCAATCTTGCCAGCAATCCCACACCGGCGTTTTCCCTCCCTTGCAAGGCCTCCCGCATTTTCGATCAGTGGTTTTACACGAATTTAACCCAGGACACGCAACTACCGCGCCCCCAATAGCGTCTATGCCAAAGTACAACCCGAATATCTTCGGGGGCGCTGCAGATGCCCGAAAAGAGAGGTGAAATGATAACGGAAGAAACAAGAAGGGCCTTTGGAGGGGATGATACCCAGCTATTGAAGTGGAGAACGGGAGGACGGTCCCAGAAAGCAAAGACGTTCCTGCTGGTTGCAGGTGTTGCCGTCATGGTTCTGCTTGGGATCAGGATGCTGGCGGCAGCGCCCCTGCCCCAGAACGGCGGACGGCGGATGCGCGGGCCCATGACGGCTGCGGACCAGCTGGCCCGGATGACCAAGCAATTGAAGTTGACCGATGAGCAGCAGGCAAAAATCAAACCCATCATCGAGGAACAACACAACAAAATGATGGACCTGCGACAGGATACCTCGATGTCCCGTGAAGACCGTTTTGCGAAGTTCCGCGAGGTCCGGCAGGAGTCGCTGGAAAAGATCAAACCCATCCTGACTCCCGACCAGCAGAAGCAGTGGGAAAAGATACAGCAGAGTCGGAGGGGAATGCGCAGGGGCCCCATGCCGAACTAGGGGCACGATTCAATTTCTTTGCCAAACCTATATTCCAACTGCCGGGGAGGACAAGTTCCCTCCCTGGCGGATACCGACAGAGGCCTATGAAGATAATTGCAGGAGTAGTCGTGTTTTTGCTTCTGGGAAGCGTCCCCGGGTGGGCGGTTCTTGGGGAGTATGAAAGTTCAGTCGCCACGGACCAGCAGCGCATGCACGCTCAGCTGCATCAGGTAGCCCGCCAGGGTTATTCCATCAAGCAACTCAGCTCCCCCGGCGGCAGAACGGTCAGGGAATACGTGTCGCCGAAGGGCATGGTGTTTGGCGTTGCGTGGCAGGGGCCCACGATGCCCGATCTGCAACAATTGCTGGGCTCTTACTTTGTGCAAATGAAACAGGCGTCCCGGTCCCGGCGGCAGAGGGGCGGTCCGCTGGTGATACGAACGAAAGACCTGATACTGGTTAGCGGGGGCCATATGCGTTCCTTCCATGGGACCGCTTACGCGCCGAACCTCCTGCCAGACGGCGTGTCTGCGGAGGTGGTTCGATGAGATTTCCAGAAGGGTGGTACTTTCGGTTTACCCTGATAGCCCTGACAGCGCTGGCGACACTGGCACTGGCCGGTTGCGGTGGAAGTAGTTCGAGTCCGAACCCCAACCCAACTCCCACCAAGGTCGACAACACCCAACCCATTCAAGTCAACCTGGGCCCGGCCAACGACTACCCCAACGGGGTTTTCACCACGGTCACCATCTGCGTGCCGGGCACTTCGACTTGCCAGGCCATTCCGGACGTTCTGGTGGACACCGGCTCAGAAGGCTTGCGGCTGCTTTCCTCGCAGGTCACACTCAACCTGCCGGCAGTTACCGACAACAGCAGCAACGGACTTCAGGAGTGTGTGGGGTTCAGTGACGGTTCATACGTGTGGGGCGGCGTTGTCTCAGCGGACATTAAAATGGCCGGAGAAAAGGGCTCGTCGGTCCCCATCCAGCTGATCGACAGTTCCAACACGTACCCCGTGCCCAACGCGTGCACCAGCAGTGGAGGCACAAACGAAAATACGGTGGCGGCGCTTGGGGCCAACGGCATTCTGGGAATCGGAGTCTTCCAACAGGATTGTGGTTCTTATTGCGCTAACAATGCTGCCCCAGGGACCTATTATCTCTGCCCCAACGGTGTCTGCTCCGCCACGGCCGTCCCGGTGAATTTTCAGCTACAGAACCCGGTCTGGACGTTCCCCCAGGACAACAACGGGGTGCTGATCTCCCTGCCGTCCGTCCCCGATACGGGGGCGCCGACGGTCTCCGGCTCGCTGATCTTCGGCATCGGGACGCAGTCTGACAACGCCCTGGGAAGCGCGCAGATTTATACCACAGACGCCTCCGGCAATTTCCAAACCACCTACAACAATATCGCCTACAACCAGAGTTTTATCGACAGCGGGTCCAATGCGCTGTATTTTCTGGATTCGACGACGCTCGGCATTCCTGACTGTCCCAATTATCCAGGCTGGTACTGCCCTGCCTCGCCGACGAGTTACACGGTGACGAACAGCGGCCTGAATGGGACGTCCGGCTCGGTAACCCTCAACGTAGCCAACGCCGAGGCGCTGTTCCTGGCCAATGGCGGGCAGAACGCAGCCTTCAACAACCTGGCCGGCGACAGCGGGACCGACATCTCGTCAGATTACTTTGATTTCGGCATGCCCTTCTTCTACGGACGCGATGTTTTTGTCGGGATTGAAAATATGACCGGGCCGGGCAACGTTGTGGGCCCCTATTACGGCTATTAACGACGGGCCTTGAAAGCAGCATTGATCGATTGAAGTTTTGTGTCCTGGGTCTGATCTCACCGCAATGGAAGTAGCGGCAAGCGCCTCAGAGGGGAAGGTTTGGCGAAGCTGCCTAAACGCCGAACCTCCCCACGGGTCGTATATTCTTCCGCCTCCACGTGCAATCTACGATTCCTCGGGGCCTCGGACTCTCGCGCGTTCCCGCTTTCTCCACCCGTAACTCTGACCGATGCCCCTCTCCGGCAATCGGTCCCGAGTTCCGCAAATCGCTCACCATCGAACAAGCTCCCGGCCTGCTGAGGATTGCAAAATAGAGTGGCGGACCTCCGTAGCGCCGGCATCCTGCCGGCCCTGGGTAGGAATGCCGCCGGGACGGCGGCGCTACAAACAAGCCATCGAACAAGCTCCCGGCCTGCTGAGGGTTGCAAAATAGAGTGGCGGACTTCCGTAGCGCCGGCATCCTGCCGGCCCTGGGTAGGAATGCCGCCGGGACGGCGGCGCTACAAACGAGCCTTGTCACTCTATAATGCAATCCTCAGTAGAAACCGGACCCGGCACTGCAGCAGGGTAATCCCTTTGTGTGGTCCGGGAGGGAAGCCCAAAGAAAAGACACCAGGGTTTGAAGTTGATGATCGGATGCGAATGATAATGAGGGAATTTGGACATGTGGCAGGGGCAAAAAAGAACGGCGGAGTCCTGCCCTGGCAAGACTCCGCCGTATGATCGAGACCCTCAGCAAGGTGTTCACTTGCTGGGAGGCGCAGGCGGTGTTCCCCGCCTCATGGAACGCGAAAAGCCCTGCCGTCGAAAACTCCGATGGAATCCCATTCGAGATTCCTTCAGCTTGTTCCACTGCTCTTCGGTCAGGACGTTTCGTGTGGCCAGCATGGTCTGGACACGCTCCTTCTCCAACGCCGCACGGGCCTGTGAAACCTTGTCAACCTGAGAGAGCACCTGGGCCTCATCAGGATGGTAGGTCTTCAGCATCGGGCCCAGGATCACCTGTTGCTTTTCCAGGTCAGCGCGCAGGTCGATCGATTTCAGGCGGCTCGCCTGGGAGATTTTTTCGAGCTGCTGCTTCTGCTGGTCGCTCAGCCCGATTTCTTCGGCCACCCTGGGATTTCTCCACCAGGATCCCATTCCCCCGCGGTGGAACCACATGACATTGCCGGGCCCCATCGGGCCCCTCGTCCGCATTTCAAAGGTCCGTCCTTGCATCAGCCTGCCGGGGCCTCCCCGCATGGTCACAGCGCTGGGCCCTTCAACAGGC
>Ga0315535_1002815_pt1 | contig 10891 bp, 9 predicted proteins | sample SalMarSW160220MG_2_FD_203092 | JGI IMG/M metagenome (GOLD analysis project Ga0315535, IMG submission 203092) | Salt marsh sediment microbial communities from the Plum Island Ecosystem LTER, Massachusetts, United States - Salt Marsh Sediment SW1602-20 ...
AATGAACCGTCGGCCCCCTCACGGAACCTCGAGCGCACACCATTCCCGCGTCAACCCTTGGACCTTGCTCGTTGCCGTGGCCCTTGGGACGTTCACGCGGATCGTTGGCATCACCACACTCACCGTCGCGCAGCCGACTGGCGCCGAACGCGAGACCGAGTGATGAATCGCACGCCGGCGGAATAGGCGGGTTATAGCTCGGTTACGCGGATCGTTCCGTACTCGCAGCGACCTCGGGCAGTGCGGTAGAAGCCAATCATGCCGTGATCAAAGCTATCGTCGTCAATCTCGAGCAGGACATTGCCGTCGATCTGCAGCTGAAACCTCGAACCAGCGGCCCGGACGGTCACGCGGTACTCTCTGTCGTTTACCCATTCGAACGAATGCTCTCCCAGAAGCACGAGCCCATCCGAGTTGCGATACAGTGAAACCTTGCCGGGTTCGGCGAAACCTGCGACGTATCCCATCCGTGTTCCCTTCGCGCGGAAGCAGAGGCAGTGGCCGGTGCCTGAACGCGGAACCACCACGGTCTCGAAGCGATAGTCTGTGGAGTAGTAATTGCCGGTGTAGAACTCCGAGGCGCCGACGCTCATCGCGTGCAGTCGCCCGTTGTCGAGCGTCCAGGCGCCTCGATTGGTAGTCCCCGGAGTGATCGTTGCGAACTCGGCCGCTTGCTGTGCGAAATCGATAGAATAGGAAGCTTTTCCGGCAACCTCGAAGTCAGCGAGATACAGCCTGCCCAGAAACCGTAGACCCGCCGTCACTTCCAGCTTGAGACCGATCTCGTCGATAACACTTCCTTCGGTGTCCGGCAGCGCGAATTCGACGACATGCCATACGCCCTCTTCGAGCTCCGTGACCGCTCCGTCGTACTCGCGCCTCGTAGAGGTCGCTCGGACGTAGGGGATGACATTGATCCCCTCCCCGCTCCACTTCTCGAGACGCACGCGGCAGGACAGTCTCTGACCGGAATAGGCAACCGGAGAAAAGGCAGGCGAGTAGCGTTCGTCGTCGAAGTCATCGCGCCGGTAGAAGGGCTTATAGAAGAGCTTTCCGGCGGATCCGTAGGGGTGGCGGTCGATCAGTACCTCGAGGCCGGAGCCGGCCGACCCGCCGACGCGAAGGGTATTGGCATTCGTACGCAAACCGTGGGTTGAACCGGGAAGGGCGAAGTCGAACAGGAGCTCGCGATAGCGGATGGTAGAACGAAGCCTCTCGGGGGTTTCGAGCCCGGCAAGGCGATAGCCGATTGCGGCCAGCTGCTTCGCCGCGGTCGGCAAATCGACGATGTTGAGCGAGCCTGCGATGCTCGAACAGACGAACGTATCGTTGATGGGATCACAGTATTTTGCCTCGATCCCCGAGATCCCAGATGCGACCCCGACGATAGTGCCCGCATTGCCTGCGTTGCAGTCGGTGTCCCATCCGCACATCGTTGCGATCTCGACGGTGCGCGAGAGGCTCCCCTCGCCATAGAGCAGAGCGAGGAACACCACCCCGGCGTTCGGGATGATGTGACAGACACCGCGATACCGGTCGTATCCGAACTCAGCGGTCAGGAACTCCATGCACCTTCGAAAATCGTCCGGATACCTGGAATGAAAATCGATAACGGCTTTCGCGACCCGGACATATTCGCTGTCAGCAGGTATGGTTGCGAGGCCGGAGTCGATGATCTTCTCGACATCGCTCGTCGTGAAAGCTGCAGCAATCGCTGCTGCAACGAACCTCCCGCCGAAGATTCCATTGCCGTCATGCGAGACGCTCGAGGCCATCTCGGCCAAGTGCGCCGCCTTCTCGGGGTTGCCCGGGCAGACAAGCCCCCAGCTGTCCGAAAAAATCTGCCCTCCGATCTGCTCCGCCACCGTCGTTCCGTTCACCTGCGCCGACCCGGAGGCCGGCGCCTCGATCCCGGACTGCAGGTTGAGGTACGCGGTATGCTCGGTGCTGACGCCGTAGCCGCCCCACCAGAAGAACCCCTTTCCCTCGCGCGCATAGTTTAACCACGTTCTGCCCACGTCTCTCGCAGTGATTTCACGCTCACGCCCGTAGTCGATGAGCGCACGGATGAAGAACATCGGGCCGTTGAAGTCGTCGTCGGCAGCAAAGTTGCGAAAGTCCTTCAGGTACCCGTCTATCTCGCCGTAGGTGGCGCGGATGCGTTCGTAGGTCCAAACGGTCGGTTCGACTGGAGCACCAAGACGAATCCCAATGCACTTGCCGAGCAGGCCGGCGTAGAGTTGTTCGACATAGGTGTCGGAGATCTTCATTCTTCCTCCCGAAGTCGTGGTTGCATTAAACGGCAGGGCGGAGGCGGGGCGCTCAGTTGAGCGCCCCGCCCGCCTCGTGGTGTGAAACAGAATCCCCTATTTCAGGACTTTGTTGGCGTACTCGGTCACCTTCGCTCCGCCGGTATCGTTCCAAGCCCGCACGAAGCTATCGAAGGATTCGAGGGGGAGCTGGCCGGAGATAATCTTGTACGATGTCTCCTTGAAGAGGTTGGATGCCGCATCCCACGCGGGACGAAGATCTGCAGGAACGACGAAGTTCTTGTCCTCGACCGTTCCAAACTTCACTGCCGAGTCGAGCGACGCGATGGCGCTCTTGCCGTGCAGCGGGACCGGAGATTTCCAGTTCACCACCTCCGAGAACCTCGGATACCATTCAGAGAACTTGTCGGTGAGTGTTATCTTTCCATCCTTCGTCACGTGATGAATCCCCTCGATGCCGAGCCGATCGATCATCTGGCCCTGGTCCGAGGCCATGAACTCGAGGAGCTTCCAGGCCAGATCCTTGTGTTGCGACGACGCGGAGATCGCCCAGCCGCGCGACTCCTTCGAGACGTCGACGGTGTAGCTCTGTGCCTTCCCCTTTGCGGGCGGACCGACAATGAGGCCGGCATTCCTGCCGGGATTCGCCTTCATGAGCTTGGACTCGTAGATGTCGACGACCGTTCCTGCCGTACCGACGACCATTCCGACCTTTCCGGTGTAGAGCTTGTCCTCCATAGTGTCCCACTTCGTCGTGATGTAATCCGGATCGAGGATATGCTCGGCGTAGAGCTTGCGATAGAAGGCGAGCTCGTCCTTCTCGTTCTGAGTCGTCCGGCTGTAGACCCATTTGCCCGAGGCGTCCTTCACCCAGGTGGTTGTCAGGCCGAATGCGGAGTCGAACATCGAATCCATCCGGTTCGTGTTGCCGGTATCTGTAATTCCGTAGTGAGGCGTCTGCGATCCGTCGAAGTTGTTCGTCGCGAAAGCCTTGAGGATCTGATAGTAGTCGTCCAGCGTGACCGGCATCTTGGCGCCGATCTTTTGGAACCAATCGCTTCGCATGAGCGGCACCTGAATGCGCGGTGGGGCAAGCCAGATGAGATAAGGGTAGTTCTGGATCCGCTGTTTGTTATACCAGAGCATCGCCTTCTGCATCACCGCAGACTTCTCGACGTAGGGCCGCAAATCGACGAGCATCCCCTGGCTGGAAATCTGCTCGTCGCCTCCCTGAAAGTAGATGATGTCGGGAACGTCCCCGCTCATGAGCATGAGGTTCAGCTTCTGTGCGTAACTCGCGCTCGGCACGTTGACCAGCGAGAGCTTCACTTGCTGCCCTACCTTCGCGCTGAACGCCTTCTCGATCTCTCCAAGAAGCGTCACGTTGTTCGGATCGTCGGTGGTAAAATCCTTCGAAACGATACGGAGACTGACGACTCCCTGACTGGTAGACTTGGTTTCACTTGTCCCGCCGGCGAACAGCGGGACAAGGGTGACCAGACCAATTAACACGAAAAGAGCAACTCTTTTCATACGGTCCCTCCTGTGGACTTACTCTTTTAAGGCTCCCGAAAGAGCGCCTTTTGCAAAGTGACGAAGGAGAAGCGGATATACGAGCACGATCGGCAGGATAGCGAGGATGATCATGCCCGATTGCAGCGCCTTGATGTCGATGCTCGAGCTTCCCGTGTACTGCAGGTAGGTGGTCGCACCAATGAATGCGGCCTTGTCCGACGAAACGAGAATCTCACGCAAGACGGTCTGGAGCGGCCACTTCTGCGGATCGGTTAGATAGATGAGCGGCCGGAAATAGTCGTTCCAATGGAACACGAGATAAAACAGTGAGATTGTCGTCACCCCTGCTCTGCTCACCGGGATGACGATCCGTGTCAACGTCTGCATCTCTGTCAGCCCATCCAACCTGGCGGCATCTATCAAAGAGCTCGGCACCTCCTCGAAGAATCGGATCATGATGATCAGGTAGTACGCGTTGACCCCCTTGTAGAGGATGACAGAGAGGTAGTTGTCCAGCAGGTGCAGGTGCCGCATCAGCATGTAGTCCGGGATCAACCCTCCCTCGAAAACGATCGTGATGATCACGACGACCATGAGCAGCCGCCTTCCCGGCAGTCTCGGCCGTGAAAGGACATAGGCGGCAAGTGAGGTCAGAACCATGTTCACGGCCATCCCGGCAAGAGTGATGAAGATGCTGTTCGCCAGGCCGCGCGCAACCTTCGGGATCGACAACAACGCACGATAGGTTTCCAAGCTCAGATCCCGCGGTATCGTCGTGAGCCCGTTCGCAGCCGCGATGAACCTCGGTCCGGTCAGGGAGACGATAAGGATGTTGTAGATGGGAAATGCCGTGATGATGAATAGAATGAACAACAGCAGGTAGTTGGCGGCCATTCCTATCGATGGCGGCCTGAGCGCTCGCTTTATCACCAGACCCCCTTGCCAGTCGCGCGCTTCGATGCAAAGTGGGTGGACATGATCAGCACGAACCCGATGATCCCCTTGAACAGGCCCGCCGCTGTGGCGTACGAGAAGTTGCCGTTCTCCAGCCCCATTCGGTACACGTAGGTGTCGATGATATCCACCGAGTTGATGACCGCATCGTTCATCATGTTGAACACCTGGTCGAACCCGGCGTTCATGAAATACCCGAGGTTCAGCACGAACACCGTGACGATCGTGGGCAGGATCAGCGGCAGTGTAATCGAGCGAATGCGCCGCAACATACTCGCCCCGTCGATCCTCGCCGCTTCGTAGAGATCAGCGTCGATTCTGATGATCGCTGCGACGTAGAGTATCGAATCCCAGCCGATGCTTCGCCACATCTCAGAGAAAACGAATACCCAGCGAATGCTCGTCGAGTTCGTGAGAAACGGAAAGGGGCGAACCCCGAAGAACGAGAGGAGTCGATTGACGCCGCCGCCGTCGAGGGAGAGGAGGTTGAAGAAGATCCCGGTGATGACGACCCAGGAAAGGAAATGCGGGAGATAGATTACCGACTGTACAACCTTCCGGTATCCGCCCGAGCGTACCTCGCTCAACATCAGCGCGAGCACAATGGGCATCGGGAAGTTGATGAACATCTTCATCGCGCTGATGATGACCGTGTTGCCGAGCACACGCGGAAATGCCGGCGAGGAGAAGAGGGTTCGGAAGTGTTTGAGGCCGACCCAGGCGTTGTGTCCGACGAACGAAAAATCTTGAAACGCCAGTCGCGCACCCCACATCGGTACATACTGAAACACGACGAAGTAGACGAGCGCAGGAGCCAGCATCAGATAGAGCGAGCGGTTGAGCCAGATTCTGTGTCCGAGGGAGTTGCTCCTCTGCAGGTTCACTGTCTTTTCTCCGCTTCGGTAGAAGTCGAATCGGAGCCTCCGGTGGTCGTGGTTGAGCTCCCGACAACGGCGCTCCCGCCGGATACGGACCGCAGCGCCGGTCCTTGGTAAGAGACCTCGGCCGGGCTAGAACCGAGGTAGTCGAGCGGTCGCCCCGAGTCAGCTTCTTCGAGCGCGTGCGCACAGAGCCCGACGGTGCGCCCTATAATGAAGAAGCTCTGGACTCGAGACCAGTGGTAGCCGAGATCCGACAGAATCGCCGCATGAGCGCCGTCCACGTTCAGAACCAGGCGCCTGCCTTTCTGCTGTTCGAGCTCGCGCTCGATCGCCTCGGCGAGCCGGCAGTGAGCGCCGTCGAGCCCCTCCCGACGCGCTAGATCGAGCAGCGTGCGGGCGCGGGGGTCGTGCTCCTTGTAGACACGATGGCCGTAGCCGGGAATCGAGCGCTTGTCCTTGAGTGCCACTCGTACGAGGTCGTGCGCGATCCCCGGTATCTTCGATTCCTTCGGCTCGGCTTCCTGCAATACCCTGGCACAAGCCTCCCCCGCGCCGCCGTGATGGCGACCGATTGCATTTACCCCTGCCGCGACTGCAGAGGCGAGCGGTATCCCGCAGCTCGCCGAGGCGCGAGCGATGTGAATCGACGGCGCGTTAGCGCCGTGGTCGATGCAGCTCACGAGCATCGCGTCGACCAGACGTCGAGTGTGCTCGTCGGGCAGCTCGCCGCCGAGCATCAGGTGAACGCAATCTGCGAAACCGACATGCACGATGAGGTCCGAGATCTCGAAGCCTCTCACGACGAGATTGCCATCGAGAAGCGTGCTGAGCTTAGTGACCGCCATTTTCGATTCTCCCCTCGACCCTGAGGTCGATCACGATCGGCTCCGAGGTCGCAGGTGAAAGACTGAGCGGATTTATGTCGATCGATGTGATTCGATCACGAAGCTCACTGATCATCGTCGCTATGCGCCCGAGTAAACCCGTTAGAATCGCTACTCGCTTCGATGCCTCCTCGGGGCCGCCCGAGCCACTCCGCAACAGCAGCGGGCAGACCACGTTACGTTCGACGAACATGCCCAGCTCGCGCTCGGTTACCGGCGGGCGAATGAAATCCACCCCACCCAGATACTCTACCAGGGTGCCTCCCGGGCCAAACGCGACAACCGGGCCGAAGCGTTCGTCGATCAACGCTCCGAGAAAGAGCTCGATCCCACCCCGAACCATCCGCTGCACGAGAATCCCCTCGAAACCGTCGTCATCTTCGGTCTTCGCAACCATCGCCTCGGCGACGATTTCAGCGCGCGCGGCGCCGACGACGTCGAGCTCGAGCAGACCGGATGCGCTCTTGTGCGTGAGCGTTCGAGAGATGGCTTTCAGCGCAACAGGGACCGCAAGGCGCTCAACCTCGTGCGCAACGTCCTTCGGCGTACGAAGCAGATTTCCGTAAAGCGGAGGCAGGTCGTACCGCGCCATCAGCCTGCTCGCGTCACGAAGCCCGAGCATCGTCGCCCTCCGCAAAGTAGACTCTTCGGAAGCGATAGTATTCCACTACTCGTGAGACTGCTTGAACCGCATCGCTGGGCTGGCGGAACACAGGAATGTCGTTCTGCTCGATGGTCGCGATTGCCGAGGAGGAGCCTTCCTCCGTGAAATCTCCGACCCAGATGACGATGAGCGGCTTCTCGTATCGAACTGCCAGCTCGACGACAGCGGCAGCCGTCTCCTGTTCGACCGGTCGATTCGGATTCTTCGCAAACAGCAGCGCAACCGCGTCGGTTTCTGTGTCTTCAAAAAACGGGACCGCAGTCTCGATGAGTGCCTTTCCGCGCATCGCGTCGCCGCCGACATCGAGAGGGTTCAATGCCTCTCGGTATTGAGGAACGATTCCGGCCGCCTGAATCCGCTCTCGAAGCCCGTCCGAGAACGCTGAGGCCTCTAATCTCGCCAGCTTCGCCAGATCCCCCGCCAGCGAACCCAGACCGCCCGACTGACAGAGGTAAGCGACACGGTCAGTCAACCTGGCGCCGAAGGCCTCGAAGAGCCGTGCGGCTGCGACCATATCGTTCACATCGTCTACAAGAACCGCTCCGTACTGGCGGCATACGGCGGAGAACACCCGGTCAGACCCTGCGATTGCCGCAGTATGAGTGGAGGCAAGTACCCGGCCGGCTTCCGTCCTCCCGGCGCGCAGGACGATCACCGGCTTTGCCGCCTGGAGGTTTCGTTCGAGTGCGGCGACGAGACGTCCGCCGTCTGAGACTCCTTCGAGGAAAAGCGCGCTCAATCGAGTTTGATCGTCCTCGGCGAAATGGAGGAGAAGGTCGGAGACCGTCAAATCAACCTGGTTTCCCACCGACGCGATGTACCGCAGACCTACGTGCGCGTCTGAGAACGACCCGTGCAGCGCCATCATCAAGGCTCCGCTCTGTGAAACAAAGGAAACGCTACCCGGACGAAGCTTTGAGTAGAGCCGAGTGGCCACGATCCCGTCTCCCACATTGGCGAATCCGGCACAGTTCGGCCCGAGGATCACGACCCGATCCGCGAATGCGGCGATCTGGCGCTGGAGCCCCGCTCCTTCGGCGCCCGCCTCGGCGAATCCGGAGGCAAAGACGACTGCTCCGGGAACCCCGGCTGAGACGCAACCGGCGAGCACCTCTGATACCAACTCGCGACGAACAGTGACGACTGCGAGGTCGGGACGCTCCGGCAGCTCAGTGATCGCCCCGTAGCAGCGCTCGCCGAAGACGAGGTCGCGATTGGGGTTCACCGGATAGACAGTCGCCTTCGATGCGAGCAAAGAGCGAAAGACATCGGCCTGGTACAGGCCCGTTTCCGAAGCGCCGACATGAGCGACCACACGCGGGGTGAGCATCGATCGAAGTGCCGCAGAGCGATCAATCACCGATCGACCTCCCGAAACGCGAGAGCTGCTATCTCCTCTCCCAGGCGCACGAGGTCTTCCCCGCTCGTGAACTCGAGGCATACCGCCGCGGCGCACCTCACCTGCTCGACCCACGCCTTCGGTATCACGCTCACCCCGTACCGCGCCCCGTTCAGCGCACAGGTGAGCGCCGTTATCGTGTCGGCGTCTCGACCGAAGTTCGCGCTCCACAGGAGCCCGTTGTGGAAGTCGCCGCCGGTCAGCCGCAAGATCGCGTACATCTGCGGGACCGCCTCTGCGCTCGTGGCGTGTTCGGGAGTCCACAGCCGGCTGTGGAGCTCGTGATAGGCGCGGTCGATCGACTCCGAGTGGTCGCATATCTCCATTGCGACCTTCATCGTGTGGGCGAGCCAGCTCGTCGACGGTATCACTTGCACGCCCGCCTCGATGATCTCCTCCACCGTGCCGTCGGCCATCGCAACCGCGGTGCTGGCGGCGACTGCCCGCGCTGCCCATACACCGTCTCGATCGTGGCTGATGCGTGCGTCGATTTCCGCGAGCTCCGCGGCTCTGCCCGGGTCTCCGGCACAGAAGACCCCAATTGGAGCCACACGCATCGCGGCTCCGTCGTCGTCGTTCATGACGTTAAAGCGCCCCGATTCAGGAGGAGTCAGTCCGCGCCTCAAGTTCTCGATCGCACCGTAGAGCGGCCGCCCGGCGCGTTTCTTGGCGCCGCCGAATCCCAAGATGTACTTCTTCCAGGCGTCCAGCACGACCCCGACCGTGAGCCGCCCTCCACAGTCTACGAGGGTCCGGGCGGTGAGAATCGCAAACTCGGTATCGTCCGTGCTCTTGGCTTCAGGAACGAGATCAGTCGCAACCCCGAACCTGCTGCGGTGATCGGGGTCTCGTCCGACATCGCCCATCGCGTCGCCGACGGCGAGGCCTATGAGAGCTCCGACGGCCTTGTCGGTGAACCGCTGTCGATCCGCTATGAGGTGCATTCTGTCAATCATTCGTCGTCCTTCTTCCCGCGACACTTTCGCGGACAATCAGTTCACCGGCAAAGAGGTGCTTTTCCGGCCGTCGTTGGGGCCTCTCGATCCGAGCCATGAGCAACTCGGCCGCCTTGCTTCCGATCTCGTAGCGCGGCTTTCGAATCGTCGTGAGCGGAGGATTCGTCATCTCCGAAGCGGGGATGTCATCCATTCCGATGATCGAGAGATCGTGGCCTGGAACGACTCCCGCCGATTTGAACGCGTCGATGGCGGCAATCGCCAAGAGGTCGTTTCCGCAGAAGACCGCCGTGATGCGATCCTTCCAGTCAGGGAGCGAGAGAATACCCCGGGTGAGCTCTCGCCCACCCTCCGCCGAAAGGTGCACAAAGAACGAGAGATCGGGGTCTACCGCGAGGGCATGCTTCCTGTGAAAGTCAACGTACGCCCGATACCGCCTCGAAAGGAAACGCTCGCTCCCGGTCCTGCTCGTGGCTATCGCAATGCGTCGGTGACCGCGGGAATACAGATATTCGAGTGCGAGCATTGCCGCCTTGTAGGTGGCCGTCCCGACAGTGTCGAGCTCGGTTTTTCTGCTGCGCTCTCCAATCAAGACCGCCGGTATCCCGAGGCTCTTGAAGCCGGCAATGTTGGCGGTCACGCTATTGAGAATCACGCCGTCGAAGCGACCCGACTGCGCCAGGGCCAGGTACTTCTCCTCTCGTTCTTCCCGCCAGTCGGTGTTGCCGACGACGACCGAGTAGGCCTTCGACTCGCAGAAGTCCTGAACACCACGCGCCGTCTCCGACCAGAACGGGTTCGAGATATCCGGCACCATGAGGAGCACCATGTTGGTCTTCGCCGTTCGAAATGCTGCGGCAATGTCGTTGTGCGTGTAGCCAAGCTCTTTGATCGCCGACATCACCGCGTCACGGGCTTTTGCGCTCACGCTCGCGTTGCCGCCGTTGTCTGCAACAACGCGCGAAACCGTGCTCTTCGAAACCCCGGCATGGCGGGCAACATCAATAATGCTGATCTTCGATTTCTTCATGTCTTTTGGGAACGTTCCCAAAAATCACTGTATCATGGAACTGTCGATTTAGCAAGAAAAAAATACTTCTCTACATTCGTTCGAAATCGGACATAGTGTTGTCCTTTTCCGAGACTTCCCCCATCGCTTTGGAGATCGAAAGCCGCTATTCCGATTCGAGAGTGCGCCTGTACACCCGGCCGGGGAATGTTCATCATCGGCAGTTACTGCGGGGACTGGCGGCTAAGACTTCAACGCACCCGCCGTCAACCCCCGAACGAAATAGCGCTGCGCGAATATGAGCAACAGCAAGACCGGGATTGCAGTGAACAGCGAGGCGGCGGCCATCTGATTCCAGT
>Ga0315535_1002816_pt1 | contig 10879 bp, 11 predicted proteins | sample SalMarSW160220MG_2_FD_203092 | JGI IMG/M metagenome (GOLD analysis project Ga0315535, IMG submission 203092) | Salt marsh sediment microbial communities from the Plum Island Ecosystem LTER, Massachusetts, United States - Salt Marsh Sediment SW1602-20 ...
CCGGGCACGATACACGGAACCCATCCCACCCACCCCGATAACTTCCTGGATGTGGTAGCGATTCGCCAATGTTGTACCGGCCCTTAATTGGCGACGGGCAGTCGAGGTTTCTTCTTCTGAGTCTAGTGGCTCGTCGACATTTTGCGTTTCCAGAATCATTCTCCTTTAATTAACGCGTATTACAGATTATAGTATGCACTTCCCGGACTTGCAACCGCCTAAATAGATTTGTTGACGGTTAGTAAGGTTTTCTCAACCTTGCCTAGATGTCTTTTCTACGGCAAAATGGTGTGGATATGAAAATTTTGGCTGTCAGTGACCAGGTAGTGGAGCGCATCTACACGCTTGCCAGTAGTGGATATTTCAATGATGTTGATATGATTTTGGGTTGTGGCGACCTGCCTTACACCTATCTGGAATATCTGGTAACGATCTTGAATGTGCCGATGTTTTACGTACCCGGAAACCATGACCCCGAATTTATTTGGGACCATGCCGCTACGCGTGCTGAAGGTGGAATAAATATCGACCGGGAGGTAATCTGTGCCAAGGATCTGATCCTGGCTGGTTTGGGCGGAAGCATTCGTTATCGGCCCGATGGCGTCAATCAATATACGCAAAATGAGATGTACTGGCGGATGTTTCGTCTTATCCCCAGGCTGATTCGTAACCGCTGGAAATACGGTCGCGCCCTTGATGTTTTAGTGACCCATTCACCGCCCTACGGCATTCATGATGAGAATAGCCAGGCACATCAAGGATTCCGCGCCTTGAACTGGCTTATCAACTGGGCCAAACCACGCTATCATCTGCATGGGCATACGCATTTCTTCCGTCGCAATCTCAAGCCTTCTTCCACCAGCATCGGCAGTACTCAGGTGATCAATGTCTTTCCTTATCGATTAATTGAGGACAAAAATGAGTGACGAGCTTTCCTCGCGGGTTGCATCCGATTTCAATAAGGCGCGTTTCAAATCCTTTTTGAACGATGTCCGTTCCGTACTCTCGGGGCGACCCAATCAATTGCTTTCTTATGACGATGTTAAAGAGAAACTACGCATTGGAGGCCCGATCTATCGCGGCGTAAAAACCGTGCGTGTGGACCAGATCGTAGGCAGCTTGAATCGGTACCGCCAGTTTGACCGCGCCTTTCTGCCCAAACAGGATGAAACCTCCTCGCGCTGGCAGCGCATCGACCGGGCTTTCTACGAGGATGTCAGTCTGCCGCCGGTGGTGCTTTACCAGGTGGGACAGGTCTATTTTGTGGTGGATGGGCATCATCGTGTTTCGGTTGCACGAGAAAAGGGGCAGGAATTTATCGATGCGGAAATCCGCGAGTGTTATACCAAGGTCAATATTACGCCTGACCTGAACCCGGATGACTTGCAAATTCTGGGAGAAAAGGTTGATTTCCTCGAGCGTGCCGGTCTCGACCGCATCCGTCCGCAGGCCAAAGTCAAGTTAACCATCCCGGATGGTTTTTACCGTATGCTCGAGCATATCGCGGTCCATCGCTACTTCATGGGCCTCGACTTGCAGCGGGATATCTCGGAAGAAGAAGCGGTCGCGCACTGGTACGATACTGTGTACCTGCCGATCGTAAAAATCATCCGTGAAAGTAATATCCTTAAAGAATTTCCGGGAAAGACCGAGGGGGATCTTTACCTGTGGGTGCTCGATCACCAGCATTACCTGGCCGATAAAGAAGGACAGCCGCTCCAGCCACCTGACCAGGCTGCTCGCCATTTTCTCGATGAAGCTGATACATAAAAAGAAGGATTCCCATGAATGCGACCCATCCGCTGGCCGGCGTTTATGCCGCCGCCCTGACTCCCCTCAACCCCGATTTCTCCCTGGACCTCGAGCCCCTTCCTGAATTCTTGGGCTTTCTGGCTTCCCGAGGCTGCCACGGTGCCCTGCTCCTGGGGACGACGGGCGAAGGTCCGTCTTTTGCGCCGCTTGAGCGAGAAATTCTCCTGCACGAAGCGCTCAAAGTGCGCGAAGATTATCCCGCTTTTCACCTGATGGCCGGGACGGGCACACCCAGCCTGCAGGAAACGATCGATCTGACCCAAACCGCCTTCGAGCTGGACTATGATGCTGTGGTCGTCCTGCCGCCGTATTACTTCCGCAAGGCTGGCGACGAGGGTCTGTTCCGCTGGTTTGACGAAGTCATCCGTCACGCGGTGCCGGAGGGAAAATATTTATTTGGCTACCATATCCCCGGCACGTCGGGAGTTGGCCTTTCACTGGATTTGCTGACGCGGCTCAAGGATGTCCATCCGGTTAAGTTTGCCGGGATCAAGGATTCATCCCACGATCCAGACCTGGCGCGTGCCTTGGGCGAGCGTTTTGGCGGCGAGCTGGTTGTTTTCAACGGTACGGACTCGTACTTACAACTGGCGCTGGAATCCCAGGCCCAGGGCTGTATCACGGCTCCGGCCAATTTGATCTCGCCTGATTTGCGGGCCATCTGGGACGCTGAGCTGGCAGGGAATGATGAAGCTGGTGTGCAGGAGCGGGTTACGGCGGCCCGACAGGTGCTGGAAAATTACGCGCCTTTCCCGCCTATCCTCAAGGCTTTGGTGTCCCAGTTGCACACTCTGCCACACTGGCCGGTCCGCCCACCGTTACTGGATACCCCCCCAGAGATCTCGGCGCGGGCTGCATTGGAACTGGAAGGCCTGGTCTAGTGTACGCTCATCCATTTTGGAGAAAGCATGGATAGCTGGAGACTACTGATCACCCCGCCCGCCAACGGTGCCTGGAACATGGCCGTCGACGAAGCGATCCTCGAGCATGCCGGACGCGGCGAATCGCTCCCTACCCTGCGATTGTATGCCTGGCAGCCGGCCTGTCTCTCGCTCGGATACGCCCAGCCCTACGCCGATGTGGACCTCGATCGTTTGGGCCAGCGTGGCTGGGATGTGGTGCGCCGTCCCACTGGTGGACGGGCGATCCTGCATACCGACGAATTGACCTATTCGGTCACAGCCCCAGCGGATGAACCACATGTGGCCGGGAGCGTCCTGGAAAGTTACAACCATCTGGCAAGAGGCCTGATCGAGGCTGTACGTTCCCTGGGATTGCCGGTAGAGATCCAAGCGCATGTCCCCGGAATGCAATCTAACGCAAGCGGGCCGGTATGCTTTGAGGTTCCCTCGGCGTACGAAATTACCGTGCATGGCAAGAAATTAATCGGCTCGGCGCAAGCCCGTCGCAAGGACGGGGTGCTGCAGCACGGCTCCCTGCCGTTGACCGGTGACCTGACACGCATCGTGCAGGCATTGGTCTTCCCCGACGCAGCAGCCCGGGCCGAAGCAGCCCAGCGGCTGTTGGAACGAGCCACGACGGTTGCCTCCGTTTTGAGGCAGGAAATTCCATGGGAGACCGCCGGGCAGGCCTTGATCCACGCGTTTGAAACGCATCTCGGATTACGATTTGAGCAGGGGGAATTATCGCCGGCTGAAATGGAAAGGGCGCAGGCGTTGGTCCTTCAAAAATACGATCACCCCTCCTGGACGGAACGGGTTTAAACGCAAACACCGCCTCTTGAAAAGGCGGTGTTTATTTTGCCTAATGGATGAAGGTTACTTGTTGGTAACCCAACGCCTGGAAGAAACGTTCCAGATAAATCTCAGCGTTGGTTTGCGCCTGCTCTAAAATGCCATCATCAAGGGCGGCTTTGCGAATTTCGTTTTCAGCGGACTGGCGTGCGAGAGTTTCCAGGTTTTGGTCCGGGCTGCGGAAGATGCCTGTCTGGCGATCGTACACGTACGTTTTTTGATTATCGAGGGTCGCGATAAATATTTCAGCCTGGGGCAGGCGCACGAAGAGTGAGCCGTCCTGAAGCTGTAAATCCTGCGGATTCATCTTCTGCATGTCGATCCCACCAATGACGACGCCGTGTGCCACCAGCAGCAGCCTGTCGCCCAGTAGCGCTTTGAAAATATCCTGACCGGTTTCGGCAGTAATGACCTTCTCTACGCTGTATTGGATGGTTTCCAGGCGGGCCAGGGCGCGCACTTCGTGGATGTAGGTGGATGGGTCAGGGATAATGGTCGGGGTGGGGTGTAGCAGGTTCGATACCTGGGTTTGCAGCGAATTATTAGCCTGCCGGATTGGGTTTACAGCCTGTTGCGCGCTATCACGCACGGATTGAACCATGAAGTATGCTGCGACAATGATGGCGAGAATGAGAACGATGGAAACCCAACTCTGTTTTCGCATGAGAACATTATAACAGTCATCTGGTTGTGTACAGAAAATCACTTGCCATCTTCTGGAATTAGCGTTATCATGATTACCAAAGGGTTGCCCAAAGGGGCATCCCAAAATAATTTCACGAGAGGAGAAGATCGTAATGAAAGCTCGTTTTTCGTACCTGCTTTTGGTTGTGCTGGTTGCAGCGGCGCTGGTGCTCTCGGCCTGTGGTTCGAGTGCTACCCCCACCCCTGAACCCGTCATGACCGAAGCCCCAACCGCAGTACCCCCGACCGCAGTTCCGACGGAGGCTCCACCCACACTAGGTACCGCTGACAACCCGATTGTTGTTGCCTTCGAACCCTCGGGTACTTCACAGGAGATCACCGCCGGTGGCCAGGCACTTCTGGACCTGCTCTCGCAGGAAACCGGACTGACCTTCAAGGGTGTCGTCCCCACCTCCTATGCCGCTCTGACAGAGGCTATGGGTTCCGGGAATGCACAGATTGGTTGGATGGCCACCTTCGCGTACATCCTCGCCCATCAAAAAGGCTATGCTGAAGTTGCCCTGATCACCAATCGTTTCGGGTCCGATCACTACGGTTCGCAGTTCATCGCCAATGTAAGTTCAGGCTTTACGCCAGCTGCGGACACTCCTGGTACAGAGGCCGAACTCGACACCTTGCTCCAATTCAAGGGCAAGAAAGCCTGCTTCGGTGATCCCGAGTCGACTTCGGGATACGTGATTCCGCTTATCTTCCTCAAGAAGGCCGGTCTGACGGATGCTGACATCCCGGATCCAGTCTTTAGCGGCGGCCACACCCAGACCGTGCAAGCGCTCTATGATGGCGGCATTTGCGATTACGGTGCCACATTCGTGGATGCACGCTCCAACATTGCCAAGGATCATCCTGACGTGACCGACAAAGTTGTCGTGATCTACCAGACTGAGGCGATCATCCCCAATGACAATATGTCTTACGCGCCGGATATGCCGCAGGATCTGCGTGACCAGATCACCGCTGCCATGCTGAAGATTGCTGACACCGAAGAAGGCAAGACAGCCTTGAACGATCTGTATCAGATCGGTGGACTCGTGAAGGTTGACGACACTGCTTATGATCAGTTCCGTTCATACCTGGATGCATCAGGTATTGATCTCAGCCAGTACGTCAAGTAACTACTACGGTTGTAATGAGAGGGGAGAGAGGTCTGACTTCTCTCCCCTCTCCAATTAAACGGCAGAGTGGAGGTGCTCCATTGTTAAAAGTTGAACACCTGACAAAAGTTTATCCCAACGGTACGGAAGCTTTAAAAGACGTAAGTTTCTCCGTAGATGACGGCGAATTCCTAGTCATTATTGGCCTCTCTGGCTCTGGCAAATCGACCCTGTTGCGTTGCATCAATCGCCTGATTGAACCGACTGAAGGCCGTATTTTTTTGGATGATGTTGACATTACACAAGCCTCACCTAGTGATCTGCGGCATTTACGACGCCACATTGGGATGGTATTTCAACAATTCAATCTGGTCAAACGCAGCAGCGTGATGACCAATGTGCTCTCGGGGCGTCTGGGCTATGCCAATCCATTGCTTAGCCTGGTGGGCATCTGGTCCAAAGAAGACCGTAACCGCGCAATCAAGGCGCTGGATCGGATGGGCATCAAGGATAAGGCGCATGAACGCGCGGATGCTCTTTCTGGTGGGCAGCAGCAACGTGTGGGTATCGCCCGTACCCTGATGCAGGAACCTGAGCTGATCCTGGCCGACGAGCCGGTTGCATCCCTCGACCCGGTATTGTCGCATTCCATTCTCCAGTACCTGGAACAACTCAATAAAGAAGGTATCACCGTACTTTGCAGTCTGCACTTCCTCGATTTGGTCCATCGTTATGCTACACGCGTGATCGCTCTAAAAGACGGGGTTAAGGTCTTTGAGGGACTTCCCAAGGAGATCAACCGCGCCAAGTTTAAAGAGATCTATGGGGAAGAAGCGCAAGAAGTGCGTGCTACGACAGTTGAAGAAGGTTAAGCATGCCAGACAATCTTGCTTCCAACAATAAGGCGCACCGTTCGCCTCTCGTTGCTGGTTTGCTTTCACTTTTAATTCCGGGTGTGGGTCAAATCTATGCTCAAGAGCGATACCGCGGTGTTACTGTCCTGCTCAGTACGCTGCTTGCCAGCCTGATCATCATCTGGTACAGGGTACCGGCCTGGTACCTGGTGCCGGCAGTTATGTGGTTGTGGAATATCTGGGATGCGATAAGCCTTGTACAGGGAAAAACGAGGTCGGCATTCGTCCCCATCCTAATGATCCTGATTATGGGGTATGGGATCGGCTGGCAGATCACCAATATAGACCTTTCAGCCCTTACCAAAAACATAAACCGGGCGAGGTCTATCCTGACCCCCATGCTCCACCCCGACTTTGTTTCCCGGGTTGAGATCGAGAATAAGGCTTGGGCTCCGGTGGAAGTCCCTTGCGGCCCAAATCCTCCCCAGGCTACAAATACGGTCAACGGGATCCAGGTGAACATATCCCCGAACTGCGGTAAATTGCTGGACGCCCTCACCATACAGGCCAGCGGATTGTGGCCGGATACTCCGACGCTGATTCAATGGTCAACGCCCATTGGAGACCGCCTGCCCTTGGGGGAAGGTTTCATCACCCCTCTTTATGTTAATTCTGATTCGCAAGGGAATCTCAATACGGTCATCCATGTCTCTCGCAACGCGCTCACCGCAGCTCCGGACCCAACCATACCGCTGGAGCACCGCGTTTATTTAACGCAGGTTCGTCCGCAAGCAGCTTTCAAGCTTTCTAAGAATGGTGCCTACGTCGTCGACGGAATCGTTCAAACCCTCTTCCTGGCGTTGATGTCGACGACCTTTGGAATGTTAGGCGCACTTGTTGTTAGTTTTCTGGCCGCGCGAAACTTGATGAGCAGCAATCCGATTACGTTATCCATTTATGTATTGACTCGTACGGTATTAAACATTGTGCGCTCCATTGAACCGCTTATTATCGCGATCGTCTTTGTCGTCATTGTTGGATTGGGTCCATTTGCCGGGGTGATCGCAATCACGATGCACACTGTAGCCGCACTCGGGAAATTGTATTCGGAAGTAATTGAAGGTATTGACCCGGGGCCGCAGGAAGCCATCCGCGCCACGGGCGGGAATTGGGCCCAGATGGTGCGTTATGCCGTCATTCCGCAGATCGTGCCCCCGTTTGCTTCCTTTACCTTGTTTCGCTGGGAAATCAATGTGCGTACCTCGACCATCATCGGGTTTGTCGGCGGCGGCGGCATTGGGTTTTACCTTTACCAATGGATCATCAAAGGCGATTTCAGGGCAGTGGGCTCTTCATTCATTGCGATAGCCGTCATTGTGATTGTGCTCGATTTTATAAGTGCCAAGCTGCGGGCAAGGTTGGTGTAGTATGGATTTCCACAACTTTAGCTTCCGCCGCTGGTTCGTCACAATTTTCTTCACCCTGCTTGCGATAGCTGCCTACGTTGTTGGCTACCGGGTGACTGAAATAAACCCCGTCAAACTTTTCACATCTTTACCGAAAAGCCAAAAAATTCTGAGTGATCTGATTCACCCGGAGCTATTAACGCATAAGACCCAAGAAACCACATTTGATATCGTTTTCCCGGTTCCCTGCGGCTCGGCCCAGCCCACGCAGTTGCCTGATACCGGGCCGCGTATTTTCCCTAATGTCTCATGCGCTAACCCTGGAGATATCATTACCCTTCAGGGCGTTGGTATGCTCCCCAATCAGGAGATAAAAATTGAGTGGCTCCTGCCAAGCGGTAACAGCCTGTTCTCCAAGCTGGCCAAGGCTGATGCGAGTGGGAATTTTACAGCCCAGGTCGAAGTGCGCCCGATTAATGCCACGACAACAGATGGAACTCCCAGCCACTTACAGGTTGAGACATCGGTCCCGGTTGGCGGCTGGATCCCCAGCTCGACGCTGACCGATGTGCTGGATAACATCATCGTGACCGTTTTCATGGCTTTACTGGCCACGACTGCCGGGACGATCGTTGCTGCACCCATCAGTTTCCTGGCAGCGCGCAACATTATGGGCCGCAACTGGGTGGGAACCGCGGTTTACACGACCGTCCGGGCAATATTGAACATTACCCGTTCTTACGAATCCCTGGTTTTGGCGACCGTGTTTGCACTATGGGTGGGCTTTGGAGCCTTTGCCGGGGTACTGGCATTGACCGTTGTCACGATCGCTTCGCTTGGCAAGCTTTTCTCCGAAGCGGTCGAGAGCATTGACTCAGGTCCGATCGAGGCGGTCTCTGCTACAGGCGCAAATCCGGTGGAAGTGGTTCTGTATGCGGTCGTTCCGCAGATTATCCCGGATTTCATCTCCTTTATCATCTACCATTGGGACATCAACGTCCGCATTAGCACGATCCTGGGCTTTGTCGGCGGCGGAGGCATTGGTTTTTACCTCAGTCAAAGGATCAATGTTCTGGAATATCGAAAGGCAGGTACAGCCATCTGGGCTATCGTTTTAGTTGTATGGGCGATGGATTTCTTGAGTGCTGAGGTGCGTAAGCGATACACTTAATCGTGGTGGTTTGCCGGCCTTTGTGGCTGCAAACTAAATCTGTAAGATGACCCAGAACCCGTTTTGTTTAGAAACGGGTTCTGGATTCTCGGGTAAAATTTGACCTGTGTTAAGTCGAGTATTCAAAATGATCATTCGAGTCGTTCTGATTTTGTCGGGCCTGGGGCTGTTGGGGATTCTGCTCCCGCGTCTTGTTACTGGCCTGTACAGTTATTCTCACATTTATCCACTTGCAGAATCACCCAGCGAACGTGTGGCGATTGTCTTTGGCGCAGGTTTGTATCGGGATGGCAGCCCCACTCCGATTTTGCGTGACCGGGTAGCGACCGCCGCCGATCTGTATTTCAACGGCAAAGTTGAAAAACTGTTGATGAGCGGTGACAATCGCTATGAGAATTACAACGAACCGGGTGCCATGCGTGACTACGCCATCCAATTGGGCGTGCCGGCGGAAGTGGTCGTGTTGGATTATGCCGGGCGCCGAACCTACGACACTTGCTACCGTTCCAAGGCAATCTTTGGTGTCCAATCAGCCATCCTGGTGACGCAGAAGTTCCATTTGCCGCGTGCCTTGTTCTTGTGCAGTGCGATGGGAATAAAAGCCGTCGGTGTATCTGCAGACCGACGGACCTATTGGCCCAGTTCGCAATTGATCTGGAACATGCGCGAACAGTTTGCGACGGCAGCCGCCATGTGGGACGTATATATTAAACGCCCGGTGCCTGTGCTGGGTAATCCTGAACCTATTTTCCCGGAGAATTAATGGATCGAAACCAAGCACTTGCCATTGTCCACGAATACATCAAAAACGAGAACCTGGTCAAACATATGCTGGCAGTCGAGGCGGCCATGCGTTTCTACGCTGAGAAGTATGACCAGGATATCGAGCTCTGGGGTCTTACGGGATTGCTGCACGATTTTGACTGGGAGATTCATCCGACGCTGGAAGACCATCCCACCGCAGGTGCGCCGCTCCTGCGCGAACGCGGGGTGCCCGAGGAGATCGTGCAGGCTATTCTCAGCCATGCCGATCGGACCGGAGTCCCGCGCAATACGCTCATCCGAAAAGCCCTGTATGCTTGTGACGAGATCACGGGATTGGTCACGGCTGTAGCGCTGGTGCGCCCTTCCCATTCCTTGATGGACCTGGAAGTTAAATCTGTCAAGAAGAAATGGAAGGACAGAGCCTTTGCCGCCGGGGCGAACCGGGACGAGATCGAACAAGCCACACAGGATTTCGGGGTTGAATTGTGGGAACACGTCGGCAATGTGATCCAGGCCATGCGCCGGATTGCACCCGAGCTGGGACTGGCTTGAAGTCGTTCATTTTCTCGCGGACATGGAGACATGTCCGCGTTTTGTACCCAGGAGGAGAAGATGGCTCTCAAAGGTAAGGGGTTCTATATTTTCCAAATCCCCGAATGTGAGGGAGGCAACCCGCAGGCAATTGCCTCGCTGGCCCAGGCGGCCGGTCTCGGGCATGTGTTGGTTAAGATCGCCGATGGCGCCAGTCCCTTCGGACAGGGAGTCACAGCGCCGGTGGTCGAGGCTCTCAAGGATGTCGGCATCCCTGTTTGGGGCTGGCACTTCGTCTACGGCAACGATCCGGCGGGAGAAGCGCAGGTCGCTATTGACCGGACCCTGGCGTTGGGCTTGGATGGGTACGTGATTGACGCCGAGGACCAGTATAAGCACAAACCTCAGGCCGCCCGCTCGTTCATGACCGCCTTGCGGGCCGGATTACCGGAGACCGAAATTGCTCTCAGCTCCTTTCGCTTCCCGAATTTCCACCAGGAATTACCTTGGAACGAATTTCTTGAGAAATGTGACTATAACATGCCGCAGGTTTACTGGGTGGAGTCGCACAACCCGGCCCAGCAGTTACAGTGGAGTAAGCAGCAGTTCGAGGCCTTGCCGATCCAGCGGACATTCATCCCAACCGGCGCAGCCTACAGCGACAACCCCGGGGATTGGAAACCGACCGAATCGGACGTGATCGAGTTTCTGAATGCGGCCAGGGGTATGGGCTTTGAAGCCGCCAATTTTTTCTCGTGGGATTATTGCCGCAAATTCCTTCCCAAACTAT
>Ga0315535_1002819_pt1 | contig 10871 bp, 35 predicted proteins | sample SalMarSW160220MG_2_FD_203092 | JGI IMG/M metagenome (GOLD analysis project Ga0315535, IMG submission 203092) | Salt marsh sediment microbial communities from the Plum Island Ecosystem LTER, Massachusetts, United States - Salt Marsh Sediment SW1602-20 ...
ACAGGATGTTTATGAAAGTTTGGAACTTGATATTAAACGAAAAACTGATTGTCTATGTTTGAACTGTATAAATATGTCCACATGTGAAGTTGCAAAGGCTTTCTTTGAGATATGCAAAGAGAATAATATGGCCGTTGCTATAACGAGATGTGGAGTAAAACAGCAAGACGGAAAGATGTTGTTTAAGAAAAAAAGGTGAATAAAAATGGAAAAAAAAATGAGTGAACAACAAAGTGATGCTCGTATAATGAAACATAAAAACAATTCCTCTTTGCGCTGCAAGCTTGGATTACATAAGATGTCCGGGTTTGTTATGAACGTCAGAGGTGGAAAAGTAAAACAAATCACATATTACTGTGAAAGATGTACTCATAAAGAAGTCTGCGAAGTACAAGATGGTGATGTGGGAGTTGGTTTTGCAGTAGCATTAGCAGGAGTAGAAAGATAAATAGAAGGTGAATGAAAATGAAAAAAAGACTTCAAGTATATGATGGTAAAGTGGTTGAACCTGACATTATAGAACAGATGGATGTGAGGATTTCTTTAATTAAGGGTTCGGAAGAAATGATAACAGAATTATTAAATTTGTTAACAAAAGAAGGTGAATGAGAATGTGTAATGAAGATTTGATAACAAGTATTCAACAGATTAAAGCGCTATTAAAAATATACAAGAAATTTAGCCTTTATATTTTAGTTGATAAAATTACATATCATTTGAATGAAAATGGTTATTTGATAATAGATGTGCCGTATTTTAATACAGATACTAAAGAATTGTGGAGATTTCATATATCCAAAGCCGGAACTCATACATTTGATAAATGGAAAGATTGGTGAATAAAAATGATAAAATTATATGTTTGGATAATACCAGCAGATTATCGTGGATTTAGTATTGGATATACTAATACTCTTTTTCTCTGGGCTCTCGCAGAGAATTTAACAGAGGCTAAGGAAATAGCTTTTGATAATATACAAAAGTCTACATATCCAATGAAATTTAGAGATGATATCTTGAAAATAATACAAAATGACACACCAAGAATTCATGAAAAAGGAACTGTAGGAATGTTTTAGGTGAACAAAAATGAGTGATGATATGATACAACAAGAATGTAAATGTGGTGGTATAGAATTTTTTGTATACGCAAAAGATGAAGGTGATTATAAACGCATTTATGTAATTTGCAGAGAATGTGGAACTGAATATGAAGTTAAATCAACATCTTGTAGTAGGGTTTTTGTAGAACTAGAAAATGTACAGGATGATGAATAAGATTTGAATGTAGAGAATAAAATAAATATAGCTGATTTGTCTATTAAATATATTAATTTTTTAAATGTAATTGCAAATTGTACTTGTGAATTATGTGATGATTATGATGGTTCTAAAATAATGGGCTGTGATGATGATTTTTTGTGTAGAAGAACTACAACAATCAAACCTAAAGTAACGATTAGATATGGTTGTTATATGCACAGTAAATTAAGAAGAAGATATAGGTGAATGAGAATGAAATGCAATAAATGTGGTGAAGAAATCAACTTATATGAAGCGAAAATAAAACACGTTCTGGAAACAGGGGAACTTGGAATTCCTATCTGGATAGTTGTTGAATATTGGAAAACAAAACAAGGTAGTTATGATTATACTCGTAGGGAAATTCGAGCAATTGAACTTAATGAAGAAATTGCTGATAAACGGGTTGATTATCTCAATCATATCTATGAAGATAGATATATGGTAAAAGATAGGCCTATTGTTAGAAGTGAACGTAACTATCTTGGTCACTTTTTTGCGATGTCGATGGATTATGTTACACGAAAAATAAAAGATGTGAGAAAAGATAGAATAGAAATGATATCTACGAGAAAGTGGAATGAGGAGATTGGTGAAGTTGAAATAACTAATCCTCTTAGCGATGCAGTAATATGTAAAATGCTTCTTAAATATGGAGAAAAGATGAAAGTTTTTTCATTATATGAATTTACTGAGGTATTAGAGCTTAATGAAGACCGTGTGACTAGAATAATGGAGCAACTTATCAGACAAGGAATTTTTAGATTTAAACAAGAAGGTGAATGAGAATGAAATGTAAGGCTTGTAATAAAGAAATTACAACATCAGATATTACATGTGATGTTTGTGGTTGGCCTGATATCAAGAAAGTAATTGAGTATTTCGATAGAGATGGTATGAGAGAAAATCTCGATATGAGATATAGGCTGTTGAAATATTTTGTTAATAGAGGATGGATTGAGTTTACAGCTAAATTAGAGAAACATGGTTGGACTGGTATTCCGCCTGATAGGAGTTTTGTACCTGAAGCTAATATGGGAAGTGGTATTGGAATGTGGTGGTTTGATGATGAAGTTGGAAATCAAGTGTATATTCTTTGGAATACTATCACACTTACACCTGCTCAAGCATTACATTTAGGTATGAATAAGAATGTGCAGTTTCGTGGAGTTTATACCAATCCCTATGACATGTTTAGAGATATTGAAGAAATTGAAGAAGAGAATAGAGAGAATAGACTTGATGCTATTGTTCATTGGGAACGAAGATTAATTAATCATCCCTATGGAGCATCTATGTATGGGGAAAGGATAAAATGACTAAAATAAAAATAGATTGTTCGACTTGTGGCAAGGAAAATGGGAAACCATGTTCACCTTTTTATCAGAAGATATGTAAATCCAGTGATATACCAAAGTTGAGAAGATGGTTTCCTAAAAAAGATTATGTTTTAGAATTTACTTTCAGAATTAGAGGTGCTCCTTATGGTGACGATGAAGAAGAAAAATGGTATGAAGAATTTAGAAAGAGAAAGGATGTGTAATATATGGCAACATTGAGCGTAGAAGATGTTAGAAAGTTTTCAAGATATTTTTTGGAGACTTCTATGAAGAAATTTGAAAAATTTTCTGAAGACATGTCTAAATTACGAACTAGATGGGATGAGAGGAATTTAATTACTCGAAGGTTGGAGAGTGAATATGGCTGTACACAGTATGGTCCACACTACAATACTGAGATACAAAAGCGAATATATGACCGTTTGATTCCACAACAAAAACAAGAAGCTGAGGACTTAACCAAAGAATGGGCTTCTAGAGTAGAAGCGGATAGGGAAACTTTGAAAAAATTGAAACCTAGGTTTGCAGGAATAACAGATACTTTGTATACTTTTTATAAAACTCTTCCTGCGAATATGAGAAGATATTTTAATGAAGTAGATACTGAGAATATCAAACAGAAATTTGCTAATTTGATTATGGCATTTTCATTTCATCATCATATGACGATTAAAGCTGATTATGACGTTATGGAATGGATAGGTTTTAAATATGACAAAGGTTGGCATTATAATGGTATTAATTATGGTTCTTGAAATAGGTGAATATGAATGGGAAAGATAGTTGAAACTGCTAAATGGTTAGTAGAAAATAAAGTTTATGTTGATATCCTATCTTATTTAATGGTGGATATGCATTTTGGATGAATGATTATCTTATAGTGTATATTCCGTTTACGGGATGGATAATATCGGCATGTATTATGTTTTATTACATGTTTACATTATCAAAGGATGATGAAAAAGATAAGGGTGAATGTGAATGAGTGATTCGTTGTATAAAAAACTTTTAGATTTAACTGTAAAACACGTAAAAGATAACAATTTGGAGATGAATGCAGTTGAAGAAGATGTGGAACTTTTTTATACTGCTATAGAAGATGGGATAGACTTATCTGAATATAGGCCATCGGTAAGAACTATTAGGAGAAGAAAAGAGGAAAAAGAGATGAATAAAATTTTTGCTAGAGAGTTTATATTCGATTTAGTATTTTTTGTAATAGCTCTTATTATAGGAGTTGTCATAGGTATGCAGGTATGAATGAAAATGAAAAGACTTCAAAATCCAAATACAAGAAAGAAAGTGAAAAAAATTAAGAGGAAAGATGAAAAAATTAGGGATTTGCTTAAGCATTTTGTTCCTTTTGATGTCTAGATTAGGTGAAAAAGAATGGAGATATTAATAGAAGCACTTTTGGCGGTTGGTTTAATTTATTTGTCTATTGTACCACATGAAATTATGCATAAACTTGTAATGAAGTATTATGGTATAGATACACATTTTGAATTTAAAACGGATGTAATATCAGTGGTTCCTAATGATGAAGAATCGCTGGAAGGACTTACAAGAAAAAGTGTGTTGTGTATTGCATCGTCTGGGGGTTTAGCAAGCGTTGTGACAATGTTATTATATTGTCTTATGGCTATGATATTTTTGACATTTCCTAGTGTAGTTATATTCTCAGTATTTTTAGTTTATTACGCATGGTATACTATTTGGGAAACAAAGTTGAACTTAAATTTAAACCCACATTTAAAATGATAGATGTTTAGAATGAAATGAAAATAAGAAGTGATTGAAATGGATGTTGAAAAGCAGACAATAATTATATGGACTAATGAAACTGATAATATTGATAACATTTTATGTAGGTTAAGAGAGAGTGGGGCAAAGGTCTATATGGCAACTTTTCCAGAGTTGAGAAAGAGTACTATATTTATTGGAAATAATGTATATACGCTAGAACAAATGAATGAAATATTAAAAGGTGAATAATAGTGAGTGATGATATATTACTAAAAAAAGCGATATTATTAGAAGATAAAAGAGAGGAAATAAAAGAAACTCAACAAGAGTTATTAAAAATAATACCAAATATCATAGTAATGATTGATGAAAATATTAAACAAGGAAAAAAGGAAAGAAAACGAAAAGAGATTTTTTTGATACTTGCGTTTGTTTCATTATTAGTGATGCCTTTTCTTCCTATTATTATTTTCAATTTATTATTTAGAACACCATAAAGAGGATAAAAAAATGGATGATAAATGTTTTGAGCATTCATGCGAAGATTGTAAAGATTTTGGTTGTGAAAATACTGAAGTACCATGTAGCGATTGTTCTCATGGTGGTCAGCGATATGTAAAAGGAGCAATGTGTAAACATACTTTAATACATGATGAATGGAGAATTAAATTGAATAGAAGAACCTTAATTAGGTGAGTGAGAATGAGTAATATTAGGGAAAGAATAAAATATTTATTAATAGTTTTTTTAGTCATAATATTTATGCCTTTTTATTTATTGTGGATGTCACCGAATGAACCAATACTATTAATATTAGTTGTTAGTATACCATTTGATATATTTGTAATAGGTTCATTTCATATATTATATAATGTCTGGAGTGAGGAAAGGAGTGAATAAAAATGGGAATGGAATTTGAAACAGGATTATTAGCAGGTTTTGCTATTGTATGTTGGATTGTTGTTATATATGTATGTATAATGGTATATTTAGGTTTGATGTAAAATAGGTGAATGAGAATGAGTAAAATGAGTAATGCTTGGCAAAATGCAGAAGGGGAATGCCCAAAAGGTGGGAATTCTGAGTGTATAGATTGTAATTATATGTTGGATGAGGGACTTTGGAGAGATTGTCCAGTTTTAGTAGAAACTAATGATAAAATGAAAAGAACAGATATTTGGAAACCGATATACATATTGATTTTCTTATTTTTTACATTTGTGAGTCTAACAACTTGGATTTTGTATGCATATACAGGAATTGAAATGCTTGCTATTGTTGATATAGTATCAATAATAGCGTTGTGTATTTGGTCATTTAAGATGAATCCAATAATTATAAATTAGGTGAATAAAATGGGAAATCTTAGGAATTTTAAACTAATTTGTAAACATTGTGGTAGCGAAGGAGATATTGTTGGTGCTTTTGAGTCAAGAACATATGATGATGTTGACCCAGATGTTATTCTCAAAATAAAATGTGAAGTTTGTAAGACAGTATATAGAGAATCTCTTTAATATTAGAAAGAAGGCGAATAAACATGAGTAAAAGTAGAGGAACAACATTGTGTGATTGTGGTCACGATTTGTCGCTGAAAAATTCGTTCACTCGCGCATTGTACTTCGAAGAATACCTGATACTCTTGGGTATAAAGGATATAGAAGAGTATCCATTTTTCTTTGAATTTCAAGGAATGATTTGCTGTGGCGTCTTATGCCCAAATTGCGACACAAAATATCTATATTGGATAGGTGGAACACACTACATTAAAGAAGAAAATCGGAATTACCAGATACATATTGATACGTCGTATTGGGAGACCTTCAGTGGTGATAAGGAGTAAAGAAAAATGAATAAGAAAATAGACATTACATTGGATGAGTTAGATGAAAAAGCTAGATTATTGATGGAGTATTTAAAGCGGTATAATGATAGATGGCATTTTAATTACAATACGCAACGTATGAAGACTATAATCAGTTTCTTTAAACTCTATTGGATGGGTTCTGAGAATCTAGAATATCTTATGCAACAAATGGATATTCAGGATTATAAGTATTTTACTAACAATTTTCGGGATTTTATTAATATTGATGATTTAGAACTTATACAAATAAAAGGTGAATGAGAATGGATGATATTATGAAATTATTTGATTGTTATGAACGTTATGTTCGTATAAAGCAGACACCGACAGAAGAGGAGTTTATAGTAGGTGTGTTGAAAGTACTTGAAGAGACTAGACCATTATTTGAAAAGTGGAATAATAGGTGAATGAGAATGACAGGTGAAGGAACTTCATTCAGGAAGGGAATCTATAGAGGATTCTCACCAACTACTGCAAATTTAGCTATGACTGTTTGTAGAGATAAGAGAATAGAATCTAGAATTGATACGAGTCAATCTTTCGATTCATTAGAATATCAGGTCTATATTTCAGGTAGTAACTCTTGGGAAAGTGTAAAAGAGATACGTCTAGAGATAGAGAAAAGATTAGGATTCAAGATATAGGATTATTGATAAAATAGATAAAAAGGTGAATGAGAATGAATGATACAGATTTTGGTTACTATAATCACGGCGGGGTAAATTATTGTAAGAGATGTAATCATATCATAGAATTTCCATCTGCAAAGATTAATTCTAATGCATGGCAAGTTGATAAATTAAAGCGATTCAATTTCAGAGTAATAGAGAGAAATTCATGGATAGAGAAAAGTAATCGTAGACCCTGTGGTGGTAAGACGGAAACCACATGGGATGAATCCATTAGAGAGGCTATACCATCATGTATGAATTGTGACAACACAAGAGGAACAGACTGTGATGAACCTTGGACAGAAGACCAATGCGAAATACATTTTTGTCATTTTATTGCACCATTCACAATCTGTGATTTACACGGAATACGACTACGTAGGATACGAGTACTTGATGACGGCACCGTAGAAGGAATTCCAAAAGACTGTTATGATGACATTTGGATGAGTCTTGAAGGTGTTAAAAAGTGGAATGCCGATTATGCAGAGAGACTCAGAAAAGATTATGAAAAACGTAAGAAAAAACGAGAAGAAGAGATGAAACAAAAATGACCGAATTTCCTGAATGGGGGTATATATTCTTAGAGAGTAAGACGGGGTATCTTAGTAAGGATGAATACCCATTCTATGATAAAAAACACCTTTTTGTAGATGAACACAAAACAGCGTGTGGGTTGAAGAAAGAAGGTGAATTTTTTATTGGTGTTTTTCATAAAGATAGTAAATATGAATATCCCAAATGTAAACGTTGTGAAGCGATAGAAAAGAAAGAGAGGAATAAGAAATGACAGAAACATTACCAGAGTGCCCGCATTGTGGAGAATCGGGGATTTTTGATAAGTGGGTCGTGTTGAATGATGGCAATCTATATGCACGATTTTCTTGTTCACATTGTGAAAATCTTTTTGACTTATCTAAGATGGAATATGAAGAGCTAAGGAAAAATGATAACAAGTGATTTAAGATGTGGTTAAATGGGGGGTAAGATAAATGAGTGCAGATATTTCATACATACGAGAGTTTTTCAATGAGCAGAATAAGATTTTAATTGAGATAGAGGAAGAGTTAAAAAGAATACGCAATTTGTTAGAACGTATTAATATGAAAACTAATCATTGAATTTTTCAGTCTAGAGATAAAATAAAGGAATTTAATATAATGAAAAATGTACAGAAACAAGCGAAGAAACTGTAATTACACTTGCTTTATCTGTATTAGGAATTGTAGGTGTTATTATCAGTGTTGGAGAAATTTTGAAATGAAGGAGATAAAGTAACATGAGCAATAATTTTCTTATAGTTCCACCAAATTGTCCGAAATGTGGAAAACAGATGAGAGTTAGATCGCGTGTAATTACTTGTGGATTCCATGTATTTTTGGGGGTCACAGACTTAGTATGTGAGTGCGGTCATACGATAGAGAATGTTTTTGATTTGAAGTGTACTTCATCCTATACTGGGGATATGAAACAACACTTGACATATCATATGCACGACAGAGTGTATAGGCACGAGACGAATGGGGAAAGATGGTGAAAGGATAATGGTCGAAACAAGTACAGAACCACATTGTATATATGGTGAGAGCCATAAATGGAAGAATGATTCTATAGATAATCGTGGTGAATGGTGTAGAGTAACAGACCAATGTATTAATTGTAAGGCATGGCGTGAACGATACACAAAGTGGGATCAACGTGGATTAGTAGTTATAGATGAATATACCTATGAAATGGATAATAGTTACATAGGAGTTGAACATTAACATGGGTATAATTGAAGAAAACGCAGAGTGGGGTTCATCAGTAAAAGAATTGAAAGAAGAAGAGGAATTAGATTATTCATCCGATCCTTTAGCTGGTTATTGAGATAGTGTTACTCTCGCACTTAACAATGAGAGTATAATGAAGGCGAATGAAAATGAGAAAAACTAATATAATAAAGATGTATTGTCATAATTGTTTAACGGGTGAAGCACATATCAATATTACAACATGCCCTATATGTGGTATGGGATTATCTGAAAAGAAACCGTCTAAATTTAGAAGATGGTTTGGTTATAGACCAATAAATGATAGTTATAGAGATAGAGTTACCGATTGGTTAATAGAGAAGGGCTTACTAAAAGCAGATGAGAATGCTAGATGGTTAACTAAAGAGGAAGTGGACGCAGCATTTCCATTAGATGATGATGAACCTAGATGTCCAAAATGTAGTAAATCAATTAGATATGAGAGAGCACACGAAGATGGACTTTGTGAAGAATGTGCTGTAAAGAAATTTAAAGGTGAATGAAAATGAATATTTGGAAGTTATATCTGAATAAAAGAAAAAAGGATAGAACTGAAAAATCTATGGAGATGATTAACAGAATTGTCAAGCGATTTATGAATCTTCCCTATGAGGTTAGACAAGGAATGTATATTCAATCTACATTAGATTTATATTTAGAGTGATAATAGTGCCCGCTCTTGCACTATAAATGAGAGCAAATGAAGTGATAATATGATAGAAAGTAAAATAAATGATTATAAGAATGATACTATAAGATATTTCATAATAGGGATGCTTTTATTTCTAGTGTTTACACAAATGGCGATTGATTTGATCCCCTATATGTCATATACTGGAACAATAGATAGATATTACCTATTCATATGTTTTAGTTATTTTGGATTGTTAGTTGTATTTTATAGTGGTATCAAACTAATACAATATATTTCAGGGAAAGTCTTTTTAGAATTGATTAAAATTAATGAGAATGTTGAGGAAATTGAAGAGGAGAAGGAATGAAAATGAAAACTAGATATTATGAGTTTAAGAGTTTAAAGAAAGCTTCTATTAGTAAGGATATTAATCTTATAATAGAAGATAAGGAATTGTTTTTGAAAGAACTTACTGGTTTGATGTGTGAAATTGGGATGATTGGATTAAAAGAAACTATTGGCTTTTATTATAAGTCTACATCAAAACAATTTTTCTTTGTATGGAAATATGAAGACTAAATTAGTGATTGACCCACACGTTAAAAAGAGTTCTAATAAAGTTTGGAGATTACAAAATGACTGAAATAGATGATTTAAAAAAGAAGCTTGATGACAAGCAAATTATATACAAACATTGGCCAAATTATGGTATCTTAATTTATGGAGATAACTTTGATATTTCGGAATTAATTTCTGAAGATTCAATAGATTTAATATATGAAGATTGGCCATATGGCTTACCAAGAAATACTATTAATAAAGTTGGAGCAAAACCTCAACATGAAATGGATGAGAATGGAGACAAGAAAACTATTGTTACTTATAAGAGTTCTAGCTGGGATATTGTAGATATGGATGATTTTTCAGAGAAAGCATTAAAAGTAAATATGAAAAATTTAAAAGACAGAGGTAGTATGTACATTTATGGTTCAGATGAAAATTTATCTTTCATAAGAAAAAGAGCAGTTGAACTAGGATTTGCATATAAAGCAACTATAACATGGTTTAAGATGAATCCATCTTGTTTTGGGCATAAGAAGAGATATATTTCTGCAACAGAGTATATTAGTTTTATGGTAAAAGGAACTTCACCATCATACTTTGATTGTGAGAAAACAAATCAAAGATTCAACTTTATTATGAGGCCAACATTGCGCGGCAAAGAAAGAAAACAAGTGAAACATAAAGATGGAAAGAAAAGTCCAGCTCATCCAACACAAAAACCAATAGATATTTGTACACATCATATAAGAATATCTTGCCCTGAAAATGGATTGGTTAAGGATGGGGTTTCAGGACTTGGAACTACAGGTATAGCTACTATAGCATCTGGTGGTAATAGAAAATTTATTCTTGTAGAAAAGGATAAGAAATATTTTGATAGGGCAGTAGTTCTTATAGATAGATATATTAAGAAACCTATTTTTGTTGATAGAATAGTTTGGGGCCCTTATAAGA
>Ga0315535_1002823_pt1 | contig 10866 bp, 9 predicted proteins | sample SalMarSW160220MG_2_FD_203092 | JGI IMG/M metagenome (GOLD analysis project Ga0315535, IMG submission 203092) | Salt marsh sediment microbial communities from the Plum Island Ecosystem LTER, Massachusetts, United States - Salt Marsh Sediment SW1602-20 ...
GCCAATTGCTGGGTACCATCAGCGGACTGGCGGCAGGGCTAACGGCGAAGCTGCGTCTGAACGGGGGCGACTATCGCCTGTATAAAAAGGTGGTGCTGCCGGTGCCCGACGGCAGTGTGCGCATCGAACTGGTCATCGTGTCGCCGTATGGCGTGTTCATGTGCGAAAAGAAGCACATGAAGGGCCGGATCTTCGGCGGCAGAAACGAAAAAACCTGGATCCAGCAAACCAACGAGAGCAAACGCACGTTCCAAAGCCCGCTGCCGCAGAATTACGGGCACGCCGCGCTGTTGGCGGCGAAGCTCGGGCTCGACACGGGCAAGGTGTTCCCGGTGCTGGAGTTCGTTGGCAGCAGTTTCGCCACCGAGATGCCTTCGCATGTGACGAATGCAGGCGGATACGTGCGATACGTCAAATCGAAGACCATTCCCGTCCTGACCAAGGCGGATGTGGCCCGCCTCAATGAGAGGCTGGCATCGGGCCTGGATCCGGCGGGCCAGACCAACGGAAAAAACGCAAAACGCTCCGGCAAGGCTTCGGGCGAGAAGGCAAAAGCGCAAACCTGCCCGAGCTGCGGCAGCGCCATGGTGCTGCGCGCGGCCAGCAAGGGCGCCCTGGCCGGCAGGAAGTTCTGGGTGTGTTCGACCTATCCGAAGTGCAAATCGGCGATCGCGGCAGGAGGCCGCCCCACGCGGGCCCCGGATTTCGGTCCGCCGAAGCTGACCTGATCCATCCTTCGACATCGCGGTGCGTACAAAAAAACGGGCGCGGGTGTAAAGCCCGCGCCCGTCGGGGCCGGCATCAGGCCTTGTGCGACACCGAGTGCGTCGGATCCACCGGACGTGCCGTCAGCGCCGCCCACAACGCGTCGCCGGCGATGAACAGGCCGATGATGACGCTGCTCCACATTGCCACGCCGCCGAGGGTGAAGCCCAGCACGAACGGGGCCACGATCAGCCACAGGCCGATGGCGACGTTGATCCATTCCTCCCAGCTCTGTTCCCTGACCAGTGCTGCCACCGAGATCACGGCGATGACCGAGCCGAAGAGAATAACGTTCATCCCGGCCGCCGAGCCCAGATGAACAACGCCGAAGAACGGCATCACGAACAGCCAAGCGCCGAGGGCCAGGTTGAGCCAGTCCTGCCATCTCTTGTTTCTGGTTGCTTCCATGGTGTATGCACCTCCTTGGCAGCCATGGCAGTCCGGCGGTAAGGTCGATGCGATGCTGAATGCCCCGGCTGCTACCACTTCGGGGCTCAAACCGGACTGTCGCGGGAGGCTTCCTGCCTTCCGGTATGTATTATAGATCCATGCGCCCCGGAGTTAAGGCGCTCACCGCACCATCCACGCGCAGTTTTTGCGCGCCGGATCAGGTCATATGCGCTCGGATTTTTCCTGCACCCGGATGGCTTGGCCACGGCGGAACGCTGCCAGCCAGAGATCCGCCGCGGGACGGTCATGAAACACCTGTGTATGCCAGGCGGTGGCATGGGCGAATGCCTCCCACATGCGGGCCATGCCGAAGGGTGCGTCCTGTGGGGCGACGAGGGCGACGCCGATCACACCGACGACCTTCGCCATGGCGATGTTGATTTGGGCGACTTCCCGTATCTCGACGGAGCTGGCCTTCAATTGTTCGATATCCGTCATGTCGACCAGAATGTAGCGCAGCGGCAGGCCGCCCTTCACGGTTTGCAGGTCGTGCTCTGCACTGGCGATGATCTCCCGGCCGGTGAGGATGCCGCTTCCGTAGTGCAGCAGGCCGTGGCCGTCATCGAAGTATTCCGTTGAAAGCGTCATCCTAGCCCCTCTTTCGCGCGAATCAGCGTTGTCGATTGTAGATGATTCCAGGGCTGTGCACGGATGCGGGCGCACGCCCCCACGGCGTCAGGCCTCGGGCGAGGCGGTGATTCCTCCGTCGGTTTTGCCGTCAGCGCCGCCCACAACGCGTCGCCGGCGACGAACAGGCCGATGATGACGCTGCTCCACATCGCCACGCCGCCGAGGGTGAAGCCCAGCACGAACGGGGCGACGACCAGCCACAGGCCGAGAATCAGGGTAACCCAGTCCTGCCATCGCATGTTTCGGGTTGTTTTCATGGTTATGCACCTCCTTGGCAGCCATGGCGGCCCGGCGGCAAGGTCGATGCGATGCTGAATCTCCCGGCCACTACCACTCCGGGGCTCAAACCGGACTGTCGAGGGAGGCTTCCTGCCTTCCACCGATGACTATAGATCCATCTGATGCGGAATTAAGGCGTTGAATCGACGCTCCGGCGCAGTTATTGCACGCCGGATTGCGCGATGCGTCGCCGGAATTCCACAAGTGGGCTCAACCGTCGCCGAGCCCGCCATACCCATGCGCACAAAACACGGGCGCGGGTGAAAGCCCGCGCCCGCTTGGGCTTGCGCCGCATGCCTCAGGCGTGATGCGGCACGTGGTGCGTCGGCCCCGTCGGCCGTGCATACATCGCCCATACAGCTGCGCCGCCGACCAGCAGGCCGACGATGACGCTGTTCCACATAAAGAACATGCCCACGGCATAGCCGAGGACAAACGGGGCGATGATCAGCCACAGGCCGATGAACAGGTTGATCCACTCTTCCCAGAACTGCGGCTGGAACAGCGCCACGATCGACAGCACGACGATGATGGCGCCGAAGATGTAGCCGTTGAGGGCGGCCGCACCGGTCATCATGCCGAAGCCGAAGAACGGGGTGAAGAACAGCCACAGGCCAAGAAGAAGGTTAACCCAGTCCTGCCATCGCGTTCTGGTTTCCATGCTTCATGCACCTCCTCGGTAGCCAATGCAGTCCGGCGGCAAGGTCGATGCGATGCTGAATGCCCCGGCTGCTACCACTTCGGGGCTCAAACCGGACTGTCGCGGGAGGCTTCCTGCCTTCCGGTATGTATTATAGATCCATGCGCCCCGGAGTTAAGGCGCTCACCGCACCATCCACGCGCAGTTTTTGCGCGCCGGATCAGGCCCCGGGCGGGGCCGGGGGCTCCTCCGTCGGTTTTGCCGTCAGCGCCGCCCACAACGCGTCGCCGGCGACGAACAGGCCGATGACGATGCTGCTCCACATCGCCACGTGATCAGCGGTGAAGCCCAGCACGAACGGGGCGACGACCAGCCACAGGCCGAGAACGACGTCGACCCATTCCTCCCAGATCTGCTCCCAGAACAGCTCCGCCGCCGAGACCGCCGCGATGATGGCGCCGAAGATATAACCGTTGACCGCCGCCGCCGAATTGGTCGGCAACAGGCCGCCGAACGGCATGATGAACAGCCACAGGCCGAGAATCAGGGTAACCCAGTCCTGCCATCGCATGCTTCTGACTTTGATCTCTTCCAGTTCTTCCATGATGAGAGCTCCTTTTTGGTGGCCATGGCAGCCCGCCTCCCGTTCCTAGTGTAGACCCGTTCACCCCGGAATAAAGCTGTCCCGGAATTTCGCGCTTGCCGCAAGCCGGGCCCTGTTTGTGATATACTGAGTATCAGCAATTGCGGCATTCGGGAGATGGACCATGACAAACAACGAACCGGACGAAGACACCCTGGCGGCGCAGTACGACAAGCTTGCCCACAGATTCTACGAGCTCTACCGGGAAGGGAAGACGCACGGGCGCGATGCGATGCACGAATCGCTGGAGAAGGCCCGCAAGCAGTTGACCGATCTCGGCGAGTTCAGCACCGAGCACGGCAAAGCGTTGACGCAATACCTTGCCCGCGATCTGGATCGGGTTGTCGCCGAGGCCCAACGCCTGGGCACCGAGGCGAAAGAGCGGTTGCACCCCTCCCGCATGGGTTCGGGCGCCATGGCCGCCTTGGCGAGTGCGCTGCAGTGGAGCGGCAATGCGTTGAGCTCCATGGGGAACAAGGCCGATCAATCGCTGGTCTACAAAACCGGTGAAATCACTTCAGGCGGCACGTTAACCTGTCAGGCCTGCGGGCAGGAGATGCACTTCAAGGAGACGGGGCATATCCCGCCGTGCCCCAAATGCCAGGGCACCGTGTTTCACAAGGGTTACTAGGGAGATCCTGAAAAAAAGCCGGGGGATGACGCCAGGCCAAAAGGATTCCACGTCGATGTAGCGCCGTGGTTGCCGATGTGTGCGAAGCAAGACCTGACCCCAAAGCTCCACCTTTGCCGTCCGGCCAGCAAGATCAATGTGCAGATGTCCCGGCTGCTACCGCTTCGGGGCGTCAGGCCGGACGGACAAGGGAGGCATCATGCCTCCCCGCCACTGTTTTAGACCCAGCCTGTTATATGTCAACCCGCCCCGCCCAGTTTTTTATTGGCCACTGGGCAAGAAATGCCTACCTTAGATTCAAAGCAGGATTCTAACGAGTGGGGAAGTGAATTGACCGAAATAAGCATAATAGCGAGCCTAGAATCATACCTTTCAATCAGTTAGATGGGAGAAAGAGAGCCCGATAGGTGACTAAGAGAAACCGAGACGATTTTTTACAGACAACGGTACGTAAGGTCGCGACGCGCGCGGGCTGGCTCTGTTCGTTTCCAGGGTGCCGAGCATTCACGGTCGGTGCTGATTTAGGCGAAGGCATAATAAATATCGGCACGGCAGCTCATATATGTGCGGCTGCACCCGGTGGGCCGCGCTACGACGAGAACATGTCACCTCAGGAGCGTTCCTCAGCTAATAATGGCATCTGGATGTGTCGTGATCACGGTAAAGCAATTGATTCTGCCGATCCGGAATTCACAGTCGAGCGCCTTCGCGAATGGAAGAGTCAGGCTGAACAGGAAGCGAGGCAGCGGGTGCTACGAAATGAGCGGTCGCCTATACCTGAAGTCACCACTGATGCTCAATTGCTGGCGCGTATCCGGACTGCCGCTGAAGCTGATCTGGATGTTTTTAAACGTACTTCGAAATGGCCCCCTACATTGGTCGCACTGACGCTTAAGGTAGATGGATTCAGCGAGTCTGTGGATACATTTGCTCTGGCGCGCGCAGTCACAACGTTAGATGACTTAATCCTCATTGCACCGCCTGGTATGGGGAAAACCACGACGCTTATGCAAATCGCTGATGGTTTGTTGGCGGTCGGCAATGGCGCTCCACTGGTTTTACCTCTCGGCGATTGGGCGACGGAAAACGCGACTGTGTTGGATTCGATTCTAAATCGTCCAGCGTATCGTGAAATCTCGGAAGAGGATTTTCGTCAGGCTGCAGCACAGCCCGGCTTAGTTCTGCTACTTGACGGTTGGAACGAGTTAGACGCGGAATCACGTAAGCGGGCGCGTTTTCAGATTAACACCCTCAAGGCGGAGTTGCCCGCGCTAGGCCTTGTCATCTCAACACGAAAGCAAATGCTCGATGTGCCCTTCGAAGGAATGCATATTGATCTGCTACCACTTAACGAAGACCAGCAGATCCAGATCGCAACTCAATTGCGTGGTGCTTCGGGTGAGAAGATCGTGGATCAGGCGTGGCGTACGGCAGGCGTTCGCGAGCTTGTGACTATACCTCTCTATTTAGTGTCCCTGCTCTCTCTTCCTAAAGGTGTACCGTTTCCGACGACTAAGGAGGAAGTGTTGCGATGCTTCGTGGACGCTCACGAAAGGGAACCCAGCCATGCGGAAAACTTACACGCTGTCGTACAAGGGTTTCAGCAAGACTATCTTGAAAACCTTGCGGTTCTAGCCACGCGCTTAATGAACACGGCCATCGCCGATAGAAAGGCGCGGCAATCAATCTCCGAAACGCAAACGCTTTTGGCTGACAGTGGACAGATTACAAGTAAGCCGCAGCCTGACGAGGTGCTTGAGGTACTCGTTAGTAACCACGTGATTATGCGAGCGGGTGATGTGGCTGGTTATTCGTTCCAGCATCAGCAATTTCAGGAGTGGTATGCCTCTCATTTCATAGAGCGCCTTATCATCCACGAAGCCATGGACCCTAAGGGCCGCGAGGCACTGAAGGCAGAAGTTTTCGATATGCCCTCATGGGAGGAAGCTATTCTCTTTGCTGTTGAGCGCCTGGCGCGCGGCGATGCACACCAGAATGCCATGTGCGGAGAAGCAATCATTGCAGCCTTCGAGGTCGATCCGATCCTTGCTGCAGAGATGATATATCGCTCCACAGATGAGGTATGGGTGCAGATCGCGGATGCTATTCAGGGACTGGTGGCACGCTGGCACGTGCCAGGAAAAGCGGACCGCGCCTTTCGATTCATGCTCACGTCGGGTCGTCCTGAATTCTTCGATAAAGTCTGGCCGCTTATCACTGATGAAAATAGACAAGTTCGTTTAGATGCACTCCGCAAATGCAGGCAATTTAGGCCATCAATCCTCGGAAGAGATGCCGAGAAAAAAATCACATCTCTTACAAAGCAAGCCCGAGCTGAGTTGCTGAGCGAGATGGCCCACAACAGTGGCATGGAGGGCCTTGATCTTGCAAGCAACATCGCAAAGGACGACCCCGATCCGGAAGTGCAGGCATCTGTTGTCAACGTGTTAGCGTTTCGACGAGCTGACCACCACATAGCGTTGGTTTTGGAACAAGCGAGTGACGAGACTTTTGATCGGGTTGCCAGCAAAGGCCTCCTTGATGAAGTTAAATACGATCATGTCATTAAGGGGATCACTGCGGCGCGCAAGCGTAAGGTGGTGGAGGGAACACCGACTTATGCTCGCCTTCACGAAATTGCGTATACAAAAGACGACGAGGATCGCAGTGCCGAACTGATCGCAATTATAAGTTCGATGGAGATCGAACGGCAGGATACTCGGACGCATATAATCTTTGAGGCTCACAATCGCTATCCGAGTGCAGTTTCAGATGGCCTGCTAGCTCGCTTACGTGCAGGCCATACGTTGTTCTATGGCACTGACAGCATTCTTGCCTCGACTAAGCTCAGCCTAGAAGATGACGAACTGCTTCAACTGGCGCTTACTGGTCATGGTGATCGTCCGATTGCAGCTGCATCCGTGCTTGGCCCGAATTCAGCGGGCATCATGTTAGATGAGATGATGGATTTGAAAACGCGGCTGAGAGACGCAAAAGGCAAATTAGACAAAGCCACATCCAGCCATTATCGCGACATTGAATTACGCATTGCCCATTTGCCGGCCGCAAGTCTTGTTGGTGCCGTCCAAATGCGTTCCGCGCAAGCCGATAATGAGCGAATGGCCGACTTGGCGGAGTTGTTATCACACTATTCCGAAAGGAGTAGGGATAGCGTTTGGTCCTTCGATGAGGAAAATCTCGCGACCATACGCACGCTTGCTCAAGACTGGGGCAATCGGATGCTGGCCTCAGGCAATGCAACGCGATGGCAATTATTAAGGATTGCCATGCTGGCGAGCCAAGCGCCAGACGTGAGTCTACTGCCACTTCTGAAGAGGATGCTGGACGATAATATTCTGCGTTATCGTGCCTTCCTCGAAGAAGCCAAAGCCACGGCTTGGCGTCAAGGTAATGCCGTCGATGAAGCTAGGCACCCAATGATGCTTGAGTATCAGCGAGCGTTCCTCTCGATCGATGCGCCAGAGACTGCAGTTCTCATGGACGAATATCTTACAGATCCACATTTCGGAGAGTTCGCGGCCGGTGCTCTTGTCCAACGTTGGGTGGCCGCGCACGAGCCACCGCCCGATAATTTCCTTTTCGGAGGCGTGGATTTCAGGCATGTGGGGGAAAAACGTGCAGCGTGCACTGCCGATCCCAATGCCACGACTGATGAGGCGGAAGCTATTTTCGCGGCGATCGAGCCGCTAATCGCGGACGGCGCGACCGAAGACCAAAAAAAGCGTGCTATTGCGCTTGGGATTGCGGCTGTACGCATACCGCATGGCCGGCGTGATGAGACGATCGAAAAGCTCATTGCTATGACTCCCTGGAGAGCACGGGCTAATTTGCTTTTGAACCTGATCCTTTCGGGAGCAGAGGTTGATAGCAAGCTTGCCGTAGATGGCCTCATTGAAACTCTTGAAGCTGCGAAAAAAGAATCGTGGATACTCACGCAAAGTGATGGCTTTGAGTTGCGAAATTGGCTACGGCTTTTACCATTCACGAATCGTCCTGAAGACGCGCTTGAGGCTGTATGCCTGATCCCCGTCACCCAGCGGCAGCCAAGTCTATTGGTAGATTTGGTCGGTGGTCTCGCCGAGACACCATCTGACGGTGCTGAAGAAACCTTGTTCAGGCTTGCTGAAGATGATCCGCGCCTTTATCAAGATCGTAAATGGCGTTCCGCCACTTTGAAACTGGGCACAAAGACCGCCGCATACCGTCTCATCGACCTTACAGTAAACGGTGCTTTTGATGGTAGATCGTTAGAGGATTGGTATTGGTCTGGAGCGATCGGCAAGCTAATCGTGGACTTCCCAGAAGTGCGTCAGTACGTATATGGCTTGCTGAACGATGGTGTAACGTCACGGCCTCTCGCGTTGCTCGCGCGTGCCATCACAGAAAGTCCTGATACAGAGGGGGTGCTGCTCCTGACAAAAATCGAGAACAATCAGGGGCAGTCAATTTTGGGGTATCAAACGATCGAGAAGGTGGTCACTGAACACGTGCCCGCAGAGAATTGGAGGGGAGCGTATAATATCGTTCCAGCGCCCGCTGTAGAGTTACGCCGTCAATTGCTAGCTATGACTACTGATGGTGGCCCAACGGATGCTGCTACGCATTGCTTAAGAATTATTGACGACATTAGAGATGAATATGGAATACCCGTATCCGAGTCTCGCCATCCAGATTTGGCGTCAAGCAAACCTTGGCCAATAATACCCCCAGACTTATAGTCAGGCCTGAATTACGGGGACACAATACTTAATTCTGAATGGTCGTTGTTGGCCGGAAGTAGACGTTTGGGATCGCTGGAATAAAGAAAAAGGGAGGCCGCGAGGCCTCCCTTTCCAATTGCCGTTGCCTGGCAATCAACTTAGCCGCACTTTGAGTGCCCGCACTCGAGGCAGGTGTCGCAGTTGTCCATGCGCACCAGCGCCTTGGCGTTGCACTTCGGGCAGATGTTGGCGTTCAGCATCGCCTTGTCGCCGAGCTTCTCCTGGATCTGCTGCTTCTTCAGCGCCAGCTCCGGGGTGGCCAGCTGGCCCTCCATCATGCCGATGGACACCAGGTGCTGCTGGATCACCTCGCCGATCTCGGCCACCAGTGAGGGCATGTACTTGCCGCCGCGCTTGTAATAGCCGCCGCGCGGATCGAACACCGCCTTCAACTCCTCGACCAGGAAGGTGACGTCGCCGCCCTTGCGGAACACGGCGGAGACCACGCGCGTCAGCGCCACGATCCAGGCGAAATGCTCCATGTTCTTGGAGTTGATGAAGATCTCGAACGGCCGGCGGTGCTCGTCCGGCGTGCCGGCGTTGACCACCACGTCGTTGATGGTGATGTACAGCGCGTGCTCCGAGTGCGGCGTCTTGATCTTGTAGGTGTTGCCCTCCAGCACATCGTCGCGCTCCAGCAGCGGCGCGATCTGCGTGACCGTGGCTTCCTTGTCCTCGCCCTCGGGCCTGACCACCTCGTAGCCGGTGATCTTCTTGTCAATCTTCGTGGTCATCACTGCCTCCTCTGTGGGCCTCGCCGCTGTCGGCCCCCTCCTCTTTGGTGGACAACAGGCCCTGCATCAGCTCCAGGTGCTGCATCAGCTGCAGTCGACGCATGAATAACGACGGGTGCCGGTGTGCGGCCTGCTCGAAGCTGTACGGTAGCGACCACAGGTTGATCGGCGGCGGGGTCAGATCCGGCCAGCTGATGTCAGAACTTTCCATAGTAGCCTTCCTTCAGGGCGTCGAAGAGGTTGGCGGCGGAGTGCATCTCGCCGTCGTACTCGATCTCCTCGTTGCCCTTGGCCTCGATGGTGGAGCCGTCCTCCAGCGTGAAGCGGTAGGTGGTGTTCGCGAGATCGGCTTCCTTGACCAGCACCCCCTGGAAGGCCTCCGGATTGAAGCGGAAGGTCGTGCAGCCCTTCAGGCCCTTGTCGTAGGCGTACAGGTAGATGTCCTTGAAATCCTCGTACGGGTAATCGGTGGGCACGTTCGCGGTCTTGGAGATCGACGAATCGATCCATGTCTGCGCCGCCGCCTGGATGTCCACGTGCTGCTTCGGCGTCACCTCGTCGGCGCTGATGAAATAGTCCGGCAGCTTCGCCTCCTCGCTTTCCGCGAGCGGCATGGCCTTGTCGTTGATCAGCCGGCGGTAGGCCAGCAGCTCGAAGGAGTAGACGTCCACCTTCTCCTTGGACTTCTTGCCCTCGCGGATGACGTTGCGCGCGTAGTGGTGCGCGAAGCTGGGCTCGATGCCGTTGGAGGCGTTGTTGGCCAGCGATAGCGAGATGGTGCCGGTGGGGGCGATCGAGGTGTGGTGCGTGAACCGGCAGCCCTCTTCTTCGAGTTGTTTCAGAAGCTCCGCATCCTGTTTGTCTCCCGTTCCTGCGAACTGCTGCAGATAGTGCGAGTAGCGCGCCCACAGCACCCGCCCCTTGACCTTGTCGCCGATGTTGATGCCGTCGGCCGCCATCTCGGGGCGCTTGGCCATCAGCTCGGGGGTGATCTCGAAGTCCTCGTCCATGATCGGTGCCGGCCCCTTTTCCTTGGCCAGCTCGATGCCGACCTCGAAACCGGTGCGCGCCATCTCGTAGGACAGCTGCTCGGTGAAGCTCAGGGACTCCGGGCTGCCGTAGGGGATCTTCAGCATGGTCAGCGCACTGCCGAGGCCGAGGAAACCCATGCCATGGCGGCGCTTGTTCATGATCTCGTTGCGCTGCTTTTCCAGCGGCAGGCCGTTGATCTCCACCACGTTGTCCAGCATGCGCGTGAACACGCGCACCACCTCGCGGAACTCGTGCCAGTCGAAGCGGGCGTTCTCGGCGAA